>TARA_R110002051_G_scaffold23581_1_pt1 | contig 31431 bp, 24 predicted proteins | sample TARA_R110002051 | Tara Oceans TARA_R110002051 (sample SAMEA4397023) | marine metagenome | biome: Polar Biome; feature: [MES] marine water layer (ENVO:01000295) within the mesopelagic zone...; material: water (ENVO:00002006), including particulate matter (ENVO:01000060) such as...... | reverse complement strand
AAATTTCTCAATCGCTTTCAGTATAGAGGACTTCCCCGCGCCGTTACCTCCGATGAACGCTGTATGCGCGCCGAAGCTGACTTCGATATCTCGAAGCGACCGAAAATTTTTTATGCGTGCACGCTCAAGCTGCATTGCTCCCCCAGTATTCCGAACTTTCAATTCTAATCCGTATGAATGCAACACGATAAAAAAATTCAGTACGCCACAAAGCAAGGTGGCGCGACCGTTAGACGTGCATCCAGCATAACTCTTTAGGACCGAGATAGTCGCCCCATTTGGGGGTCGAAACCCGGACACCGTAACGGAACCAATCGCGAGGCGAAGCGCACACTCCCTCGGATGCCTTCAATGGGCACCAAGGCCGATTGCGCCAGCCGGACCAAGCGCCTCTTTTTCGCAACGTGGTCGTTCGTACAAAATGCAGCGACAGTAGGCCTGCAGTTTTTGTGTCGATCGTCTGGAACGGCCCACAGCGGACTTTGGCCATGACGCTCACATGCTGCGGTCGCACTCAGCTTTGCTGACATTCGTACGCTGTGCGTCAAAAACGGAAAGTCTGACGACAACCGTGAGGATAGACAAAGTGCTAAAGATCAAAGAAGTTGTTCAAACCTGAATTGCAGCTTGTGGCGCCACTTTCGGTTGGACTTCTGCATAAAGATCCACTTCGGCCTCAGAAGCATCGATTTCAACGACTAAGGAGAAACGCGCCACGCACCGCTCAGGGTCTACCTTGCAATTTTCCTTCCACCAGCCCCCAACCGGATAGACAGCAAGAACGCCACGTTGGGCAAGATCGCTGGCGGCGACCGTCAGCGTATCTATATGCATGGATCCAACGCTCCGGCGATTATGGCCAAAGTCCCACTCGCCACTGTCAGGACCGTTGTCGTCTTGTTGGTCTTCAACTGCCGTGCGGCCAACACGTTGGGTGAATTCACCAACCTCTTCATCCGCGCCTTTCAGCGCGAACCGAAGGCCATGAGATGCATATCTGTTCTTTCGCCCACGAGCGACCTCTGAGGGATTGGGTTCGATGAAGGTGCTGAGGGCGACACGCAGAGTAACCTCCTGTCCGACCAAGCTGCGGAGGACATTCGTAGGCCATGGCAACTCAAACAAGCGCATCTCATTTAATTTCCGGCCTGATCCTTTGTTTTCATAGGGTCGAATGGAATCTTGCACGATCAGCGTGATTGAGCTGTTTGCACTATTTAGGGCACGCTCAAGATTCGGCTGACCATATCCGTATCGGGTGAACATGACATCGAAGGCACCCTTCCGTTTGCGATCTGTTGGTGCGATGTGTGACCACATCCGGTCGGTCCACCGTGCCGAGGCAACGTACAGAGCGCGGATCGTTTCTGGCCAAAGGTTAGGATATGAGGCGCGAAGCAGTGCGATTTCACGTGCGGCTAACGCTGTCGCAGCACTGGTGTCAGAGATGTGTGTGAAAGACCGTGCAGGGTAGTTCCTGCTGGTTGTCACCAGCATTAGATCAGAATGTTGATTGGGCGTTGTCGAGAAACCATCATTAAACCAGTTGCCACCTTCAAGTACGATATCGGGTTTGATCGGCCAAGTTTTGCTCCAACTCGCTGTGCGCGACATTGGAGCCAAGTCTCCGACTTCGGCAAGGGTCGTCCCATGGGTTAAACCACCAACACCGTTCATTTCAGTCATCGCCCCCACGGCAATGGTGTTCCATGCTTGTGCAGGAGACTCGATCTCAGCCTCATCATTGTCATCACATTTAGCCAGATAGTCGGCGGTACCATCATGTTGAGGGAATAGGTTTCCTGCGGATACGATAATCAATCGTTGTTGCTTGAGTGTACCAGATCGACCCACGGCAAGCTGGTCCAATTCGGTAGACCACGACGTTGGTGCCCCACTGTGAGGAGTGTCATCATTGGTTGTTGTGGCCAGCGCGAAGGTTCGTAACCTGTCGGGCTCAACCTCCACTGCATTGATCGCCTTCTGGGTCCGATCTCCGAGCAGGTGATGAGGGTTTTGGCCCGCATCTGGTATGACCTTCGCAGACTCCAACCGATGAGGGACCTGGATTGCAGATGTGTTTTGCAGATGGGAACGCAAATCCCCGAAGAGAGCCAAGCCTGCCATTCTCGAACCATGACCATCCAGATCCTCAAGGTCCCAACCAAACACAGCCGCATGTCGATCTACTGCATCCAACGCAGGCTGGATCAATGGGTGCGCCAAAGTGATGCCCGTATCCAAGAGCGTCACATAAGACGCGGCCTGTTGCGCCAGAGGGCCATACTCGGATCGGTCAAGCACATCTTGAACCCACTCAGCCTGCTCCTCCGCTTCGAGGCCCTCCACGAAGTCGATTGGCGCACCAGGAGGAGAAACCGACCGGACCGAACCTGTTTCGTAAGTCGTCTGCGCCAGGGAGGCGATTGAAGCCTCAACTAAGACTACAGTATCTTCGGGGAACTCCAACCGATCTTCATAAACAACGACCCCATTGGCCATTGCCTGATCCACGAAGCTGTCGACCTCCGACGGTTCTAACCAAACCTCCCAAGGAATTGAACCCGCTGTGACCGGAAATTGCTTTCGAGGGTGTCGCCAAAGTTCACGAAGCCCGGCCAATTCAATGCTGGAAATGCTGTTTACAAGATCGGCATTCTTCGGCCTGGTTTCTCCATCCTTGTTAGGTTTGCCGTCTTCAGTTGTATACTGCTGAATCTTAGTCCTCAGTTTTGCCAAGGCGTCGTCTGATTTATTCGCCTTTACAACGGCACTTCCTGGTCGCTGCGTATCAGGGTCAGGTGGATGAACATTCACAACGCTCAAACCACTCGCGTTAAACCTCTCCGGTTGAAAAGGTTCATCCGGTCTACAATAGAACTGAAGGTATGTAGCGTTTGCTTGATCCGTGACCTCGATGGCGTTTAAGGCGGCAAGGAGTTGATTTGCATGTGCTTGTCGGTCTGACACTTGCGATGGCCGACCTAAACCACCACCTCTTCTACCCTGAAACTGCTTACGGTTGGAAACCCCGTTAAGGACTATGTGAGGAAGATTCCGTTCTGCCACTGCTTATACCCAACGCCTGCAAGTCTCGTCGGCGACCAATTGAATGCAACAAATCAGCCGACGTTATTGTCTTATTCGAATTCAATACCGCCCGACGTGCGGCGTCCATCGCGGCCTGAATTACATCAGAGGATGAAAGCCCGTGGGCCTGCTCAACCACATCGTCCCAGATAACCTCGGATAAATCAAACCCGATAAGACGACGTGACATAGCTTTTTGCATAGCTTCAGCAGTGGGTAATTCGTACATCAATACAAGGTCGAAGCGGCGAAGTATCGCCTTGTCCAATATACGTGGCAGATTTGTTGTTGCGATAATCAAGGACGGACCCGTGTCCTGTTCCATGAATTGCAGAAACGAGTTTAGGGTTCGTCTTGCTTCGCCAACGTCGTTGTCACCCTCTCTGGTCGCGGCAAGGGCATCAATCTCATCGAACAAGTACACCCCTCTCTGGGTCCTTACGGCCTCGAATATTGCGTTCAGTTTGGAGGCCGTCTCGCCCATAAACTTCGATATCAAACCGTGCAGGAGCACCGAGTAGAGCGGGAGCTTCAACTCTCCCGCCAGTGCCGATGCACTCATCGTCTTTCCGGTGCCAGGTGGTCCCGCCAATAAAATACGTTGCCTTGGAGCCAGGCCATGTTTCTCCAGAATGTCGCGTTTGCGGAACTCGACAACAAGTTGCTCAAGTTCTGCCGAAACTGCTTCTGGGAGGATTAGGTCATTCAGTCTGGCCTCCGGATACGCCGTCCCAATGATCGAAGCCAACTCCCCCCGCGGCTTGGCAATCAGTGTTGGTGGGGGCGTTTGCGACTTCGGAGTCTGGCCCGCTTCGACCCATTGGCGGAGTTGTTCGGCGAGGCGCGTGTGGCCCTTTTGCTCTTCCGCCGAGGCAAGTTGAAGCGTGAGATCGAAGAATCGTTCTTCGTTCCCCTCAACGTGACTCTTCAAAAGTCCAATGAGTTGCTTTGCGCTGGCCACCAATTTCGTCTCCCTATTGAGGGCTACCTTAGCTTACTCAATCAAAATTGCGAATGCGACGTGACGCCATCGATATGGATTTTGGGCATTGTTGCAGTCGTCACATACATCATCAGGAAAGTACTGGTTCAAATCACCTGATGTATGTCCGTTTCTGTACCAAGGACAGAGTGATCATGCAAATGCAGCGAAGGTCTCCTTCCCGCCTTTGGTGTCGATCGACGCGAACGGCCCACAGCGGACTTTGGCCGCACCTCATAATGCTGCGGTGCGGCGGGCTTTTCGGAACTTCACATCAACCACACATTTTCGCATCTCGTCCCGTAGTCGCCAGTAAGGAGCAAATGCTTTTGAAAATTGTTTCCACCCCAACTTTACAACCCCAGATCAGACAAACTGCCATGTTCCGGAGGCCTTGCCCCCAGGGGCCAATGAAACAGCCTATCAGCTTCAATAATTGCGACATCATTGATTGAGGCTTGTCGCAGCGCCATGTAGCCTGCCGCGTCAAACTCCCAGTTTTCGTTGCCATGCGCGCGGAACCATTGGCCCTCGGCGTCGTGGTATTCGTAACAGAAACGCACGGCGATGCGGTTTTCGCCATGCGCCCAGATTTCCTTTATCAACCGGTATTCGTTTTCCTGAGACCATTTGCGGGTCAGGAAATCGCGCACCTCGTCCCGTCCGTTCAGGAATTCGGAACGGTTGCGCCACTTTGTATCCGGGGTGTAAGCCAGCGCCACTTTATCTGGGTCACGCGTGTTCCATGCATCTTCGGCCGTGCGGACTTTCTTTACCGCATCGTCGTGGGAAAAGGGCGGCACTGGCATACGGGTCACTGCTGTTTACCAACTGTTGTAGCCAAGGTACTTGCCCGACATCTCGACTTTCACGCGATCACCCTTTGGGTTCTCGACACGCCTCACAGTCATGTCAAAGTCGATCGCGGACATGATCCCGTCGCCAAATTTCTCCTGGATCAGCGCTTTCAAAGTCGGGCCATAAACGCCAACAATTTCGTAGAATCGGTAAATGCAGGGATCGGTCGGCACGGCTTGTTCCCAGATCTTGGTTGGGCTTTCGGACAGGACACTTTCCGCCTCTTGCGGCAGGCCCATGGCGCTGACCATCAGCTTGGCCTTGTCGGCTGGAAAGGCATTCATACCCATTGCGGCAGAATGGGTCCAGACGGGGGACATGTCGATCTTTTCGGCGATCTCCTCCCATGTCAGTCCTGCTTGTTTCTTTGCGGACAGGATCATGGCGGTGACGTCTTCTTTGGTCATCATCTCAGTCATTACGAGGTCTTTCATGTTGGTCTCCTCAGGCTTTAGCGATTAACTGCTTTCAGGGCGGGTCGTTTGGTTTCGGGGTCTTCTGTGGGTTCTGTCAGGTCAATCCGGACGGTTTCGGGCGCATTTGTCTGCCCCGCTTCCGTCGGCTGTCCAGCCAGCTCTTTTGAGCGTTTGCCAAGGAACTGCACCAGATGGTTGCGGATCGCGTAGTAGTTGGGGTGTTCGACGATTTCGGTCCGATTGCGCGGGCGCGGGATTGTGATCTCGACACTTTCCGCCACGCGCGCCTTAGGTCCGTTGGTCATCAGCAGGATGCGGTCGGCGAGCAGGATCGCTTCATCGATGTCATGCGTGATCATAAATACCGTTTGCTCCATCTGACCCCAAATTTTCAAAAGCTCGTCCTGTATCGTCCCGCGTGTCAGGGCATCAAGCGCTCCGAAAGGTTCGTCGAGCAGCAACAGCTTGGGATGGTTGGCAAAGGCGCGCGCTATTGAAACCCGCTGGCGCATGCCGCCCGAAAGCTGGCTTGGCTTGCGGTAGATCACGTCGCCCTCAAGGCCCACCATTCCAAGAAACTTGATGGCGTGGTCTTCGACCTGCTGCTTAGTCCACTGCGGGTGTCGCGCTTTGACCCCAAACGTCACGTTCTTTAGCGTCGTCAGCCAAGGCAGCAAAGAGTAGTTCTGGAACACGACACCACGTCCAAGGCTTGGGCCCTTGACCTCTTTTCCATCCATAATCACGCTGCCGCTGGTTGGATCGGCGAGACCGGCAAGGATGTTCATAATTGTGGATTTGCCACAGCCGGAATGGCCCAGGATCACCACGAATTCGCCTTTCTCAACTCCGAAGGAGGCGTTTTCGAAAACGGTCATCTCGCCGCCGTTCCCGTCCGGGAACCGTTGGGTCAGTTTTTCAATACTTAGGTACGGTTTCATGGAATTTCCTTTATTCGGCGTAGGTGACGCGGCGCTGCAGCAGGCCGAACATGGCGTCCAGCAGCATACCCACCACACCAATTATGAGGATTGAGAAAACGACGGAAGTCAGATCAAGGTTGTTCCATTCGTTCCAAACGTAGTAGCCAATACCGGTCCCACCGACGAGCATTTCAGCTGCCACAATCACCAGCCAAGCAATACCGATCGAAATCCGCATGCCGGTCAGAATTGTCGGCGCGGCCGCTGGTAGGATAACGGTAAAGGCCGTCTTAATTGGACCCAATTCGTGAGTGCGGGCGACGTTGACCCAATCTTCACGGACGCCAGCCACTCCAAAAGCGGTGTTGATGAGCATAGGCCAGATCGAACAGATAAAGATCACGAATATCGCCGAGGCTTCGCTGTCGCCAATTATGAATAACGCAAGTGGCATCCACGCGAGCGGCGAGATCGGGCGCAACACTTGAATGAACGGGTTGAAGGCCTTGTAAGCGACCTGGCTCATCCCGATCAGGAACCCAAAAGGAATGGCGATGAGTGCTGCAAGGAAGTAGCCCGTCAAGACACGGTAGATCGAATAGCCGATCTGAATACCGATGCCCTTGTCGTTGGGCCCCGCATCATAGAACGGATCACTTAATTGTTCCCACGCCTTGGCAAGGACTTGGCTGGGGGGCGGAACGCCGGCCTTGGCCTCACCGGCTCCCGTCAGCCTTTCATATTCAGTCAGTTCCTCCACCGCTTTCTGGGCGGGAATGGCGGCCTCCCAGATCAGGAGGCCGACAATCAACATCACGACTGAATATAGTGCCGCGCGCTTGTTCACTGAAAGGGTGCCCATGCCTTACCCTTTCCCAATCGGGAAGCTGCTGACATATTCCTCCGGTTTCGCGGGATCAAAAGTCTTGCCCATGATCGTGTGCGACTTGTACGTGATGTCCGGCGCGTCATAGCCGAGGTCTTCCATGACTTTCTTGCAGTCGGCGGCGAGGTAGACCTGTTCGGCCACAGCGCGGTAATCCACATCTCCCTCGATATAGCCCCAACGCTTCATCTGGGTCAGGATCCACACGCCCATGGAATGCCAGGGGAAGGGATCGAAATCGATCCGGTCAGGGACACGTTTCACTTCGCCTAAGCCGTCGGCATAGGTGCCTGTCAGAACCTGCTCGATGACCGTGACCGGCTGGTTCAGATAGTTGGTCGGGGCAATCGCTTCTGAAATTTCCTTGCGGTGTTCTGCCGCTGACGCGTACTGCGTGGCGTCGATGATCGACTTGAGAAGCGCGCCATAGGTGTTTGGCAATTCTTGCGCAAAGGACAGGGGTGCCGCGAAGGCGCAGCATGGGTGGCCTTCCCAGATTTCTTTGGTCAGCAGGTGAAGGAACCCGATCCCCTCATAGACGGCACGCTGGTTGAACGGATCAGGCGATAGATACCCGTCGAGATTGCCAGCACGTAGGTTTGCAACCATCTCCGGCGGGGGCACGACCCGGATCTGGATGTCGACATCGGGGTCGAGGCCGAACTCGGCCACGTAGTACCGCAGCAGGAAGTTGTGCATGGAGTACTCAAACGGCACGCCAAAGGTGAAGCCCGTCCACTGCTTCGGATCCCGCTTGTCGAGGTGTTCATTCGACAGCACAATCGCCTGACCGTTGATGTTTTCAACGGCGGGCATGATGTAGGGTTCCGCGACCGATCCTGCACCGAGCGTCATCGCCAAAGGCATGGGCGTCAGCATGTGCGAGGCATCGTATTCGCCGTTTAGTGACTTGTCGCGCGCAACGGCCCAACCGGCCGTTTTGATCACTTGGGCATTAAGGCCGTAACGCTCGTAAAACCCCAAAGGCTGCGCCATAATGATCGGGGTTGCGCAGGTGATAGGCACGAAGCCGATGTTCAGGTCAGTCTTTTCAGGTGGCCCAAGGTTGTCAAGAATTGCCGCTTTGGCTTCGTCCAGCGGAAAAACCGAAGCCAGTGCCGCGGCCATTGTCGAGCCTCCCATCATCCCCATGAAGGACCGACGTCCAATGTCACTTTGACCAAAGACAGATCGGACGATCGCGCTTTCAACAGCGCGCTCCATCATGCCTTCGGACGTGGACAGGTCGATGCTGTCATCACCCTGTGGAGTGATCCTGCTGCGCTGTCGGCGCTGATCCGTGTGGTTGACGCTGCATGATCGGCCCGGGCACCGGTGTGCGTGTGTATCTGGCCTGCGGTGTCACGGATAGCAGAGGACGATCAGATTGGCAGGCGTAGTGGACGGTGGGAGTGGACGCTCTCCGTGGTGAGGACGTGTCCGCACCACTCCATTTCACTCGTCAGGCAGGCGCAAGCTAAATGGGATGACAAGTTTCTTGAACTTAAGCGGCGCGTGCCTGAGCGCGGAGAAGAACTCGAAGAGATGGTTGCGAAGGCACCGCGCCGTTCAGTGTCCCCGCTCCAGGATTATGTTCTGGACCGTCTGGATGGAAAACCCGGGCCGATCTGGTTGGACGCACAGACTTTAGATCAAGCAACACGTGCGACTGAACTTCTCGGTGTATTGCTGGCATTTGGCCCCCAGCAGAAGCTGCCTGAATTGTCCCAAGATGATTGGGACCATACTGGGCGGGTAGGGTTCGAATGCACAGCACAAGGCGAGGACGGCATTCGTTCAGCGCTTCAGTCGCAAATTCGCAAGTTTGATTACGCGTCTGGCACTCCTGGTGCTCGGAAAATTTTCGGATGTTTCTACAATGCGCTGGCACATTCAAAGTCGCTCAAAGAGCCAGGAGACATCGTCCGCATTCTTAGGGCGGTCATTGTGGAAAATATTGCTTTCGCCGCTGGGGAGAAGGTCCTGGGCGTCACACTGCCTGAGCGTCTGCTGCATACTGTGGCGTCGCTGGCCAAGGAACAAAAGCTGGATGCACGGACCCTGCGCAGCGTGTTGGTGGCTGCTGACGTCATTCCGGACAATGCCTCTGCACACTTCCCGATCCCGGTGAGCAAGGGCAAGGAGGTTGCGAGCCGCGTTAAACGCATGGTTCATGTGATTTCGTTGCCCGATTTCATGAATTGCACCCTACCTTTGGTGAATCAGCTTTTTTCTGAACGCTTGCTCACACCCATCTATTCTGGGCGCCCCGGAGTGAAAGGTCGGACGCAGAAGTCCGTTGATCAGGAGGAGATTGCCATGCTGGTTGGCAAGCTTCAGGCAAAAGCGGTTTTGAACGATCAACCACTTGCTGGGATGGTGCCGATTTCAAAAGTTGCGGAAAAGGCCAAGGTTCCGGCGGTCACAGTAGTGCACTTGATCCTCGGAGGATTTCTCGATCGCGTAGCCTGCGTCAATGACCAGAAAGGGATCGGCGCGATTTTGGTGGATCCGGACGAAGTGAAACGTCAGAAAGAAACTGTCACCGCGGGAATGTCTTCGATGGAAGCGTTCACAGTCCTCAAGATCCCGAAAGAGGTTGGTTGGCGGCTGGTTGACCATCATGACGAGATTGCTCAGCTGGCGGTTTTCGAGATTGCCGGTCCTGATCAAGATCACAAAATTTGGCGGTTCGATCCCGATAGCGTGTCACGGTTCAAGGCAACCTTTACGACACCGGCCCGTCTTGCTGAACAGTATGATCTGCAAGTTGGGGAAGTCGTGGGACGCTTGAAAAGATCAGGAGTTCGGCACGCAGTTTCCAAGGCTTCAACGGGTGTGGATTTCTACCGGATCTCAGATTTGCGCGAAGGTCTCTTCACTTAACATAATGGGGCCTTATAGGCCCGTCACCATAAACGAAGATCAAAGCCGCCCGGTAGGGCGGCTATTTTGTTGGCGAAGTTTCATTAGTATTGGGCAAGTCTCAATGTGCATTTTTTTAGGGAAGCGCGTAATGTTGCGCTTCACTTTCCTGATATCAATGGCTTAGACGACTTACTAAGCGCATAAGATTGCGCCATTTGAGCGGATAACTTTGCGCGCCACATTGCAAAGATTGATGTCAGCTGCGATCCGGCAGCTTGCGGCGCATTGCGGACCTTGGCCGCGACTTCAAGATGCTGCATTGCGGCCCATCTTTGCCGCCATTCATTCATTGTGCAGCATTTTATTAAGTGAAACGTCGGTCAGCGAACGAACCTGTCGCTCGATATCCCAGCCCCAAGGTCCGCTTGGGTTCTTCGCGACCGCTGTCAGATGCACTTCACGCAGAAACGCGGGCTTTCGTTCCACCGCAGATTACGCGCCAAGCCGGTTAAATAAGCGGACGCCCGGCACAGCGGGCTGCATCGCCCCCAAGTCTTTCGTGGCAATGGAAAAACTTGATCAACCGACCAAATCCTACCATCTTGATCTCAGACGGCAGTCCACTTGGGGCATGTCGGCTAAAGTCAAACGCATAGCAGAACTTGAGAGCTCAATCCCGCTGCGCCGCGTGAAATCAAACGGAACGCGGACGCTGTGACACAGACCCGCAAGAGAAAGGAAACCATATGAACCTGTCAAGATTGGCTGCCGATGCGGCGGCGCGGGGTACGCCCGTGCGGGCCGGGCTGATCGGCGCGGGAAAATTCGGGTCGATGTTTTTGTCGCAAGTGCCAACCATCGCGGGGCTTGAGGTTGCGGCGATTGCAGACCTGAACCCCGACCGTGCAAAGGCGGCGTGCTGTGGCGTAGGTTGGGATGATGACCGCTTGGCTGCCACGGCCTTCCTTGACGACGGTGCCGCCCTTGCGGCCCGCGACGATGTTGATGTCGTGATCGAAGCGACGGGCAACCCGCGCGCCGGTATCGCCCATGCTCGTGCAGCGATTGCGGCTGGCAAACATGTGGTGATGGTCAATGTCGAGGCGGATGTGCTGGCAGGTGCGGTTCTGGCCCGCGAGGCCGAGGCGGCGGGCGTTATCTATTCCATGGCTTACGGCGACCAGCCAGCGTTGGTCTCCGAGATGGTGGATTGGGCCCGCGCCACCGGCTTTCATGTCACAGCAGCGGGCAAGGGCACGAAATACCTACCAGCCTTTCACGCCGTGACCCCTGATGATGTGTGGCAGCACTACGGGTTGACTCCGGATGCGGCAAAAGCCGCAGGGATGAACCCGCAAATGTTCAATTCATTCCTGGATGGGACCAAAAGCGCCATCGAAATGGTTGCCATCGCCAATGCCTGCGAGCTGACGGTGCCGTCGCAAGGCCTGACGTTTCCACCCTGCGGCGTCGATGATCTGGCGCAGGTTATGCGCCCCCGGTCGGTCGGTGGGCAATTGGAAAGTTCTGGCATGGTCGAAACCGTGTCATCGCTTGAGCGCGATGGTCGGCCCGTATTCCGTGACCTGCGGTGGGGCGTTTATGTGGTGTTTGAGGCCCCCAACGACTATGCCGCCGCCTGTTTTGCACAATACGGGCTGCCTACCGATATCACCGGGCACTATGCCGCGATGTACAAACCGTTTCACCTGATCGGATTGGAACTGTCGGTCTCTGTCCTAAGCGCTGCGCTGCGCAATGAGCCGACGGGTTGCACAAGGGCGATGTTCGGCACTGTCGCCTCCGTCGCAAAACGCGACCTCAAGGCGGGCGAGGTGCTGGACGGCGAGGGCGGCTATACCGTGTGGGGTAAGGCGCTGCCGATCGCTGCGGCAGGGCAGGCGCTGCCGATTGGACTGGCCCACAATGTCACCCTGACGCGTGATGTCGCGCAAGGAGAGGTCGTGATGATGGACGGTGTCGATATGCGCAATGATCCTATTGCAGACCTCTACATGCAGGCGCTGGCTGGGGCGATGGGCTGACGCGCAGAACCTCTAAAGGGCCGCACGCGCGGTCCTTTGGCTGACACAGTAGACGACTCGCTTCATAAGATTTTCTTGAAGGGCCGTTTTCGACAGGTTCCGGTCCATGCTTTGATTGCTTGTTCGGGCAACCTCCGCGCGTTTCAACGCCTGCTGGGCCATACCAAGATCGACAGCACGATCAGATATTTGGGCGTCGAGCTTGAAGACGCACTTGCTATCGCCGAAGCGATTGAAATCTGGGACTACGGGCCGTCTTCATGGACGGCCCCAAACCGGCCCTCCAGCATGGGCTCGGGATGCTGCGTCTTCAGCCCGTTCTGGCGACATTCGCTGACGGCTCTCAGAAAACGCCCGCCACCTCATACATGACCGGCTCGAAGCGTGTGGCAAGCCCTGCAATCTCGCGGTTCCGTGCTCGCATTTCTTCACTACGTAGCATCGCCTGAAAGTCCGCACGTTTCGCCCATTGCGAATAGTTTGCTATCCGCGTTTGCGCGTCGTTAACGTGCAAACCCGCGGCGATGAAGCCGGGCTGTTGAGAAATGAAATCGCTATAGGCTCCCTGCAACTTGTCCATCAGATCAGCGCAAGTGCCTGGGGAGCATTCGAACGTGGTGATGACGGTCTGGCATGCGGCGGTTGTATCAATCTTGAGCATCGGGTCCTCCTCCGTTGCAGTATAGCAGTTATCGCACCGACTTGCGCGGGTGCATGTTTGCTCGACGTCGACCAACGGTTTTGAGACAATGAATGGGCACGGAGTCTGGATAGAATTTGGTTGCTTTCGGACCTTGGAGGCAGCAAAGCTTCTTGATTGCGGGTTCAGAGCGTCAAAGGCAATCGCGGCCCATTGCCGCCTCTGGTAGGTATTTTCAGCGCTGCGCTGCAGCCTTCGCATTGCAGTCATTCGTGCATCGCGTAGCACTATCGATGGGTGATCTCGCGTCGTGCGCCAGATGTCTAACGATATCGCCGAGCCCACAAACGGCCCGCTTGTGGCAAGCGACGCGTCAGAAGCTGTCTTTGCGGGGCAAACGGTGGGCTAATCCCGTGATCTTCTGACACAGCCGCCGATGCGTTTCGGTGCGGCAGGCTGACGCAATTGTGTGCAAGGCGTGATTGCGAGATGTTCTATGCTGGCGGTATTTTCTTATCCGGAGCTTTTGCTATGACCCGAAATCCCTTCCCGCCCAAGCGCTCCTTCGGACCGTGGCGCTCCTTCTTGCAAGTGCTTGCCTCGCTGCCCCTGCTGGCCGCCGCACCAGCCACGGCACAGGCGAACCCTTTTGACGCCACGTGGCCCAACACGGATTTCTCGCGCCTTGCCATTGACCTCGGCGAGGTCGTCTCTGGCGGGCCGCCGCGCGATGGTATCTCGGCGATCCTCGACCCCAGCTTCATCCGAGCTTCCGAGGAGACGCGGCTCGATGACCGCGAACCTGTGATGACCTACATGCCCGACGACGGCGCGGCCCGTGCCTATCCAATCCGCTACTTGATGTGGCACGAGATCGTGAACGACGTGGTGGATGGTCAACCGATCACCGTCACCTTCTGCCCGCTCTGTAACACTGGAATGGTTTTCGACGGGCGGGTTGGCGGACGCACGCTGACCTTCGGCGTCTCCGGCCTGCTACGCCATTCGGACATGATCATGTACGACCAACAGACAGAAAGCTGGTGGCAGCAGGCACTGGGAGAAGGTATCGCAGGTGAGATGACAGGACGCACTTTGATTCAGCTTCCAGCCTGGATGGAAAGCTGGGCGGCGTTCCGCGACGCGCATTCAAACGGGCTTGTGCTCGACGAGCCGGACTGGCGAAGGGCCTATGGCACGAACCCTTATCGCAACTACGATACAACCCGGCCTTTCCTCTATTCGGGCGAGGACCCGCCGCACGCCATTCCACCTCTGGAACGTGTGGTCCGGGTCGGTAACCGGGCATGGCCGCTGACGCGCCTGTCACGCGAACGCATAATCAAAGAGGGGGGGCTGACGTTGAGTTGGGCCGAGGGGCAGGCCTCCGCGCTCGATACCGGAAACATTGGACAGGGGCGCGAGGTGGGTGATGTCCGTGTCCGCGATGCCCAGGGCCGGGATGTGGCGCATGATATCCCCTTCGCTTTCGCGTTTCACGCCTTCCACCCCGAGGGTCGTTGGATGCTCAGGGACTAAACGGCCCGAAGCCGACCTTGGCCACGACTTCAAGATGCTGCATTGCGGCCAGTCATTCATTGTGCAGCATTTTATTAAGTGAAACGTCGGTCAGCGAACGAACCTGTCGCTCAATATCCCAGCCCCAAGGTCCGCTTGGGTTCTTCGCGACCGCTGTCAGACGCACTTCACGCAGAAACGCGGGCTTACGTTCCACCGCAGATTACCCTCCGAGCCGGTTAAATAAGCGGACGCCCGGCACATATAGCCATTTCGTTGTAACTGGTTGCGTGGTGACCGCGTTTTCTTCCGGTCTTGCAACTCTTGGCACTTGGCCGAGCAACATCGAACCAGATTATCCTGCCCCCATCAGCTCAGCGCACGGGGTGTTCGGCGTTCAATGGCTTCCGCGTTATATCTCGCCAGATTGATGCCAGTTTCCCCCTTGGAGCCGCCTCAGTCGAACATATCCGGCTGCTCAATCACAAGCTGGTTCCAGATCGTCTGGAAATGCAGCCACCCGATATAGTCGCTGCCAACATGCTCGCGGCTATACCGTGCGCGGTCGTCGGGGATGCGAAACGGCGCGATGCCGCGTGCGGCGATGTCGAGCTGCTGTTGGCAGCAGCGTTCCAGGGCGATGAACCAAAAGGCCGCACTTTCGATTGAATGGCGTGAGACGGTGAGCAGCCCGTGGTTCTGGTGCAGCGCGGCCTTGACCCCCTTGAAAGCCTTGGCAACGTCCGAACCCGCGTGTTTCTCCACCGCCACTGCACCGCCCTGTTCGCCAATCACGACGTGGTCTTCGAAGAAGGCGCAGGCGTCCTGCGTAATAGGGTCAATCGGCCGACCGGTGGCGCACTACGCCGTGCCGTAGGTCGTATGCGCGTGGCACATGGCGATGATGTCGGGATGTTCCTCGTGGACATTCGCATGCAGGATGAACCCTGCACGGTTCACTGCGTAATCGCCTTCAACCACGGTGCCCTTGTGGTCCACCAGGATCAGGTTGGACACTTTCACTTTGGCGAAATGCACGCACATCGGGTTGGTCCAGTACAGTTCGGGCCGCTCAGGGTCGCGGACTGTCAGATGGCCGGCGAAGCCGTAGTCAAAGCCTTGCAGCGCAAAGGCGCGGCAGGCGGCGACCAAGCGTTCCTTGCGGTGTTGGCGTTCTGCCGAGACGCTGTAGAATTCCGGCAGATTGGGAACATCAAACCGTCCTGTTCGGGCTGGTAAATGGAGACGCGTTTTCTGAGGTCGAGCATGAAGGGATTCCTTTCCCGATTGAGGTGTCAGTCCGCGCGATGGCGCGGAACATGACGCAGATGGCTGCCGGTCGTGGCCCCCGGCAGAGCGGCAATGCGGTCGGCAACGGTCAGGAGTCGGGTAAGGTCGATGCCGGTAGGAAATCCGCCCTCGTTGAACGCAAAGACAAGGTCCTCGGTTGCGGTGTTGCCGGTGGCACCCGGTGCGAAGGGACAGCCGCCAAGACCTGCTGCGGCGGTGTCGAATACGCTAACACCAGCGCCCCAGGCCGCCAGCGCATTGGCCACGCCCTGTCCGAAGGTGTCGTGGCCGTGGAAGGCGAAAGTGTTTTCATGGGCTTCAGGCAACGCCATGACCAGACCAAAGCGTTCAGCAACCATGAAAGGATTGGCGCGGCCCGTAGTGTCGCAGAGCGCGATCTCGGCCCAGGGAGCGATACTGCAAATGGCGCGGGCTGCGTGAGCGACTTCAGCGGTTGAAACAGGACCGTCTAAGGGGCAGTCAAAGGCGGTGGCGAGGTCCACGCGCAGTTCCGTTCCCTGAGGCAGGATCTCGGCGATACGTGCCAGACCGTCGATTGACTGCGCCACCGATTGACGAACGTTGTTCTGGTTGTGCGCCTCGGAGGCGGAGAAGACGTAGACCAGTTCGGTGATGCCCGCCGCCAGCGCGTTTTCGGCACCGCGCGGGTTCGGCACCAATGCGGACAGCCGCGCGTGCAGGTCGCGCACCGCCGCTGTGATGTCGCCCATATCGGCCATTTGCGGGATGGCCCTGGGGCTGACGAAGCTTCCGATCTCAATCCGCTGGCACCCTGCCGCGGCCAGATCGCGGATGATGGCAATCTTGTCGGCTGTCGGCAGGGGGGCGGCGATGGACTGGAACCCGTCGCGCGGGGCGACCTCGCAAATCACGGGGTGTCGGTCAGTCATGGGTCAGATTTCCTGCAGGTTTTGGGATGGCACGTCACCATCGTCCCGATCCGGCCAGAAGGCGGCGTCGAGCGCGTTGAGCAAAAATTGAAGCCCCAACATTCCGAAGCCCAGCGGTAGCAGCCCGTAGGGCAAAAACATCGGCGTGCCGAAGCTGGACGAGACACGCTCGCCAAAATCCCAAGCCTGATAGGCCATGAGACTGCCGCGCCATGCCATGATGCTGCAAAAAGCCACGCCGACAAGAGCGATCAGCAGCCGCAATGCGCGCTGTGCGCCATTTCCCATTCTATCTGCGAAAAAGGTGATGCGAATGTGGCTGTCGGAACGCTGCACATCCGCTGCGGTGATGGCAGCGACATAGATGATGAGGAACGTGTTGATTTCCAGCGACCAGGATGTCGGTGCGGTAAAAACGTACCGCATGATCGCGTCATAGCAGATCGTCAGCACCATGAAGGCCAGCACGAACTGACCCGAAAGCTGTAGGACTTTGGCGATGCAGTCAAAAATAGGTCTCATGGCGCATTCCTTTCGGTTGGGCCTTGTGGCACGTGTGTTGAGATACCCTTCCAGAGCCCGACCTGCCCCCTCCACCGGAGAAGGAAGGCCCGCTGTTACGCCCCGGGATAGGGTGGTTCGTTTACGAGGTCTTACCCAAAGCCAGCGCAATAGCGCGCTCGGCGATGTCGGTGCCGACCTCTTCCATCCAGGCAGCATCCACCGCCTTGGAGGCTTCGGCCAGTTGGGCGAGATCCGCTTCGGTAGGCTCGACCGTTTCGATCCCGGCCTCTGCCATCATGGGCCAGAACTCGTCCGGATAGATCACATCATTGGGCTCTTTCGCGCCGTTGGCGTCCAGCCAGTCAGCGGCCACGGTAAATGCGGCCTGTTCTTCGGCACCCATCTTTTTCCAGCGTTTTGTGGTGGTGAATAGACCGATGCCATAGGCAGTCAGCGGGAGCTTGTACACAAAGGCCAACTGCTCTTGCAGCGAGCGTCCGACGATGGTGGAGATATTGGCGACGGCGGCATCAACCGTGCCGCGCTGGAGCGCGAGGTAGAGTTCCGAAGACGGAATGCGCACGGCGGCTCCGCCGAAGTCCTCGACCACCTGAGTGGCTTCAAAGCTGACGACGCGCACTTTCTTGCCCGCCATGTCCGCGACGGACTTGATCGGCGCGGACATGGTCGACCACATGTATTCGGGCTCGAGTATGTTGCCCATCATGGAATGCATGTAGAGCCCCTCTTTCTGCATCTCCTCATTAATCAGCTCGAAAAGCGGGCTGCCTTTGGCCACCCGATCAGGGTTCTCGTAGAGCGCCTCGACCACGCTGGGCAGTCCCGTAATACCAAGGATCGGCACCGAACGGGTGATATAGCTGGTGGTGTGGAACATAAAATCGATGGCACCGGAGTTCAGCGCGGGCAGCTGCTCATCGGCTTTCAGCAGCTTGCCGCTGTCGTAGTAATCGACAGCCACGGCGTCGCTTTGCGACAGGCGCTCGACGAAACCGGCGGAGCCGAAGGACAGCGCCTTGTAGCTCGGCGGCAGGTAGCTGACGCCGGTCAGCTTGGTCTTGGCGAGGGCCGGTGCACCGAGGCCCATTAGGGCGCCTGCAGCGGCGGTTGTTTGCAAAAAGGTACGGCGGTTCATGGTCATTCTGGGGTCCTCCTATCGAATGACGGGGTTAAAGAAGGCCGGGCAGCCAGAGGCTAAGGCCCGGGAAGAGAACAAAAATCATCAGCATCAGGAACTGGACGAAGACGAAGGGGACGACCGAGCGGATGATTTCTTCGACGGAGAGCATCGGGCAGACGCCGCGCAGTGCGTAGAGGTTCAGACCCACAGGCGGGGTGACTACGGCGATTTCGAGGTTCATCACCAGGATGATGCCGAACCACAGCGGGTCGTAGCCCAGCTGGATAATGAGCGGCAGCAAGATCGGCGTCGTCACCACGATAAGAGAGACCGCGTCGACCAGCATTCCCAGAAGCACCAGTGCCAGCATGATGATTACGAGGATCGCCCACGGCGGCAGATCGGTCGCGGTAAGCGCGGCACTGACGGTCTCGGGTACACGGACGAGGTTAAGGTAATCGCCAAAGATCTTGGCACAGCCGATGATCAGCAGGATCGCGCCCGACACCTTGACGGAAGATGCGAGAATGCCGGTCAAGGTCTTCCAGTCGAGCACGCGAAAAATGGCTCCGGCGATAAAGAACGCACCGAAGGCACCAAAGGCCGCAGCCTCGGACGGGGTGGCAAGTCCAGTGTAGATGGAGCCCAGCACGATGACTACCAGCAAGAGCGCGTGCCAGATGCCGCCAAGCGCGCGCACCCGCACGCCCAAAGGGGCCATGGGGCCGGTCTCACGCGGGGCATCCTCGGGGCGGATCAGGACGCGGATATAGATATAGATAGACAGGGCCAGCGCCAGCGCGATACCGGGTATAATGCCGCCGATGAAAAGTGCACCCACTGACACGCCCGAAACAGCGCCGTAGATGATGAAAGGCACCGAGGGCGGGATCAGCATGGCCAGCGCACCGGACGACGCGACAGAGCCCGCCGCCAGCCCGCGGGAATATCCACGCTCAAGCATCTGTGGCACCGCGATGGAACCGACAGCGGCCACGCCCGCGACCGAGACACCCGACACCGCGCCGAAGATTGCAGAGGCACCTACGGTGGAAATCGCAAGGCCGCCGCGGAGCCAAGAGAGCCAGAGAGATGCGGCGTAAAAGAGATTCTTGCCGACCGGTGTGGCACCAAGAAAGTTGCCCATCAGGATAAAGAGCGGCAGGGCGATCAGCTCAAACGAATTGAGCTGGCCGAAAAAGGAAGTCGGCGCAAAGAAGAAGGCAATTGATCCACGCGCCATCCAGAGGCCCAGAAGACCCGAAGCGCCAAGGGCAAGGAAAATCGGTGCGCCAAAGCCGATGAGGCCGATAAGCGCGATGACAACGATGAGCGGTTCGATCATGAGGTGGACCTTTCAACCTCGGTGCCGATGACACCTGACTTTGCCAACGCCGCGATGCGGGAGTTGTCGTAACGGAGCGTGTGGGACAGGACCTCTTGGGTATCCTGCCCCAGAGCCGGGCCAAGACCGCGCACGCCGCCTGGGCTGGCGGATAGGCGGGGAAATACGTTCTGCATGGCAAGGCTGCCGCCTTTGCCGTCGGGCACGCGCACAACAGCCTCGCGTGCCTTGAAATGCGCGTCGTCGATCATTTCACGGGCGGTGTAGGCGAGACCGACAGGCACGCCTGCGTCGTTCATCCGGGCCACGATCTGGTCAGCGGTAAGCTGGCGGGTCCAATCCGAAATCAACGCATCCAGCGCTTCGGCGTTGCGGCCGCGTGCGCGGTGGTCGGCGTAATCGGGATCGTCCGCCAGTTCGGGTCGGCCCATGGCCTCGCAGAGGCGGCGATATACGCTGTCTTGATTGGCCCCGATGATCACGTCGCGGCCGTCGGCTGCCGGATAGGCATTCGAGGGCGCAATGCCAGGTAGTGAAGAGCCATTGCGGGTACGAACATGCCCGCCTGCATCAAATTCGGCAACCATCGCCTCCGTCAGATGCAGTACGCTTTCGAAGATGGAGCTGTCCACTACTTGCCCACGCCCGCTGGCATGGCGGTGTTGCAGCGCCAGAAGCACGCCCATGGCGGCATTGATCCCAGCCATCGTGTCACCCAGCGACAGGCCGACCCGGACCGGCGGGCGGTCGGGGTAACCGGAAATCGCGCGCAATCCACCCATAGCCTCGCAGACCGAGGCGAAACCGGCGCGTTCGGCATATGGCCCGTCCTGACCAAAGCCTGATACGCGAACCATGATAAGGCGCGGGTTGAGCGTGCTGAGCGTATCGTAGCCCAAACCCCAGCGCTCCATCGTACCGGGACGGAAGTTCTCGATCAGCACATCTGCTGTCGCGGCAAGATCGCGCAGCACCTGCTGGCCCTCTTCCTGACGCAAATCCAGTGTTATCGACCGCTTGCCGCGCGCGATGACCTCCCACCAGACGGGCTTGCCGTCCTTGCCCGGACGCCCCCACTGCCGCATGGCGTCGCCTGTCACTGGCGGTTCTACCTTGATTACCTCGGCGCCGAAATCGGCCATCAACTGGCCGCAGAAGGGCCCAGCGATTAACTGGCCCAGCTCAACGACCCGCAGCCCCTTAAGTGGCCCTCTTGCTTCCGTCTGTGTCATACGCATAGCTTCTTTCCTGGAGTCAGAGCATCAATGCGCGCCGCGATGCTCTGCGCGTCGATGCCGAAATGATGATAGAGATCGCCGATCGTGCCGGTCTGGCCAAAGGCATCCACGCCCAGCGGCAGCACCCGATGCCCGGCTACACCGCCCAGCCACGAGAGAGTCGCGGGATGGCCGTCGATCACGGTGACGAGGGCGCAATGGGACGGCAGATCGGCCAGCAGTGCCTCGATGTGGCTGATCGCCCCGTCTGGGCCTTTCATCCGGGCGCGTTGCGCCGTGGACCAACCGGCGTGAAGTCGGTCGGCGGAGGTGACGGCCAGCACGCCCACGTCCCTTCGCACGCCGCCTACCTTGCCTGCCGCCGCAATAGCCTCGGAGGCGATCGCGCCTTGATAGGCAATCACAACCTCGCAATTCGGGCCGGGGCGGCGCAGCCAATATGCGCCTTCGGTGACATCAAACGCAAAGGTATCTCCGCCCCGTGCACCTGGCTGTTCGAGCGGGTTGGTGGTCAGCCGAAGGTAGACCGAACCACCGTTGTCGCGCTGCATGTGATCAAAGGTCCAAGCCATGATGATAGCGAGTTCATCGGCATAAGCGGGTTCAAAACTGGTGAGCCCTGGCTGGCTGATACCGATCATCGGGGTGCCGATGGACTGGTGCGCCCCCCCCCCTTCGGGGGCCAGCGTCACACCCGAAGGCGTGCCCACCAGCATAAACCGCGCGTCCTGATAGCAGGCGTAGTTCAACGCATCGAGCGCGCGGGCGACGAAAGGATCATATAGCGTGCCCACGGGCAGTAAACGTTTGCCGAATAGTTGTGTGGAAAGGCCCGCCGCTGCCAACAGCAGGCAAAGGTTCATTTCTGCTATGCCCAGTTCGATATGCTGACCGTCGGGTGAGAATTCCCACTTTGCGGTAGAGGGTATCTGAAGGCTGCGGAACACGTCCTTTCGAGCATCGCGGGCAAAGAGCTTGCGGCGGTTTACCCAAGAGCCGAGGCTGGTGGTGCCGGTAACGTCAGGTGAGGTGGTGACAATACGCTCGGCCAGTGGGGCGCGTGACTTGGCAAGCGTGTCCAGGATCTTTCCGAATGCCATCTGTGTGGATATCTCGCGATCCGCAGGGGCACTGATGCTGGGAACGTCGAGAACGTCATCGTCGTACCGCCGTGCGCCACGGGCGAAGAACGACACGTTTTCAAGGAAGGTTTTTAGCGCAGCGTGGTCCGCGACGGTGGCGAACCGGTCCCACTCCTGTCCCTCCGGCACGCCCATGTGCACTTGCCATTCGGCCATTTGCGTCTTGGTCATCAGCCCGCCGTGGTTGTCCTTGTGCCCTGCGATCGGGGTGCCCCACCCCTTGATGGTATAGGCCAGAAAACAGACCGGGCGATCGTGGTCGATGGCGGCAAAGGTCTCGGCCATGGTCTCGACGCAGTTGCCGCCGAGATTTTCCATAAGATCCGCCAACTCGTCGTCAGACCGCAGGTTGATCAGCGCAGTAACCGGCCCCTGATCGCCCAGATCGTCCATCAGGCGCTTGCGCCAGACTGCACCGCCCTGAAAGGTAAGGGCGGCGTAGTCGGAGTTGGGACACCCGTCGATCCAATCGCGGAGCGCGTCACCGCCGGGTTCCGCAAAGGCCGCGCGCTGCAGCTTGCCGTACTTCACTTTGACCACGTGCCAGCTAAAAGCATCGAAGCTTTTCTCGATCCGCTGAAACAATCCTTCGTGTACAATCCCATCAAGCGATTGACGGTTGTAATCCACAATCCACCAGACATTTCGCAAGTCGTTCTTCCAGCCCTCCTGAAGGCATTCATAGATGTTGCCTTCGTCCAGTTCTGCGTCACCGACCAACGCGACCATTCGCCCCTTGGGAATGTCCCGTCCCCATGATTTTGCTGAGATGTAGTCTTGGATCATAGAAGCGAAGGACGTAACCGCCACGCCAAGGCCGACGGAACCGGTGGAAAAGTCCACGTCGTCCACGTCCTTGGTTCGCGAGGGGTAGGATTGCGCGCCGCCATAGGCGCGAAAGCTTTCCAGCTTCTCTTGGCTAATTTCCCCCATCAGATAATGCATCGCGTGAAAGACCGGCGATGCGTGGGGCTTAACGGCCACGCGGTCTTCGGGCCGCAGCGCCGAAAAATAGAGCGCGGTCATAATCGAGACCATGGATGCGGAAGAGGCCTGATGTCCGCCGACCTTAATGCCGTCAACCTTGGGCCGGATATGATTGGCATGGTGAATCATCCAATGCGACAGCCAAAGCAATCTTTGCTCAATGGTTCTAAGATGCTGCTGATCGGGCATCGCTTCCTCCTGTTTCACATTTCGTATACGAAATTTTGAAAGATATATTTCGGCTTTTTTGACCGTCACTGCATGTTGATTTGAAGTTTTATCTCTCTTATTGTCATGCAATATGAAGGATTCCACCAAACTCGATGAGATAGACAAACGAATCCTTCGCAAAATTGCGTCGGACGGACGCATTTCGGCGCAATCTTTGGCCGTGGCGGTGGGCCTGAGCGCGACTCCGGTGGCCCGAAGGCTTAGCAGGTTGGAAGAGATTGGCGTGGTCACCGGCTATGCCGCGACAATCAACGAAGCGGCCCTGGGGTTCGACGTTTCCGTCTTCGTCTCGGTCAAGCTTGATCGGCAGATCGACGACGCACTGTCCACTTTTGAAGCCGCCATCGTCGGCTTCCCTGAAGTGGTAGATTGCTGGCTGATGACCGGCAGTCGCGATTATTTGATGCGCGTTGTCACTCGCAGCATGGCTGAGTTTGAGCAGTTCCTCGTCGGCCGACTGACCAAGGTGAAGAGTGTGTCCGAAATTGAAAGCTCAATCCCACTGCGCCGAGTGAAATCCGCGGGGTCCCGCACCCCCTGACACCGACGCTTTGGGAGGTTCGGGGGACCTGACCGAAATTAAGGCACATTTTTCGAATTTCGCATACGAGATAAGTGGTTACGGCCGATGTGGCTGGCATTGTGTTCCAGAGCATGGTCTTTTGGACCAAAGAGGAGACGCCAATGAAGACCGTCAGACAGCCGAAATCGCTGGCTGAGCAGACCCACGACATCCTACTTGAAGCAATCTGTTCGGGTGAACTGACGCCAGGCGAGCGACTGAATCAGGACGAGATCGCCGCACGGCTGCAGGTGTCGCGGCAGCCGGTCAACAGCGCGATTTCAATCCTCAAGGCCAATGGGTTTGTTGAGGATACGGGCCGCCGGGGTGTTGTGGTCTCGCAAATCACGAGTGCGCAGTTCGCCGCGATCTACGAGTTTCGAGCGGGGATGGAGCCCTTTGCGATCCGGCTCGCAATCGAGCGCAAGCCCGCGACCGCGGCAAATGAAGCCCAAGACATACTGAAGCGAGGCTGGCAGGCCGTGGAGACGAAAGACGCAACGCAGAAGGTGCGGGCGGATGCGGCATTTCACAAGATGATCTATGGCTGGACAGGCAATCCCATCATCCTGTCGACGATGCAGATGCACTGGCAGCACATGCGCAGGTCGATCGGCCTCGTGATCCGGAAGGGGGTCGCGGCGCGCACATCGTGGGAGGAACATGAGCGTATCATTGATGCGATGTTGCGCGACGACGTGGATCGTGCCGTTGCAGAGATGCAAGACCACATTGCGCGCGCCCAGCAGATCACGACCGAGCGGTTGGGCGAGACGTCGATTCGAGAGTAGCAAAACGATGTCTCTTCAGATTAGAGCGACCCTGCCCACCATGCTGCCATCCGACACATCGCGGCGCACCACCTGCCTTGGCCCTGTCTTCGCTTCATATTCATTCTCGAAATGAATGAAACAGGGGAACTCAACACACCTGCGGTCATATTAGGCACGATCTGCGTATTGCATGGCTCGATCAGCGTTGAAACATCCGCTTGCAGCGCATGACCGTTTTGACGGCTCGACCCGCAGCGCATCGAGAGACGGGTGAACGGCATATTTGACCCGCCCCGACCTTGGCTAACGTCTGTTTTAGGCGCTTCGCCGCTATTCGCACGAAGTGCAGCATCTGTTAGTTCGGGCTTAGAGCTGGCTTCCGCGCCGCAGATTGGATCTCCAATTCGCTACCATTTGAATGTCGGCTGTCGCGTTTGACCCAATCTTACCGCGACGTGCAGCGAATGCACACTTTCCGCCCTTAGTGAATGCTTTTGTGAGAATATGGCGCTGAATCCAAAAGCTCAGTTGCGACGGACGGGTTATGAACCACGTGTGCTTTGTTATGGGCAATGGCCATAGATTGACCGAAAGTTAACTTGAAGGTTCACTCGGGTTCGAAAGGGAAGCTGCGAACTTGGCGCAAACCCCTAAGTCCGGTATCTGGGAAAATAGATTAAGCTATTGAATAAATACGGTTTCAGATTTTAAGGTATCATACGCGACGCGCAAAGTTATACGCGCCGCGCAATTTTATGTGCTTCCCTAAATGGCTTTAGATCATAGGCGGCATAGGTACAGCGCCAAAATCTGAACATGCCAGAAGATTGTCGCAACATAGAACCAATATGACATTGATATATAATGATAAATTTAGCTTCATCTAAGTTTTATGGTGGCAAGATGGTTTATTTTGGCAATTATTTCTTTCGTATATTTCAAAAACGCCAATATTATCTTCAGGAAGGGGATGTGAAGGCAAATTCGATCACTGAACTTGTGGATGCTGTTACAGGACATTTTGTGGATCATACTGATCAATCCAAGCTGGTTGGATTGATTTGTTGGACACAATCACCGCAAAAAACATTCTCAAATTTCAGAAAGCCCCAAAACAGCAAGTGCACTGAATTCAACGAAACCTCGACGAGCTGGTCGCTGAGGTTTTTATATGAGGTATCACACCATAGAATCACACACTGACATAGAGAACTATGCCACTTTGGATTTCGAAGCGTCGAGCCTTTCTGACAACAGCTGGCCGATCGAAGTTGGGCTGTCCTGGTTGGATAGCGGGGAAATCAGAACTTGGAGCTCGCTGATCCGCCCAGCAGTTGGCTGGAATCTTTCTGAATGGTCTGCTCAGAGCGCTGCTATCCATGGAATTCCACTTGAGTCCCTTCAAGACGCACCACCTGTGTCTAAGGTTGCGGAGGCCTTTCTCGACATCTTGGCGGGAAAGGTTCCAGTATCGGACGCCCCAGAATTTGAAACACGCTGGCTATCACGCCTGTTCGAAGCAAGTGGGCTTAGTGGCAGGCCTGCCGTCGAGGATTATCACGGGGTTTCTTTCGCGTGTTTCTCAGGTCTGGCGCTGGATATGCTTTACGAAACGCTGGAGCGGCGACCCGCCCCTCATCGCGCGGGGCCTGATAGCGCCAGGCTTGCGGCTGGGTGGCGTAAGGCGCTGCAGTATTAGCAAAACACCAGAAAACCTATGCAATGGCCTAACCTGCAACGTTCTGTGATCTGGTAATTTGCGTCTGTCTAAGGGCCCGCAAAGTGCGCATTCGCTCCATGACGAAGTTTGTAAGCTTTTGTCCCACATTGTCGGGGATATTTTCCGATGGATTTGCGGATTAGGACCATCGTCAGAGCATGCGTGTTCAACCTCTAACGGATGATGTTCGCACATAAACCTGAAACATTCAGCGCATCCAAATTTATTAAGATTTATATACTCAAAAATGCATTCTTCCGAATAGCCACCCATTGTTGGGTGGCTTTTTTTGTTCTAAAAGTTTGAAACTAATTTGATCTGGGGCAGGGGGCCGAAACTTTAATTTTTTGGGGTGGCCAGTATTTGCTTGTAGAATGGCCAAGGCGTTCGCCGATCCGATTTGCGGCACTATATAAATAAGGTGTTTGACAGGCAGCAATAGCTATTAATTGGTTGCCGCAACAATTATGACAACAAGCTTATTTTGGCCATTTTTGTAGCGAAAGTGGCCATTTCACAAGTTATGGGCGGCCATTGAGGATTTCCAAACCGCATTGGGTAATTAAGCCCGTTGGCTTGGGAGTTGACCTTTTCTGGTCTCTTGAGTGGAACATAGGTACGGTTGGTTGCTGACGGAAACAGAAACTGCAATTTTTCATAATTAGGGTTCCTCCGGGGCAGTCCGGACTTAACTCCAAGAAGTAGTCAAATTTCTTGACGGTCGTTTGCGTATTTGCGCGACAAAGAAAGGGAAAAGTTGTCCATGAGTAGTTTGCGCTCTGTCGATTTAAGTTTGATTGAACAAGTTCTACGAGGCGATACAAAAGGATATGTCTTGGATTTCTCCGACAGGACGTTTCGAGATTTTTTTGTTCGCGAACTCGACATTGATATTGATGCGCCAGTATATGCCACCAACGGAACCTCAAAAGGCAAAAGACTTGAGTGCTTTCTTGGCAAAGTTGATGACCAAACTGCTGCACGGACGTTGCGAACCTTATGGGAGTATCGAGAAGGGATCCGCCCGACTGGTGTGCCCGATACCTTCCCACGTGCATCGGGGCAGTTTTCAGGGATCATAACAAAATTGGAAGGTGGCACGGCCACTACGCCGGTAAACGTTGTCGAAGCACCTAAGATCGATGAAATTGAATTTGATCGGTTTAGAACTCGTTTGATTTCGATTCGAGACCTTGAAGCACATACTCGTGGGTATGCATTTGAAGAATTCCTGAAAGATCTTTTTAATGCATTTCGCCTGTCCGCCAGGGACCCATTCAAAATTGTGGGTGAGCAAATTGATGGCAGCTTTGAGTTGGAAGGTGAGACTTATCTGCTTGAAGCGAAATGGCTAAATAAAAAGGTTGGTGTTGGTGATCTTGGAGCATTCCACTCAAAGTTAGAACAAAAAGCATCATGGGCGCGCGGCCTGTTCGTCAGCTTTGGTGGCTTCACTAACGTGGGACTGACAGGGTTTGGGCGTGGCCGCCGTCTAATTTGCATGGATGGGCGGGATATTCATGAGGCGCTTGAGCGTGGCATCGCGATTGACCGAGCGATTTCACTTAAAGTCAGGCACGCTGCTGAAACTGGCGACGTGTTCATCCCAATTGACAAGTTAATCTTGTAACTAAGACTGGTAGCATAAAAATGAGTGCTTTAAGTGAGCTCATGGCTGACGATGCGCTCTCGCAGGAGGCACCAGGGTTCAGCATCAAGATCACGTCACACAATGAGTATGGGATTACATAACTATCACCCAAAAATGGGTGCATGTGGTATCGCACTTGGAGGTTAGCCACTTAATTTTTCACACATGAGCATTACTAAAAGTGGGGGCTGCGATTCCATAACAGAGATTCAAAACCGCGCACAAAAAAGCCCCCGCAGCCGTTTCAGGCTATGGGGGCTCAATAAATCGGCTATCTTGCGGACTTACTTTTCTTCCAAGGACCAATCATCGTCGGGCTCTTCTGCGGGCGGAGCCTTGATGTCTGAGGCACCCTTAGCAGATAGCACGCGGTGCTGGTCCGCAGATGTTGAGGTGGAGAGATCCAAGCCGAGGCCATCCGTTGTAGGTTTGGTTTGCGCGTCACAGGGTGTCTCGTCTATTTCCAAACCGATGAGGAAACCTTCCTCCAGAGATTTTACGCGCTCCTTGGAAAAATCATCGATCACCAGTCCTTGTCGCGCTATGGCGTTGCTGTTGATCTCCTTGATCCGGTTCATCGCCTTGTAGATCACCATCTGGTCTACTTTCTTCTGTGCCGCGACTGACGCACGAATTTCCCGCACTGCCAGCATCCATGTCTGGGCGCGCTCGCCGCGGAACTTTCCGAATACAGACGGTACTTCAATCCATTTGCCGTTCAGTTCGACGGCAAGGGCGCCGATGTCCTCGGAGTACCAGCGCGTGCGCACCTCTTTCGAAGAGTTATGCATGAACCAGCGCGCAAGCGCCTCCGAGTGATACCGGATGCCGAGCACTGTGATCCCCTTCTTGGTCACAGTGCGCTTCAAACGCGTGCCCAGTGCCTTGCGACGCAACCCGACAGAAGGCATCGGTGCGACGCCATACTGGCTGACGAGCCTGTTCCAGCAATTAAGTGGCGTTTCGCCGTCCAGTCCAGCATGAGGGCGGCGGTGGTAGATATCGACGACCCACCTGATCAGCGCTTCGCTGAGGTCTTCAGCTGTCAGGGCCGCACGTGCTTCGGCGTCATAGTCGCCCTTCACCACGGTATTGCTAAACGTGCGGCCCGTGAAACGCCCGGCAAAATTGTTCGCCATGGTACCGAACAAGCGTTCGATCCGCGCTCTGAACTCGGGCATCCCGGCAGGTGCCGCATCGATGCTGATCCCCAGATCAGTCGCCCCAACGCGGGTGTCGAAATCGATGAATGCGGATCCACAATCGGTGACGATCAATTCCGGCGTGCCCGACATGTTCCAGGGCGTCAGTGCACCAACCGCATCTGCCCAGATAGCCTTGTCGCGTACGATCATATCAATAGTTTGGATCGCGCTGCGCTTGCTTGGAACCCTTGAGAGCTTCATGGCAAGGACGCACCGCGTCGTCGAGCAGATAGCGGCGGTCAGCCACCAACGTACCTTTTTGTCCTCATTGAAACCGAGGCTGGTCTTTTCCTCATCGCTCAGAATTGACCAGATGCCGCCTGCGGACAGAAGCGAGCGTAGGTCGACCTTCCATTCATCCATTTCAACGCGTTCGAGCGGCCGTGTGAGTTCAAGGCCCTTTCCAACCGGTGCATTGCGCTTGCGGGCCTCTTCCAACCCAAGACGGGCTATATCGAGTTCAAATGGATCAAGTTTTTTGACCTCGAGGCGGATGGTTTCACGTGATGGTGTGATCAGAGGTGATTTGCCCGACCCATCTTTTTCGCGGGCTTCGTCACGCCGAAGGTTTTCGGCAATGAAGGCATGGCGCGCATCTTCTTCTACCTGAGAGATTGAAGGGTTTTCCATAATCAAGAAATTCCGAACGGTCTTCGCAAGAAGCTCGAGTTCGTCGGGGCCAATGCGGCGGTCGCGACGATTGCTCGGGCTTTGACTGTAGAAAGCGGACATACCATGGCGGCTGAAATCGGTGACGCACTTGCGAAGGCGGCTTGCACTGATCCTGGGAACAATCATCGTCTTGCTACCAGCTATTCCGGTGTCTCCTTCGCTCGGGATCGAAAGAATTTCCCCTGCCCGAAGTTGGATTTGAGGCAGAACTGCCTGAATGGAAGCGTCTGTGCGCTTGACCATTCCTGCGGCCTCCATCTCGAGAAACGCGCGGACCAGAGCTTCCGGACGCTTGGCCTTTTGGTGCTCCTTCGGCGTAACGTTGGAGAGCACCTGTGACGGAGATTTTAGACGACGTTTGGCGTGTTCCGGAAGAAATGCGTCGCGCCGGTGCTCGAGGTTGCCGCCTGTAACGCGCTGTAACAGCACTGCATGGGTAAAGGCCTCCGTGAACCAACCAGTGCGTAGAACTTGAGCGATGCCACTCGCATCATTCTTGTCTGTATTGCTACGCATTGCCGACAGCGCCGCGTTGACCTGACGTGCTTCAATGCACACGACGTCAAAACCTTCTGCCGTCAAGCCAAAGAACAGATGTTGGCTCAGAGTGCCCGCTTCAAAGCCGCCCCGTTCAACCGGATAAGGAAGCGTTCCAAGGCACTCAGCCATGTCGCTGACCTCGCGTGTCGGCTCGCGCTCAAGCAGCTCGGTTCCCTTGCCATCATTGATGCAAAGCGCACAAGACCGCAGCGATACATCTATTCCGGCAAAATACTCCATTTCTCATCTCCCTTGTTCACAGTCATCCTGTGATCTTATCGGGAACTCGACTTCACAACAGAGGGCAGACCAATGAGCCATCAAGCTTGGACATAAGGCCAGTTATCTGAAAGCGATGCCAGCTGCCTAACCGACAGGCGCATCCGATATTGGCGCATTGCTTTGAATTGCGTGGGGGGCAGCTTGGTCCACAATAAGCGGTACTCGCTTAACTGAGTTAGACTTGCGTTAAAATTGAACTTTTTGACGGGTACCGCGTTTTATCAGTTCAATCATATGCGGCTGTAACTGCACTCTTTTAGTTTGCGCTTTGCATCTCGTAAATTCTTGGGCTGATCATCGCAGATAGGTAGTCGTAACGTGAACCAAAATAGCGCCGTCGCACAGGAAGTGCCTTTCGTACCGACTCTCTTTGATCGGACCCGTGCACGTACAACGCAGTTGGTGTCTCCATTGCTGCCCGAAGATATGATGTTGCAATCGATGGAAGATGCGTCTCCTGCAAAATGGCATCTGGCGCATACGACATGGTTCTTTGAGGAGTTCATCCTTAAACCGTTCTTGCCAGATTATATGAGCCCCGACGACCGTTTTGCGTTTTTGTTTAACAGCTATTACGTCACCGCAGGGCCGCGCCATGCACGCGACCGTCGCGGTCTTGTCAGCAGACCGGACAATGCTGATGTGAGAGCTTACCGCGAGCACGTTGATGAGGCGATGGCGCAGCTCATTGCCCTTGAGCGAGACAATACACCAGAAATTTTGGATCTGATCGAACTGGGTTGCCACCATGAGATGCAACACCAAGAGTTGCTGGTGACTGATCTGCTGCACGGCTTGTCGTTCAATCCGTTGCTGCCCGTCTACCGAGACCCAGAGCCGATGCCGGTGACCGCCGAAGTGCCGCTGACATGGTTATCCCACGACGGGGGGGTGATCGAAATCGGCCATGACGGAAACGGGTTTGCTTATGACTGTGAAGGCCCACGGCATAAGGTTTACGTCTACCCCTTTGCCATCGCTGATCGTGCTGTCACCAATCGGGATTGGATC
>TARA_R110002051_G_scaffold6914_2_pt1 | contig 31442 bp, 32 predicted proteins | sample TARA_R110002051 | Tara Oceans TARA_R110002051 (sample SAMEA4397023) | marine metagenome | biome: Polar Biome; feature: [MES] marine water layer (ENVO:01000295) within the mesopelagic zone...; material: water (ENVO:00002006), including particulate matter (ENVO:01000060) such as...... | reverse complement strand
CATTCCCAACGATCCCTTCGGCATCCCGGCCACCGCCAGCCCCGCGACGGGCGGTCGCTCCTTAAGGAGCTTCTCAGCAGCCTCGAGAGGCACGTGCCCTTCCAGGTAGTAACCGTCGACCACGGCCGTGTGGCAGCCCCGGACGTCGGAGGGCACTTGCAGGCGCTCCTTGACGGCGTCCATGTCGTTTTCGTTGCGGGTGTCGATCCGGTAGCCAAAATCCTCGTAGGCCCTGGCCCAAGCCACACAACATCCGCAGTAAGGATCCTTGTGCATGATCATGGTAGCATCCGCGGCGAACGCCGCTACTGATATAAGTGCTGCTGACCCGACCATGCAGATAAATTGTCTTCGCTTCATGTAGTATTTCCTTCAAGTACGACCGCCCCCGGTTCTCTCGCCGGAGGCGGCCCCTGCATCACTTCACCTGCGTGACGGTGAGCTTGCCGTTGACGCGATCGGCCACGAATTCGACGGTTGAACCCTGCTTCATCTTGTCCAGCATCGCCTCATCTGGCACAGCAAAGACCATCGTCATGGCCGGCATGTCGAGGCCTTTCAGCTCTTCATGGATGAGCGTCACCTTCTTGGCCTTGGTGTCGACCTTCTTGACCGTGCCTTTAGTGAACTCTTGGGCGAACGCCCCAGCGGCAGAAACTACCGCCAAAGCGGCAGCAACGGAAATTTTGAGAACGATATTCATGCGGGTCTCCTTGATCCTTGCTTACTTTTTGGCGACGGTTAGATCGCCGTGCATTCCAGCGTCGTAGTGGCCGGGGACGAGGCATGCGATCTTAAATGTGCCGTCGTTGGTGAACTTCCAGACGATTTCGCCGGACTTGCCTGGAGCGAGGCGGATTGCGTTTGGATCATCATGTTCCATCTCCGGAAACTTCTCCATGACCGCCTTGTGTTCCATCACCTTGGCTTCTTGATCGAGAACGAACTCGTGATCCAGTTCACCAGCGTTGTTGATGGCGAACCGGACGGTCTGCCCTTTCCGGACTTTGAAAGTCGAAGGAGAGAAGATCATCCGCCCGTCGTCGGTTTCCTTCATAGTGACCCGGATTGTCTGGGTAGCCTTGGCCTTGTCTCCGGGTTCGCCAACAGCCATGGCTTCGTCATGTCCACCGGCGTGGCTGCCAGCGGCGAGTACGGGGGTCGAGAGGGAGGCCAACAGGAGGCCAATTACTGCTTTTTTCATGATTTTGTCCTTTGCTTCTGGATTGGGATTAGCCGTGATCCGAATGTTTAGGTGTGAGCTGCGTCTTTGCATCTTTAGCCTTGGGTGCGTCTGGTAGACCTCCAGTCCACTCCCACGCCTGCGTACCGGGCGGGTTTTCATACCAACCAGGATCTTGGTAATCGCCCGCGGATATGCCTTCCCGGACCTTCACGACAGAGAACATGCCGCCCATCTCGATGGGCCCATGGGGACCCCATCCATTCATCATGGGCACAGTGTTTTCTGGTATTTCCATTGACATTTCCCCCATGTCCGCCATGCCGGCAGTTCCCATGGGCATGTACTCGGGGCGGAACTGCCGGATCTTCTTGGCAACCTCCTTCTTGTCGACGCCGATGAATGTTGGGATGTCATGTCCCATGGCGTTCATTGTGTGATGCGACTTGTGGCAGTGGATGGCCCAATCGCCGACGTATTTTGCGTCAAACTCGTAGGCCCGCATCGCTCCGACGGGAATGTCGATACTAACCTCAGGCCAGCGCGCCTCCGGCCGGACCCAGCCGCCATCCGTACAGGTGACCTCAAAGTCGTATCCGTGCATGTGGATCGGGTGGTTGGTCATCGTCAGATTTCCGACGCGAACGCGGACCCTGTCGTCCTTGGAGACCACAAGAGGATCGATACCGGGGAATACACGGCTATTCCAAGCCCAGAGATTGAAGTCCGTCATCTCCATGATGCGGGGCACATATGCGCCCGGCTCTATATCAAAGGCATTCAGTAGGAAGACGAAGTCGCGGTCGACCGGCATGAACTTCGGGTCTTTGGGATGGATGACGAAGAAGCCCATCATGCCCATCGCCATTTGGACCATTTCGTCCGAGTGCGGGTGGTACATGAAGGTGCCGGACTTCACGAGGTCAAACTCGTAGACGAAGGTCTTGCCGACAGGGATGTGTGGCTGCGATAGGCCGCCGACCCCGTCCATGCCCGACGGCAGGATCATGCCGTGCCAGTGGATGGTGGTGTGCTCCGGCAGCTTGTTGGTTACAAAGATGCGTACGCGGTCGCCTTCAACGGCTTCAATCGTCGGACCCGGGGATTGACCATTGTAGCCCCAGAGGTAGGCGGTCATGCCTTCCGCCATCTCCCGTTCCACAGGCTCGGCCACCAGGTGGAACTCCTTAACGCCATTGTTCATACGGAAGGGGAGGGTCCATCCATTGATCGTGACGACCGGGTTGTAGTCAGATCCGGTCGTGGGCCTGACCGGAGTTTGGGTTGCGGCGGAATCCATCAGTGCTGCCTCTGGCAGACCCATATTGGATGTCTTGGCCCAGGCCGAAGAGGAGACGAGGGCAGCACTTGCCGCACCTGCTCCAAGAATTTGTCTTCTACTAAACATCATCGTTTCCTTTTCAGTGCCCGCCGCTTTCAGCTTCTTCTGCGGAGGCAACTTCAGCTTCACCAGATGCCGCACCGGCACTGCCGCCATAGATGGCGGGTGCAAGATTGGCTTCGGCCAGCCAGAAGTCTCTTTTGGCGTTGACTGCGAGGAGGGCTGAATTGATCTTTTCTCGGCTGTCAGCGATCAACTCGAACGTGCTCGTGAGCATGCCGTTGTAGGTGAGAAGTGACTGCTCCTCGATGGCGTTGCGCAACGGCAGAACGCTGTTCCTATAGTGACGCGCGATGTCATAGTTGGAGCGGTAGGCCTGATAGGAGGACCTCGCCTCCGAGCGCACGTTGACTGCCAGTTCAGCCAGCTGGTTGGCTGCACGCATGTAAGCCAGTTCGGCTTTCCTCAAGCGGGCCTGGCCGGAGTCGAAAATGGGGATCGCGAACTCAAGAGACGCGGATTTCGAGACTTCGGACACGATGCCATCATCCTCCCGCTCCCGTTCCCTCTCCACTGTGCCGACCAGCTCGATGTCGGTAACGAACCTGGTGACATCGTCCAGCTTGTAGGTCTGTGCAAGCGCCTGCAGCTCAAGGCGAGCGACCTGGAGGTCCATACGCTTGTGAATAGCCTCGGCCTCGATGTCGTTACGCTTGATCAAAGCCTTCGGTAGCGACGGCAGCCGGTTCGGGATTTGGAACTCGATGTCAGACCCGGAAAGCCCCATCAACCGGATAAGCTCTTCCTTTGCCAGCCGTGCCTCTAGTCTCGCCTTTGCAGTTTCGCCCGTCAGCTCGGCGTAGAATACATGCTCCCGAGCCTGGTCGCCTTTAGGCATCGAGCCAGCTTCACCGAGCCTCTTGGTGAGGTCGGATGCGGCTTCAGCGGCCGCACGTCCCTGGTTCAGGTAGGACACGTTCTCCCAGGCTGCGACGGCATTGATCCATGCCCTGCGAGTGTCCGCTGCGAGCGATATGGTTGCCAGGGCCGCGTTGAGTTGGGCCTGCCGGAACCGCGTTTCGGCCAGCTTGATGTTCTTGTCGTACGTCGCTAGCGCGAGGATGTTAGCCGCGATAGCCCCTTCCAAAACCCGGTAGGCTTCAAGTCCGGGCGTGCCGATCCCAGACAGTCCCACAGAGAATGTCGGAAATACCGAAAGCTGCGTTTGCCAGGCATCTGCAGCACTGTCGCCAAGATCGGCATAGGCTGCTTGCAGGCCTTTATTGTTCAAGAGTGCGACTTGGACAGCCGTTTCAACGTCAACGGTCTTCTTCGCCATCAGCGTTTTCACACGGTCGCGAACGACCTGTGCGTGCTGCTGGTTCTGGACCCAAACCGTTTGCTTGCCAGTAGCTTCACCAGCCTTGAGCGAGGCATTGAGGAATCCCGCATCCTTGGCAGCGTAGTCGGTGGATACACAACCGACAGCGAACAGCGGCAACGCCAGTGTGGACACTATCTTGATCTTCCGACCGAACATTATGCTCCCCCCTGCGGAGCTTGAGCATCGTTAAGACTGCGCCAAGGTTTCGGGTCCACCGGGATACGGTGGGTATATGCCCCAATCGGGCTCTGGTACCGAACAGGCCGGACGTCGGTCACGGAGTCGGGGTGGCCGGTCGAGGCTACGACTTCGGGCAGCGTGGAAGCGCATCCGCTGACAAACAGCGGTGTCGCAACCACCAGGAACGTAAGTTTCATGGTGAAAATCCGAAAAATTGGTCGCAATGGTACCTGGCGCTAGCTCGCGCACAGGCACAGCAAGACCCGCATGGCGGGCGCGTTACTTCTCAGATGTTAGGGGGGCGATGTAGGGCTGGGGATTCGCCAAATGTCCGAATATCGTTTATGAAGCCCTTCATGGACACAACAACCGGATGGGCGATTTTCGGCATGGCGCACGTGATCGCAAACACCCCACAAAAGTCTTGGCAGCAGGTGCTGCCTGACTTGTCAGAGCTTGCTTCATCGACCTGATCGGCATGTGGTCCATCTACGGACGTCGCCGAGTGTTCGTGCGCAACATGTACAGAATGAGCATCATTCAGAGAAGCAGAGGCTGAGGAAGAGGGATGCATCGCCGCGTTGACAGCGGACACGCTGTAGCCAGCCAGTGATAGAACTACCACCAGTCTGAAGAACAGCATCATCGTGCTCGACGTGATTCTCAACATCTCACTCATGCCCTCAGAATCGCCGGGGCTTTGACTCTTGTCAATTGACCAGCCTCTACAATCCAACTTCAAGTCGTTTGTGTGGCACAACGACAACGCAGAGAGCTTGTCCTGATGCCAACGCCGACGCAAGTTGGTCCCATCCCCGTCTAGCGGAGATTACGAGTTCGGGCGAACCGCGCCCCGGTAGTAATCCCCGCTGTTCACGCCTGTATTGCTGGTGGTGGCCCGGCCGCCTTCGCTGGACGTGCCAATGGAGCCGGTGTACCCGTATCTGTCCAAGTCCGAGCTGTGTTGTGCGCTGCCCTGGGGCGTGGATCGTGCGCCCTCATAGTAGTTGCCTTCTTGGGCGACAGCCGCAGTAGCGAATGTGATCGAGGCAAGAGCTGCGGCGAAGGCGAAAGTGATCTTTGTCATGGTGGTTGGTTCCTTGATGTGTCTTGAATGCGCGGTTGTACTGGTCGTCCGACAGGACAAGCCTGTAGGTGGTGTTTCAGACCTGGCGGCTTAGCGGTTGTCGCTAGACCGATTGTTGTTCCACTGCGTACGGGGATCGATGACTGAAACTGTGCCGAAATTTTCGTTCGTGCGTTCGACCATGCCATTTGCAAGCACCCGAAATTTAACTTCCGGATTGGAGACTGACGTGGCGGTTTCGCCCGGAGCTGCATGTCCCTGGACGATTTTGTCGAGCGGAGAGAATGTCCCGTTCATGCCGCTGTTTGCAGAAGCCGTCGAAGCGACTGCAACGGCAACGAAGGCAAAAGCTAGTTTGAGCTTCATGATCTATTCCTTGTTAATGCCGCGAAGTGCAGCATGGAAAAGATAGAAGACGAGGTTCTCAGCAGCCTTTCCCGAACTATACAAATTTGTCAGATTTGACGCCTATAGCGAACGGCAGACCTGTCGCCGCAACATTGCCTGAATCTCGGGGCTTCAGGGTGCCGAGGCTCATTGGGCATGACCTTCGCGGGAGCCGTAATCAGTATGAAAATTCTGTTTGTTGAAGACGATGAGAAAACAGGAGCCTATATCGTAAAGGGCTTGTCTGCCGCTGGTCATGTGGTGGATTGGACGCGGGACGGCCTGGAGGGGCTCACGGCCGGTTTTGATAGCTCTTATGAAATTCTAGTTGTCGACCGAATGCTCCCGGGCTTGGATGGCCTCACCCTCGTTAAAAGCCTGCGGGCAGCTTCAGTAAAGACACCGGTCCTGTTCCTGACGTCCATGAGTGGAGTCGATGATCGTGTCGAGGGGCTGGAAGCTGGCGGAGACGACTACCTCATCAAGCCATTCGCGTTTTCCGAGTTAGCCGCCCGTATCAACGCGCTGGTCCGCCGCCCGCCGATTGCCACTGAAAGGACCAAGCTCCGAGTGGGAGACCTGGAGTTGGACCTGGTCAAGAGGAGCGCCCGACGGGCCGGACAGAACATCGACTTGCTGCCTCGGGAGTTCTCTCTCCTGGAACTCCTGATGCGCAATGAGGGGCGGGTGCTGACGCGGACAATGCTCCTTGAGCGGATATGGAATTTCAATTTCGACCCGCAAAGTTCCGTTGTCGAAACGCACATCAGCCGACTGAGGGCGAAGATCGACAAGCCCTTTGAAGCACCGCTGCTCCATACCGTGCGCAACACGGGTTATACAGTCCATGCGCGCAGCTAGCTTCTTCAAGAGCACCGCGACCCGGCTCGCGCTCCTGTATATCTCGCTCTTCATCATATCCTATACAGGGGCAAACATAACCGCTTACCAAATGGTGTTGGGGTATTTGAACGAGCGGTTGAACGCCGATGTTTTGGAGCGTTTTCGGGAAATTGAATCTGCCTACGAAGCCCGGGATATTGCGGGGGCTGTGGAGATGGTGAGAAGCCATGGTCCGGCGATCAGAGGGCAAGAGACTATCTACGCCTTGATAGGTCCTGCCGGGGACGTACTGGCTGGAAACTTTGAGATCGGGTCCGTTCCTGAAGGCTTTTCGACGCTTGAACCACTCGACCAGCATCGAGTTGATGCCCGCTACAAGGTATTTCGCGGGCAACTAGGGCAAAACCAGTTGGTTGTGGGCGCAAGCTCCGGCGACACTGACCAGCTCGCACGGATCGTTCTGATCAGCTTTGGCTGGACAACCGCAATCGTGTTTGCCGTAGGACTGAGCGGCGCAGCAATTCTTACGTTTCGGAGCCGAAAAAGAATATCTGCGCTTTCAGGCATCGCGCACACTATCGGGCACGGAGAACTCTCAAAGCGGTTGCCGGTGTCTTCCCGTATGGATGAAATCGACCTGCTGTCCACCGAGGTCAACGTGGCTTTGGCTCGTCTGGAGACGAGTGTAGAGACGTTGAAGCAGGTTACGACAGACATTGCTCACGATCTGAAGACCCCGATAGGCCGTGCGTTCCTGATCCTCGACGATGCACTTGAGGCTGCCACGCTAGTTGAAGCAAGACGCGGAATCCAAGGCGCGCTCTCAGAGCTTCGATCTATAGCTGATACCTTCGATGCGTTGCTAAGGATCGCGCAGGTCGAGTCGCGTAGCAGAACTGCCCGGTTCGGTATCGTTGATTTGAACTTCCTGGTGCACGACCTCTACGAGACTTACGAGGTCATTGCGTCTGATGAGGGCTACCGCTTGGGGCTGTTGCAAACCGCAGTTGACTGCCCGATCAGCGGTGATGCCGACCTCATAAGGCAGCTGCTGGCGAACCTGTTAGCCAACTCGATGCGCCATACACCGGTGGGGTCATCAATAACACTCGGTCTTGCACGACAGGGGGATGTGATCGTCCTCAGCGTGTCTGACGATGGCCCAGGCATCCCGCCGGATGAACGGGGGCGGGTATTGGATCGCTTCTATCGCTTGGAGAAGAGCAGGACCACTGTAGGCTCTGGACTCGGACTCAGCTTGGTTAAGGCGATTGCAGAGCTTCATGGTGCGAAGGTCGAACTGGTCGACAACCTGCCTGGTTTGCGCGTTACTGTGACGATCCCGGCCAACCGTGCTCAGGTTATTCGGGTTCCTCAAAAGTATCTGTGACCAAAGGCCAACTTTGACTAGTGCAGGCCTATACCGGGAATGAGGAAGACGGTCGAGAGTAGGGGCTGCCCATCGTAAGCCGCAGTGGAACCTTTCTCGATTCTTGATGTTTCCGCTTCACATTCTGGAGCTGCGGCATGAAATTTTGGAAGTTGGCCAAGTCGAGTTTACGCGTCGCCGCTGCGTTGTTGGTGATGTTTAACCTGCTCGGGATGGTGCCAGCCTTCGCAGCGCCTTCAGAGCAATGTCAGACGCTGCATGATGCTCACGCCCACGATCCTGCTGATTTAGGCACGTCCGAGTGTTGTGGCGACATTCATTGCTGCCCCATGTTGCCCACCTTCGCAGAACCCGGCCTGCCGCTGGTCCTAGGCTCCCGGCCCGAGTCGTTTTTGCAAATAGCGCAACCGCTGGTTCTCATCCGGCCTATCGATCCTCCCCCACGAACTCCCTCTTTGTGAATAACCATCGATCCCACAACAGGAGTTTAAAATGTCTATTTTCTTCAAAAGGCGGACGGCTGCGTTCGCGTTTACTCTCTCCCTCACACTCGTACCTTTTGCCGCGTCTGCGCAGGCGACTTTCCCTGAGAAGTGCAAGGCTGAAATGTCAATGCCAGGCGATATGCCCATGGGTGGCGGCATGGCGATGGAGAACATGACGGACGACCAGAAAGAACAGATGTCCGGCATGCAGGAAATGAACAGAAACATGATGCAGGGCATGATGAAGGATGACCCGGACGTTTCCTTCGCCTGCGCCATGATTGCTCATCACATGGGTGCGCTTCACATGGCGGAAACTGAGCTGGAGCACGGCGATAACGAGGAGATGAAAGCCGAAGCTCAGAAGGTTCTCGTTGAACAGACGAAGGAAATTGAAACCCTGACCTCCTGGGTCGAGAAGGAAGTGAAGGAGTAACGTCATGCACAACATGTCCCCAGAGATGAAAGAATGCATCAATACTTCGCTGGCCTGCTACAGCACGTGCACCTCCATGGCGATGGGGCACTGCCTGGAAGCGGGCGGCGAGCATACGGAACCAAAGCACTTCAAACTGATGATGGCATGCGCCGAAATTTGCCGTACCTCGGCACACTTCATGCTAATCGGTTCCGAGCACCACAAGCACATATGCCGCGAGTGCGCAGAAATCTGCCGTCAATGCGCGGAAGACTGCGAACGTCTTGGCGACATGCAGGCCTGCGTCGACGCCTGCCGAAAATGTGCAGAGAGCTGCGAACGTATGGCAGCCTAACGGCATTGTCGGGGGGGCTCAAATCCTCCCGACAATCACGCCTGAGGGCTGACTACGCATACTATTCCAGATGGAGCTTGCTGTTCGTGTGAAGCTCACACCATCATTGCCGTTCGGGTATTCCCAGCCCGGGAGTGATGGATGGGGGGGAACCCACAAAGGCCGCAACAATCGGAGCGGGCTTCCGGTAGCGCCTCTGACGCTGGCTCGCTCCTACACCTGGGCAGCTGTAAGAAGGATAATTAAAATGGAATCTTCATACTGGCGGTTCGCCGCGATGATCGCGACGTCAACAATCGTTATGTACGGGCTGATGTTTGTCAACACCTACGCCTTTGAACACGTCTTCTGGAGCGAGACGAGAGCTTGGATGGCCTTGGTCATGGGTGCAACCATGGCCGTTATCATGCTGGCCTTCATGCTTGGCATGTACAAGAAGAAGATGCTCAACATGGCCATCTTTGGGGGAGCCGTTGCCGTCTTCGCTCTGTCCCTATGGCTCGTCCGCAGTCAGGTGACCGTCGATGATACCGAATATATGAGCGCGATGATCCCTCATCACTCGATTGCGATTATGACAAGCGAACGTGCGCAAATTTCCGACCCTCGTGTCCGGAAGCTGGCTGACGAGATCATCGAGGCTCAGGAGAGGGAGATAGCGGAGATGAAGTATCTTATCCAGGACCTGGAGGCACGGGACTGATGAGGACGACACGCTATCTATTGACCGTCGTAGTTCTCGGCACAGCCGCCTTCCTGTCCGGCTGCGGCGAGCAGGAGCCTGCGGACGATATAATCAATCCTCCCCGACCGGCAGAAGTTGCCGCACTCGTCTCGGCCGAGGAAGCCATATCAGGTGCAAACGTCCCGACACTCGACCCGGCCCCCATGAACGACGCGGAAGTTGCCAAGGTACTCGGACAACCCGCGCAATGTACCTTCAGGTATACAAGCTTTGGCAAGCCGGTGTTGGCATTGCAGGGTGCCGCTGGCAGCAGCGAGTCGAGCGCCGTCTTGAAAGTTAACGGCGACCTGGTGGAACTGAAGCCGCTTGGTGATGGTAGGCTCAGCTCAGGGCCAATTACCGTCACGCTTTCCCCTGCCGAGGAGGCACCGGGAGAGATGGTCGAGGCAGGGATGTTCTTCGAGATCGGGGAGAGCCTTGGCGTTGGGTATCAAGGGTATTACCAATGCGGCGGCTAACCTGAGAAAGGTATGAGGCGATCACGCTGTCGCCGATGCGCTTTGCACATTCAGATTAGCGATCCTTTGCTTCCCCAAGAACTGACCAGAATGGCGAGGGCGACGACCGTGTTGGTCGCCGCCCTCTAGCTTCTCTAACTCCAAGCCTGCAATGATTTGATCGCGAGGGCAAGTTTATCGCTCATATTGCGGACGGGGCGGCAATCAGGATATTCGCTCGTAAGGATATCTCGTGCCCGCTGCAGCCGGGCGATATGAACGGCTTTACCCGCAGCCCCATATTCGTCTTCAGGAACCTCGCGCCGATGGTGATAGTAGAGATTGAAGAACACATCATTGGGTAATGCTTCGCGGTCATGCTCAATCTGCACCCAGTCATCAAGTTCTGACCGGACCAGACCCACCCGCTTATAAACGCCAGGTCTTTGGAATGTTGCGCTCAGAACGTCCTTGAGAAGACTGGCGACCTCTTCATGTTTTCCCACGGCCATTTTCGCCTTTGGGCGTCGACCAGACGCTAAGATCATTCGGTAGCCGACGGTGTTCGCAGAGCCCTTGGTTTTGCCTGTCTCGCTCGGCTTAAGCGCCCCCAAGTTTGCAGCCAAGATTTCCCCAGGGGAGCAGAACTGCTCTCCTTCCGGAACCAGGACTCGATTGCAGCTCTCAGGGACCAAAGGAGCACCAATGTCTTCCAATCCAGACACGACCGAAGCGGCTGGATGACCGTTTTTAAGGTTGGACAAGAGATAAAGCTCACACCCCCCGTCTGGATAGTACATGCCCAGCCAATCCGGCTTGGTGATCTCCCATCCATTTCGCTCAGCCCAAGCCGCTCGGTCATCCTGAAGGCCCACGACGGCTGCGGCGTACGGTTCATCAACGAAGACCTGCTGCTTGGTTCCAGGATGATACCAGCCGCTTCCGTGATCCAGCCCAGGTATCTTGTTTTGCCCGTAGTAGCCGGGAGGAGTGCGCCTGGACGATGGCCTTAAGCCCGTCGCGGCCATGAATTGGAGTGCGCGGGCAGCCCTACAAGCTTCCGCGAGCGCGATATCTCGCCGTTCGATACCTGCCTGGCATAGGAGGTGGTCATCTGCCACACGCCTGAAGTTCCAGAGACCTCGAACGTATTTATAACGCCGGGCGTCGATAATCCGGTCAAGCGTCTTCGGCAATGACACCTCGATGATCTCAGTGCCGCGTTCCTTTGTGCCTGGATTCCTCCAAAAGACACTAATGAAAATCGAGAAATGCGGCGAGGGGGCTACGATGGCCGATGAATTCAGAGTTCGCAGTGCGTTCTTGTAGTTCGCGTACCCGGCACACACAGCAGCCTGGTCCAGCCCCACTGAATGGGCTACCCCTTCGCGCTTGGATATGTTGCTCGCGAGGCGCTTGATGCCGACAATTGTCGTCGGCTTGATGTCAAACACGGACATGTTTCTTCTCCCGGGACCCGTGAGAAGCGTCACCCGTCTACCACCTCGTCGAGTCCGGTCAGGAAACATGAGCGGATTCGTACTATCTAAGCAGTGCTGTCAACAGCTTCGCAACTGACGGGCGGCTTGCTCCTGCCGAGAGCACCACGAATATATAGGCAGGTATCAGCGGTTGCAAGAGTTCAGGCTTCCTTACATGGTAGCGATATTGCCGAAATGCATTGACTAAATAGAGAATGGCAGGCAGTCCCCTTTGGAAACGTTTAAAGAGCATCGATGCCTGCACCCTATCTAACGAAGGCGATTTGGCCCGATTTCACCATAGCCGAGGTCACGCATTCCTTCTCTCACCTCCAGGAGGTGTGTTTCGACGTGACGGATTCATCCGCCACCAACCGACAAGTGATTGCGACATTTAGTGATCACGTATTCACACGCGACGCCGAAGACGGCGATGACCAGGCAACTGTTTTCCCCCTATGCAGCAGAAATCCCGGAATCTTCTGCTCGGAGCGTTACGCCTTCTCGCTGCAGTTGCCGACGGTAGTGCCGTTGATTTGCGGTTCTAGAGTCTGGTGTCTGACAGGGGCAGACCGCTATGCCCAGTTACCCGTCGTCACTCAGGAAGGGGTTGAGCATCTCTACGCGATAATTTTTACGCTCGACAGAATTAGGGGTTTGCCGTTCGACTTGCACATGCAGATAAGGTCTGCCTATCCGTGCACACGGAAAGTTCCTGACACATTTGGCGAGGTGAAATTTAAACATCTCGCGCGTCTGCGGGTAGAGAATAAGCATCCCCGAAAAAATCACGAGCGCGGACGGAAGGTGCCGAAGAAGCCATAAAAGGAAAACGGCCCCTTTCGGAGCCGTTTCGACCATTTAAGGTCTCGGAGCGAAGCTCTCAGGATTTCTCCCTTCCCCGCGTACGCAGGGACTGAGACTTGCATCTCAGTGGCGTTGGATATCTCACGCTCAATCACCAACGATCTGCACTATGCATACTTGTGCAAGGCGCGAAAGTCAACGGCTGAAGCGTCAAAGGGTTCAATCCGGCCGCTCGCAAAACTGCTGATAACGTAGTGTGGCCAGCGACCTCACCTTTATCATCCGGAGAATCATACCGGCGAAAGTTCGTCCAATACAGTCAAGAAGTGTCTGCCGTTGGGTCGGTGCGATTTGCGCAAACATTACCGGTCGGTTTTCCCAATTGCATCGGGAGGCGCAGAATCGTCAATCCTTTCGATGACGCCAAACCTTTGGTCTGCGGATGCGGAACGCTGACAGCTCACGACTCGTGATTCTCGCGATTGTGCCCCCCGTGGCGATGAAAGAGATGCATGAGGGGGCACGCCAGCAAGATCAAGTATGGCGCGAGGCCGAGAGCATGCCCCCAATGCTCTCGAAGTACATAGAAGAGGGCAACGAGGGTCAGCGAAGCCCCCATCAGCAACAGGGCTCGTCTAGAGGTCATATCTTAATGCTCCTCAACCGCAAGGAGTTCGCAATTACGCTGACTGATGACAGCGCCATGGCCGCCGCCGCGATAATCGGAGAGAGCAACAATCCGAAGATCGGGTAGAGCACGCCCGCCGCCACCGGAATTCCCGCCGCATTGTAGATGAAGGCGAAGAAGAGGTTCTGCCGGATGTTACTCATCGTCGCGCGGCTCATTTGCCGCGCCCGTACAATCCCTTGTAAATCACCCTTCAACAGCGTGACCCCCGCGCTTTCGATTGCTACGTCTGTTCCGGTTCCCATGGCAATGCCAACATCGGCCGCCGCCAGGGCAGGGGCGTCGTTTACACCGTCACCTGCCATTGCAACGATCCTGCCTTCGCTGCGCAAACGGGAGACGATCTTGCTCTTGTCCTGGGGCAGGACTTCCGCCTCCACCTCTGTGATCCCGAGGCGACGAGCAACTGCATGTGCCGTCGTCTTGTTGTCCCCCGTCAGCATGACGACCCTGATGCCATCTTCGATGAGTGCTTTCACGGCATCTGGCGTCGTCAGCTTGATGGGGTCGGCGATGGCGAACAAGCCTGCCAGCTTACCGTCCATGGCCATAAAGATGACGGTTGCGCCTTCATTACGAAGCTCCTCGGCGTTTGCGGTCATCGCGGCAACATTGACGCCTTCTTCTTCCATAATCCGATGGCTGCCAATGATCAGCCGTCGGCCGTCGACTGTACCGGTCACGCCCTTGCCGACTGGACTATCGAAGTTCTGGGCATCTCCCAAAACAACACCACGCTCTCCAGCCGCATTCATGATTGCGAGCGCGAGCGGGTGTTCGCTGGAACGCTCAAGAGTGGCAGCTAAACGGAGCAGATCGTCTTCCGAAATCCCCTCGACTGGTGAGATGGCAGTCACTTTAGGCCGTCCCTCTGTCAGGGTGCCGGTCTTGTCGACGACCAGGGTGTCAACCTTTTCGAAGCGCTCCAGCGCTTCCGCATTCTTGATCAGGACCCCAAGACTGGCACCACGACCGACTCCGACCATGATGGACATCGGTGTTGCCAATCCCAGAGCACAAGGGCAGGCGATGATGAGAACGGCCACAGCTGCGACCAGACCGTGTGCGAACCGGGGTTCTGGCCCGTAGATCATCCAGGCCGCGAACGCGACAAGCGCGACGACGATAACAACAGGAACGAACCAACCTGAGACCTCGTCCGCCAGGCGCTGGATCGGCGCGCGGGAGCGCTGTGCGTCCGCGACCATTCGGACGATCTGGGAAAGCATTGTGTCCCGACCGACTTTTCCTGCCTCCATGATAAAGCCGCCGGTCTGGTTCATGGTGCCGCCGATCAACTTGCTCCCCGCTTCTTTAGTCACTGGCATGGATTCCCCAGTGATCATGGATTCGTCGACCGAGCTTCGACCTTCGAGCAAACTGCCGTCGACGGGAACTTTCTCCCCGGGCCGCACACGGAGACGGTCACCGACAACCACGGCATCGAGTCCAACATCTTCATCGGTCCCATCTGCGAGAACGCGTCGGGCCGTTTTCGGAGCGAGATCGAGGAGGGCACGAATTGCACCCCCCGTTTGTTCACGCGCCCTTAGCTCCAGTACCTGTCCAAGCAGGACCAGGACGGTGATGACGGCGGCGGCCTCAAAATAGACTGCAACGGAGCCTTCGGCGGAGCGGAAGGTATCCGGGAAGGTGCCAGGGGCAAGGGTTGCGACTACGCTGTAAATCCAGGCAGCACCAGTTCCCATCGCGATCAGCGTGAACATGTTCAGATGGCGCGTAACTAGTGACTGCCAACCGCGCTTGAAAAAGGGCCAGCCTGCCCACAGGACGACCGGTGTCGCGAGGACCATTTGAAGCCAGTTAGAGGTCTGCGGCCCCAGCATCATGTGGAGATCAGTAATATGGCCGCCCATCTCCAAGGCGAGAACGGGAATGCTCAGCACGAGGCCGATCCAGAAACGTCGGCTCATGTCAGTCAGCTCTGGGCTAGGGCCAGTTTCCAGAGTTGCGACTTCTGGTTCAAGTGCCATGCCGCAAATCGGGCAGTTGCCGGGGCCGACTTGCCGCACCTGGGGATGCATGGGACACGTGTAGACCGTTCCTTCGCCCAGCGCCTCCGATGTCGCGAGTGTTTGCCTGGCTTTGTCGTGCTGGTGATGATGATGGCTGTGATGTTCGTGTGTCATGGCTTCCTCCTGAACTAGATTGCGCGGTCATAGGAGACGAAGGACATCATCCCCGCAGCCATGTGGTAAAGGTGATGGCAGTGGAAGGGCCAACGGCCTGCATTGTTCGCCTCGAACTCGATAGCGACTTCAGCCATAGGAGGTACGTGGACGGTATCTCGGACCGCGCCCCGGATGCTCTTTCCGTTGATGCTGACTACCTGGAAGTGATGCCCATGGAGATGCATCGGGTGTGCCATCATCGACATGTTGCGCATGGTCAAGCGAACTCGGTCATTGGGATCGATAGCCATTTCGTCGCCGTTGATCGACCACGTGTACCCTGCCATATTGCCGGTCAGGGTAAGGAAGTAGCTCTTGTTCGCGGCGCGGTCTGCAAGAGGTGAAGTCGCCTGCAGCAGTTGCTCAAGCGAAAGATCAAGAACCGGACCGGGTTTGGCGGCGGCTGTAGCGATCTTAGACACAGAGGCGTCAGCAGTAGCAAGGATGACGCCCGTCTGCGCTTCGGAGCCCTCACGCAAAGCCAGGATGGGATACGTTCCGATACCAGGTGGCAGTTGCAGGACGATGTCCAGACGCTGGCCCATGCTGATCGGGAAGCGTGTGCCAGTGACCGGCTCGCAGGCAATCCCGTCAACAGCGGCTAGGTGCCCGACGATGCTGCCAGTGTCGGCGGTGAACGCTGTCGCGGTCGCGCCATTGATGATCCGAAGGCGAACTCGCCCCCCTTTCTCGACCCGCACTACTTCCGGGTCATCAAGCGTCCGGTCATTTGCGAGGTACGCGTCGTATTCAATGTCATTCAGGTCCATCATCGGCATGCTAGTTACCGGCATGTCACCGCCATGCATCCTCTCCATGTTGGCCATCATGCTCCCGTTTTTCATAGCCATTTGCCCACCAGCGCCTTCTCCGCCATGCAGAGGGCCTTGCTGCAACTCCGCAAGCAGCTCTTCAGGAGACTTGAATGAGAAGTCATGAAGTAGGATTACGACGTCCTGCTCGTCACGGGCGCGATCTTCTGCGGTCTTCACGATCAGGGGAGCCGCCAACAGACGTTGTTCTTGCAATGTATGGGCGTGCATCCAATGCGTGCCGCCGCCCTGAAGGGAAAATTCGTAATGTCGTTGCTTTCCCGCCCCTAGCAAGGCGGCCGGATTATCCGGAACGCCGTCCATCTCCCAGGGAGGGGTGAGGCCATGCCAGTGGATCAGCGTTGCTTCATCCGTGGTGTTTGACAACAGAACGTTGAAGCCATCTTCGGCGTCCAACACGAGGCCGCTTCGACCGTTGTCTTGCTTCAGCCCGAAGACGCTGGCGGACCGCCCCATGACTTCAATGGTTCGCTTGGAAACGATGAGGTTATTGGACAGTCTTTTCGGTCGGCTAGCCGCCGCCCAGGACTGTCTTGCGAGCGTTATAGATGCCGCACCGGCGGCAAGGGTTTTGAGAAGTTCTCGACGATACATATTAGGTCTCTCGATCCTGGTCGGAATACCCGACCATGCTGATGATGATGTTCCCGCGCGGTGGCAGGTACTTCGTCACGCTGGGGTTCGAGGTGGCTCTAGTGCGGGTGACGGCTCAACTCCAGCAAAGGGCCTTGGCAGGTGATCAATGCGACCGAGCGAGAGCGGTTGGGTAGTGCGCCTACCGTCCTCGCGAGCCACAGTGACGCAACTTGCGCAGATACTAATGCAGCAGGCTTTATCGTCGAACGCGATTTTCGCGAGGGGAAGTTGGTGCCCTTCTTCGGCGACAGAGGCGCGTGGTTCGGCCGAGCAGGGATGAGTAGCAGCGTGTGAAACTGGCGCAGTGAAAAAAAGGGCAACGGTAAGAATTGCCGCCAATAACCGCCAGGTCGTATTCTTATGTTTACGCCAGTTCATTGGTCAGCTCTCTTACCTGTATCCAACGTACCTGTTTGACACCTTCCCACTTTGATCTCCGTCAATCTGGGATCGGAAGTGGACCTAGGTCTTGCTGGAACATAACCTCCGGCTTCCAACAGTGGGAAGGTCAAGGCCAAATTGCCACCGGTAGTCTACCCCCAATCGACTTAATGTCGATGAGGGTTCGCATCCGCCGATTAGACTGTGGCACTTGCTCAATAAAAGCCTGAAAGAGCGCCTATGACCCACGCTGACCATGAATAAATGAACCCACCGAGGGAGCTGATACAGATGCTTTTCAAACAGTTGTTGTCCGTCGTTTTCTTGCTGGCAACGGTGTGCAAGCCAGCGATGGCTGAACCGACCTTGAATGTGTTGATGGACCGTCAGCGGGAAATGAAGGAGATTGCGGCAGCTACAAAGACGATCTCAGAAATGTTCAAAGCTCCCGAGACCTACTCCTCAGAAAGCTTCAAACAAGCGGCCAGAGCGATAAGTGATCGTGCTGATCAGCAACTCGTCGATCATTACGCAGCGACGACCGCAGCCGAGGGGTCGGACGCATCTGACTTGATCGCTTCCGATCCTGATCGCTTCAATGATCTGGCGCAAGACCTCAAGACCTACGCGGACAAACTGGCCGAAGCTGCTGACAAGCAACCAGATTCCATGTCCGACGAGATGCGAATGGATGATCGAGAGCCGATGGGGCGCGGACCGCTCGGCACGCGCATCAGAAACAAGGCCTCGTTGTCAGCGATGTCAGCGGAACATGCGTTTCACTTGATGCTGCAGACTTGTACGTCGTGTCATGCACGATTTCGCACAAAGTAATTGAATGCCTGCAGCTGCGACGCAGGCCTCTTTCAAGGCTCCAGCGACAAGTCATCCTCCTCTCCTCAACTTCAAGTGGCGGACCTGAAGCAGAGCGTTCGATAGATAGCGGCCAGAAAAGCACCACGGTCGATATGTATCAGAACTTCACGAACAGAACGTGGCCTCCAGAATGAGCTAGGTGGCGCAACGATCTACGTGCGCTGCAGCCATTACCTCATCATCGCGCATGCATTCCAAATTTTGCTTTGACAGAAGGCAGGTCATCCTCTGGCGATTGTGCGATATCCTCGATGATTGGGCAGTCAGGTCGGTCGTCGCCGTGGCAGTTTTGAGCAAGATGCTTCAGGGTCTTAGACATCGCCTGAATGGCAGCTGCTTTCCTTTCCAGCTCCGCAACATGCTCCAGTGCGACGGCTTTCACATCGGCGCTGCTTCGTGACTTGTCCCGCCAGAGTGTCAAAAGCGTCTTCATCTGATCCACTGAGAAGCCAAGGTCCCGCGCCCTTCGGACGAATTTGAGGGTGTTTATGTCGTTGTCACTGTAGGTTCTGTAACTAGATTCAGTGCGGTGGGCAGGACTGATCAACTTTATCTGCTCGTAGTAGCGGATCATTTTAGCGGAGACGCCGCTGGCTTTTGCCGCTTGTCCAATGTTCATATCGACCTCCGACCAATAAGACGGCTGCCCGTGAAGACGGGCAGCCAAGGATGCTATGGGTTTACCGAGCGAAGACGCAGGGCGTTGCCAAGCACGAAGACGCTGGACATCGCCATGGCAGCCGCCGCGAGGATCGGCGACATCAGCGTCCCGTTCACCGGATAGAGCACCCCGGCGGCGACTGGAATTAGGCTGACGTTGTAAGCAAACGCCCAGAATAGGTTCTGTTTGATGTTCTGAATTGTGGCTTTACTCAACGCGATGGCCTTAGGCACGCCGTTCAGGTCGCCGGACATCAAAACGACATCGGCACTTTCAATCGCGATGTCGGTGCCGGTACCCACGGCCAAACCGACGTCTGCCTCTGTAAGAGCAGGTGCATCATTGATGCCATCGCCAATGAATGCCACCTTCCGCCCTCCGGTCCGAAGACGCTTGACCGCGTCTACCTTCCCCTCGGGCAGGACTTCCGCAATGACCTCGTCAATACCGAGCTGGCGAGCAATGGCATCGGCTGTCCGTCTGTTGTCGCCAGTAATCATCGCCACCTTCAGCCCAAGCGAATGCAACGCCTTGATCGCGGCTGGCGTGGTCTCTTTGATCGGATCGGACACTGCGATGATGGCGGCAAGCTTGCCGTCGATGGCAGCGTAGAGCGGAGACTTCCCCTGGTCACCCAGTTCCGCTGCCTTGGCTCCGAACTCCGACAAATCGATTCCAGCCTGCTGCAAGGATCGGTCTGCACCAACGAGAACTTTCCGGCCGTCTACAGTGCCCTCGATTCCGAAACCTGGAGTAGCCTGGAAGTTTGTCACCGGGTGAAGACCAACTCCGTCTCTCTTGGCTGCTGCGACTATCGCCTCAGCAATCGGATGCTCTGATAGAGCTTCAAGGCTCGCAACTGCACAAAGGACCTCGGGTGCAGCGAAGCCCTCTTGCACGATGAAGTCGGTCAGCTCCGGCCGACCCTCTGTAAGCGTGCCCGTCTTGTCTAATGCGACGACGTCAGCTTCGCGAAGGCTTTGGAGGGCTTCACCTTTCCTGAACAGGATGCCAAGCTCTGCGGCCCGACCTGTACCGACCATAATCGACGTCGGCGTCGCTAGACCCATTGCACATGGGCAAGCGATAATCAAAACGGCGACTGCGTTAACAAGTGCGAAACTGAGCGCAGGGGAGGGGCCGAAGAAGTACCAGGCCGCAAAAGTGACGACTGCAGCCAGAATAACGGCCGGTACGAACCAACCCGTGACCTTGTCGACGATGGCCTGGATTGGGAGCTTGGACCCTTGTGCCGCTTCTACCATCTTGATGATCTGTGCCAACAGAGTGTCACCGCCAACCTTCGTCGCCCTGAACGTGAACGATCCGGTCTTGTTGATTGTGCCGCCGACCACTTGGCTGTCGCCAATCTTCTCGACTGGAACCGGCTCACCCGTAATCATGGACTCATCCACATAGGAGCTGCCATCGACAACGATGCCGTCAACCGGTATTTTTTCGCCAGGCCGGATGCGCATCACGTCTCCGACGATGACATCCGCAATCTCGGTTTCAACAAATTCGCCATCGCGAGAGACAAACGCTGTTTTTGCCTGCAGCCCGATAAGTCGTTTGATAGCTTGGCTGGTTTGGCCCTTGGCCCGGGCCTCAAGAAAGCGGCCGAGCAGAATGAGCGTCACAATGACGGCCGCAGCCTCGTAGTACACGTTCGCCGTACCTGCTGGCAGCAGCTCGGGCGCAAACGTTGCTACAACTGAATAAAGCCAGGCTGCCGTCGTACCCAGGACAACAAGGGAATTCATATCGGGTGTCCCCCTCAGAAGGTTTGGAACCCCCTTCTGGAAGAACCTGAGACCCGGACCGAAGAGAACAACGCTTGCCAATATGAATTGGAGGTAGAGGTTATTCTGCATTCCGATGGTGTTCATGATCAGCTCATGGACGCCGGGAATGAAGTGAGACCCCATCTCCAGCAGGAACAACGGCAGCGTCAGAATTGCTGAGACAATCAGGAGTGTCTTGATGCCTGCGGCCTCTTCGGCGCGCCGGTCATGGGTTTCATTGCTTGAGGAAGGCTGCTGGAGGCGGCGGACCTCGTACCCTGCCTTTTCCACGGCCTTTTCAAGCGCTGACACGTCAACGCCACCAGTTGCCGCCCGAACGGTCGCTCGTTCTGTCGCCAAGTTTACGGAAGCCTCCACGACGCCCGGGACAGCCTTGAGAGCCTTTTCAACCCGCCCGACGCAAGACGCGCAGGTCATTCCTTCGACACCTATTTCTATCGTTGTGAGCTTCGGCTCGTAGCCAGCCTTCTCTATTGCCTTGAGAACAGCTTGTGCGTCAGGAGCGCCTACGAATCGAACTGTTGCTCGCTCCGTGGCGAGGTTGACGTTTGCTGAGGCAACGCCAGGAAGGGCTGCGATAGCCTTTTCGACCCTTAGCACGCATGATGCACAGGTCATTCCCTCGATGCCGAAATCAGATGCGACAGGCAGAGAGGAAACTGGTGTTATCGTCGATATTGCAGTCATCGGCGGAATCCTTTTCCTTAACTGCGTAGATAGGTAAAGCTTCCAAGGATGGGAAGGTCAATAGCATGTTGTGTAGTTTTGAGAATTCGGGACAGAGAGACAGATTGTGATCCACGAAGATGAGATACCGACGTCTGCCTTGGAGAAGGCAATGATGGTAGAGCAATTAATGACCGCCCGCGCGACCGGTGACATGACGGCCAGCACAAGGATTTATGAGCACCTGCGCCAAGAGTTCATGCAGTCCACCGAATTGCGTGATTTGCTTCCACCATTCGTCCGGACCTGCCGAACCCTCGACGTATTTTGGCCGTTCATCCAGAGAACCGCTGGAAAGTACGCAGAACGTCGCGAATTCATCAGCCAAGCATTCACTCCTCTGATCGAGCACTTAGAGGGAATAAATCGAGCACCCGGTGATGCTGTGACATCAGACGCACTGGAAAACTTCGATGCAGAGGGGGTCCATATAGTTTGGAACAAGGCTCTCACCAGACGCCATGCCGATCCCGAAGGCGCAATTACTGTAGCCCGTACGCTGTTGGAGACCGTTTGTAAGCGGGTGCTCGATGAGCTTCAGGCTCCGTATACTGACAAGGAAGACCTTCCGCAGCTTTATCGGATGGCGGCAAGAGAGCTTAGCCTTGCTCCTGATCAGCACACGGAAGAACCAATCAGGCAGATTCTTGGAGGTGCTATGACGTTGGTGAATGGGATCGGGACGTTGAGGAACCGCTTGAGCGACGCCCACGGAAGAGGAGGCCCTGTGCCGGTTCGTCCGTCATCCCGCCACGCCAGCCTCGCTGTGAACACGGCCGGGGCGGTCGCCACGTTTCTGGTCGAGACCTTGGCCGCCCGCAAAGGGTAGCAAGGCGTTCCATTGTTTGCCTCAACCGGCGACAGCGGCACCCAGTGCCCTTTTCAGGTGTTGGTTTCCATGCGGAACTGAGCCGGCTTTTCCACCGAGAAGTGAGCCACCTCTAAGTATGGTTTTCTGATCAGGGTTTGGTCAAGTGATTGGTCTTTTCTCCTCTCTTCTGTGCTGCCGCAGCCGAGCTGGCTTTGAAGCGGAAGCTATCGTTCCCGGTTTCCAGGATATGGCAACGATGGGTCAGCCGATCGAGAAGAGCAGTCGTCATCTTGGCGTCTCCGAACACGGTTGCCCATTCGCTGAAGTTGAGGTTGGTGGTGATGACGACGCTGGTCCGCTCGTAGAGCTTGCTCAGCAGGTGGAAGAGCAGTGCTCCGCCTGAGGCGCTGAACGGCAGGTATCCCAACTCGTCCAGGATAAGCAGATCGAGGCGGACCAAGGTCTCTGCGATCTGGCCTGCCTTCCCTTTGGCCTTCTCCTGCTCGAGCGCGTTGACCAATTCGATGGTCGAGAAGAAGCGGACCTTTCGACGGTGATGCTCGATGGCCTGGATGCCGAGGGCGGTCGCCACATGCGTTTTGCCTGTGCCCGGCCCCCCGACAAGCACAATATTCTGTGCTCCCTCCATGAACTCGCATCGGTGCAACTGGCGCACTGTCGCTTCGTTGATATCGCTGGCAGCGAAGTCGAAGCCGGAGAGATCTTTGTAAGCCGGGAAGCGAGCGGCCTTCATGTGGTAGGCGATGGAGCGAACCTCGCGCTCGGCCATTTCGGCTTTCAACAGCTGGGACAGGATAGGCACAGCCGCATCAAAGGCTGGAGCACCTTGCTCGATCAGGTCTGTGACGGCCTGGGCCATGCCATGCATCTTCAGGCTACGGAGCATGATAACGACGGCCGCGCTGGCGGGATCATGACGCATGACGACCTCCTGCGATGCGGACACGCAAGCCATCGTAGCGCTCGACATTGGCCTTAGGTTCGTGCAGCAAGGTCAGCGCCTGCGGCGTATCAATATCTGGGCCGTCGGTCGTCTTGCCGTCGATCAGCCTATGCAGAAGGTTCAGCACATGCGTCTTGTTCGCCACGCCCGCATCCAGTGCCAATTCCACAGCTCTGACGACGACCTGTTCGTCGTGATGAAGGACAAGAGCGAGGATGTCTGCCATCTCACGATCACCGCCGGGGCGGCGAAGCATCTGATCTTGCAACTGTCTGAAGGCCAGCGGCAATTCCAGAAAGGGCGCCCCATTGCGCAGGGCACCAGGTTTGCGCTGGATGACGGCAAGGTAATGTCGCCAGTCGCAAATCGTTCGCGGTGGCTTGCTGTGGCTCCGCTCAATGATCCGGACATGCTCGCATAGGATATTGCCTTCAGCCGCAACGACCAGTCGTTCGGGATAGATCCGCAGGCTGACAGGCCTGTTCGCAAAAGACGCAGGCACGCTGTAGCGGTTCCGCTCGAAGGTGATCAGGCATGTCGGCGAGATGCGCTTGCTCTGCTCGACGAAGCCGTCAAACGCAGTGGGCAACGCCATCAATGCTGCCCGCTCATCAGCCCAAACATCTGCGATCGAACCAGGCAGGGTACCGTGCGGCGTGTCCCGCCACAGGTCCTGGCAATGCTGCTCCAGCCAGTCATTCAATGCCGTCAAATCCGGGAAGTCTGGCATCTGCTGCCACAGCCGCGGTCGGGCATCCTGGACGTTCTTCTCGACCTGTCCCTTCTCCCAGCCTGCGGCGGGATTACAGAACTCGGGCGCAAAGACGTAGTGGTTCGTCATCGCGAGGAAACGGATGTTGACCTGTCGCTCCTTGCCCCGGCCTACGCGATCGACCGCCGTCTTCATGTTGTCGTAAATTCCCCGCGATGGCACACCGCCGAACACACGGAAGCCGTGCCAATGGGCATCGAACAGCATCTCATGCGTCTGCAGCAGGTAGGCCCTGACCAGAAAGGCCCGGCTGTGCGCCAGCTTGATGTGAGCGACCTGTAGCTTCGTGCGATCGCCGCCGATCACAGCATAGTCCTCACTCCAATCGAACTGGAATGCTTCGCCTGGGCGGAAAGACAGCGGAACGAATACCCCGCGACCCGTCGTCTGCTGCTCTCGTTGCCGATCAGCTCGCCAATCACGGGCGAAGGCGGCGACCCGGCCATAGGAGCCGGTAAAGCCGAGAGACACTAGGTCCAAGTGAAGCTGCTTCAACGTTCTTCGCTGCTTGCGCGACTTTCCGGCCTCGGTCTTCAGCCAGCCAGCCAGCTTGTCAGCGAAAGGATCAAGCTTGCTCGGTCGTTCCGGAACAGTGAACGTCGGCTCAACGGTGCCGGCGCTCAGGTACTTCGCGATCGTATTGCGAGACAGCCCTGTGCGCCGGCTGATCTCGCGGATCGACTGCTTCTCTCGCAGAGCCATTCGGCGAATGATGTTTAAAAGTCCCATGTGGATCACTCCGTTGCCCCCGTCGCTTGCCGCGTTGGGGGAAGGTTCACATGGCTCAATTCTCAATGGAAATTATGCGCCTAACCGGCTCAGTTCTGCGTGGAAACCAACACTTTTCAGGAATTGGTCGACGTCAGCTTCTTCGTTTTCAGATTGATATTGCGGTCCCGGGTTTTCAAACTGAAAAAAGCGTTAGCTCCTGGCGAGGCGGCAACATTCGGATGCCGACGTGCCCTCGGCCTTTACGCCAGCCGTTTCAAAAGGAACTCGTCAGGATCGCGTATCCCGCTATGACAGCCGTGGCTAATACGACGATCCATTTCAGGCTCCGTGCAGCCCGACGAACTACAGGGGGACGGGCACGCCGCTTCAGTCGCCGGTGCTGCCGAACGATTGGTAGGTTCCGCCTGAAAAGCTTCTTCCGGCCAGACGTATCTCGCTCCTTTCGCTCCCTTAGCAAAGTCTTCTGGGCGGAGCTTCATTCAGATCAAGGCTAAGAGAGCTTCCATCAATCACCCAACTGGCATCCACGGCTAGCGGGGGACGAGTGATGCGAGCCATATAACCGACTCCGATCCAGGTCGCCCAACCAAAAGCAAGAGCTGTTGTAACTTTACAGCCACCTGACCTAGTTAGGTGACGGGATGCGCCTGGTATGAGACGGTCCAGTCCCGATCTTGATGGGACACCATGTGGAGCACGATGTTGGTTCCGGGCCGCCTTTCCGACGCAGCTCCACCACCTGAGGCGGCTCAGGGTCCATGCCTGGAGGTGCGCACGGACCCCGACCTCGCTTTACCGACAGCAGGACTTTGCCAAGGATGTTCCATAACCGGCCTCTGTGATAGCCTTTTCAATTACATCCGCTGGCACAGAGCTAACGACCGATGCTGTTTTGCTGCCGAGGTCGATCTGCGCTGAAGCGTTCGGATCAACTCCTTTGATTGCCTTTTCAACAGAGGCGACGCAGTGACCGCAAGTCATGTCTTGTATCTGGAATTTGTACATCTTGATTCTCCTATTGGACGGGACAAATATAGATTTGGGGCTTCCAACCGTGGGAAGGTCAACGCCCTTTTTGAGAAAATAGTGACCATTGGCGGAGCGCGCCATCGTATCGCGGGTGTATTGGAAATGAGTGCTTCCCAGATATGAAGCTGCGTGTAATAATTTAAAAATGGTTGCTGTTCGCGCCCTTCGGCGCTTCCTTTTGCTGTTCTCTTTGCTCGGGGTTGTTCTAGCCCCCGCGAGCGTAGGTACGGCTATGGCAGCCATGGCAGCTTCATCCGCCGACGGAATGAACATGGCGGACGTACCGCAAGCTGTTGCGGATATGAGTTGCTGCCCTGACGAGGAGCCGGTTGGAGAGATCGACTGCGGAAAACCGTGTCCGCTAGCGCTTATTTGTTCAACCAGCATCATCGGCAGTTTCGATCCGGCGATGAGCTGGAAGATCGATTTTGCCGCCAGCAAGCCAAGTTACGATCCGCTTCGAGCCAGCTTGCACCGCTCTTCGATTCCTGAGCCTCCGGCTCGGCCTCCCAAAGCCTAATCTCACTCATAGCTCCGAAGACCTTCGCCGCTGGCGAAGAGTTTCATCTGTGATTTGCGAGCGGTGCCTGAGCACGCTCGACGTGAGATAGCAATGAAAGCAATAATCGCAAACGCGCCCGCCCTCGCTGCGGCGCTGACACTCGCCATCCCCGCCGTCACCGCATTTGCGGCAGCCGATGACTACGAATTCCAATTGGTTGAGCAGGCGGTTCATCAAGGCCCGGAAGCTGTTGTGACCGTTCGGCTCGTGGACCGGCAAACGGGAGCGCTCGTAGGTGGTGCCGTCATATTCGCCACTCGGTTAGACATGGCTCCTGAGGACATGGAAGCGATGACAACGAACGTTGAGCCGTTGCCGTCTGAAAACCCGGGGCTCTACCGCTTCACAACCGATCTCTCCATGGAGGGCAGGTGGCGATTCAAACTGGCGGCGAAAGTCCAGGGAGAGGAAGACACCGTTCAGGGCGAGCTTATTCTGCAGGCTACGCCATGAAGCTAAAGCCATTTTTCCTTCTTGCCGCTGTCGCCATTGTTGGAGCCGGTGGATATGCGGCAGGAGCCGCTGGGTTCGGTCGAGCGCGCGGTTTGGAGCTAATGAGACTCGCAGCGGTAGCCGCGCCTTCAGAAACCAAACCAACTGGCAATGTTATCTACTACCGGCATCCCGATCTCCCGGAATATTCCTCTGTGCCCAAACGGACGGCGGATGGGAGACCGTTCGGAGAGGTGCGAGAAAGCGAGGACGTAAGTCTTGACCCGATGAGCCGTGGCCCGAAGGAGGCGACGGGAGAGCGAGCGGCTCTATTTTACCGCAACCCAATGGGCCTCCCTGATACCTCCCCAGTTCCGAAGAAGGATTCTATGGGGATGGACTATATTCCTGTTTACGAGGGTGAGGAGCCGGACGCGGGCTCTGTTCGCGTTCCTCTGGGAAAGCTGCAGAGAAGCGGAATCAAAACCGCAACCGCCGAGCGACAGGTCGTGCAGACAACGGTTCGTGTACCCGGTACGATTCAGTTCGACGAGAGGCGAATCCGGGTTGTGGCCATGCGAACGGACGCTTTCATCGACGAGGTCGCGGACGTGACCACGGGTGATCGCGTATCACCTGGTGAGACCTTGTTCTCCTTCTATGCCACTGAAATCGCCCGTGCTGCAGCCGAGTTCGCCGCGACAGCTCGGGCGGGTGGCCAGACTGACACCAACAGTGGTCTTGGACTGCAACTGCGAAACCTCGGCGTCCCCGAGGAGACAATCAAACGTATTGCAGCGGACAAGGCAGTACCTCGGTCTATCCCGTATTATGCTTCCCAGACCGGAGTGATCCTGGAGCGAAACGCCACCATGGGCATGATGGCGGCAGCTGGAGAGGTACTCTTCAAGATTGCAGATAACTCGGTAGTGTGGGTCGTAGCGGACGTGCCGGAGTATGATCTTGCCCAGGTCAGGGTGGGCGACGTCGTCACCGTAGAGCTGCAAAACCGGCCGGGAGAAGCGTTAACCGGCGCTGTCGACCTGATCTATCCAGAAATTCAGTCGCAGACCAGAACGGCCAAAGTCCGCGTGGAGCTTCCTAATCCAGAAGGACATCTGGCCGCAAACATGTTCGCCGACGTGCAGATCGCAACCGGGGTACGCCAGCCAGTGGTGGCTGTGCCAACTTCAGCAGTTGTGGACACGGGTGATCGACAGATCGTCTTTGTCGAAAAAGGGGATGGCCGCTTCGAGCCAAGAGACGTGACAACCGGGGCTCGTGGCAACGAGATGTCCGAGATCAAGGCTGGAATCGAGCCAGGTGAGAGGGTAGTCGTTTCCGGCAACTTCCTACTCGACGCCGAGAGTAATCTGACGTCAGCCATAAGTGCCATGGCTGCACAAGAGGTTAAGCCATGATCGCCCGCGTAATCTCCTGGTCTGCACAGAACCTGGTGCTGATTTTCGTGGCAGCGGCACTAACGGTCGCGGCAGGCATCTATTCCATCCGCACCCTGCCACTCGATGCAATCCCCGATCTTTCTGATGTCCAGGTCATCGTTTACACGGATTATCCGGGGCAAGCACCGCAGGTCGTGGAAGATCAGGTCACCTACCCTTTGACCACCTCAATGCTGACCGTGCCACGTTCGAAGGTGGTCCGAGGCTTTTCCTTCTTCGGGGTCTCCTTTGTCTACGTGATCTTTGAGGATGGCACTGACCCGTACTGGGCACGCAGTCGTGTACTGGAATACCTGAACGCTGCCGGAAACCGCCTTCCCGAAGGCGTTTCTCCAAGTCTCGGACCGGACGCGACTGGTGTCGGCTGGGTATACCAGTACGCTCTTGTTGCGAAGGAAATGTCACTGGCGGAGCTTCGCTCGCTTCAGGACTGGGTGGTGCGGTTCGGCCTTTCAAAGGCTGAAGGTGTTTCCGAGGTGGCTAGCGTCGGCGGCTTCGTCAAGCAGTATTCCGTTGTAGTCGATCCTATCAGGCTTCGCGCACAGGACATCACTCTAAAGCAGGTTGTGGATGCGGTCCGCGCCAGCAACCGAGACGTGGGTGGGCGAACCGTCGAACTATCAGAGTTCGAATTCATGGTTCGAGGACGGGGCTATCTCCGAGGTAGCGCGGACATCGAGAACCTCGCGCTTATCACGGAACGTGGAACGCCATTGCGTCTTCGGGACGTTGCGCGGGTAGAGATAGTTGCTGACGAACGGCGTGGTATCACCGAATTGAACGGGGACGGCGAAGTCGCAAGCGGGATCGTGCTCCAGAGATATGGTTCAAATGCCCTCAGCGTCATCGACGGTGTCAAACGGTCTCTGGAAACCGTCTCGCAGAGCCTTCCCGCAGGCACGGAGATTGTTCCAGTCTACGATAGGTCGCAGCTCATCGAAGCAGCAATCGAAACCCTGAAAATTACGCTTCTTGAAGAATCGATAGTTGTCGCTCTGGTGACCGTCGCGTTCCTGCTTCACGTGAGGAGTGCTCTGGTCGCGGTCATCATGCTTCCAGTCGGTATCTTGATGGCCTTCATATCCATGCGGCTGCTGGGGATCGGCGCTAACATCATGAGCCTGGGCGGCATCGCCATTGCAATTGGAGCCATGATTGATGCCGCCATCGTCATGATCGAGAACGCTCATAAACATCTTGAACGTGCGCCTCCAGAGAAGAAGCGGACACAGGTTCTAATCGAGGCTGCCAGCGAGGTAGGCCCCGCGCTCTTCTTTAGTCTGCTGATCATAACGGTCTCATTCTTGCCGATCTTTACGCTGGAATCACAAGAGGGGCGGCTGTTCGGACCCTTGGCCTTCACCAAGACGTTCGCAATGGCTGCGGCTGCACTCCTGTCCATCACCTTGGTTCCAGCCCTGATGGTCGTGTTCGTCCGGGGAAAGATCGTTCCGGAGCACAAGAACCCTCTCAACCGGTTTCTTGTCTGGAGTTACCGGCCAATCATCCAGGTCGTCCTCAGAGCTAAGGTGCTGACGATCCTTTTAGCAATAGGAGCGCTTGCAGTAACGGTTTGGCCTGCTCGCCAGCTCGGCAGTGAATTCATGCCGACCCTGAACGAAGGCACCCTGATGTACATGCCAACAACACTACCGGGTCTGTCTATCACCAAAGCAGCGGAGCTGCTGCAGATTCAGGATCGCATCATCAAGTCGTTTCCGGAAGTCGAGACGGTCTTCGGAAAGGCCGGACGAGCGGTGACCGCGACCGATCCAGCCCCCACCGAGATGTTCGAGACGATCATCACTCTCAAGCCGGAGACAGAATGGCGGCCAGGGGTAACAATAGATAGCCTCAAGCAGGAGATGGACGCCGCTCTTCAGTTCCCTGGAGTCTCCAACGCATGGACCATGCCTATTCGCGCACGGATCGACATGCTGTCTACGGGGATCAGGACACCGGTCGGCGTGAAAGTCTACGGCACCGACCTGAATGAGATGGAGAAAGTCGCCCGCAATATCGAAACCGTTCTCAAGACCGTCGAAGGCACATCAAGCGCGTATGCGGAGCGGGTAATCGGAGGATACTACCTCGATATCATTCCTGATCGGATTGGCCTGGGACGCTACGGGTTAACTATTGACGACGTTCAGGACGTAATCGGAACAGCGCTGGGCTCGGAAGTTATTACCTCAACAGTGGAGGGTAGGGAGAGATACGGAGTGGCGGTAAGGTACCCGCGAGCCTTCCGAAGCGATCCTGAATCAATTGCACGAGACGTGCAGGTCGCAATTCCAGGGGGAGGGACAGTGCCGCTAGGGCAGGTTGCTCAGATTGGACTAACTCGAGGAGCCACGAGCGTCCGCACTGAAAATGGTCAGCTTGCTGTCTATATCTTTGTCGACATTGCTGGCCGCGATCTCGGCGGGTACGTCGCGGAGGCGCAAGAGGCTGTCAGCAAGAGTGTGGAGATGCCTCCGGGTTACTCGGTGGCATGGAGCGGCCAGTTCGAGTACCTCGAGCGCGCCAAGGCCAGGCTTTCTATTGTCGTTCCACTCACCTTGGCGCTGATCTTCCTTCTCCTTTTCCTAAATTTCAGGGCGCTGACTGAGACGCTAATCGTTATGCTGTCTCTGCCATTTGCCCTCGTCGGCGGCATCTGGCTGATGTGGTGGCTGGGGTTCAACTTGTCCGTTGCTGTCGCTGTGGGCTTCATTGCCTTGGCTGGTGTCGCGGCCGAAACTGGCGTGATCATGCTCATTTATCTGGACCAGGCCTTCAAGGAGCGGCGGGGCCAGTGTGAAGCTGAAGGCCGCGCTTTAACCCGGACTGACCTTAATGACGCCATCATGGTCGGGGCTGTCGAACGGGTTCGGCCGAAGATGATGACGGTGGTCGCCATCATGGCAGGTTTGGTGCCGATCTTGTGGAGCACTGGTGCTGGTTCGGAGATCATGCAGCGGATCGCCGTGCCGATGATCGGCGGCATGGTGTCATCGACAGTACTTACTCTGGTGGTCATACCCGCCGTTTACTCGCTGGTCAAAGGCTGGCGCCTTCCGCGTACGAGCGGGGTGGTGCTCGGGCGTGCTCCAGCGATCAGTTGAAAGGAGCGGCGGCGTGACTTGAAGACAACCGTCGCGCCGTAATCGACGGCGCCGTCGTGGCGGAATGTGACGTCATAGTCCGCCCCTCTTTACCGACTCCGGCAGTGCAGTGACAGAACCATGTCGAGCGTTTGTCGAACAGAAATGTTGGATGCGAGAGGCGCAAGTGCATGTTTTATGCCCATCGCGAGAGGAACCCGAAGCACCCACCTGATACCATCGCTTATATTATTGCAGGTCACTACCAC
>TARA_R110002051_G_scaffold72742_1_pt1 | contig 31482 bp, 27 predicted proteins | sample TARA_R110002051 | Tara Oceans TARA_R110002051 (sample SAMEA4397023) | marine metagenome | biome: Polar Biome; feature: [MES] marine water layer (ENVO:01000295) within the mesopelagic zone...; material: water (ENVO:00002006), including particulate matter (ENVO:01000060) such as...... | reverse complement strand
CCCGAACCAAAAAAGAATTGGAAAGGCCAATACCAAAGAAATCCACTTTCCAGGTTCCCATTGCATATAAAACATTCCCAACACGAAAATGGGTAGCGTAAGTATAGCCGACCAGATAGTGCGGTTTTTTATGTCCTGATAATGCTTCTGCTGAATTGCTTGTTGTACTTCCGAAGGGTCTTCGGCATCAATAATAAGGTCATAGCCTACTTCGCGAAGCACGTTTTGAAGTTGTGTAGGGTTTAACCCATTATCGTACTCTACCAAAACAGAGCTATTCGCGAAATTGACGCTTGCATCAAACACACCTTCTGTGTGTTTTAATACAGATTCGACACTTGCTGCGCAAGATGCACAAGTCATTCCCGTAACAGGAAATGATTCTTTCACACCCTTTTTATGATTCTTATTTTCGGTTTCAAATATGTTGATTGTCTCCATAAATCCATTCTTATTTGTACATTACAAATTTCAGGATTAATAGACTTTAATGTGTTACGTTATATGCTGAATGACTTGTAGAATTTGCTGAATTCGTTGCATTTTAAAATACAGTTATTATTTAGTCAATACCTTAAAAAATGATAAGTTTAGTTTCAGTACTAATAAATGCTTTAGTTACTCATTATAAGGCTTTAGTTCCAACTCATTCGCTGTAATCTAACAGCATTCAAAATTGCCAATAATGCTACTCCAACATCTGCAAAAACGGCTTCCCACATTGTTGCTAAACCACCTGCTCCTAAAATCAAGACAACCAATTTAACTCCAAAAGCCAATATGATATTCTGCCATACAATTTTTCGAGTGGAACGACTTATCTTAATAGCTCTAACTACTTTTGAAGGTTGGTCGGTTTGAATTATTACGTCTGCGGTTTCAATAGCCACATCGCTTCCCAAACCACCCATTGCAATACCAACATTACTTGCGGCTAAAACAGGTGCATCATTGATTCCATCGCCGATAAAGGCCACTTTATTTTCTGGATTTTTCTTCAAAATTTCAACTTCATTTAATTTATCCTCTGGTAATAGGCCGCCTTTTGCTTTTTCAACATTTAATTCTTTTGCAATTTGTTGTGTTATGGAATCTTTATCACCTGAAAGCATTATAATATTGTTAATACCTACTTTGTGTAATGCTGAAATCGTTTCTTTGGCATCTTCTTTTAATTCGTCTGCTATCACCACATAACCAGCGAACTTATTATCTATTGCTACTAATACAATAGATTCTACAATAGATTCGGTTTCTTTAGGAACATCGATATCATTAGCCATCATTAAGGCTTTATTTCCTACTAAAACGGTTTTACCGTTTACAATTCCTTTTAAGCCTTTACCTGCAATTTCAGAGACTTCCTTTGCTTCAAAGTCTTCACCATTTTCTTTATACTCCATAATGGCTTTTGCAATAGGATGCGTGGATTGTTCCTCCATAGCCATTAGGTATTTCATAAATTCAGATTCTTCCCAACCTATAGCTTTAATTTCCTTGATTGTGAAAACACCTTTGGTAACTGTTCCTGTTTTGTCCATCACCAAGGTATTTATTTTGGTCATCGCATCTAAAAACGAAGCACCTTTAAATAAAATACCGTTCTTTGAAGCTGCTCCTAATCCACCGAAATAACCCAATGGAATGGAAATAACTAATGCACAAGGGCAAGAAATAACCAGGAAAATTAAGGCTCTATACAACCAATCTCTAAACACATAATCATCAACGAAAAAGTAAGGTAGGAAAGTAACTCCAATAGCCAAAAACACAACTATTGGTGTATATATACGAGCAAACTGCCTAATGAATAATTCCGTTTTGGATTTACGTGCCGTAGCGTTTTGAACCAAATCCAATATTCTGGCTATAGAACTATCTTCAAACTTATTAGTTACTTCAACTTCAATGACACTTTCTAAATTGATACTACCTGCATATACTTTGGCTTCTTTTAAAATAGAATCTGGTTTGCTTTCTCCCGTTAAGGCTGCAGTATTTAATGATGCTTTTTCAGATAATAGTAACCCATCCAACGGAATTTTTTCACCTACTCTAATTTGAATCTTTTCTCCAATATTTACATCTTCTGGTGAAACACTTTTATAATCGCCATCACGAAGTACATTGGCTTCTTTTGGGCGAACATCCAACAAGGCTTTGATATTACCCTTTGCTCTTTTAACCGCAGCATTTTGGAATAGTTCACCTACCGCATAAAATAGCATTACAGCTACGCCTTCGGGATATTCACCAATGATAAATGCGCCAATAGTAGCAATAGACATTAAAAAGAACTCTGTGAAGAAATCGCCTTTTTTTATACTTTCCCACCCTTCTTTCACTACAGGAAATCCAACAGGGATATAGGCTATTGCATACCAAAGAATACGAATCCAACCAGAAAAACGTGGAAAGGCATCAAAATAATCAATCGCAATTCCAGCAATCAGCATTACAAGACTAAAAATAGAGGGCAAGTAGGTTCTAAAATCGAATATTACTTCAGTACTGTTATTGTTATGGCCGCCATCGTGACTGTGCTCACCTTGGTGTTCTTTAGGTTTTAAGTCGCGTAAGTTTATTTTTTTCTTTTTCATAATCTGTGCAAATAATTAAAAATTGTAGTGCAACGGAAGTGCATTTATTGAGCACTACATTTCTCGCAAATTCCCTTTAACACCAAATTGGCATCCTCAGCCACATAGCCTTCTGGCAAGTTAATATTTGGAATTTTATGTTCGGTAAGACAAACGGTCTCATTACAATTATTGCAATGAAAATGTAAATGCAAATCCTGTTCGAGTTCACAATTGCATCCTGTTTCACAGAGCGCATATTTTTGAACGCCCGTACCATCATCTATTTGGTGCACTACACCTTTCTGTTCAAACGTTTTTAGGGTTCTGAATAACGTTGTTCTATCTGCTTTCGCAAAAGCGTTCTCAATATCCGTGAGGGCAATGGCAACTTCGCTTTCAGCCATATACTTATAAATCAAAATGCGCATTGCCGTAGGCCGAACGCCATTTTCAGTAAGTCTTTGTTCTATTTCTTTCATTATTTAGTCTTATTTATCAATGTCCGTGTTCTTCAGATTCACCTTTTTTCATTTCTGCCATTAAATAGTAAGCATTGTTAAATGCGTATTCTACATTTGATTTTTGTTCTGTTAGAAAGTCAATGGCAATCCATTCTCCATCTTGAGTACTCTTTATAACTTCATAGGGCATAAAAGCCCAATTATCACCTTCCTTTTCAGCTGAAAACACAAAGAACCTGTTGCCATCAGCAGCTATGGCACTCTCGGGCATTGCCAATGTTTTAGTGTTGTCAGTTTGAATGCGTCCCTGGATATACATTCCGGGAATCAGGTTCCCTTCCTTATTTTCAATTTCAGCGTGTACGTGTATTGCTTTTGGATTCTGTTCAAAAGTCTTTCCTACGGAATAGATTTCTGCGGTAAGTTCCTTGCCAGGAATGGATTGAACATTGAAAGTGATTTTCTGCCCTTCCTTAACCTTATATACGTCCTTTTCAAAAACCATTAAATCTGCGTGCACGTGATGCGTATCTACAATTTCCATTAGGTCGGTCTGGGGTTCTACATATTGGCCTGTTTTAATTTCTACCTTTTGTACAAAGCCTTCAATAGGACTTCTAAGTGCTACCCGCTGATAAATTGTTCCGTTTCTTACGCCTGAGGCACTAATGCTCAGCTGTTTTAGTTGAGCTTCCAATCCGTTAGCCATACTTCGGGATGCTTGATATTCGGCTTCTGCCTTTTGAAAATTTGCACCGCTGCCAACACCTGCTTCGTACAGGGTTTTTTGCCGTTCATATTCCTTTTTGAGAAACTGGCTATTACTATAGGCGTTGAGATAATCTGTCTGTTTCTGGATAATATTGGGGTGTGAGAGATAGGCGACGGTTTGTCCTTTATTGACCTTATCGCCTTCGATAACCTCAATGGAAACTACATTAGCACCAACCACCGTAGTTATAGTAGCTTCGTTTTGTGGTGGGACTTCCAACTGACCATTGGCTTTCACGTACCCACTCATATTTCGCATTGGTAAGATATCGATTTGCATTTGTAATGCATCAAACTGCTTTTCTGTTAATAGCACTTCCTCGGCTTCACCTTCGGAATGCTCTTCTTTCATTTCAGAATTTGTTTCTTTATTTTCTGCGGCACCACTTTTCGAATCGCCACAAGAGGCAAAGCCTAAAAGCATTGTCAGTAGCCCTATAATTGTGTATTTAGATAGATTTTTCATTATTGTTTGAAATATTGTAGTTCAAAAACTGATTTTAGGTAATTGTCGAGAGCGGCCAGCGCATCCATTTCGGTCTGTATGGCATCCCTTATGATTTGAGTGAAAGCTGCGTAATCAACCGCACCTTCTCTATAAGCTAATAACGCGCCCCGTCTTTGCTCTCCGGCAAGTGGCAACGCTTTATCTTTATAAAATTGCCAAGATACTTTCCACTTTTGATAGGCTTGTACAGCTTGTCGATATTCTGATTGCAATTGGCGTTTTACAAAGTCCGCATTAGTCTTGGCAATTTCACTGTCTATTTTAGCGGCCTTGGCTTGACTTCGTTTTGTTCCAGAGAATAGGGGAACAGATATTCCTGCTTGATAAGTGTAAAACCCGTTGCTTCCATTCACTTGTTGTAATCCGCCCCGAAGATTTAGATTTGGTAACAAATCAGAACGAGCAGCTTTATAGCCAGCTTCGGCTTCGTCGATTCGCTTTTGTGAAAGTTCCAGTTCGGGATGATTCTTTATACTTGCGGATATTCCCAATACAGCAACTTCACTTTCGTCCAGTGTGTCGGGAACGGTGTAAAAAGTATCGGAAACCAACCAAAGGTTAAGCTTTTGCAGCGCAATGGCATAGTCGCTCTCGGCCTGTTGCAGTTTATTATTGATTTGCAACGCCTGATTGGTTGCAGATGAATATTCCAATCTTGAAATAGCCTCTACCTTATAATTGAGTTCGATTGCTTTTTCAAACTGTGAATAGATAGAATCCAGTTCACGGTAGAGTATAAATTTCTGTCTTTGTTGGTACGCTTGAGACCACGCCTTTTTCACTTCCTGTTCCACTTGCAGTCCAGAAAGGTTGAGCGCAGTTTCTGCCAATGCAATTCGCTTTTCCTGTAAACGCTTCTTTGCACCAATACCAAATAGATTGATATTCTGCTGACCTACACCCACTAAAGTGTAAATACCTTGACCATCGTTTACTTCCTCACCGCCTATAAAAACTTGGGTGTTCCCTAAGTCATACGCTGTGCCTTTAAGGGCGTTCTGTTTTTGAATTTCCAACTGTTTTGTTTTCAATAGCGGATAATTTTTCTTTGCAATTTCCACTGCTTGTTTAAACGAGATAGCAGGTATTGCATCACTTTCTTGAACTTGTTGCGCTTTCGCGAAAGCCGAAGTAAGTAGTAAGCACACCATAGCTGTTGCGGTTATGAACTTAGGATTGAGCTTCGTCTTACGTTCAGAACGCTTTTCTACCCATTGATAAAAAATTGGAAGGATAAAAAGGGTCAATAATGTTGAAGTAATCAAACCACCTATAACAACAGTTGCAAGTGGTCGCTGTACTTCAGCTCCTGCGGATGCAGAAACGGCCATAGGCAAAAAACCAAGTATATCGGTAAAGGCCGTGAGCATAATAGGCCGTACTCTTCTTTTTGTTCCCTCTACAATACGTTCTTTAAGGTCGGTAACACCTTCCTCTTTCAACTCGTTCAGTCCGCTAATCATCACCAAACCATTCAGTACAGCAACACCAAATAATACGATAAAGCCGACACCCGCGGAAATGCTAAAGGGCATATCCCTAAGCCATAGGGCAAAAACACCACCTATAGTAGCCATCGGTATAGCCAAATAAATCATCAAGGTCTGTGGAAAAGATTTTAACGCAAAGTAAATCAGGATGAATATTAACAATAATGCAATAGGAACAACAGTCTGCAATCGGTCACTTGCCCTTTCTAGATTCTCGAATGCACCTCCATAGCGTATAAAATACCCTGGGGGTAAATCAAGATTTGCATCCAGTTTATCCTTTATCTCATTGACTAATGATTCTACATCCCGTCCACGGACATTTACACCCACATAGGTTCTACGATTGGTATTATCCCGGCTTATCTGCATCGGTCCTGGTGTGTATTCGATATTTGCCAATTCTTGAAGTGGAATTTGTGAACCGTTTGGTAAATTGATGTATAGATTTCTGATGTCGTTGATATCTGTACGGTTCTGCTCATCGAGTCTAACGACCAAATCGAAACGCTTTTCGCCCTCAAAGATGATACCCGCATATCCGCCTGCAAAAGCAGATTGGACTATCGTATTGAGTTGGTCGATGCTGACACCATATTGTGCCAGTTTATCGCGATTGTACTTTATGGTCATTTGAGGTAAGCCTGAAGTAGCTTCCGCTCTCATATCGCCTATACCTTCAGTACCTGCTATGATTTTGGTAATCTCGTCCGCTTTGGCAGCAAGTACATCAATATCCTCACCATATATTTTAATAGCAACATCCTCACGGATGCCTTCCAAAAGTTCATTGAACCTCATTTCGATGGGTTGGGTAAACTCATAGTTGACACCTGGGATAATACTTACGGCATCCTTCATCTTATTTATAAGTTCATCCTTTGAATCAGCTGACACCCATTCGTCCTGTGGTTTCAGTATAACGAATACATCTGCAAAGTCCATCGGCATCGGGTCGGTAGGTACTTCAGCCACACCGATACGACTCACAATTTTTTCCACTTCAGGAAATTCAGCCTTTACAATGCGTTCTACTTTAGTAGTTGTCTCAATAGTTTCGCTGAGCGAACTACCGGGTTTAAGGATGGCGTGGAAGGCAATATCACCCTCATCCAATTGTGGGATAAACTCGCCGCCCATTTTAGAAAATACAAATACGGCTACAGCGAATATGGCAACTGCAATACCCACAACCCACTTTCCTTTTTTCAAGGCTCGCATTAAAAGGGGTTCATACTTATGTTGTACCCATTGCACAAAACGGTCGCTCCAAGATTTTTTTTCCGTTTTGGGTGGTTTTAAAAATAAGGCTGACATCATAGGCACATAGGTTAGACACAGAATCATTGCCCCCATCATCGCAAATATGAATGTTAATGCCATTGGCTGGAACATCTTTCCTTCTACACCTTCCAATGCTAAAATGGGAAGGAATACAATTAGGATTATCAACTGGCCGAAAAAAGCAGCATTCATCATCTTTTTGGATGCATCGGCAGCGATTACGTCTCGGTCTTCCTTTTTTAAAGCTTTCTTTTTAAATATATAACTACCCATAAGAAATACGCTTGCTTCCACAATGATAACCGCGCCATCGACAATGATTCCGAAGTCGATTGCCCCTAAACTCATTAGGTTTGCCCAGACGTTAAAAACATTCATCAGTATAAAAGCGAATAATAAGGATAGCGGTATAGTAGAAGCTACAATCAATCCACCACGCCAGTTACCTAGCAAAAAAACCAAAACAAAAATTACGATGAGTGCACCTTCCAGTAGATTGTTGCGCACTGTACCAGTAGTTTCGTTTATAAGCTTACTTCTATCCAATAAAGGTTGAATGACAACCCCTTCAGGTAGAGATTTCTGTATTTCGGTCATTCTTTCCTTCACTCGGACGATGACCTCATTTGAGTTTGCACCTTTAAGCATCATTACCAATCCACCAACGACTTCACCTTCACCATCCTGTGTCAATGCTCCATAGCGTACGGCAGAACCAAAACGTACATCGGCAACATCACTTACGGTTATTGGTATACCATTTTCATTTTTGATAATGATTTTTTTAATGTCATCAAGGTTGCGTACCAAACCTTCGCCACGGATAAAGTTGGCTTGGTGATTTTTTTCGATATAAGCACCACCTGTATTTTTATTGTTGGCTTCCAAGGCTTCAAAAACATCAGTAATGGCAAGACCGATAGCCTTTAGCTCATTGGGGTCTACGGCTACCTCATACTGTTTTATTTTTCCGCCAATGGCATTGATTTCAACAACCCCTGGAACCATTGCCATTTGTCTTTGAACAATCCAGTCTTGCATCGTACGTAAATCGGACAAAGAATATTTATCCTGAAACTCAGGTTCAACTTTCAGGGTATATTGATATACTTCGCCCAAGCCTGTTGAAATAGGTCCCATAGACGGTTGCCCTAGTTCTTCGGGTATCTGCTCACGAACTTCAGTCAGTTTTTCGGAAACAAGCTGACGTGGTAGATACGTTCCCATATCATCATCAAATACCACCGTAACCACGGAAAGTCCAAATCGTGAAATCGAGCGGATTTCCTTTACATTGGGCAGATTGCTCATAGCAACTTCTATTGGATAGGTAACGAATTGCTCGATATCCTCTGTACCCAGATTGGGCGATTGAGTGATGACTTGCACCTGATTATTAGTAATATCTGGTACGGCGTCAATAGGGACTTGAGTCATACTATAGATACCTGCACCGATTAGTGCCAAGGTTAGCAGACCAATTATAAATTTGTTATTGATTGAAAAATCAATGATTTTGTTAATCATAGAATGAAAAGGGTATTAATTCAGTTTACATTCGCGTTGAACACTTAGAGTACAATGCAACGCACGACCTTGATATATCCAAATTGGGATACATCAGAACAGGACATAGTTATCCTTTAAAACTGAATTAAACCTGTGGTGGCTGTAAAAGGGAAAGTGAAATATCCTTACCTACACTATCAAAATGGTTAAAGTTATCTTGCGAAATTAGTGGTTGCAGGGGTTCAAACACCGTAAGTCCAAAATTTATGGTATGAACGTGGCAACAATGGCACTGGCAAAACGGCGAGCAAAGTTCGCAATCTTGGTTGTGGTCGCCATCAAAATCAACCATTGCAACAACTTGGGAATCATCATTAATGTTTCCAGTATCGCTACAAGGCACTACATTGAGTGCTAAAAAATATAATGATAGTATGAATGCGAAATATTTCAAGTTACAAAGATAAAAATATTATGATGCAACTGTGTTGCAAATATGATTAAGGTTAACTCGCACAACAACTCAACTTTGAAACATTTTTCCCAAAAGTGATAGCGGCTAATTTAATTCCTTCACTTAATGTCAAATATGGATAAAAACTTTCAGCTAAATCACTAATAGTGATTCCAAATTTAATAGCCATACTTAATTGTTGGATGAGTTCTCCGCCTTCTGGCGCAACTACTCTTGCGCCTATTAATTTATCGGTTTCAGTGTTACGTATCAGTTTTATAAACCCTCTGGCATCTTGAGCTGCTAAGGCTCTTGGAACGTGAATTAAATCAAGCTTACTGACCTCAAAAGGAATTTCCTTTTTTTCTGCTTCTATTTCATCTATACCTGCTCCCGCGATTTGAGGGTCTGTAAATACTACCCAAGGCAATGATGAATAATCAATACTGGTTTTTGATAATGAAAATGCATTATTAACTGCTGCATTGCCTTCGGTTGCTGCTGTATATACAAATGCTGGTGTATTGGTGACATCTCCTGACGCAAAAATATTGGAAATGCTGGTTTCCATTTTCTCGTTGACTATAATATGGCCTCTTTCTGTTAAATTAATATCAATATTTTCAAGTCCTAATTTAGAGGTGTTTGGCTTCGTCCCTGTAGCCACCACAATATGTCCTTTTTCGATGATTTGTGTTGTGGAACCGTCAGGACATTTACAATGTATAACTGTATTGTCTCCATCCTTTTCAAATTTAAAGGCTCTACAATTTGGTAGAATTTCAATCCCTTCACTTTTCATTTGTTCTACCAAAACATCTGTAATATCTTTTGTTTGGCTGCGTAACGGCCTATCGGTAAATTCAATGATACGCACTTTCACACCTAAACGATTATATGCCATCGCAATTTCCAAACCGATATAACCAGCTCCCATAATGGTCAGGCTTTTGGGTTTCTCTTCTAAATCGAATAAGGACACATTGGTTAAATAATCAACCTCATTCAGTCCTTCAATATTTGGGATATTGGTAGTTGCTCCTGTTGCTATTATAACGTTGGTTGCTGTGTAGGTGTCTTTTCTATCTATAAGTATTGTGTTATTATCCACAAACTCTGCCCATCCTTTTAGCATGGTTAAGTTTTCAAAATCACTGACCACATCCAGATATTTTTGTTGCTGAAGTGAAGCAACCAATGCTTTTTTATCTTTTATGATTTGTGCAAAATCAATCTCTGCACCTTTAGGTTTTATACCCTTAAAATTGGAATGCGTAGCGTGACGTACCGTTTCGGCAGCTCTAATAAGATTTTTAGACGGCACACAACCCACGTTTACGCAAGTGCCACCAAAATCCAATCCTGCATTTACCATTAGCGTTGTGAGTCCTAAACCTTCAGCCTTAATCGCTGCTGAAAATGCCGCAGAACCACCACCAATAACTATTAAATCGTATTGATTTTTGCTTTTGGAATTTACTACGGAAACCTTTCCCTCGTCGACATTATTTATGACCGAATAATCACCAAAGCTGTTTACTGCATCTATTACATTTGCCTTACTCATCTTATCAACATCAATAGTAAATTCGCCCTTTCCGGTTTCGTGGTTAACTGTGGAACTTAAAACACCTTCAGTTGCGTTCATATCCTTTTCGATATGCGAGGAACAACCACTACAGGTCATTCCGTTTATCTCTAATGTAATTTTTTCTATCTTTTGCGACATATTTTTACGATTTTATTAGCAGCACAAATTATTGAATAGCCCCTTATATTCAATTTTACCTACCAACCTATCCAAATAGTATTCAGGCTTTTCCTCAAATGTGGAAATACAATGTGGACATCTGCAAAAAGGTACTACAGTGTCTTTGAACTTCACTCCTGTAGTATGAGCTATATTTTTTTCTGCAAGACACACCGGACATACAATTACATTTTTGATTTCCTCTATATATTTTTTTGGGTTTTCATCAAATATTTTTGCACATCCTGAGCAGCAAAAAGAATAAGATTCATCTTTATATGTTGATTTTGTAGCCGATATTTCTTTTATACCTAGCCTTACTAACGAACACCCACAAGTAGGACATATATTTGATTTAAATTTTTCCATTATTATATTCAAATGATTATTTAATTAAAAAATTAGAATATATATAGAGCCGGAATCTATACTTTGTCTTTTAGTAATTCTACTTTATATCCTTTCTTCTCAATAACAGCCTTTAAGGCTTCTGTACTCGTCTTTGTTTTATCAAATTGTATAACCGCAATGTCGCCTGGGTATTCAACAGAATGCTCCAAAACACCATCTACTTCTTTTAATGCATTGTAAATCGAATTGGAACAGCCAGCACAAGTAATACCTGTAATTTTAAATTTCACCATGGTTGTATTTTGTTTCTTTGAGGTTACTTCCACAACTTGATTTGTAACCTCACTGCTTTGCGATTTGGCCTGAAAAGAAATCAGCATTAAAACCAAAATAGGCACTATTGATAGTTTTTTCATAATGGGTAATTTTACCTTTATTTATCCTTTATAACTTTGTATCCTGTTGAATTAATTGCCTTTTCAATAGCTGCTTTAGAGGTTTTAGACTTATCAAACTCTACGACGGTACTTCCCTGTTCATAGGAAGGGGTTACATTTATAATGCCGTCCAATTCATTTACAGCGTGTTTTATGCTTTCTTCACAGCCAGCACAGGTCATTCCTTGAATAGTAAAGTTTATGATTTGAATATCAGATTGGCTTACAATGACCACTTCTTTTTTATTGTCCGGATAAAAAATGGTTGAATAATATGGAAATGCAATAGCAATGACAGCGAACAATGTAATAACGATTAAGAACCCTTTGGTTTGATACCATTTTGGTTTTGCATCAACTTCGCAACAATCATCTTCTTTTTGAGGTTTTAAGTAAGCATACCAGGCATAACCAATTGCTACAACGGCCAAACCGATTAAATAGGGTCTAAAAGGTTCCATCCATGATAGTGCTGATGCGCTACCACCCACTCCTGCAATTAGCGCAATAACTGGTGGTATGCAACAGGATGATGCCGCAACCGCAGCGAACAAACCTGTATAAGCTGCGTTTTTTGATGTCTTTTCTGCTTTCATATCGTTTCTAAAACTTTGTTTTTATCAAGTATTTCAAAGAAAGGATTCAACAATATTGAATATTCAGGGGTTAGCGAGTAAAAAATGGTTTGAGCATCTCTTTCGGTATCCAATAAATTTCTGTCCTTCATTTTTCTCAGATGTTGAGAGATCGCAGAAATATTCATTCCGAGAATATCACTTAAGTCGCAAACACAAAGTCGTTTCTCCTCAAAGAGTAAGTAAAGTATCTTAAGTCTTACACTATTACCAACCAATGAAAGTCCATTTGCTAAATAATCAAATGTTTCGTTTAGTTCTGAAACTGTTTCTTTACAACGGTTTATCTGTTTAATATCCGCTTGCTGTCTTATACAAGAATTATTTTCCATAAAACAAAGTTACAATTATTTCTTATTTAAGCAAATACTAAAATAATAATATTGCAAATAGTTATGGACCTTTAAATAACCCTATGTTTTTAATGTACTTTAATCAAATCTCATCCAAAGATTTTCGGTTTTTGTCTACGGACTTCTTAAACTGTGTGGGTGTCATTCCTGTTACTTTTTTGAATTGATTGCTTAAATAGGCAACGCTACTATAATGTAGTTGAAAAGCTATCTCACTCAAGGTCAATTCATCATACACAATGAGTTCTTTAACACGTTCAATTTTTTGGTTGATGATGTATTGCTCAAACGTGATACTCTCTACTGACGAGAATAGGGAACTTAAATATTTGTAATCTAGGTTGAGTTCGCCACTTATAATATCTGCCCATTTTTCATCGGTTTCTTCATTGGAATGATGTACTTTTTCAACTACTAAATTCTTCATTTGCTCAATAAGCTGTGATTTACGGTCATTAATTATATTAAAACCAGAACCTTGAAGTTTTCTGGCTAACGCCTCTCTTTGCAATTCGTCAAGTTTTGAAATCAATTCCACTTCACCCAACTTAATAGTCTTAAAGTCAAGATTTAAATCTGACAAAATCTGCGATACTGTCGATATGCATCTCGGACATACCATATTTTTTATGTGAATAATTGAACTCATTTTTTTAAAATAGTTTTAGTCCCGCTTTTGAAAGTGAATAATAATATGCTGCTATAGCAGCAATTATAAATACGGCAATAATAGCCAAGATGCCAATAATTTTATCTTTTCGAGAAACGTCATTTTTAGACTGTCGCTTGTTCTTTTTTGCTTTTCTTCTATTTCTTCTACTTTCACTCATCGTCATTTCTCTTACTATTTTCATTACTAAGTTTTCTTAATCTATATACCTGATTTAGTTTATAACCTTATTTATTCTAAAGTCTCTTTTACTTCACCACAGGTTAACATTGCTTCTCCATAATATGGGTTACGAATTTCTTTTTCTAAACTCAACCAATAGGCTCCCTTGTTATTGTCTGCCATAGGGCAAAACTCACTATATACTGTTTGGTTAATCCCGAAAAGCCTTACGCTACTTATCATATGTGCAGAAAGATGTTTAAAATGTCCTCTTTGTACCGCTATGTCCGAGTTTTTCTCAATAGCACTGGCAGAGCTTTTTAATTCTTTCTGTATGGTCATCCAATGATTATGTGCCTCATTACTGGATAATAATTTCATATCCACCTTTGCTAAATTCTGACCAATTTTTTTTGCAGCTGTTTGTGCATCTTCAGGGTCGTCATTAACGAGTGCATCTTTTAACAAAATATAACCATCAAAAACTTCCTTTAATTGGTTTTGAAATTTATTGGAAACTTCTATTCTTTTATTCATTTCTGAATGATTAGCCTCTTCCTTTTTGTCTCCGGAACCATTGTCTTGCATACCTAGATGCCCTTCGTGCCCAGTTGTTGTTTTACCTCCTTCGGCGTTCATCATAGATTTTTTACCCTGTAATTGAGCCGCTGCATCTACCGTAAATGTTCCATTAGTTACTACTTCATCTCCATTTTTAAGACCTTCTAATATTGTGTAATTGGTGCCATTGGTATTGCCTAGAAGAACTTCTCTCATTTCAAAAACAGACTCGTTTGGCTTTGTTTTAATATAAACCACAGAGCGTTCACCCGTCCACATCACAGCAGTAGCAGGAACCGTAACCGTACTTTTAGAACTCGATTGTATCCCTTCAACTTTACCTTCAACAAACATCCCAGGTTTAAACTTATCCTTTTTATTGTTGAGCACTGCTCTTACTACGATAGTTCTGGTTGCTGAATTCAGTAATGGGTCTATGAAAGAAATCTTTGCATCAAAAACCTCATTGCGGTATGCATTTGTAGTAACCTTAATAGATTGACCTTCTTTTAGTAAAGCAATTTGATTTTCATAGGCATCAAATTCTGCCCAAACAGTATTGAAATTGGCTATTTTATAAAGAGGTTGTCCTTGTTTTACGTAATCACCTTCTTCTACCATTTTATGAGTTACCGTACCTGAAACAGTTGCAAATACGGGAAAATACTCTTGTACTTTGCCAGCCGATTCAATAGCATTTATTTGCTTTTCTGAAAGTTTCCAAAGCTTCAGTTTGTTTCTAACAGCTTTATATAGTTCTGGTTGCGATTCTTTAAGAGACGAAGCTGTAAGCAGTTCTTGTTGAGCAGCAACTAATTCTGGCGAGTAAATAGTTGCTAGACGCTGTCCAGCACCTACACGTTCTCCTGTAGAATTAACGTATAGTTTTTCAATTCTTCCGCCAAAATAAGTTACTTGTACTGCATTAGACTCTTCATTGGCCTTTATTTTACCTGATAACTTTAAAGAGTTATCTTCCATTTCTCCTTGTCCTACCACCGAAGTTTGAATGTTGGCCAATGCTGTCGCATTGTCTGTCATTTTAATCTCATTTGCACTAAGACCATCTGCACCAGTTTCAGCTGGTATTAAATCCATTCCACAAATTGGGCAGTCACCAGGTTCTGGCTTCATAATCTGAGGGTGCATCGAACAGGTCCACATTTGATTGGAAGCAATTTCTTCTGAATGATTATGGTTGTCCGTAACTTCATTTGTTGCACTATCAGTAGAATTTCCACCGAAAATCAGAAAGCCAGCCAACAGGCCAACAATCAATGCAACACCTATGTAAATGATGTTTTTATTCATAATATTAATTTTTATTTTTTTTACTAATTTTTCTAATGGTCGGTGATGACGTGTACCAAAGCAAGAATCCACTCAAAACAGTAATTAAGCCCAAAAGTGAAAATGCTCTAAGAACAATGGTGTTGAAATTATCTCGTCCTTCATAGTCCATAGTATGCGTCATCCATAAAAAATCGAACCAACGCCAATCTCGATGACGTACTGTTTGAAAAGCTCCATTTTCAATCGCCACATAAGCCTTAAGATTTTCATCGGTTTTATATGAAATCTCATAAGCTGGTAAAGGTCTACCCCTATACTCGTGATGATTGCCTACGGATTCAATTCTCTGTATTTTGTCAAACTCTAAATCTGACAACATATAGCGTTCAGCTACTCTAATTGCTTCCTGTTGGGTAATTTCTTTCTTCTTAGCTCCCGAAACAGCGTTGTACAGATGCTCTTCATTTATCCAATAATAAGGTTTGTCATCAATTTCTAATAACTCTAAAGATTTTACATTCAACTCATTTTCCAACTCAGATAAACCAATCAAGTTCTTAAATGTAGCTTGTTCAGGAACGTCTTTTTTGAAATGGTCACCATGAATCTCATCAATGTCTGTCCAACTGAAATATAGACCACTAATAGTCCACATTAAGAATTGAATGCCGATGAAAAGGCCTAAATACCTATGTGTTTTTCTAATTTTTAGTGCTGTATGCCTATTTACCATATTACTGATTTACCTTAAAGTTGAACTTTATAGATACTTTCTCCCAACTCAATGACATTGTACCTTCGTTATTATTAATCTTATTCACTTGATATGCCAAGTGTTCTGTTACTTCGTCTGAAATGATAGGCTTAACTTTGAAGCGCAAGACATCATCCTTCTTGTCGTATTCATCCTTTCCGTGTTGGTCCCAATTTGTATTAAAAATTATAGTCCATTCATCTTTTGATGGAATTGTGAAAAATCCATACTTGCCGGCAGGCAACATTTTACCATCAATGACTAAATCCTTGTTCGTTTCTATCCATGTAGCCATATGAGCACCCGCCTGCCAAACTTGGTCATAAGCCAACAATCCACCAAAAACGATTCTATTTCTCACTCCTGGTGATGAATAATCTATATGAATATGAGCATCGCCTATCATTGTCATCGTTGAAGTATGTGGGCTTAAAGGTTTCTTTTTATCTGGTTGTGCAGAAGTTTCTGAAGCTTTTTCCTCAACAACTACCTCTTTGACATCTTTTATTTCTTGTTTGCAAGAGGCGATTAGAAAAACGATTAGTAATACAGAAAGGTGGATATATTTTTTCATTAGATTTTACTTTGTATTTCTTGATGAAGAATGTGTTTTAATAATTTTCCATTTACTATCTATCTTCTTTAAAATTGATGTTGCCACTCCTTTTTTCTTAATGGTTCTGGAATTGTCCTTATCATCAGGGTTTAGAACGATGGTATAGATATAGGTTTCTGTTGTAAATGCATAAGGTGCGTCTACCTGAACATCGATTTCATAATCTGAAAATGTAAAACTTTTAAAGTGTCCTAATTCTGGTCCTAAATGATGTTCTATATAGTGCGCATAGGAACCCTCGACACCGCCAGATTCAAACACTTCAGAGTCTTTTGTAAATAACTCGAATGTACCTTCTGTAGTTAGGTTTTGTAGTGCGTCTTTATAGGTTTTCATTACAGAGGCGACTGCTTCTGAATCTTTGTTTTGCGACTGAATATTTGTGATAATAAATAAGGTGCATACTATTGTTAATGTTGTTTTTAAGGATTTCATCTTTTTTAATTTTTTTAGTTATTTATTTTACTCCTGTATAGTAGCAATAACTACCTATTTTTGTATTTATATAATCTATTTCTGAAACATTTTTAAACCCTGATTTTTTCATGTATTCTGGCATAAGTCCATTTACATTATCTGATGTTGTTTTAAACCCATCAAGCACTTGAACTATATAAAAAGTAAATCTCATAAACTTTGATTTCGCTTTTCCCCAATCCCCAATTATTATTTTTCCATCCGGTTTTAACACTCTATTGATTTCATTTAAACAAGAAGATTTTGTGTTTTTATCTAATTGATGAAAAACCAACGAGCTAAATACTTTGTCAAAAGTATTGTCTGCGTATGGAAAAAGATTACCATCATATAAATCAAGCTTGATTTTCAATCCTTTTTTCTTAAACTTTTCCTCAGCAATATGTTTTACCTTAGGGTCTATATCTAAGCCCACATAATATGTGCTATTGTTTCGATTGTTTGCAATAATTAAATTTTGTCCAGTGCCAAATCCAAATTCAAGAATTGTGTCACTATTCTGCGGATTTAGATAGTCTATTAATCTATTTCTGAATTTGCTTTCAGGCATTGTTAATTTAATCGCCCAATCATATAAGTTTGTTAACCAATTATAACCTAATGCAGGGATATATTCTTTGCTCATATTTGTTGTCATTTAAAATTGGTTATTTACTTGTTAATTGAATCATTAATGCACTAATAACAATTATAGCAATGATTATATATACTATATAATTGAACCATTTTTTAATAACAGATTTTTCTGCTTTGTTTTGGCAACCGTCCTTGCAACAATCTTTCATTACTTACTTTAGTTAAATTCAATTATAATTTTACTTTGTTATTATTTTCTCTTTAAACAGCACCTGAAAATGAGAGTTAGACGCTATCCATCAATCAAAAAACAGGTTCTTCTCTCAAAATCAAGTGCATTTAATTAAACTTCTCTTTTTCAAAAGCTTATGTTTTGCCTGACAAAGGAAGAGAGATACTATATTATAGGGGGATTATTCTCTCTCCCTTGCACAGGCTGCTATTAACCAAATCAACTTTTCTTTTTCAGAAAATCCATTGTGCCTAATTAAGAGAAAGGGCCTCATAACCAACCAACTAAAAACATGCGCCCTTTCTCTTATTAGGACTTTTATTTTTGCCTGGCACGGGAAGGAACTAACACTAACCATCAACTATTTTTCCTTCCCACGACAGGGCTTTATGACTACTCAAGATAACCCTGACATCTATAATCTTCTGTTAACTAATAAACCAGAATAAAAAAAGACGTTTAGGAAAGGGATTACCTACTAAATAGTCTTTTGTACTTTCCCACATTTAAGCATTTTACTGCCGTAATACGGATTTCTTACTTCTTCTTTTGTACTCAACCAAGCGCTACCCTTATCATACATTGGGCAAAACTGTTCATACAGCGTATTCTTAGCACCAGTTATAGCTACCATATCCGTAATATCCTTACTTAATGTCTTAAAATGTTCTCTTTGGTGACCTATATCACTTTTTGCAATATGTTCTGCATGCTCTGTAGCATCTTCAATAATATCAGTTAATTCTTTTTGCTCTTCTGCTGTGTAATTTGACTTGTCAAATGCTTTAAGCGAAACTGCCAATTTAGAACCTGCCTCAGCTGCCTTTTTAGAATCGTCTGCCACCAAAGCATCCTTTAAGCTGAAGTAATCATTTAATATTGCTTCTGCTTTTGCATCACTGCTCATGTTCATCATTTTGCCATGGTCCATTTTATCCATTTTCTTACCATTCTTTTCCATTTTACCATGGTCGTGGTTATGCCCGTGCTGCGCATTGGTAAAAGAAACTGCCATCAATAGTATTATGGCTATACTCATTTTTAAATTTTTCATCTTTTTTATTTTTAGATTATTTATAAACTGTCTTTTAATTGTGTTATCCAATTGATTATTTCTGTTGTTTCGGCTTCTGAAAACTTTGCGTCTTTATGAATCAAAGTGTAAGAATCCAAAGGCATTTCGCCACTTTCAATCTGCTTAATAATAGACCTTAACTTACTTGCTTTTCTTCTGGTTGATAAAGAATCCCATTCGTTGAAATTAAGCTCGGCCTTACCTTCTTTTATGTGGTTTTCTAAAAACCAAGCAATGGGTTGAACATTATTATACCAAGGGTATTGAGTATTGTTGCTGTGACAATCATAGCAGGATACCTGCAACTTCTTCTTAATAGTTTCTGGGACATTATGAACCAGTTTAAAATCAGTTAGTGGAAGAGTATCACTTTGATTGCGGTCTACAGGCACAAATTGTATACCTACAAAAGCAACCAACAAGATTATTGCTATGATTTTTACAATCTTCATTTAATTGATTTCCTTTTGAACTTTTCCGCATTTCAACATTTTACTACCGTAGTACGGATTTTTAATATCTTCACTCATACTCAACCAGGCACTACCACCATCATACATTGGGCAAAACTGTTGGTACAATGTATTTTGTGTACCAGTAATGGCAACCATATCTGTAATATCTTTACTCAATACTTTGAAATGCTCACGCTGATGTGCAATGTCACTTTCAGAAATATGTTCTGCGTGCTCTACAGCATCTTCGATGATATCTTTTAAATCTGCCTTTTGAGTGTCAGTATATTTTGAAATGTCAAGTTTTCCCAAAGTTGTTGCGAGGGTTGCACCAAGTCCTTTGGCTTTAGCATTATCATCTGCCACCAAGGCATCTTTAAGAGTGAAATAATCGTTTAACACAGTTTGTGAATTACCATTTCCACTCATTGACATTTCCTTTTTCTCACCATCGTGGTGGCCATCGGAATTATCGTGGTTCATTTTTGAATGGTCTTCCTCAGTACCGATTTCAGAATTGGTACTGCTTTCTGTTTTAGCATCTTTACAAGACACTACTGTTAAGGTTACAAATGCTATTGCAACCACTCCAAATACTAATTTTAATTTGCTCATTTTTATTTGTTTAAAGTTTATCATTTATAGTTTTAAAATCTGGCTAAAAGGCCACCACCCCAACCATATACATTATTATAATTTCCTTGTATTGAAAAATTTCTTGAAAGGATATAAGAAGCTCCTACCAACCATTGGGTCTCACCTTCATAAGAACTATTATTTTCTAAATCATTGACCCAACCAAAGTCGGCTCTATATTCATATTCCCCTTCCAGAAAAATTCTTGGAAAAATCAATATCTCTCTATCCAACCGTATTCTTGGGCGCAATTGATGGTCCATACTCACATCGACATTAAATCTGTAAGGCGTGAAATATTTTAAACCTACCAATCCTACGGTATTAAATTCATCATAAGAATTTGGGATTTCGGTTTCAGTATTTACACCTACATAAACACGTACCCAATCATTCAAATACCTGTTATAATTTACTTCTATTTCGGCATTTTGGTCATAATCAAATTCGGCACGTAATCCAAATTCGTTACGAATGTTGCTCGTCGTTAAAAAGAGTTCATTAAAGTTTGAACCTATCCGCGCAGCTCCCCACGAGTAATACAGGTCTGTTTCATCCACTAGCTTTTGAGCTGGAAATTCTTTCATCCTTTCGTCTCTTGGTGTATCATAACTAAATACTCTTGCCATACCACCCATCATATGATATAGTACGTGACAATGAAAAATCCAATCACCAACTTCTTCATTATAGAACTCTATAATCACTTTTTGCATTGGTGGCACGTTAACCGTGTGCTTTAATGGTGAACGCTCCCCATTTTCATTAATCACCCTGAAAAAATGTCCGTGAAGGTGCATTGGGTGATGCATCATTGTTATGTTATTTAAGGTGATTCTTGTAACCTCGCCGCCTTTAATTTTAATATTATCGGTTTCTGACAATGGTACGCCATTCATACTCCAAATGTATCGTTGCATATTTCCGGTTAGATTAAGCAGTATCTCATTTACTGGCGCATCTGTCTCAAAAGTGGTGTTCTCTTTTGCCTTTAAAAAATCATAGTTGAAATAGGTTTTACGAGTACTGTAATCGAAAACGGAACTGTCTTTTTTCATCTTGGACGTATCATGATTCATATGACCTTTCATTTTGTCCGATGTTTCGTTGTGGTTCATTGACATCGAGTCCTTTTTCATCTCCATCGTATTGCCCATATTCATTTTCATCTGCCCATCCTTCATATCCATCTTCATCCCGTACTTTTGCATTAATACTTCTGGCGTTTTTTTCTTTTGATTGCCCACCATTGCAGGTGCACCCATCTTCATATCCATTTTTGCCATTACCTTCATCATTTCCACTTTGTCTGGTCTGTCTATTACAACTGCGGGAAAAAGTGTTCCTTGTCCTAGATGTAAAGAGGTGTTACCAGAACCATCTTGCGTTGTGGCAGTAATCTCTAAAGTACCTTCCGGGATAGTTACTATCACATCATAGGTTTCGGCTATTCCAAAAAGAAATCGGCTTTTATGCACAGGTTCCACATCTATACCGTCACTCGCAACTATGATTGGGTTGCCTCCACCAAAATCCATCCAATAATAGGTGGATGCTGAAGCATTTATAAAGCGAAGTCTGACCTTTTCACCTGGCTTAAATTCTGGGTATTCCGCTACTTTTTTACCATTGGTCAAAAATGCTGGATAGTAGATATCCGAAATGTCCGCACCTTCCATACGGTCTCGCCAAAATTTAAATTGTGCGCCCAATGCACCTTCTTTAATGACTCGACTCAATGGTACTGCTGTACCTTTTTTTACCTGATACCACTCGTTACCTCTTTTGAGGTTGCGTAATACATTTAGTGGTTTTTCATTGGTCCAGTCAGACAACATTACAATCAAATCTTTATCATAATCCAATGTTTTTTCTTTGGGCTGAATGATAATGGAACCAAAAACCCCCTTTTGTTCTTGAAGCATTGTATGGGAATGGTACCAATAGGTACCTGATTGGTTAATAGGGATTCTGTATTGAAACGTATCTCCGGGTTCAATTGGCGGTGTATTTAAATAAGGAACACCATCATAGAAATTTGGAAGAATTAGCCCGTGCCAGTGTACTGAAGTTTCTTCGTCCATTTTATTAGTCACATTGATTATGGCAAGGTCACCTTCAGTAAATTCTAATGTAGGACCAGGAATACTGCCGTTGATGGTCATTGCTTTGGCCGTTACACCACCAAGTGTCATTTCCTTTTGTTCCAGAGTAAGGTTATACTCCTTAACTGGGCGTCCTTCTTCTTTTCTATCTTCACCATTTGTTCCAACTTGGGCAAAAATTGAAGAGGTAAATAGTAATAGTGCTATTATATTTATTATTCTCATTTTTATTGTGTTAAGTAATTAATCAAGGCATATTGTATATAATAGCCCTTAATAGATTCAATAAGATTGATTTGAAATTTTAACTGTAACTCCTGAACGTCTAATACATCATTAAAATCAATAGTACCCGTCTCATAATTTTTTATTAGGATTTGTTCAGCATCATTGGCTTGCTTCAAATTATCTGATTGAATATTGAACTTAATTCTTGTTGTCTCTCTACTATATTGCGCATCTGCAAGTAACGTCTCTAGTTTGTTTAGCCTATCTGCTTTTTGAGATTGTATTTGTAACTGTTTTAATTCATTCTGCTTTGTTACAGACTTATATTTGTTATTGAAAATTGGAATTGAAATAGATACCATTGGCATTACTATATCTTTTCCGTTATCACTGAAACTCAAATCAGGACGTTCAGAAACTGGCACATAATCCAAACCAAAACCTATGTTGGGTGCACTTTCTTTCTGATTTAATAACTCTGATTGTTCAACCGATTCGTATAACTTATCATACCTCAGCAGTTCAGGATTTAACTGAAGATTTTCGGTTAATATTAATGCATCCTCCTCTGGAATAAACATCTCCTCAACAACGGTTACCGTAATAGTTTCATCACGATTTAATAGATTGTTGAAAGCTACTTGTTCAGCAAGGTAATCTTGCTCCAGTACATCTTTTTTCTGTACAAGTTCATTTTGTCTTATTTGAAGGCGCAGTACATCCACTGCAGATGCCTTACCAACTTCTACCGAGGTTAGTGCAAGGCGTTCATAAGTTTCTAAAAGCTCAATATTCTCATCTAAAACACGTTGTTTTGCTCTGATGGCATATAGCTTATAATAAGATTGAGATACTGCTAGGGCAAGTTTTCGCTTGGCAATCGCAATATCTACATATTGAGTTTCTGCCATTGAACTTGCGTAATTTTCTCTAGCTGTAATGGTTCCAAACCAAGGCAACATTTGCTTAACTGAAAAACGTGCGCGTTGTGCTCCTGTGCGGGTTTCGGGTTCACTCACAAAATAGCCAGCACTTACTTGAGTATCTGGTAAGGTATTGACCTCATTTACTTTTTCTTCGGCTATGTTATACCGCAATTCAAAAGCTTGAATTTCTGGATTATTCCTTTCAGCTTCCTGAATATAAGACACTAACTCTTGTGCATTTGTTTTCGTGAAAGCGAAAACAACTATTCCTATTAAAATTATATATCTCATTTTGTAGCTCTTTTTAATTGAAACTCGTGTTTCCAGCTAAATAAAACTGGCACAACAAATAGGGTTACTAAGGCAATGAGCATTCCTCCAAAAGATGGAATAGCCATTGGTATCATTATATCACTACCACGACCTGTCGATGTGAGTACAGGCAGTAAAGCAAGAATGGTAGTTGCCGTTGTCATCAAACAAGGTCGAATACGTTTTTCCCCAGCTTCGACTACAGAAGCCCTTATTCCTTTTCTGTCTTTAGGTTTATTTTTGTCAAAGGTTTGCGTTAGATAAGTCGCCATTACTACACCATCATCTGTTGCAATACCAAATAAGGCAATAAACCCTACCCATACGGCAACACTCAAGTTTATGGTATGCATTTGAAAAAGGTCTCGAAGGTTTTCTCCAAAGAAGCTAAAGTTTAAAAACCAGTCTTGTCCATAGAACCAAATCATTAAAAATCCACCGGCAAATGCAACTGCGATACCTGTAAATACCATTAATGATGTACCAACAGAACGGAACTGGAAATAGAGAATAAGAAATATGATTGCTAGTGCTAACGGCACAACTACAGACAGGGTTTTTTCAGCGCGCAATTGATTCTCATATGTACCAGTAAATAGGTAGTTAATTCCTTTGGGAACAATTAATTCGCCGCTATCAATTTTTTCTTGAATGAGCGCTTGTGCATTTTCAACAACATCTACTTCAGCATATCCATCTAATTTGTCAAACAGGACATAGCCTACCAAAAATGTGTCCTCACTTTTAATAATCTGTGGACCCTGTTCGTAACGAATAGTAACCAGTTCACTTAATGGAATTGGATTACCTTTTTCTACAGGCACATAAATATCTTTTAAATCACTTGGATTTGCACGTAGCTCTCTCGGATATCGCACACGTATACCATATCGCTCTCTACCCTCAACGGTTTGAGTTAGCACCATTCCACCAACAGATACCTGAATGACTTGCTGTACTTGTTCTATGGAAATTCCATAACGCGCAAGCCGTTCTCTATCAATATCCAAAAGCAGATAAGGTTTCCCTACAATACGGTCGGCAAAAACAGCTTCATCCTTAACACCATCGGCTTGCTTGAGAATATCTTCTAATTGTACTCCAAATGCTTCAATCTCATTTAAATCTTGGCCTTTTACCTTAATTCCCATTGGTGCTCGCATACCTGTTTGTAGCATTACCAAGCGTGTTTCAATAGGTTGCAGTTTTGGCGCTGAAGTAACTCCTGGTAGTTTGGTGGCTTTTACAATCTCTTTCCAAATATCATCTGGGGATTCAATTTCAGGTCGCCAGTTTCTAAAATATTCTCCATCATCATCTGGTATAAGTTGTGAGTGTCGAACCGAAAACGGGTCTTTGGTTTTTGAAATGTCATAGTCTACCCCTTCATTGATTTCGCTATTTGGGTTGACAACCAAGCTTCCATCTTTAAGTATAAAAAGCCCATCATTGTCTACTTTAAATCGTTGCCTGGCTCTTTTTTCATTTAGAATATATTCCGACTTATACTGAATTACATTTTCATACATTGATAACGGTGCAGGGTCTAATGCCGATTCTGTTCGTCCAGATTTACCGACTACAGTTTCAATTTCTGGAATACTGGCTACTGCCATATCCAATTGCTGTAATACCCTTTTATTTTCTTCTACACCTGCGTGGGGCATTGATGTAGGCATTAAAAGGAAAGAACCTTCATTTAATGACGGCATAAATTCTTTACCTGTATTACGCATTATCATCACACCAAAAATTATGATTACTGTGGGAAGAGAAAGGAACAATAATTTATTGCGCAATGCCCAGTTTAAAATACGTACATAATAGCTTCTAAACAGCGTAAAAACACCTAAAAGTCCGAAGCATATTAAGCCTACGAATATTAAATTCCAAAGAATACTTCTATCTACTCCCAATGGTCTCCAATACTCGGCTAGTAAAAATATGATAGCGAAAGCCGATACAAATATGTTAATAGTATTGGCACGTTTTGAAGTTATTTTCTCTTTTAGTGAAAGAAAGCCAACGACACCAAATGCTATTAATATTAACCCAAGAGGATATCCAAAAATAATGGAAAGAACACCTAGAATAATCATTGCTCCATTGAGCATATAACTAAAGGAAGTCTTAATGTTTCGCTTTTTAAACAAATATGCTGCAAAGGGTGGTATTAAAAACAAGGCTACAATTAGAGAAGCCGTTAATGCAGAGGTTTTGGTAAAAGCCAAGGGTCTAAATAATTTTCCTTCTGCACCAATCATCGTGAATACGGGAATAAAACTTATAATAGTGGTCATTACCGCTGTCAATATGGCTCCAGAGACTTCGGCAGTTGCATTATACACAACGGTATTCATTGGTAGGTTTTCATCATTTTCATCAATATGCCGCAGCACATTTTCGGATAGAATAACACCTACATCGACCATTGTACCAATAGCAATGGCAATACCTGATAAGGCCACAATGTTTGCATCTACATTAAATAGTTTCATTGAAATAAAAACCATTAATACAGCTACTGGTAACAGTCCTGAAATTAGCACAGAAGCTCTTAAATTGAATACCATTATTATTATCACGAAAATGGTAATCAAAATCTCTAACGTCAGTGCTTCATCAAGTGTACCCAAGGTTTCTTGGATAAGTTCAGTTCTATCATAAAAAGGAACGATGGTTAACTGCGACGTTCTACCATCACTTAACGTTTTTGAAGGTAGTCCCGAACTTAATTCACTTATTTTCTCTTTTACATTATTAATAACCGCCATAGGGTTTGCACCATATCGCGCCACAACTACTCCTCCCACAACTTCGGCACCTTCTTTATCTAAAAGTCCTCTCCTGGTTGCAGGACCGTGAGATACTTTTGCAATGTCCTTTAAACGTATTGAAGTAAAATCTTCTGATGTAACTACCGCATTCTCCAAGTCGGAAATGGACTTGACATATCCTAAACCACGAATGAGATATTCTGCTTGATTGATTTCTAATGTTTGAGCTCCAACATCTTGATTACTTTGTTTAACCGCCTTTACAACTTCACTTAAACCAATTTTATATTGTTTCATCAACTCTGGGTTGACATCTACTTGGTATTCCAAAACATAGCCACCAATAGATGCTACTTCAGAAACTCCACTTGCCGATGACAGTGCATATTTTACATAGAAATCCTGAATGCTTCGCAATTCTTGTAAATCCCAACCACCGGTAACATTTCCATTTTCGTCACGGCCTTCTAGGGTGTACCAATATATCTGTCCTAGACCTGTGGCATCAGGGCCAAGTGCAGGATTAACACCACTGGGTAGCAAACCTGCCGGCAATGAATTTAATTTTTCGAGAATACGACTTCGGCTCCAGTAGAACTCAATATCTTCTTCAAAAATGATGTAGATACTGGAAAAGCCAAACATCGAAGAGCTACGTATGGTTTTAACTCCAGGAATTCCCAGAAGTGATGTGGTTAGTGGATAGGTAATTTGGTCCTCAATATCTTGAGGGGAACGACCATCCCATTTTGTAAATACAATTTGTTGGTTTTCACCTATATCGGGTATGGCGTCTACGGCTACAGGATTACGTGGTAAAGAACCAGTATTCCATTCAAAAGGTGCATTTACAACACCCCATGCCACGAATAAAGCTAGTAACAAAACAGCTACTAATTTATTTTCTATTAAAAATTTGATGCTTTTATTTAGCATAAAAATGAGTTTTTAAGTAATTATAATTTTTGTTTTAAAAAACAAAAGACAAGCAGTTTAGTCCAAACAATTTAATGTTGGACTACAGTACTAATTACTTAAAAATCAAATAAGGAAGGTTTGGTCTAAAACTTGAACGTCCCTGACCAAGGGAGGAGGAGAATATTCTCTAAAAGAAGTGTTTTCTGTTTGTTGTTCAGTAAACAGATTTATGTATGAATAGATGAAAGTAGCAACCAATAACTGTTGTTCCTTATCTAATTTATCGAAAGAAATTTTTAAATTATCTTGCCCATCAACAACCAACTGCTCATCACTACAACAGTTTTTCTTGTTAATAAGGTCACATTCTTTTGAAGATGGTTTCTGCTGAACTTCCATACCACAAGATTCAACTGAACCAAACACAGAAGAATCCACTAAAACATCGCCACAATAATGACTCTCAATAGTGAAAGACAATGTTGAGACAAACACTAAAAGTGCCATGCAAAAAGATGCTATTTTAAGAAAAATCTTCTTCATTGATTGTGCAAAGCTACAAAAATTTTAACACTTTAATTTTGTTTAACATAATTTTAAATTCCTATTTGGCTGATTGACTCAATTCTATAATATAGTCTACAAGGCCTTTAATCTCTAATGGCGGGTTGCCGTGGTCAAAGCTAGGTGACTCATATAAATCATCTTTGTAAAGAACTTTTAACTTCGAATGAGCAGCGCCATCAAATTTTCGTTTTTCAGACGGAGCTTTTAAAGAAGATAGATTTTTGAGTTTAATTTCATCTACTAATTCTAGTATTTTATTCCATTGTTTATTGTTCAGTTTTACCGTACTGCTCTTTTTTACAGTTCTATCTTCACTAAAAACAAGTGTCTCTTTGTTAACCTTAATTTTCTGATAAAAACCTCGGGTAACAGCTTCATATTCAAAAGCAAATTCATTTATCTTTTCTTGAGATACCATTGATTGTCCAACGATAAGGACTAGGAATATTATCACTAATTTCTTCATGGGAAATACATTTTTGATTAAAAAACTGAATTCACAAATTTAATAAACAGCTTTTTAGCGAAATATGATAAAAATCACATTTATTGTATTTGTCTAGCTATTATCTAGAGATATAAAATATTATTTAGAATAATTATAAATAATACTTGGTTTTTAAAAATATCATTTTATATTTGCCCTTATTTAAAATCATTCTAAATAATTTATGGCAAATGAGAACTCTATTTTTCCTACTATTTATCTTACAATTTACAAATATATGGGCGCAAACTAATCCCCCAAAAAAGGATACTGTCCAACAAAAAACGGAACAGTTAAAAGAGGTTATTGTCTCTGGAAATACTATACTCGGTAGTAGATTTGAAGTTAAAAACAAAACTGGCTCTGCAAGTTATATCTCCAAAGAAGAATTAAAAAAATTCTCTTATACTAATATCAATAGGGTTTTACAAACAGTTCCAGGAATTAACATCTATGAAGAAGATGGATTTGGATTACGTCCAAATATAAGTTTAAGAGGAACATCGCCTGAGCGTAGTGCAAAAATCAACTTGATGGAAGACGGCGTACTCATTGCACCAGCCCCTTACAGTGCCCCAGCCGCTTATTATTTTCCAACAATAGCTCGAATGGAAGCCATAGAAATATTAAAAGGAAGTAGTCAAATTCAATACGGACCCAATACTACAGGTGGTGCCATTAATATGATGTCTTCTCAAATCCCGGACAAATTTTCTGGAAAGGCTTCAATTGCTGTAGGAAATTATGATTCCAGAAACACACAATTAGTTATTGGTGATAGCTATAAAAACTTTGGATTTGTAACAGACTATTTCAACTATAATTCCAATGGTTTTAAAGAACTCGATGGCGGTGGCAATACAGGGTTTGACAAATCTGATTATTTGGCCAAGTTTTGGGTCAACTCAAATTTAGATGCAAAAATATATCAGTCGTTAACATTTAAAATCCAATATTCTGAAGAAGAGGCAAACGAAACTTACTTGGGATTGACGGATGAAGATTTTGAGGAAAACCCTTATAGAAGATACAGGGCCTCGTCCGAAGATGTAATGAACGCCGAACATCAACAATACCAGCTAACCCATTTTATACAGGTATCCCCGTCGTTAAATATAAGTACTACCGGTTACCTGAATAAGTTCAAACGGAATTGGTACAAATTGGACGACGTAAATTTAGGCGAAAGGGTGAGCATTAGTGATATTCTGTCATCACCAATGGATTACCCCTTAGAATACCAGTCCATTTTGGGTAATGAAAATACCCAAGACGATGTTATGGGCGTAAAGGCAAACAACAGAACATATACGTCAAATGGTGTTCAGTCCATTGCCAAATTACGATGGGGTTCTGATTGGCTACAAACTCTGGAAGCAGGGATTCGTTACCACGAAGATGACGAGGACCGATTTCAATGGGTGGACAGGTATGCGTTTCAAAATAAAGAATTAATACGGACTACAGTAGGCGAAAAGGGTGCAGATGCCAATCGTATAAGTAGCGCAAAAGCATTGGCGACGCACCTCTTGTACACAATTAAAATTAAGAACCTGACCTTAACACCTGGCTTGCGATATGAAAATATAACCCTTACCCGAACGGATTATGGCACCAATGACCCAAACAGAACTGGTCAGGATTTAGCTATTCGCGAAAACAATGTAGATGTGTGGATTCCAGGCATAGGTGCAAATTACAGATTCAATAACTATATATCGGTTTTCGGTGGGGTACACAAAGGGTTTTCGCCACCAAGCAATACGCCAGGACAAAATGCCGAAGAAAGTATTAATTATGAGCTGGGTTCTCGATTTGGTTTTAAAGGTTTTTCAGGGGAACTTGTCGGGTTCTACAATGATTATAAAAATCTACTGGGAAGTGATTTGGCAGCAACAGGGGGTACCGGAAGCCTTGACCAATTTAATGCAGGTGAAGTTCGCGTAAGCGGAATTGAACTTTTACTAAATTACAATTTGCTATATAATACCTCAGAGAAATTTAAACTTCCTCTATCGATTTCCTATACGCTTACCGATACCGAATTCCTGACCAGTTTTGACAGTAACGAAGATATTTATGGCGTAGTGACCAAAGGGGATGAAATACCATACATTGCAAGAAATCAATTAAATGCAATATTAGGTCTACAGCATAAGAAATTTGAAGTAAACTTGAATTCACGATATACTGGTGCATTTAGAACTAGAGCTGGTTCAGGAGCGATTCCAGAAAATTTCAAAGTGGATTCTAATTTCATTTTTGACTTATCTGCGCACTATTTTCTCAATGAAAATTTTGCACTAACAACAAACGTAATCAACCTGTTTGACACAGAGTACACTGTATCTCGCGTACCAGCAGGTTTACGTCCTGGTCATCCCTTTGGGATTAATTTTGCAGTCAGATATCGATTTTAAGTTAAAATCTAAAATATGATATATATCATATTTCTGTTTAACCTTTAACATTACTTTTGAATAATTAAAATATTGGTTGTAAACATAAATATCTGATTTTTAATGTGTTAAATATATTAATTTGATTTTATCAATTTTTCAAATGTTAAACAAAATTTCTTAACTTTACAATGTGAAAACATTTTTTACTAAAATATTGTCTTTCTTTTTGGCGGCATCTATATTGTTGTCAACTACTTCCTTTACGGTGAATATGCATTTTTGCTGTGACAAATTAGTAGATATGGCATTTTTCAGTAAAGCTAAAGCCTGTAAGGATAAGGTTCAAAAAAAAGATAATCCTTTTAAAAAGTGCTCCACTTTACAAGAAAAAGATTGTTGTGACAATCAGACTATTCTAAAAGAAGCTAGTGATACTTTTAAAAAATCAAATCCCATTTTAGAAGTAGACACTTTAGTTTTCTTAAATACATTTATTTACTCGTATATCAACCTTTTTGAAGGACTAGAAAAAAACACAGTTCCTTTTGAGGCGTATAGGCCGCCCTTACTATCCAAGGAGATACATATTCTACACGAGACTTACTTAATTTGATTTTCTTCCTTGCAGATTGAACGCATCAATCTGCACACTCAATTATAGCCAAAGA
>TARA_R110002051_G_scaffold123095_1_pt1 | contig 31514 bp, 35 predicted proteins | sample TARA_R110002051 | Tara Oceans TARA_R110002051 (sample SAMEA4397023) | marine metagenome | biome: Polar Biome; feature: [MES] marine water layer (ENVO:01000295) within the mesopelagic zone...; material: water (ENVO:00002006), including particulate matter (ENVO:01000060) such... | reverse complement strand
GGAGCCGTGGCCGGCCGGAGCCTGATAGACGTCGAGCGCGGAAGATTGAGCAAATGCGCCGGTGGTGGCTGCAAGTGTCAGGCCGAGGGTGATGAGGATCTTGTTCATAGGGGTGTCCTTTCTGGGACGTTGTATTGGATCAATTGCTACTCATGTCCGGCTGACCGGGCACAGCTCCGCCGATGACAGAAAATGAGGAAAATCGACCACAGGGGCGATACCGCGCATTCTGTCCTGTTTAACTGCAACATGAGTCTTAGATTGGTCGGGATTGCACCGATGTCATGAGCGGTCCAGGTTCGAGGGTGGACCGCTCAGATGCGCCCTATTTCAGTTCGATGACCGTCAGCTTGCCCTCGACCCGGTCGGCAACGAATTCGACGTTTGCGCCTTGCTTCAGTTTGGCCAGCAGCGTTTCGTCCTTGATACGGAACACCATGGTCATGGCTGGCATACCAAGATTTTTCAGTTCCTCATGGATGAGCGTGACCTTCTTGGCCTCGGCGTCGATCTTCTTGACCACGCCCTTAGTGTATTCCACGGCCAGCGCGCCCGAGGCGAAGCTGAGGGTGAGGACAGCGGCGGATGCGAGTTTCAGAATGGTTTTCATATCTATTTTTCCTTGGGGAGGTTGCTTGTGTCGGGATGTTTTAGTTCCGGATGTTACTTCTGAGCGACAACGATGTCGCCGTGCATTCCAGATTCATAGTGGCCTGGGATGAGGCAAGCTATCTTGAAGGCACCGTCGTTGGTGAACTTCCAGACGATCTCGCCGGACGTGCCCGGCGTAAGACGGATGGCATTGGGATCGTCATGCTCCATCTCCGGAAACTTTGCCATCATGGCTTTGTGCTCCATGACCTTGTCTTCCTGGTCGAGCACGAATTCGTGCTCCAGTTCGCCTGCATTCTTGACGGCAAAGACGATGGTCTGGCCTTTCCGGACTTTGAAGTCGCTGGGAGTGAAAATCATCTGGCCGTCGTCTGTTTCTTTCATGGTGACCCGGATCGTCTGGGTGGCTTTGGCCTTCTTGCCAGGCTCACCAATGGCCATGGCGTCAGCATGGCCATCTGAATGAGTTCCTCCGGCGAGCGCTGGAGAGGCAAGAGCTGCGAAGAGGAGTGCGAGTGTTACAGTCTTCATTGTTTGATCCTTTGGTGCTTGGGAGGTAGATCAACCGTGCTTTAACGGCTTGGGTGTGGTGTGCGTCGTCGCATCGGCGGCCTGAAACTGTCCGGGAGCTGCCCGAACGGCTGACTTCAGAGGACAATGCGGCTGCGCATCCGCTCACAATAAGCGGCACTGCAGACATCAGAAATGTGAATTTCATGATGCGATCCGAGTAGGAGACATCAGCGGCGCAATGAGCAGACGGTGCTCAAATGCGCACGATCAGACCCGCAGAACGGGCGATCCTACTTAGATTTTGGGAGGGCGGTGAAGGCCAGGGATTTCGCCGGTAATGCCGTGTTCGTCTATGAACTCGCGAGCGGCCAATACGACCGGTCCGCTTGTATCAGTCCGGCATGTCACGAGCGCGAAGCCAACGCAGGAGTCATAGCAGCAGTCCTGCTTTGCAAGCTTCGAACCTTGGTCAACCTTCGAATAGTCGGGATGGCTTTCGTCCGACGCCATGTGGGTATCCACATGATCCATCATCTGGATTACACTTACCTGATCGTTGGCAGGTGGAGCGCTGTGTGTAGCGGCCGCAGCAATTGACAGCGGGTAGCCGGCCAGCGACATGATGATCGCCAACCTGATGAGAACCTGCAGCTTCCTGCAAAAGATTCGATACATCGCACACATATCCAACAGATAGACTCAAATTGAGTCGACTTCAAGGCATTGATATTGTTTCTTTTTCTTAACTTTCTGTTAACGCTAAGGACCTTCCCGCGTCATCAAAACGAGTGTTCATGGGCGGAAATGGCTACAGAAAACTGTCTTTTCTGTGACACCAACGAAATCCCTAGGAATGATTGGGAAACTGCATCGGGCGCGCCGCATTTGCGGCAGTGCCGCCGAACATGGAGTAATTGAAATATTACGTCGCAAATTGGCTTTTTTGCGTAGTCACAAAAGTCACTCCTCACGAGGTCATGCGAGAGAAGCTAAGTTGACTTTGAACTGGCCGTCATTTCGGCATCCCCCTGTTTGAGAATGCACTGTGGAACGTGAACAGCTTAAGATTTCCGTTCGGAGGGAGACCTTTAATGATTTCAAAGATAGTGGCCGCTTTGGTATCGATTATCGCCGGCAGGTGCCGCCGCTACGGCCACGGCGTATGTTCAAGCGAGTGAAAGGACCGTCATCGTTCGACGACTGGATATGAAATCTATGGCCGAGGCAGAGAAGCTGATCGATACTATGTTCCAAGGCAGCAGATCCTACGTTCTGGGTTGTTCAAAGCTGCCGCGGAAACGATATATCAGTGGTCTGGCAGCGCCCTTATCGCCTACTTCGCCGGCAATCCCGTCATTGCCGGCTCTGGAGCCAGTTCGGCCATTCTGACCCAACCCGCAGAGTTCATCGCACTGGCGAACGACTTTGGTATGTACGCGAATTCTCTCTGTTCGGCCGCTGAAAGCCATCCTGATGCGTTGACCCCGGACATGCGGATGAGAGCGGGGGGCGCTATAAGCCTCGGGCCATTCCGGAAGAAAGTTAACCCTACCACAGAGATTTCGTCGATGTCCGCCGAACACGCCTTTCACATAATGCTTCAGACCTGACTTCCTGCCATGCGAAATTTCGCCTGAAAACGAACTGACAGCTTCCAGACGAAGTGAAAGGTGCCAGATGGACGGGCCGTGTGAGCCTATGTCCAGCATGGGTGTATTTGGTACAGGAGGCGTTCTTGATGCGGACATCGCCAGCACAAATGCTGGTTCCGGGCGGATCAATGATGAATCACGGCATCATGTTGAGGCGATTTCTGGAGACGAGAAAACCACTGAATGGTAGCTGTATGACAACTCCGAATTCGATTGCCTGAAGGGGTACGACGGCGGCGCTGCCGGCAGGGCTCTTCGCCGCACTGAATGGGAAGAGCCTACGGGTCCTCACCATCCGTTTCGACGACGACAACACCAAAATCATGTTATGCCGAACCTACTCAGATTTGAGGCGCGCCCATCCCGGCCGCTCGAACAGGAAGTGCCCGAAACCAGTCATGCCGATAGCAAGATAGAGTATGACCGGTGTTGTCAGGGCTACCACGAATACCGCGAGGCTGAGCGGTCCGGTTTGCGTGATCAGACCGGTATTCATAGCTAGCTCGCGAAAGATCGACATGGGAATGGTGAAAGCCAGATAGATGACAAGCGAATGGGCACCGATCCATCGCAACCAGCCTGTATACGGCCGGTCCACCAAAACCACACTGAAGGCGCAAAGGGCCACCGCGCCTGCCACACCAAGCAGGAAATGCAGCGGTGGAAACGCAGCAAATCCCATGCGGGTTTCGTCCGGAAGCAGTTCGAAACCAGGGAGAAACACCAAAGCCCCGTTGACGACGAACCAGACAGTCAGCGCAGCAATTGCTTTCCCCCGGTTTTCGGCTATCCAGCCCGCCATCCGGAAAATCTGCGGAGCGAACGCATAGCCTATGTAGAAGAACACGAAATAGGCGGCAAATTGCGTCACAATGTAACTTGAAACGTTGATCGGAGCGATCTGCAAACCTGTCGCAACAGCAATCACAAGCCAGTGCGGCATCCGCAATTGCCACAGCAGCTTTGCGGCAATGGCGAACACGCCGAGCATGTAGACAAACCACAACACGCCATAGGGCTGGACAATGGCGCGGGCAAGATCCGCCGCCATGGCAACGGGATCGCGCGCGAAAACACCTACTTTCAAAGCGATCATGATGAAAGCCCACAATCCATAGAAATACATGTAATGCACAAAACGGCGATCAGCATATCGCCGCCAGGGGCGAGCGATCACCGTCGAAAGAAACAGGCCGGAAATGAGGAAAAATTCCGGCATGCGAAAGGGCGTCGCGAATGCGATCACGTAATGAAGGAAACCAACACCGCCGGTATGGCTGCCGGTGTTGTAGGCCGCATACATCATCACCACCAGGATGATCGACACGCCCTTCGCAATGTCCACCCAAGCCATACGTTTTGAAGGGGTCATTTCGGCTCCAGGGCGTAGCGCGCATTCATCTCGTCATGGCGGCTGCGGATTTCGTCCGGCCATGTGCTCTTGATGTAGGAGAGTACCGCGATGATTTCTGTATCGGTGAGCACGCCTTCATAGATCGGCATTGCCGAAGTGTAATTTTTCAGATTGGCGGCGGCTACAGTTCCGTACTTTGTGATCTCGAAGAGAAGTTCATCCGGATGATGCCAGGTGTGGCCGGTCTCGTCATGGGGCGGCGCCGGCATAAGGCCGTCGGGACCCGGCGAACGCCAGTCCTCGACTTGCCCTTTCAGTTTCACACCATGGCAGGAGGCGCAATTTGCGGCATACAGGGTTTTTCCCAACGCCAGCACCCGCCGGTCCTCTGGTTTAAGAAGCCCCGCTCCTGCCTCATCCTTTTGCACCATCACAACAATCGCGGCGATTGCTAACCCGGCGATTGCGGCAAAGGCCGTGACATACAAAGATCTGTTACGCATGGCCGTCTCACATCACGATGAGCCGGGAGCCCGAAGGCACGCGGTTGTACAGGTCAATAATATCCTGGTTCATCAATCGGACGCATTCGCTCGAGACGGCCTTGCCGATCGTCCAGTATTCCGGCGAGCCATGGATACGGTAGAGTGTGTCTACACCGTTTTGGAAGATGTAGAGTGCACGCGCGCCCAAAGGATTATCGAGCCCGGGCGGCATGCCACCGTTGTCGGCGCTCCATCGCTCCAGTTCCGGTTGCCGCGCGATCATCTCCGCCGGCGGCGTCCATTTTGGCCATGCCTGTTTCCATTGTATGCGGCCTTCGCCCGACCATTCAAAGCCTTGCCGGCCAAGGCCAACGCCATAGCGCATGGCCTTGCCGCCTTCCTGGACGAGATGAAGGAAGAACGTGTGTGTATTGACCACGACCGTACCGACCGGGTACGGGCTGGCATAATCGACCTGCCTACGCCAGAGTTTTTCCGGCACTTTTGTCAGCTCGACTGCTGGAATCGGAAACCTTTCACCCGGCATCGGTCCGTACATGGCAAGATAGGCAGAAGGTGGGCCTTTAGGCTTGGGCGGCACCTGCAGCGTTTCTGTTGTGGAACAACCTTGCAGGGCCAAAGCTGACAGGCTCCCCGCTCCCGTGATGAATTGGCGCCGGTTCATTGTTTGCCAGCCTTGAAGAAAACCGCAGGTGCTTCACCGGCGCGCCCGGTGAACGCGTAAACCGCATAGTTTGCCGCAGGATCATCGCCCATGCCGAGTGACCCCATCGGCATGCCCGGGGTTGAAACTCCCAGGATATCCGGTCGCTCGGTCATCAGTTTTTCGACCGCCTCAATCGGCACATGGCCTTCAAGCACGTATTTGCGTTCGCCGCCGATCATCGCAGTGTGGCAGGCTTCAAGTTCGCCGGGCACACCGGCCTGCATCTTGATCGGCGTAAGGTCTTCCATGTCCGTGGTCTCGACGTCGTAGCCGGCCTTTTCCATGGCTTCAACCCAGGCCTGGCAGCACCCGCACCACGGCGTCTTGAACACCATGATCTGGTTGTCAGTGTCCCGCGTTTCGGCGAGTGTAACCGTGGCTATTGTGGAAAGCCCCATGGCAAGCGCAACGGCAAACAAGGTAGGAAATTTGGTCATTTCAGATGTCTTTCGAATTCGTGAGAGGTTGACCATGGCAAGAATTGCCCACGGTTTTGGGCATGAAGACTCGAACGCCGGCGCATCGGTTCAAAGCAGCAAGGGTCGCAGCATTTCCGCGCATGGCGTTTGCTTCAGCGTCGCCGGAAGGATCAGTCCGCCGCCCGCGACCATAGACAGTCAGCGGGCGAGCTTTATCCATATCGCGGATTGCCCAAACCGGCCCTGCCGGCGTGGCATGCATTTATCCGACGGACGCTGGAGTCGCACAAGCACGGTGATGGCTCGTGTGCTTGGCGATGCCTCACAACACCACCACCCGCGCACCGACAGGCACCCTTTCGTACAGGTCCTCGACATGTCCATTGATCATGCGAATACAACCGTTGGAAACCGAGCGCCCGATGGAGGACGGTTGTGTCGTGCCGTGGATGCGGTAGTAGGTATCGCGACCGTTCCTGTAGAGATAGAGCGCACGCGATCCGAGCGGATTGCCCGGGCCGCCGGGGACACCTTTGGCATACTTGGCATACTTGCCGGGCTGGCGCCGGATCATGTTCTTGGTCGGTGTCCAACTTGGCCATTTCGCCTTGCGAGCGATATTGGCGGTGCCTTTGAAAGCAAGACCCGCCTTGCCAACACCCACTCCATAGCGGCGTGCCATCCCACCGCTCAATTGCAAGTAGAGAAAGTGGTTGCGGGGGTCGACGATAACGGTACCGGGCGCGTATCCCGAGAAAGCCACCGATTGTGGCTCGAACTTCGGGCTCAGCTTGAATGGCTGGGTGTGTGCGAGAACCCGCGACGACGGCATAACTGCGAAAGCCGCAAAGACCAACATAAAATTTCGTTTGGAGATCATGATTACCTCGTGACTGATCAAATTCCGGAAGCGCCCATTGGCGCAGCTATCCGCGATCAGGAGACGATGGGGGGCCTCATGAGGTAGCCCTCGACCGAAGATGTCAGCAAAGCCGGATACGAACTTGCTTTTACTGGGACTGTTCGGGAAAAACCCACAACGACAAAGGGCGCAAGGTAATGGCAGTCCATGGCGCAGGCATTGTAACCATGCCCTATCATGCTGCCGGGATCCTCGCAGCAGTTCATCATGACGGCGTCGGGCAGGCTTTGTACGCTCATCGACTGGTCAACCGCATCTGCAGTGTGCGCACTCTGCGTCGCGGCAACGAGTGCGCCATTGGTAAACAGCAAGAAAACAACTGCGATGATGAGACTGCGCATACCAACCTAATTACCCGAAAAAGCTAAACCATTCCATAATAAATCAACCATCACGCAACCGTGAACCAGGTCGTCATGCCTGCTGCGGCATGTTCAAGCATATGGCAGTGGTAAAGCCATTTTCCCGGATTGTCGGCGACAAAGGCTATATTCGTCGTTTGCTCTGGCCCGATCAGGAAGGTGTCGCGCCACGGTTCGCCTTCGTCCACCTCGCTCCCGGACCGGGAGATCACGCGGAAATGATGCCCATGCACATGCATCGCGTGAACCCAGGCGGTCCTGTTGACGGTTTCCAGGATGATAGTTTGCCCGCGTTCGGCAACGAATTGGGGATCGCTGGCGAGGTTTGCAACACCGTTGAATGCCCAGGTCTGGCGTGTACTTTGGACATCTTCGCGCTGAAGTTTCTTGCCCTGGTATGTGATCTCGACAAAGCCGCCCATGGCCCCGCCCTCCATGACGACTTTCACACGCTGCGCATTGGCGATGTCGGGTTCGGGAATGGCGTTGATCGTAAGGGGTGGCGTGGCTGGAGCGGCTGCGGCGTCGCCCTCGACCTTGAATTCGGCCATCACCAGAGGATCGTTGCTCGACACTTCCTCCAGCACGAAACTTTCCCGAGGGACTACCAGCAAATCCATACGCTGCGCCGGGCCAAGCATCGCGGGCGCATAACCAAGGTTGATTGGCTCGGGTAGGGCCTGGCCGTCATAGGCCAGCACCTTTGCATCGAACCTGTTGGGGTCTATTTCGAAGACGCGGCTGTTGGCGGCGTTGATCAGGCGCAACCGGTAGGCTTCGCCGCGTTTGAGCACCATGGCCGGCGCCGGCTCGCCATTTACCGTAATCCAGTTGCCAAGACGGCCTCCGTGGCTCCAATCCATCAGCGAACCGAAGCTCTCGGTGTCCAGCACACCCGGCTGACGCAACCGCCAATCGTCGATAACCAGCGTGATGTCGTGTAAATCGTCGAACGGCTTCTCCGGCTCATCAATGATCAACGGGCCGTAAAGGCCTCGGCCGACCTCGTTCCAGCTTTTATTGTGCGCATGATACCAATAGGTACCCGCATCCGGCGCCTCGAAATCATACAGAAAGCTCGCGCCCGGTTGCACCGGTTCCTGCGTGAGCCCCGAAACGCCGTCCATGGCATTGTCGATCCGGATACCGTGCCAGTGAACGGATGTCGGCTCCTCCAGATTGTTGGTAAACCGGACACGGATGCGGTCTCCCTTGTTGACACGAATTTCGGGTCCCGGCACCTCACTGTTGTAGGCCCAGACATCTGAAGCTTCAGCGTCTGGCCGGAAGAGTTTTTTCCTGGCAGGCCCGGCGATCAACTCGAATTCTGTGGCGCTTGTGCGTGCCAGTGACAGAGCTGGAAACTGTACCGCGGAGACAAGCGCCGCCGTCCTGATGATAAAATTGCGCCGGTTGATCATATTCAGGTTCCACAGGACAAATTGGACGTGGGGGTGAGGTTTGACTGCTCAATTACACAGCGTCATCATGAAGTCGTCTACTACAGTCTCCGTCGGCCTACGTCCGAACCGAGTGCGGATTGCAGCAGTTGCAGATTCAGGCGACCAAATTCCAAGTGTTCGTTTCAAGCGAGTATTTGGCACTGATAAAGGTTCTACCAACTGGAAGGTCAAGCTAGCAGACTCGCATTACTCCGTCTGGACAACGCATGCGGGCCAGCCAGAACGGTGGTGACTAGACTGCAAGCCGTCGCCTCAAACGGAAGATTTGATCGACTGCGCATGATCGCCCACACTAGTTTCTTGCGAAGTTCCCTCCAAAGGGATCAAGATCGAGGCGCACAACCCACCCTCCTGCCGATTGGCCAGCCAGATGTCACCGCCATGGGCTGTGATGATAGTCCGTGCAATTGACAGACCGAGCCCGTGCCCACCGGTTTCCAACGACCTTGATTGTTCGAGCCTGAAAAACGGATCGAAAACACGTTCAAGATCGGTTTCCGGGATGCCCGGCCCGTCATCTTCCACCGTGATCATGAGATGGTTGTCTCGAACTGAATATGCCACGCGCGCGATTTTGCCATAACGCGCAGCGTTTTCGATCACGTTGCGAAGCGCTCGGCGCATGGCGGTCGGACGAATACGAACACATATCGCCCCGCCCCTATCCAGGAGGAAGGGAACTGGAGAACCGGTTCTTAGATCTTCGAGAAGAGCGCCCACTTCGACAGATTGAGAGGCTTCGGATGCAGACATTCCGCGGGCGAAGGTCAGTGTCTCCTCGACCATCGTCTGCATTTCCTCGACCGAGGTCACCAGACTGCTTCGTGTTTCCTCGTCGTCAACCATCTCGGCGCGGACACGCATTGCCGTAAGCGGAGACCTGAGATCGTGTCCCAGTGAAGCCAGCAACCGTGTTCGGTCCGCAACAAACCGGGTCAGGCGATCCTGCATTCTGTTGAAGGTCGAGGTAAGTTCTCTCACTTCGCTCGGTCCCACGGCGGGTAATTCGGCAATTTCTTCGCCGCGTCCCAGTTTGTCCACCGCGCCGACCAGCCGCCTCAGTGGACTGGTAAAGCGAGTCATGAGAAACCAGAAAACAGTGATCAGGATGACCGCCGCGGTGAGAATAAATGTCAGCATGGAGTAAAACGGCCACTGGAAGGGCGGGCGCTCGAACCGGGTGCCGACATTGAGCCAACGTCCGTCAGATAGTGCGATGGACAGGTTCATTTCAACCGCAGAGACCGCGCCGTGCATCATTGACCGATGCATTTCAGCCATTTCAGACGAAAGGTGCGGCATCGGCAGGATTTGGCCCTCGATTTCATGCAATTCGACACGGATGTCACCGCTGTAACTGTCCCCCAGAAGCGCACGTATTCGGGATTCGATCAGACCACCATCGGAGCCATCTGAATTTCTGGCAGTCGCTTCACCCGACAAGTCAAATCGGACAAGCGGCGAATTGGCCGCGCGCAGGATCGAACCTTGCAGATTGTCCGGAGCCTCTTCAATCAGTCTCGCCACGTTGGCGGCGCGGCCGGCGGCTTCGAAACCAAGCGCGGCCCGAACCGCAAGGCTCCTCTCATCGACGAACAACCACAGGCTCACGACTTGTGCGACAACAAGCGCGGCCACAACAAGCAGCACGAGTTGAGCCCTGAGGCTTGTCAACGGCCCCCAGTTCAACCCAGCACCTCCACGTCCGCCGACAGGTAATAGCCGCCGTTTCTCACGGTCGTAATGATCTTGGGCTGAAGAATGTCGGGTTCGATCTTGCGCCTGAGACGGCTGATCTGGTTGTCGATAGTGCGGTCCAACGGCCCGGCTGAACGGCCAGCCGTAAGGTCCAGAAGCTGCTCGCGGCTCAGAACCACCCGCGCGCGTTCCAACAGGACGATCAACAGCCTGAACTCTGCGGTGGTCAAGCGCGTTTCGTTTCCGGATTTATCCACCAGCATCCGACTGTCTGAATCAAGCTCGAGGTGCGCAAAGCGAAGCCGCTTTCCCGCAAACCCGCCGGCAAGCGTTTCCTGCCGTTCCGACCGGCGAAGCACAGCCTTGATCCGCGCCAGCAACTCCCGCGGATTGAACGGCTTGGCAAGATAATCATCGGCCCCGATCTCGAGTCCGACGATCCGGTCGGTGTCTTCGCCCAACGCTGTCAGCAGGATGATCGGCAACGCGCGTTCGGCCGACAGCCGCTGGCACAGCGAAAGGCCGCTTTCGCCGGGCATCATGACATCCAGCACCATCAGGTCATAATTGCCACCGGCAAGTTTTACCTCGGCATCCTGCGCATCCTTGGCGGTGCCCGCGCGCATGCCGTTCTTCTCAAGAAAACGCTTTACGCTTTCACGGATTTCCTTGTGATCGTCGACGACAAGAATGTGTGGGGCATCGGACATGAGCTTTTCTATCGAAATCCGACACACCGCGTCAGTGTTTGTTTTGTCACCGAATGTAACAGGACCCGCATCTTGCGACATAGCGGTACAAACCGTTGGATGCAAACCATTCAAACCTGATTTCTTATGCCCAGATAAGGAATGTGCAACCAACCAGGAGATTGTAAGATGTACAAGTTCAAGACCATCGCAACAGCGCTGCTCATTTCGGCCGCCGTGCCGACGCTCGCGTTCGCCCATGCCGATCATGGACAAGGACCGTCGAACCGCGACTCGGGCGCTCACATGAAAGGCGGCAACGCCAACATGATGCAAGGAGCGATGGGGCAACAGTCAGGCATGAAAGGCCGCGATATGGGATCCATGATGCGCATGATGCAGATGATGCATGGTGGACAATCGGGCATGATGGGCATGGATGGCGAAACCGGCGGCATGGGCGCGGGAATGATGGGCATGGGCGGAGCGATGATGGGTGGCGCCGACCATATGCAACGCCTGTTCGACGCAAATGATGACGGAACAGTCTCGCCCGAGGAACTTCGCGCCGGTTTGCTTGACGCCCTGAAAACCTACGACGCGGATGGCAACGGAACGCTGTCGCTCGACGAATTCGAAACACTCCACGCCGCCCATATAAGGGAACAGACGGTCGACCGCTTCCAGGCCTTCGACGCGGATGGAGACGGGCAAGTCACCTCCGAGGAATTTGCCGCGCCCGCCGACAGGATCAAGCGGATGATGATGATGCGGTCGGGCAACATGCCTGGTCAGAATGATAGCATGATGGACGGCGAGCAGCCGGGAAGCATGATGCAGAACGGTACACAGAGCGAAACAAAAAAGGACAATTGAGCGTTATGCCGGTTGGACAAACCAGTGGCGGAGGCAATGCCTTCGCCACTACATAGCAAGGGATTGAATGAATGATGAATGGTTTTGGTATGGGTTTTGGCGGGCTTTGGATGATCCTGGTGCTGGTCCTTGTCGGCCTCGCGATTGTTGCACTGATCAAGTATCTGGGAAAATGAAGACTGTGAAAGGATGACAATCAGATGAGCTACACCATAGACAGAATATTTTCCGGGGCTGATATCGACGATATCGACGCCCGCACGCGTGCTGCCCTGGCTGCAGCCGGCTTCGGAGTCCTGACTGAAATCGACGTCAAGGCAACAATGAAGAAGAAAATTGACAAGGACCTGCCAGGGTATCGCATCCTTGGCGCCTGCAATCCGAACATGGCCTGGCAGGCTATCGGCATGGAGCCGAAGGTCGGGGCGATGCTTCCGTGCAACGTGATTGTGCGCGAGACCGACGAAGGTGTGGAAGTGTCGGCGGTCGATCCGGCGGTCTCGATGGCCGGTATCAACAATCAGGAACTCGGCGCAGTCGCTGACCAGGTCCGGCAAATGCTTGCGGAGGTCGTATCAACGATTTGATCCTTCATGCCGGGGAGTCCGCAGAACAGAAACCCGTTCGCACTCTACATGCAAGCCTGACCAAAACGTTTTGATCAGGCTTGCATGTACCGCACCGGCCTGAGAAGCAAAAGGCTGAACCCGCCAGTCAGGAACAGGGAGTGGCCTGGCTATGGTGGACCTTGCGAACAACGCGCCACGCCCCGGCTGTCCTCGAAAACCACTCTTTGCAGGCTGTTTGATTTGCATTATGTTGTTCCCATCACGCGCCAATCACCTGATTTTGATTTTTCGTTAACCTCATTGACGAACGATGCTGCTATCGCTGTCGAAATGAGGTGCAACATCGCGCGCTCGGCGGCACCAACTCTCCGATCCACAAGGGACAGAGATGAACTTGTATCAAAAGCTACTCAGATTTTTGATCCTGCCCACATTGGCAGTGTCTATGACGGCTTGCGTATCGACGGTTCTTGACGTCGACAACAAGGCAAATCAGCCAATTGCGGCGAGCCTTGTCAGCGATATGAGAAAACTCAAGATGACCCCGGCCGATCCCATCCTGATCCGGATTTTCAAGGATGAGAGCGAGCTTGAAATCTGGAAACGTGACCGCACCGGGCGTTACGCGCTTTTGAAGACCTTTCCAATGTGTCGCTGGTCCGGCAAGCTCGGCCCGAAGACCAGAGAAGGCGACCGGCAGGCTCCAGAAGGATTTTACCATGTCTCCGCCGGCATGCTCAATCCCAACTCGCAGTATTATCTCTCTTTCAATCTCGGCTACCCAAACAGGCTGGAAAGTGCACTCGGCTACACCGGCGACGCCCTGATGGTTCATGGAGCCTGTACATCGTCAGGATGTTACGCGCTGACGGACGCCGGCGTCGCGGACATCTATGCGATTGCCCGTGAAGCCATCAAAGGCGGACAGTCATCATTTCAGGTGCAGGCTTTTCCATTCCGGATGACACCTGCAAACATGGCGCGAAACCGAAATGACCCGAACTTCGATTTTTGGACAAACCTGAAACAGGGCTATGACATTTTGCAGGTCACGGGCCGGCAACCCCAGGTGTCCTATTGCGGCAGACGGTATGTCTTCGACGCGACCTTTGAGGGAGGCAATCCCCGCGACGCGCTTGCTTCCTGTCCGCCGCTGCTGAACGAGGAAGACGATGCCGTGGCTGCCCGGCGCGTGTCGGATGAACGCAAGATGCAAGCGATCCTTGGCTCCGGCACAGTTGTATCAGCCCATGCGTATTCGGATGGCGGCATGCATTCAAGCTTCCGGAAACTTCTCAAAAGCCGTGGCGCCAAGGCGCTTGCACAGACAACATCATTAAAAGATGTACCGGTCAGCCGGCCGGATGCTGCGCTGGCAGATCCCCACAGGCCCGGAGAATGACATCCAAAAACCGGGATAGTGTCGCTTGATAACTCCAGCCTCCGCAGTCTGGACCGAATGGATAGCCTGTTCAAAGCTCACGGTTAGCGGCCAATATGTCGACGGGTTAGCCACAGCATGATCGGGGGGAGCAGCGACCAACTATGGCCTGGTCCGATAACAAGATCCACACAAGCGCCCCTCTCGACGATGCCATGCATCGTCTGCCGGGCAGCGGGACGGCGGGCGGGGCTTAGAAGTTTCCCCTGGCGGCCTCCGCAAGGATCATCTTGTCCAAGGTCAGATCGGTAACTGCCCGACGGAGGCGAGCGTTCTCGGTCTCCAACTCCTTCAGACGCTTCACCTGATCGCCCTTCAGGCCACCGTACCCTGATCGCCAGCGGTAATATGTAACTTCCGTCACGCCTATCGACCGGGTTGCCTCCGCAATCGATTTGCCCTGCGCATTCAGCACGTCAACTTGACGAAGCTTCGTGACGATCTCTTCGGCCTTGTGTCTTTTACCTGCCATTTCAATGTCCTTCTGTGGCTCGTAAGCCATACTTCAAGAAGGACCGCGTCTCCGGGGGCAGACCAGTGGCGCTGCCGTGAAAAACCTGGCCCATAGTGCTTCCCTCCATCCAGGAGAGAATAATGCACCATCAAAGTCTGGGTCTAAACATCCAAGTCGTATTGGCCTCAACTGCGCCGATGTCAGATAATCGATTTATGCAATCGATTGCAATGGCTCTTGCAATCGATTGCATGGCATGGAATATTTGGATCGCATAATTCCTTGGGAGAATAAAATGAAGTTACGTACAGCTATTGCAGCGCTTGCTGCCTCCGTAATGTCCATTGCATCCGCAGGCGCCGAAGAGTTCACCATTGGCTTGTCCAACGGCTGGGTCGGGTCTGAGTGGCGGACGCAGATGATTGAAGAGGCAGAGGCCGCGGCCGCGGCGTGGGCCGAGCGCGGTGTGACTGTCAAGGTCGTCGTCCAGAGTGCCAATGTTGATGTGCCGGGGCAGATTGCCCATGTGCGCAACTTCATGAACCAGGGTGTCGATGCGGTCATCATCAATCCCAACAGCCCGACTGCTTTCGATCCGGTTTTCGCGCAGGCAAAGGAATCCGGCATCCTTGTGATTTCAACCGATGCTGAAGTTTCATCGCCAGACGCGACATATGTTGGCATCGACCAGCAGGCGTGGGCCGAAGCCGGGGCTGAATGGCTGGCCAAGACGCTCGATGGCAAGGGCAAAGTGGTTGCTATCAACGGTGTTGCCGGGCATCCGGCCAATGAGATGCGGGTTGCGGGTTACCGCAAGGTGTTTTCAGAATATCCCGACATCGAAATCGTCAATGAAGTGAACGCCAACTGGGATCAGGCTCAGGGCCAGCAGGCAATGCAGAACCTGCTTGCCACCTATCCCGACATCGATGGCGTCTGGGTGCAGGACGGCATGGCTGCAGGTGCTTGGCGGTCCATTCAGGACTCGCCGCAGGCAGGCTCGATTGCCGCGACTGGTGAGATCCGCAAGGACTTTATCGACCTGTGGATCAAGGAAGGGCTGAACTCGGGCGCTTCCGTCAACCCTCCCGGCGTCATGGCCAGCGCGCTCAACGTTGCGGTGCTGATGCTCCAGGGGCGTGAATTGAAAGAGCCCGCAACCGCCGGTCAATACGGCAATGCAATGTACTTGCCGATTCCGTTCATCGATGCTTCCAATCTCAAGGAAGCGGCTGTCGAGCTTGAGGGCAAGCCGGGCTTTTACTCCTATACAAGCGCGTTGAGCATCGAACAGGCCGAAGCGCTGTTCAAGTAACATCGACTGAAAACCATGCCGGCCCTTTCGGGGCCGGCTCTCTCTTCAATCAGATCAGGGTGGGTGTCATGCCGAGACTTCGTCTTGAGGGTGTGAGCAAGCGCTATGGAGCCACCGTCGCTTTGCGCCGGGGTGATCTGGACCTCGTGCCAGGTGAGGTGCATGTGCTGATGGGATCCAATGGATCCGGCAAGAGCACCCTGAGCAAAATTATCGCCGGCAGCGTGCATCCCGATGGCGGCCTGATCAAGTGTGATGGCTCCGCCGTCACAATCCCGAGCCCGCAGGCAGCGCGTGATCTCGGTATCGCGGTATTCTATCAGGAGCTGAGCCTGGCCGCCCACCGAAGCGTGGTTGAGAACATCTGTCTCTCAAGGCTCGGCAAGGGCCGGGGGGTGTTTCGCAACCGGGCTGAAATGGTTTCCATGGCAGAGCCGTTCATCGCGCCCTTCCAGAGTGTTCTGGGGGATGGCTTCGGGTTGGATGTGCCGGTGGGACGGTTGCGTGCGGATCAGCGCCAGTTGGTCGAAATCATCAAGACCCTGGCTGCCAATCCCGACATTCTCATTTTCGATGAGCCGACATCGGCTCTCGATCGCGCACAGGTCGATTGCTTCATGGCGGTCCTGCGCGAGCTCAAGGCCAACGGCAAGAGCATCATCTTCATCTCGCACCGCATGGACGAAATATTCGAGATAGGAGACCGGGTGACGATCATTCGCGATGGCGAAACGGTCAGTACCTCAGCTCTGACGGACACGACCATGGAAGCGATTCTGCGCACCATGACGGGGGAAGAAGCATCCGCTGCCGTCACCGCCGCAACACCGGCAGAGCGGACACAGCCGAAAAGCAGGGCGACAAAACTCACCGTCAAAAACCTTGTGGCGCCCGGCGTGGATGATGTCTCATTCGATCTGGCTGCCGGCGAGATCGTTGGTTTCGGCGGCCTCCATGGTCAAGGCCAATCGGCGGTACTCCGGGCGATATTCGGCGTATCCCAATTCCGCTCCGGCGATATTGAGGTTGGAGCTACCAGGCTGAGGGGGAAATCCCCGCGTGCCTCGATTCGCGACGGGTTGGCTTACGTGTCCGGCGACCGTGCCCGTGACGGGGTGATCGACGGACGCTCGATCCTCGAAAATACCGTGCCCATCTATGCGCTCAGAAACCGGCTGTTGATCACTTCGCCGCGCACCCTTGGCGAAAAGGCTAAATCAGCACTTGAGCAGTTGCAGACAAAATACCAAAGCCTGGCTCACCCCATCAATTCGCTGTCGGGCGGCAATCAACAGAAGGTCATCGTCTCGCGCTGGTTGATGGCGCCACCGCAAGTCATGCTGCTGGATGACCCGAGCAAGGGAATTGATATCGCATCAAAAACGGAACTGTTCCGGGTGCTGCGGGAGCTGGCTTCCGAGGGCATGGCGATCCTGCTCTACTCGTCCGAGGATGCCGAGTTGCTGGAGCATTCAGACCGGGTGCTGGTGTTCAACAACGGACGCATCGTGCGTGAGCTCAGCGGCGATGAGCGGACACGCTACCATCTCTACCAAGCAGCCTACGAGGCAGCATGATGACCTTGCCGATGCAGACAAGTTTCACGCAGCGATCGATTTTCGAACGTTTTCCATTCATCCCGGCGCTGGGGATTCTGGTGGTGTTGCTGATCCTCAATGGCCTGGCCGAGCCGAACAGCCTTTCGTTTCGCGCCATCACCGGGCTGACCAAAACCTATCTGGCGCTGATGTTCCTCGCAGTGGCGCAGTCTTTCGTGGTGTTCTCGTCGGACATCGACCTGTCGGTCGGCGCCATCCTGTCGCTGGTCAATGTGAGTGTCGTCGTCATGATCGACCAGCTGGGCGGCGGACCCGCCGCAGTGCTGTTTGCCTGCTTCGCCGGTATTCTGGTCGGCGTCCTGTGCGGTATCTTCAACGGGATCGTGGTTGTCGCGCTTCGATTGCAGCCGATCGTCGCCACCTTTGCGACCGGGATCCTGTTTACCGGAATTGCCTTGTGGGTGTTGCCGGTCGCCGGAATGCCCGTACCGCAATCGTTCTGGCGAACTTATGGCGGCAAGATTTTTGACATCCCGTTTGTGTTCTACGTCGTTGCCCTTCTGGGCCTGCTGATCTGGCTTGCGGTCAGAACCAGGTTCATCATTCAATTGATGGCGGTGGGAGACAACCGTCTTGCTGCCTACCAATCCGGTCTGCCGGTCACGCGTATCAGGATCATGGCTTTTGCGATATGCGGCCTGTTCTCGGCATTGGCGGCGCTGTGTATCATCGGCGACACCGCGAGTGGCGACCCGGTCGTCGGCAATGCCATGACGCTCTATAGCGTTGCCGCGGTGGTGCTGGGCGGTACCGCGCTGTCCGGCGGCTCCGGGTCAATGCTCGGCTCGGCTATTGGCGCCTTGATCATCGGCCTGATCAATTCGTTCGTATTCTTTGTCGGCGTGTCGTCTGAATGGCAGAATTTTGCCCAGGGCGTCGCCGTGCTGCTGGCGCTCATGGCGGGCGTGCTGATTACGCGGAGGATCAGCAAATGAAAATCTCAACCAATGTAGTGGCGGAAATTGCCAGGACTCCGCTGGTCGTTGCGCTGGGGCTGATCGTGGCTTTGCTGGTGTTTGGCGAATTGTTGTCTCCCGGTTTTGCATCGCTATCCCAGATCATGCGGCTGCTGATTGTCGCGTCCATTCTTGGTGTGGTCGCAGCGGGCCAGAACCTGGTCATACTTGGCGGGCGCGAGGGAATTGATCTCTCCGTGGGCGGGGTCGTGTCGTTGAGTGCGGTGGTTGCAGGCAACATGATGCAGGGCAGCGATGCCGGGATCATTCCAGCCATCGTCGCCTGTCTGGCAACCGGGGCGTTCTTCGGGCTGCTCAATGGTCTCGGTGTTACTCTTCTGCGCATTCCTCCGCTGATCATGACCCTGGGCATGCTGGGTGTATTGCAAGGGCTTCTTGTGGTGGTTCGCAATGGTATTCCTTCCGGGCTGGCGGCTCCGGCACTTGCGACGTTTGTCACCAAGCCGCTGATGTTCGGCGTTCCGGGGATGATCTGGTTGTGGGGTGCAATCGGCGTGCTGATGGCAGCCGTTCTGAAGCGGACGCTGTTTGGTTATCGAATCTATGCGATTGGCTCGAACGAGAATGCCGCCCGGATGGCAGGCGTACCGGCGGATCTCATTCGCGTCTGTTTGTTCATGTTCTCAGGCATGTTTGCCGCCGTGGCGGGGTTTTGCATCTTGGGTTATTCCGGCTCGTCGTTTTCCAATGTGGGTGCGCAGTACATGTTGTCATCCATCATTGCGGTCGTCCTGGGCGGCACCTCGCTGTCGGGCGGAAAAGGCGGGTATACCGGCACCATGGCCGGTGCGACGCTGCTTGTGCTGCTGCAGAGCATTCTGACGACTTTGAACATCGAGGAAGCGGGACGCCAGTTTGCATTCGGCGCGACGCTGCTTGTCCTGATGCTGTTTTACGGACGTGGCAAGGCTCTGAGAGGATGAGCATGTCCACGCGACCAAGTCTCAAGGATATTGCATTGCGGGCCGGTGTTTCGACGGCGACGGCGTCGCGTGCGTTAAGCGGGTCCGACCTGATTGCCGAAGCGACTGTCGATCGCATCCGCGCCGTTGCCGATGCCTGCGGCTACCGCCCGAATGTAAGGGCGCGCAATTTTCGAGCCCAGAAAACAATGGCGGTGCTGATTGTCGTCCGTGACATCAGCAACTCGTTCTATCTTGAGGTCTTCAAGGGCGTCGAGCGGGTTGCTCGGCAAGCCGGCTATTCGGTACTCATGGCAAACACCGAGGGCGATATCGAGCGCGAAGCCGAGTATTTCGAGATGCTCAGAGATGGTCTTGCGGACGGCATGATCCTGATGACGGGTGCCGTCCCGGAGGCGGTTCAGCGCCGTCGCGACGCATGCGAGAATGTTGTCGTGGCGCTGGAAATGATCGAAGAATTCAGCGGTCCGCAGATCCTGATCGACAACGAGGCGTCTGCACAGGCCGCCGTCAATCACCTGCTTGCGCTGGGACATACCCGTATTGCCCATATTGCAGGACCGATACCCGAAGGCATGAGCGTTCGCAGACGGGCGGGCTATCGTCTTGCGATGCAACAGGCTGGCCTTGAGATTCCCGATGCATATGAATGCCATGGCGAATTCAACATGCAAAGCGGTGAGCGATGCGCCCGCGCGCTTCTGGATTGCAAGCGTCCGCCAACAGCGTTTTTTGCTGCAAGTGATGAAATCGCTTTCGGGGCGATACGCCACGCCCATCAGCGTGGATTGAAAATCCCGCAGGACTTGTCTGTCATTGGCTTCGACAACATCGCTTTCAGTGAAGCCTTCCTGCCATCGCTGACAACCATCAGCCAGCCGCGGCTGGATATTGGCGAACGTGCCATGTCGGTCTTGCTGGACGTCATGAATGGCAAGGCAGCACCCGGCGACCCAACCGTTCTGCCGACCGAACTTATCGTTCGTGAATCGACCGCAGTTCCCAATCCTGACCACAATTGACTGAAGAAAGAGGCCTGCCCGTGAGCAATCCAGTAAAAAAGACCCTCAATATCGGCATTATTGGTTCCGGGTTTATCGCCGAGTTCCATCTGCGTTCCATGCTGGGAGTGCGAAACATATCGGTGGCTGGCGTCTACAGCCGCAATGCGGAAAACCGCGCCCGGTTTTCAAAGCTTGCGACTGATCTTGAACTCGGACCGTGCAAGGCATTCGCGACGCTCGAGGCCATGCTACAGGATGACACGATTGACGCGGTCTGGATCCTGTCGCCCAACCACACACGTCTCGACATCATGCGCACCATTCATGCCGAGGTGACCGCCAAGCGGTCCAGGGTGTTTGCGGTTGCCTGCGAGAAGCCGTTGGCACGCACCATTGGCGAGGCACGGGAAATGCTGGAGCTGGCTGAAGCCGCCGGCCTGAACCACGGCTATCTTGAAAATCAGGTCTTTTGCACGCCGGTTCTGCGTGGCAAGGAAATCATCTGGCGTCGCGCCGCCTCGACGACAGGGCGGCCTTACCTCGCCCGCGCCGCCGAAGAACATTCCGGCCCGCACGCGCCATGGTTCTGGCAGGGCGACAAGCAAGGCGGCGGTGTGCTCTCGGACATGATGTGCCACAGTGTCGAAGTTGCGCGTCATTTGCTGACCGAGCCTGGTGCGGATCGCAAATCCCTGCGCGTCAAATCGGTCAGTGGAACCGTGGCCAACCTCAAGTGGACACGGCCCAAATATGCGGCACAACTGGCAGAGCGGTACGGCAAGGGCGTCGACTACCGGAACCGGCCATCCGAGGATTTTGCCCGTGGCACGATCCTGCTTGAAGACGAGCAGGGCAACGAACTTGTAATCGAGGCCACCACCTCCTGGGCCTATGTGGGTGCCGGGCTGCGTATCCAGCTGGAGTTGCTTGGCCCTGAATACTCCATGGAATTCAATTCACTTTCTACCGGGTTGAAAGTGTTCATGTCCCGCGAAGTCACAGGCTCGGAAGGTGAGGATCTGGTCGAGAAGCAAAATGCCGAGCAGGGGCTGATGCCGGTGCTCGAAGATGAGGCCGGCATTTACGGCTATACCGATGAGAACCGGCACATGACCGAATGTTTCCGCAAGGGGGAGACGCCCACCGAAACGTTCCATGATGGCCTGGCGGTCGTCGAGATTCTGATGGGGCTCTATCGTTCGGCCGAAATCGGTCAGAATGTGAACTTCCCGGCGCCCGATCTTGAGGACTATGTGCCGCTGGTTGCACGGATCCCAAGCCCGCAAGACTAAATGGGGACAGTCCCTCAACCCACAGGCCCATTGTTGATGACCATCATACCTGGAATGACCCGGATGAAGGCGGAGGTTCTGTCTGTTCCCGCCGTCGTAGCGGAGCAGATTGAGACATCGCTGGAAGTCTATCTGGCACTCGGCGAGCGGCTGGCGGCACTTGACCCGAATCTGGTTGTTACAAGCGCGCGTGGCAGCTCCGATCATGCCGCGACTTACTTCAAGTATCTCGTCGAGATGCGTCTGGGTGTACCGGTCGCATCGATCGGGCCGTCGGTTTCTTCGGTCTACGGGACCAAATGGAAGCTGGAGAAAACGCCGGTCATGGCGATTTCGCAGTCTGGTGGCAGTGATGATTTGCGACTTTTCATGGAAGCCGCAAGGCAGTCTGGCGCAGTTGGTATTTCTCTGACCAACCAGCGAAACTCTCCTCTGGCCAAAGCCACAGACACTGTGCTCGACATGTCGGCCGGACCAGAACTGGCGGTTGCGGCGACAAAAACCTACATCGCGTCCCTGGTGGCCCTGGCTGCGGTTGTCGCCGGATGGTCGGGAGATCAGTCAATGGTGGAGGCCTTGCGTCGTCTGCCGGATGATCTTGGAAAGGCATTGGAATGCAACTGGACAGCTGCGCTCGGGACATTCCAAGCCCCCGGCAATGTTTTCGTGACTGCGCGTGGCCCGGGACTGGGTATTGCCAATGAAGCCGCTCTCAAGCTGAAGGAAACCTGCCTGATGCCGGCGGAGGCGTTCAGTGCTGCAGAACTCATTCATGGGCCATTGGCGCTGTCAGGAAAATCCATGACCGCGCTTGCCTTCATGAGCGATGATGCAGGGCGGGCGGGCACCGAGAATGCGGTCAATCGCCTGCGCGAAACCGGGTCGAGCGTGTTTACGGTAGACAGCAGGAACACAGGCGGATACTGCTTGCCAAGTGTGAAGACCGGGCACAGTCTGCTCGATCCGATCGCCCAGATCCTGAGCTTCTACGTGTTCGTCGAAGAGTTGTCGGTGAGCCTGGGGCTTAACCCGGATGCGCCGCAGCATCTCAACAAAGTCACGGTCACGCGATGATTGTGCGTGTCTGTGATCTGGGAGGGACCCACTGCCGCATAGGCCAATATGTCGATGGTCATCTGGATGCGGCATCTGTGGCTCGCTTCGAAAACAGCAATCACGCTTCCTTCACGGCATTGATGCGGCACTACCATGAACGGTCCGGCATCGCGCCTGCCGAAAAAATGGTTATCGCACTGGCCGCGCCGGTGACGGGGGATGTCGTCGCGCTGACAAACCTGGACTGGACCATCGACCGCGATGAAATCAGCCGGGCAACCGGGGTGCCGGAAGTCTTCCTGATTAACGATTTCGAGGCATTGGGGCATGCGATGTCGTCTCCCCAATCGTTGGAACTGCGCAGCCTCAATGAAGCCAGCGGCGCCACCGACAACGGCACAAAACTCATTCTGGGGGCGGGGACCGGGTTCAATTGTGCGGCGCGCCTGTCAAACGGATCTGTGGTATGTTGTGAGGCTGGGCATTCCACCTTTGTTGCCGAGACAGATTTTGATCGCGCCCTGCAGCACCGTTTCACACAAAAATACGGCCGCTGCTCGTTTGATCGCGTTTTGTCCGGTTCGGGGCTGGGCGAAATCTATCAAACACTGTGCAGACTTGAGAACCAGACGCCAATTCACGCAACCAGTCATCAGATTATTCCCGCCGCGCATGAGCAAGGCGATGGACTTGCCGCACGCGCCTGTCATGAGTTTGTCCGCATTCTGGGCCGAACTGCAGGTGATCTGGCGCTGGTGTTCCTGGCAACCGGCGGTGTGTACGTCACCGGTGGTGTCGCCCGTGGATTGGACTCATTCATGTCCGATCCGGAAAACCGGTTCCTGACCGCATTCCAAGCCAAGGGCCGCATGGCTGAGACAATGGCTACGTTACCGGTCAAGCTTGTCCTTGATGACAACACTGCACTGCGCGGTTGTCTGGAATGGCAAAAGGCTAAAGAAAACGCCATGCATTGAATCTGGAGAGTGGCTCTCAAGGAGGGTTACCCTTGGGTCAGTGCTGCTGCACCGCGCAGCGGCAGGTTATCATTTGGTCGTTGATAGGTCGGCTATTCATTATCGTCGTCGGTGCCTTGCACCCAACGGAATCGCACGCCTGCAGACTGTACAAACGAAAACCCTTGGCCATATTCTTAGCGGGTTTCATCTGATTTTACATGTCTGGATGGCGCCCGCTTGGCACGGTTATTTAGGTGAAGTTTGAGCTTGGCGGGAAATGCCTTATATCGCCGGCGCACGTCCCCTGGTGGTTCTGACGGCGCCAGTGATCTATTCCATGATTATTCCGTTTGTTTTGCCGGACCAATTGCGCAGGACGGAGACTTTTGGCGGCGTGTCGTGGCGTCTCCGAAGCCCTTGGAAATTCCGGATCTGCGCGTCTTGTGATTGCTGCTTGATCAGGGCGTGATCGTGATTTGTACAGGTGGTGGCGGCATTCCGGTGCTGCGCAAACCGGATGGCAGTCTGATCGGGGTTGGAGCGGTGATCCACAAGGATGCCGCCAGCGCGCTTCTGGCTACTGATATCGGTGCGGATGCCTTGCTGCTGTTGACCGATGTCAATGCGGTCTACCAGGATTCTGGTACGAATGCTGCCACGCCGCTTGACCGGCTGACGCCGGATGAAACGTGCGCTTGATATGCCAAAAGGGTCGATGGGGCCAAAGTTGCGCGCCGCCAGCGATTTTGCGGATCGTGGCGGTGTTTCGGGGATCGGCCGATTGGCCGATGCCATGTCCATCCTTGATGGCACGGCTGGTACCCGTGTGTTAAAGGAGACCTGAGGAACCCAGATGAACATCACGGACCTTCCCAAACCTGACACACAGACTGACGGCCACATCGCTGCCATTCGCGGTGGTGTTGTCGATGTGGTGTTCGAGGGACCGGTTCCCAACATTCATGATCTGCTTTATGCCGGAGAAGTTGCGTTGGAAGTGGCCGGCTTGATCGGCCACGGCATGGTGCGGGCCATGGCGCTGGCGCCGGTGCACGGGCTTGGCCTTGGCATGACGGTGAAGGCGACCGGAGGGCCAATCATGGTTCCCGTGGGTGACGCTGTTCTGGGTCGGATGCTGGATGTCTTCGGCGCGCCAATCGATGGCCGTCCTGCGCCGGTGGTGAGTGAACGCCGCTCTATTCACCAGCCTCCACCGAAGCTGAACGATCGCGTGCTGCACTCCAAGATCCTAGAGACAGGGATAAAGGCCATCGATCTGCTGTCGCCCATTGAACGCGGTGGCAAGACCGGGCTATTCGGCGGCGCGGGCGTGGGCAAGACCGTTTTGATCACCGAGCTGATCAACAACACCGTGCAACACCACAAGGGGGTGAGCCTGTTCTGCGGGATCGGTGAACGGTCGCGGGAGGCGGAGGAGCTGTACCGCGAGATGGGCGAGGCGGGCGTGCGCGACAAGACCGTGATGCTCTTCGGCCAGATGAACGAAGCGCCCGGCGTCCGGTTTCTGGTGGGCAACACCGCACTGACGATGGCGGAGTATTTCCGTGAAGACAAAGGGCAAGACGTTCTGCTGCTGATCGACAACATCTTCCGCTTCGTCCAGGCGGGATCCGAGGTTTCGGGGCTGATGGGACGCATGCCGTCCCGTGTCGGGTACCAGCCAACCCTGGCAACCGAACTTGCCGGTCTGGAAGAACGCATCACCTCGACCAAGCGCGGCGCAATTACGTCGATTCAGGCAGTGTATGTGCCCGCCGATGATTTCACGGACCCTGCAGCCGCACATATCTTCTCGCATCTTTCGGCCTCGGTGGTGTTGTCGCGCAAGCGCGCGAGCGAAGGGCTCTATCCGGCTGTCGATCCGCTGGCCTCGGCCTCGGTGATGCTGACACCTTCGGTGGTCGGGCAGCGGCACTATGACATCGCCCGCGCAGTGCGCAGGACACTGGCCGAGTATGAGGAACTGCGCGATATCATCGCCATGCTCGGACTTGAGGAACTGTCGGCGGCTGACCGCGCCACTGTGGCCCGCGCGCGTCGGTTGGAAAGGTTTCTCACGCAGCCCTTTTTCACGACGGGTTCCTTCAGCGGCATGGAAGGCAAGATGGTTCCGATCGCCGATACGCTGGCTGGCTGCGAGACGGTTCTCGGCCAAACCCAGTTCGACCTTCCCGAAAGCGCCTATTACATGATCGGCGGTCTGGATGATCTGGAGGCCAAATCATGAGCATGGCATCCGACATGAATGTCATCCTGCGCCTGCCTGATCGCATGCTTTTTGAGGGACGGGCGACGCGTGTGACGGCGGTTGCCCCGAATGGTGCGTTCGGCATCTGGCCGAACCACGTCGATTTTGTCACCGCGCTGGTGCCGTCGGTGATGACGTTGCGGCTTGTCGATGGATCCGAGGAAATCTTCGGTCTCGATGAAGGCCTGCTGGTGAAGAAGGGGCACGACGTCTCGGTTGCCGCTCTGCGCGGAGTGCATGGCGATGATCTCGGCAGTTTGCAGAATACAGTCGAGGCGAGCTTCATTCAGATGGACGAGGACGAGCGCCAGGCGCGGTCCGCGCTGTCGCGGCTCGAAGCGGACATGGTCCGGCGGTTTGCGGAACTGCGGAGGCCGCAGCAATGACGCCAACACCAGACAAGCCCACCGAGGATATCGGCCGTCACGCCAAGCGGATGAAATCGACGCGCGAAAATCCAGGTCCGAGCCCGCTTATAGGTATCAGTACCTTCGGGATGATCGGCTGGTCGGTCGCAGTGCCCACGGTCGGCGGCGCGCTTCTGGGGATCTGGCTCGATCGTGTCGCGCCGCAAAGCTTTTCGTGGACCATCAGCCTGATCCTGGGCGGCGTCGTTCTGGGCGCGTTCATCGCCGGGACCTGGATAAACAAGGAGGGGCGCAAATGATCGAAGTTGAGTGGAGCGCCGCGTTGCTGGGATTCGGCATTGGCACGGTGATGGGGATTGTCTTCTTCGTCGGTCTGGCCATTGGCATTCAGCGTGCATTGCGCACAAAAACACCCGTCGGGATCCTGGCACTGAGCGCCGTGGTGCGCCTTGCAGCCTTTCTCGGCATTGGCTGGGTCGTTGTCAGTCAAGGTGGGCCGTGGGCCGGTCTCGGCTATGGCATCGCGTTCCTGGCCGTGCGGTTTGCAGCCACGACCCTTGCCCGCAGTGAAGCGGTCACGGGGGACGCACCATGAACCTGTCGCCCGATCAGACCATCATGTTCGAGATCTGGGGCATCCCGATCAACGCGACCATCTTCTACACCTGGGTGGTGATGGCCGTGCTGACGCTGGTGTCGATGCTGATCACCCGAAACTTGCGGCCCGATGTGCCGCCCAACCGCTGGCGGACGATGCTGGAAGTCATCCTGCAGGGCATTCAGGGACAGATTCAGGAAATCGCCCCGGGTCCCTCGCGGCACTTGCTCTATTTCTCGGGAACACTGTTCCTGTTCGTCGCCATGTCCAACCTGCTGCTGGTCGTTCCGGGGTTTGAACCGCCGACGTCCTCCTTGTCGACGACCACCGCGCTGGCGCTCTCTGTTGTGATTGCGGTGCCACTCTTTGGCATCATCAGTCGGGGGCTAGGCGGGTACCTTAAAACATATCTGGAGCCTTCATTCATAATGCTCCCCTTCAACATCATTTCAGAATTCACACGGGCGATATCCCTGGCGATGCGGCTTTACGGCAACATCATGAGCGGAGCCATCATCGGGGTCATCCTGCTCAGTGTGGTGCCGTTTTTCTTTCCTGTGGTGATGGATTTGCTGGGCCTTCTGACCGGGATGATCCAAGCCTACATCTTTGCAATTCTGGCGACGGTCTACATCTCCGCCGCCACCGCTCCTCAAAAATCCTTGCAGCCTGAAAGGGATACCCCATGACAGACCTTGGCATCATTGCCGCAATCTCTATCTTTACTGCCGGGCTGACCGTGTCGTTCGGTGCCATCGGTCCGGCGCTGGGTGAAGGGCGCACCGCCGCAACTGCACTCAGCGCGATCGCGCAACAGCCGGATGCCGCCTCGACCATTTCGCGGACTCTATTCGTCAGCCTGGCGATGATCGAGTCGACCGCGATCTATTGCTTCGTCGTCGCCATGATCCTGATTTTTGCCAACCCTTTCTGGACCGCGGCTCTGGAAGCGGCAAAAGTTGCGGGCAACTGACCCATGTCCATCGACTGGATCACCGTCGCGGCTCAGATCGCCAATTTTCTGGTGCTGGTCTGGCTATTGAAGCGATTTTTCTACCGTCCCATCCTCGACGGCATCGATGCACGTGAGGCAGAGATTGCCGACAGGATGAAAGCCGCCGTGCTTGCGAAGGAGAAGGCGCAATCCGTCGAGGCGGATTACCACGAAAAGGTTCGGGCGCTGCATGTCGCGCAATCCGAGATGGCGGAAACGATCCGGAAGAAAGCCGAAGAGCATCGCGATGCGCTTCTCACCGAAGCGCGGGAACGGATGGACCGCGAGTATGTGACGTGGACCGCGCATCTTGACGAGGAGACGAAAAAATTCACTACCGGGATGCATCAGGCGGGCGCCCGCGCGCTGTTGTCCCTCTTGCGCAAAGCATTGGGTGACCTGGCGGACCAAGGGCTTGAAGGGCAGATGGCACATCATCTCGCCCTGCAGATGAAGTCGACGGCTGCGGATCTGCGTCACACCGCAGGGCAGCCGGCAAGCGCCGTGGTGACCAGTCACGAAACGCTGCCGTCATCAGCACAGGCGGAACTGTCGGCTGAATTGGAGACGGTTTTCCCCGACATCGCAGTGCGCTTCGAAACGGATGTAAATCAGTCTCCAGGTCTGGTTCTGCGTATGGGCGGTGCGGAACTTGCCTGGACCGTGGAGTCCTATGTCGATGACCTTGATGCGGTGATCGGAGAGCAGTTGAGCAAGGCAAACCAACCGGAAGTGCGTCGTCATGAGCACTGAAGTCCGCCCTTCTGAAACCAGTCCTGAATTGGTCCTGAAGGCACTTCTGGACAGCCCGTCCCCAGGCCCGCGGCTGAGCGAGATCGGATCGGTTGCCGAGGTCGGCGACGGGATCGTGATCGTTGCCGGACTGGAGCGCGCCCTGTCTGACGAGTTGCTGCAATTTGCCAGTGGCGTGGAGGGCATCGTTCTCGATCTCGAGCCGGGGCGGCTGGGCGTCGTCCTTCTGGGGCCGTCCGACCGGGTGGCCGTGGGCGAGAGCGTCTTGCGCTCGCACAAGGTTGTCAGTGCCCGGGTCGGCCATGCGCTGCTGGGGCGTGTTGTGGATGCACTTGGCAACCCACAGGATGGCTTGGGTGAAATCAAGTCACAGGCAACACGACCCGTTGAGATGGACGCCCCGAAAATCCTCGACCGGCAAGCCATCACACGTCCTCTGGCGACGGGTATCAAGGTGATCGATGCAGCCGTTCCGGTTGGTCTCGGGCAGCGCCAACTGGTAATCGGCGACCGGCAGACCGGCAAGACGTCGCTGGCCGTGGATGCGATCCTCAATCAGCAATCCAGCGACCTGATCTGTATCTATTGCGCCACTGGGCAGCGTGGCGATGCGGTCGCCAAGGTAATCGAGGCAATCCGTGAGGGTGGCATGATGGAGCGGAGCATTGTCATGTCCGCTGGTGATGAGGCGGCTGCCGGCCTTGCCTACGTCGCGCCCTATGCAGCCCTGACGATGGCAGAGCATTTCTCGGGTGAGGGACGCGATGTTCTGGTTGTGCTGGATGATCTGACTCATCACGCCCGGTCCTACCGTGAGCTGTCGCTGCTGCTGCGCCGTCCCCCGGGACGGGAGGCCTTTCCCGGCGATATCTTCTACATCCATGCCCGGTTGCTGGAGCGCGCGGGCCAGTTTACGCAAAAAGCTGGCGGCGGCTCGATCACCGTGCTTCCGGTGGTCGAGACCCAGGCTGAGAACCTGTCGGCCTATATTCCGACCAACCTGATATCGATCACTGACGGGCAGATCTATCTGTCGCCCCGGCTTGTGCGCAAGAACCAGTTTCCGGCCGTCGATCTGGGCGTGTCGGTCTCGCGCGTCGGCGGCAAGGCGCAAAGCAAAGCCTTCCGGTCTGTCGCCGGAAACCTGCGTGTGACCTTGTCGCAATTTGAGGAACTGGAGGATTTTGCCCGTTTCGGCACGCGGCTGGACGACGCGACCCGCGCCCGGCTGACGCGGGGCGCTGCGGTACGGGCGTCATTAAGGCAGGCCGAGCGCGATCCGATTCCAGCGATCGAACAACTTGCTGTTCTGATCACAGCCATGGACGGCGGGTTTGACAGTTTGAGTGAGGCCGATACCTTCCGGGTCATGACGGCCATCAGAACAGCCACCGCGCGTGATCTGGACGATATTGCAAAGCGGATCTCGCAAAACGCGGCACTGGAGGATGATGACCGGAACCGGATGATCACGCTCGGGCAAAATGCGCGCAAGGCTCTGGAGGAGCAAGATGGCGCAAACCCTTGATACTCTGGTGCGGCGCACGGCCAGTATACAAGGCATTCGCAGCGTCGTTCACACGATGAAAACTCTGTCGGTGATCAATGCTGCTCCTTATGAGCACGCCGCCCTGGCCATCGAAGCCTATCATCAAACGGTTCTGGACGGGCTGCATGCCTTCCTGTCCGGCGTCGGTCCACTGGATGCTGCCTCCTCCGACATCGCCGCGCGTGTCATTGTTGTTTTTGGCTCCGATCACGGTCTGTGTGGGAATTACAATGAGGCTATTGCCGCGCATGTGAGGCAACATGTCGATAAGGACCCCGGCGATGCCATGACCGTGCTCTGCATTGGTGCTCAAATGGCGGATGCCCTGCAGGATCAAGGTTTCGATGTGGAAAAAACGTTCTTTCCTGCCGCGTCTGTCGACGGCTTGGAACGGCTTGCCAACCTTCTGACCGGGCGGCTTGACGAGATCAGGCGGGCCAGCCACTCTGGTGAAATTGCCGTGTCTCTCGCCTATTCCGCGCGCGGAGAGGCGGATTTACCGACACTCAGGATCGCGGCTTTGCTGCCGCTTGATCCGTCGCTGCTGCATGATCTTCGCACAAAGCCCTGGGAATCGCGAAGCCTGCCATATCATTCAATGCCGGCGGATGATCTGTTCAGGGCGCTGGTCCGCAGTCACCTGTTTGCGAGCTTGTTCCGGGCTGCGGCAGAAGCGATGGTCACCGAAAACGCAGCACGGCTTGCGCTGATGCAGCAGGCCGAACAATCTGTCGATGACAGGCTGGAAGAACTCAAATCCGACACGCGAACATTACGCCAAACTGAAATCACCACCGAGCTTCTCGATGTAATCATCGGGTTCGAGGCGTTGAAGAAGAAAAAGCCGGCCAGATAAACAAGCCTCGGCGTTTGCGGAATGATCTCGGTCCATTGCCAAATCAGAAACAGAGCGAAGAGTCTGTCAGCTGTCTCTGGTTTGCCCGTCAGGCAGTATTACGCGCAGGAGGGACACCAAGATCCTGTCCATATCAGGATCGCAAAGGGCAAGTATGAGCCATTTTTCTTTTATGTCAGAGTCGGTCCGGAAAGTTATTCATTTTGAACAGAGCCTTCGCAGCATGAGGCGGATAGACGCGAGTTTGAGGAAGGCGAGCGCGTTGCGCGACAGGTTCTCGAAGTCCTTGGCCAACCTGCGGCATCGACCCAGCCACGCGAACGTCCGTTCGACCACCAGCGCCTCGGCAGAACCTCAAGACCCTTGGCTGAGTCGGATCGCTTGACGATCTCTGTCGCCAGTCCGGGCATGGCCTTCTTCTGCCCCTTGGCGAAGACAGGCCCTTGGTAGCCGCCATCAGCGAACAGTTTCTTCAAGAACGGATAGCGGCCGAACAGCGTCTGCAGGACCAGCAGGCCGCCATCACGGTCCTGGATGTCGGCCGGATGAACCAGCGCGTGCAGCAGCAGACCTACTGTATCAACAAGGATATGGCGCTTCTTGCCCTTGATCTTTTTCCCCGCATCATACCCGCCCGGGTCGATGCAACGCCCCCTTTTTCCGCGCTCTTGACGCTCTGGCTGTCGATGACCGCCGCCGTTGGGCTGGCCTCGCGCCCCATCTCTTCGCGGCATTTTACGTAGAGT
>TARA_R110002051_G_scaffold285956_1_pt1 | contig 31575 bp, 34 predicted proteins | sample TARA_R110002051 | Tara Oceans TARA_R110002051 (sample SAMEA4397023) | marine metagenome | biome: Polar Biome; feature: [MES] marine water layer (ENVO:01000295) within the mesopelagic zone...; material: water (ENVO:00002006), including particulate matter (ENVO:01000060) such... | reverse complement strand
GGATCGAGTTCAACAGACTGACAAATCGAAGAAGGCCGTCCTCTACAGGATGGTAATGCCTGGCCACACCTGCCCATACGGACTGAAGGCGAAGCACCTACTTGAGAGCGTCGGCTACGAGGTGGAGGACGTCCACCTGACCACGCGCGGGGAGACGGACGGTTTCAAGGAACAGCATGGGGTCGCGACCACGCCCCAGGTGTTCATCGGCGGAAACCGCATCGGCGGACACGATGATCTCCGCCGTTTCCTGGGCAAGAAGGTGGTCGACCCAAAGGCCACGACCTACCGCCCGGTTGTAGTGCTGTTCTCGCTGACGGCCCTGATGGCGATGGCGGCCAGCTACGCGGTCAACGGCGACGCCTTGACCCTGCGGGCAGCAGAATGGTTCATCGCCTTTTCGATGGTGGTGCTGGCGATGCTGAAGCTCCAGAACGTGGAGAGCTTCGCGACCATGTTCCTGAACTACGACCTGCTCGCCAAGAGATGGGTGCCCTACGGCTATGTCTATCCCTACGCGGAAGGTCTGGCGGGCGTTCTCATGGTAGCAGGCGCATTGACTTGGCTGTCCGTTCCCGTTGCGCTGTTCATCGGCACCGTCGGGACAGTCTCCGTGTTCAAGGCCGTCTATGTCGACAAGCGAGAGCTCAAGTGCGCATGCGTCGGCGGATCCAGCAATGTACCTCTCGGGTTCATCTCGCTGACCGAGAACCTTATGATGATCGCCATGGCGGTGTGGATGGCTGCCGCTGAACTTGGCTTCATCGGTGGACACGCTATGTGACATGTCGCAAGAGAGGCACGCAGCTTGCCGCCGCCGCAGGCTGCATGCGCTGCTAATCGGTGCCGTTGACCAGGTTTCGAATCTTCCGAAGCCTGACCTCCCGTGGCTCGTGCATGTCGAGCGTGCCACGGAAGCCGCCATCCGCGTTCATCAGATAGACGCCGGCGGTGTGATCCATCGTGTAGTTGCCGCCCTCAGTCTGCGCCTTTCTGGCATAGGCTGCGAACGCCTTGACCGCTGTCTGCGTCTGCTCCTCTGTTCCACGGAGGGCCAGTATCCGCTGATCGAATGGGGTCATGTACCCATTCAGAAGTTCCTGATCGTCTCTGTCCGGGTCGACCGTAATGAAAATCACGTTGAAGTCGTCGGCGGTCGCACCGAGCTCCTTCATGAGGTCCGTAAGCTCGAAGAGCGTCGTCGGGCAGACGTCCGGACAGTGCGTGAAGCCGAAGAAGGCAAGGTACGGCTTGCCGCGGAGGTAAGCGTTGTCGATGATCTCGCCACGATGAGAGGTTAGCTCGAAGGGTTTGCCGATGGCCGGCGTCGATGTGTCGGCCACCGCTGCCGGTCGGCCGTGGTCGGAAGGAATCAGGTAGCCGAACACGAGCAGCCAGCCACCGACCAGGGCGACGAGACACCAGGTGATGATCCGGAAAATTCTAAGGCCGTTCACGGCATCGCCTTTCTATGCAACTGATCGAAAGCGTCCAATACCCCCTCAACCCGATAGAGGGTCAACTCCTAAAACCGGGCGGGCGTCGTTTCGCGCGTAAGTGCCGCAGCCTTCACCTGCGGAGCTAGGAGGGGTTGCCGCCCGGCCGGCTTTACCCTCTAGCAGCTTGAGGTCTCATAATAAGTACGTAGCGAAGAAGCAGGAGTGCCTATGGGCAGAGTCGAACAGGCCACCGACGCAACATGGACGCTAATGTTTATGGCATAGATTGTTGCGCTCGCTTCCACGCTAGCGGCGTTGTTCATCGGAGAGGTGATGGGCCAGCTTCCATGCGACCTTTGCTGGCACCAGCGCGTCTTTATGTTTCCGTTGGTCGCAGTGCTCTGGATCGCATTGCTGCGTTCCGACGCAGGAGGTTGGATATACGCGCTTCCCCTAGCCGTCCTTGGGTGGCTCGTGGCAGCCTTTCACAATCTCCTGTATTTCGAGATCATACCGAAGTCGATCAAGCCTTGTGGCGAGGGTCCTTCCTGCTCGGGAGACGGCATGACGGTCTTCGGATCGGTCCCGCTGCCGCCGTTGTCGCTTGGCGCGCTCACCACCATCGTCGCGTTCCTCCTCATCGTGCGCCGGAGATCATCCCATGAAGAGACGTACCCTCGTTCTGTCCACCGCATTCGCAGCCGGCGCAATCTTCGCTGGCGGCGCTGCCCTGTATGAAGGCAGGACCGACGAAGCCATTCCCGCGGCACCCGCAAGGGCGGACACCCTCGTCAGGATGCATTCGCCGATAATTGGTCCCGCCTCGGCTCCGGTTACGAACGTCGAGTTCTTCGATCCGTCGTGCGAAGCCTGCCGCGCCTTCTACCCCCTGGTGAAGCAGATGATGGCCCAAACGGGCGACGGCGTGCGCCTGGTGCTCCGCTACACGCCGCTGCATGAAGGAAGCGACGAAGCCGTAAGGATACTCGAGGCTGCCCGGGAGCAGAACCTGTTTGAACCAGTTCTCGAGGCGCTTCTGGCAATGCAGCCGAGCTGGGCCGTTCACGGGTCGCCGGATCTCGAGAAGGCGTGGCAGATAGCAGCAGCCGCGGGGCTGGACGTAGCGCAAGCTCGTCAAGACGCGGTCCTACCCGCAGTGGACAGCGTCCTAACGCAGGACGTGACGGACGTGAAGGCAAATAACATCCGGGACACCCCGACGTTCTTCGTGAACGGAAAACCGCTCACAGAGTTCGGACCCCAAGGCCTCTACAGCCTTGTGGCGTCGGAGCTGGAGGCGGCGAAGGCGGGTTTCTGAAGCGCACAACTCCGTCTTGCCGCGCCGGATGCCGATCCGATCTAGACGACGCATAGGTGACCTGGCTCCGTCAGACGCTCCTGTCCGGCAACTTGCCGGACTTGATCCAGCGTCGAATTCTTTCGACGACGAATGAGGCGTCGTCGCCTGCCCCCGCGATAAGAACAGAAGCTCTATTCCTCTGCCACGGCCTGCCGACGAAGTAGAGACCGGGAACCGGAGAGATGCCCTCCTGGTGCAGAAGCCGTCCTTCCGCGTCCACCGCGCCTTCGATCCGGATCCAGTCGAAGTCATCCAGGTAGCCGGTCGCCCAGACAACTACCTGGGGCGCTTCCCGCGCCCCGTCCGAGACCGCATGGCGACTGTCGATCGAAACCAGCCGGGGCTTCAACACGACGCCTTTCCTACCGAGCGTGACGTCGTCGTTGCCGCGGTCGGGAAACGGATCGATCCGGCGCATCCTCCCGCCGACAAGGCTATCTGGCTTTGCGCCCAGCAGTCCGAGGTGCTTAAGCCACCACCAGGTGCTCTGCCCAAGGATCCGTTCAGGAAAGAGCTTGCGGCCTCGTCCCCTTGCAAGAAAGACGCGATGTCTGGTGGCGAGGGCCAGAGCGACATCCCGTCCACTTGCCCCGTCTCCGACGACCAGGACGGGGCCTACGGCAACCGATCCTGCATTCTGGTAGTCTGCGACGTGCATCTGCTGGATGTCGTCCGGGAACCGATTTGCTATAGCTGGCATGCGCGGGATCGAGAACGGCCCGGTGGCCACGATGACCGCCGAGGCAGTATAGAGCCTGCCGTCTTCGGAGACGGCTTCTAACCCGCCGTGTCCCCGCCGGAGAGATGAAATCCGCGTTCCGGTCTCGATGCGGTGGCCGCCTATCTTGGCGTATTGGGCAAGATATGCGGCGAACTCGTCCTTGGTAGCGTATCCCTCGGGGTCGCCCGGGAGGGTTAGTCCAGGAAGGCTGCTGATGCTACGTGGCGTAAAGAGCGTCAGGGTGTCGTATCGATGCCGCCAGCTATCGCCGGCCGCGGCGGCGGCATCTATCAGGAGAAAGTCGATCCCCGCCTTTTTCAGTTCGTTCGCGGCGGCAAGCCCTGCCTGTCCTGCGCCGATGACGAGGACGTCCGTCAATCGGGCTCCGCCGCGGCTGTCGTTGACGTCGCTCGACATGCCTAGGGCCGCATCTGCGCGAGAGAGGCTGCGTGGTCGCGAGAGGCGCTGCGGCCGGCACGAAGCTGCTGATGTTGATCGTTCGTCACGTCAGTCTCCGGACGCCTGGTCGGAGATGCTGCCGGCTCCGGCCCGTTTCCGGGTTGCTTGGAACGGGTCGGCGAGCGCTGCCTCCGGACGGCTGACGGGATACTTGATGCCGGAGATGATAGCGGCAAGCTTTTCAGGACCGTTCTTCTTCAACAGCGCGCGGAAGCTGGGATGCATTCCCCCGTCCACATAGGCGGTGACTGTAGAAGCCTTGTTCTCGGCCAATGCGGCGTCGACCTTCTGCTTCTCGGCGTCGATCTTCGCCATGACCTGGGGATCCGGCTGCGCGACGGGGGTCGGACAAGCTGCCAGTGGATCGCGTGGCTCGCCCCCTTCGAAGGCTGTATTGAATACATACCGCCGACCGCAGACCGCTACTTTGGGCTGCTGCTTCGTAAGTTCGAAGGCGTCGTAGCCCTCCTTGAGCGTGCGCCAGAACGGCAGGTTCTCGTCGCTCTTGTGAAGTGCCATGTTATCGGCCGTCATGCGGAACGGATACGCCTGCACCTGGAAGTGGTTCTGCCCGGAGGAGAGCGCCTTCGAGACGGTAGCGTATATTTCCCCGACGCCCTGGTCGGTGAGAGCGTAGCACCCTGCGGAGGAACATGCGCCATGGACCATCAGCGCGTCACCCGTATAGCCGAGAGCGGATTCAAGCCTATTGGGATAGCCCAGATTGAAGGACACGTAGTACTGCGACTTCGGGTTCAGCATGCCCGCAGTTACATGATAGAAACCCTCGGGCGCTTGACGGTCGCCGTCCTTGGTCTTCGGGCCGAGCTTTCCTGACCACCTGCACATGGGATAGGTCTTCAGCAATGCGTAGCGGCCGGACCGGTCCATCTTCCAGACCTCGAGCTCGCTTTCCTGCTTGAAGATCCTGACGAGTACCGGGCTCTCCGCCCTCATGCCTTTCTTCGACATTTCAGCAATCATCTTGCTTGGGATCTGCGGCGGAGCGCTGGAAACCCCGTCCAAGGCCATGTCGGCCGCGACGCAACCGGACAACCCGACGCCCACAACGATGGGCAAGGCCACCCGTTGTGCGAGATGGACCGCCTGTCCAACCACTCGTTGAAAGAACTTGCTCGTCATCCTGTTCTGCATGCGTCGCCTGAAATTTGCTGCTTACATCCTTGCGGAGCCGCCACGGCTTCTTCGATCGCGCGGGATGATCCGAGTGTTTCACTAACGGTTCTGATCGATCCTGCCACGTACCGGTAGGTATAGAACCTCAAGTAGCTTTAGGTGCAAGAGGCAATCGGGCGATCACACTCAGAGGTTTTGCCTAAATCACGCCCTCCTCGAGGATCTCGTGCAGGGAAGTGCCAGTCGCACTTTTATGACTTGAACCTCTAGGCGGTAGAGCTTGTAACGGGTCCGCAAGTCAAGACAGCTTCCATTCATCCTCCAGATGTCGGGCAATCGCTGAACGAGATTAGAGGACGAAGAGGATGTCACTGATGCCGCCAAGCCGGCGGTCGTTTCTTTGTCTAGCTGCTGCAGCAGCAGCTACAGCATTGTCAGGCTGCACAACCGTTCCTTCCGCGACCGCTTCCCCTGCGCCGAAGCCCGCGGCCCCACCTCCCCTTCCTTCCGGCCCGCCATCGGACAGTGCGATGGAGGCTCGATACGCGGCCTTGGTCGACGACGGACATCAGCTTCCGGCAGTTCCCTATAAGGAAATTGACCCAATATTCTACCGGCAGCGCGTCGAGAACACTACGGGCGAGCTAGCCGGCGTGGTCGTAGTTGATGTGCCGAACCGGTTTCTCTACGTGACGGAGCCCGGCGACACCGCGATGCGATATGGCGTCGGGATCGGTCGCGCCGGCTTCTCCTGGCAGGGCGAAGGCGTCATCCACTGGCGTCAGAAGTGGCCACGGTGGAAGGCGCCTGCGGATATGATTGCCCGCCAGCCGGAGCTGGCAAAATACTCAGTCGAGAGTGGTGGCCAGGAACCCGGGCCCGACAACGCGCTGGGAGCGCGCGCGCTCTACATCTTTCAGGACGGAAAGGACACGCTCTACCGCCTCCACGGATCGAAAGGCTGGCGTTCCATCGGCAAGGCGGCGTCTTCGGGCTGCATCAGGCTGATCAATCAGGACGTGATTGATCTCTATACACGGGTTCCAGCCAAGGCTGGTTGTGCAGCAGGGATAACCAGGGCTGTCCTCACTAAGGCCAAGGCCAGAGCCACGACAAAGCCACTCCGAGGAGGGTGAACCGCCACCGGCGGTCAATCGGCGGCGGGTGAGGACAAGAAGACTTGATTTCCCGTTTCCTTGGGGCGCTCTACATTGCCTCGATGAGCCGATGGAAACGTGCAGGAGTCGCAGCAGGATGGATCGCCGTGTTCACGACGGCGAGCTTCACCGTATTGAAGCTGCTGTTCGGCGCAGTGTGTTGGGTTGCTGGCCATGATCCGGTCGAGGCGGCGGTAGGGTTGATCGCCCCAGTCGTGTTCGGCGGCCTCATCGGCCTGGAAGCGTATTTGTGGTTCAAGAATTGGCGCGCGGACAATGACCGAGAAAGCACTGACGGGTGAGGCGCGCGAGTAGCAGGTTCCTATCCTCGGCGCGCTCAACTTGATTTGGCGTCCCGAATCCACACATCTGTATTTTCTGCCGGACCCGAGGCATCCCTACAGATGCGGTTCTGTAACGTTTCCCCGGAACGTTGCCCGGCGGCAGCTGAGAGAGTTTGGAGAATTGATGCTGACGATCGGTGACCTGTCGAAGACGACTGGTGTAAAGGTGCCTACCATTCGCTGTTACGAGCAGATGGGCCTGCTGTCTCACTCGGAGCGATCGGAAGGCAACCAGCGCCGATACTCGAAAAGCGAACGCGACAGGCTGTCCTTCATCAAGCATGCGCGGGAACTTGGCCTGACGATCGAGGCGATCCGCGAACTCATCGAGCTCAGCCAGCACCCTGAAAAGCCGTGCGCCGAGGCCGACAGAATCGCGGCCGAACAGCTTGCCACAATCCGCGAGAAGATCGGGAAGCTGAAAAAGCTGGAGGCCGAGCTGGAACGCATTTCAACCCGCTGCCATTCCAACCACGTCAAGGATTGCTACGTCATCCAGGCGCTCGCGAACCATGATTTGTGTACTGCTGATCACGACTGAGAGCCTCCCGGCATAGCCGCTAAGCAGGCCAGAAGAAATCGATCAGCAGCTTGACGTTCAGAACAGCAATCACAATGGCGATGAGCCAGGCGAAGACTACGAGCCAGAGTGGCGCCTTCAAGTCGCCCATTTTTTCCGTGTTCGATGTGAACATCACCAGAGGAGAAACCGCGAACGAAAGCTGGAGGCTGAGGACAACCTGAGTCAGGATCAGGAGCTGGGCCGTGCCGCTGTCACCAAATGCGATGGTGACACCCGCGGCCGGAACGAAAGCGATGGCGCGCGTGATCAGACGCCGGAGCCACGGAGCAGCTGGATCTTAAGGAACCCTTCCATAACGATCTGCCCAGCAAGCGTCGCAGTAATAGTCGAGTTGATCCCACAGCAGAGCAAAGCGATCCCGAACAGGGTCGGAGCGATCGCAAGCCCGAGGAGCGGAGCGAGCAAGTTGTGGGCCTCGCCGATTTCGGCCACATCTGTCAGGCCGGTTTGGTGGAAAATAGCTGCCGCAAGGATTAGGATAGATGCGTTCACCAGGAGTGCGAACATCAAGGCAATCGTGGAATCAACCGTCGCATACTTAAGCGCTTCGCGTTTTTCGGGAAGAGATTGACCGTAGGCGCGGGTCTGGACGATGCCGGAATGCAGATACAGATTGTGGGGCATTACGGTAGCGCCAAGAATGCCGAGCGCGAGGTAGAGCATGTCCGGGTTCGTCACGATCTCCGTCGTAGGGGCGAAGCCCAGAATGACCTCACCCCAGTCTGGATCGGCGAGAGCAATCTGAACTGCAAAGCACACTGCGATTACGCCAAGCATAATGATGACAAGAGCCTCTACCCACCTGAAGCCCAGCTTTTGGAGGTAAAGGATGAGGAACACGTCCAGCGCTGTAATGATTACCCCTGGCTCCAAGGGGATACCGAATAAGAGGTTGAGGCCGATTGCGGTGCCGATCACCTCGGCGAGGTCGGTCGCAATGAGGGCGATTTCCGCCAGGCATTCGCATAAAGCCGTTAGATACTCAAGAATATCCTCGTCGCCCGCCGTCAACCTCATTTTAGGATTCATTGACCATAATGTTCTTGAGCAGGATGGCCGGTCCTGTGGTCGAGTAGGAGGCCGTCGTGTTTGAGTATCGGGTAAAAGCGTTCCCTGTCACCCTTCTGAAGGCCATGATGACGCCACGCCTCAGGAGCTACGCCCGCAGGGCTGCGCAAGCTCTGGTAGGCGGACTGATCGCGGTTTCCGCTCTGGCTGGCACCACCGCGGCCGCAGCCGAAGATCGCTCCCTCAAGCTCTTCTTCACCCACACCGGGGAGCGCGCAACGATCACATACAAGCGCGACGGCCGGTTCGATCAGAAGGGCCTGGCACAGATCAACCGCTTCCTCCGGGACTGGCGTAAGAATGAGCCGGCCCGCATGGATCCACGTCTCCTCGATCTCGTCTGGGAGATCTACGGCCGGAGCGGCGCGAAGGACTACATCCACATCGTCTCCGCCTACCGTTCGCCGACCACTAACAACATGCTGCGCGGCCGCTCGCGGAGCTCCGGCGTCGCGAAGAACAGCCAGCACACGCTCGGCAAGGCGATGGACTTCTACATTCCGGACGTCAAGTTGGCCAAGCTGCGGGCGCTTGCCATGCAGGCGCAGGTCGGCGGCGTCGGCTACTACCCCACTTCCGGATCACCCTTCGTTCACCTCGACGTTGGGAACGTGCGCGCATGGCCGCGCATGTCGCGTCAGGAACTCGCAGACATCTTCCCGAACGGCAAGACGATGCATCTGCCATCCAACGGGAAGCCCCTGCCGGGTTATCAGCAGGCGGTCGCCGACTACAAGCGGCGGGTGGGTTCCAAGTCGATCGAGATCGCAAATACCGCTAGCGGGAAGCGCTCGTCCAGCGCCGGGAGTGGTCTTATGACTGCGATGCTGCCGACGCCGAAGAGCAGCGCGCAGGAGGCTCTGGAAGTGCAGGCCGGCGCGCGCGTCGAGGACCTTGAGGTGCCGAACCCAAGCTACGTCGACCTCGCCTCCGTTGCCGTCCCGCTTCCCATGCTCCGGCCAGCCGTCGTCGCGCATACACCTCCAATGGAGACGGCGTCTCTGGGGCAGGCAGAGATTCCCGCTCCCGTTATCCGGGCCGGGGCGATCTTGAGCCCAGGGCTGCGGCAGCCGGAGGGCTCCATCGCCACCCTCGGGTTCCTCCGGTTGGAAAAGGACTCGGAAAATGAGTCTGACTCGGAGGAAGCTTTGATTTCATGGGCTCTCTCGAAGCCCGGAAGCGCCGTTAGTATGACCACCCCGAGCTTCGTGTTCCGGACGACCTCTTCTCCCTTTGAACTGCCTTCAAACGAAGCTTCAGACGCCACGCCGACCGAAGCGGGGTTCGATACAAATCGGTTTTGGGCTGGTGGTTAGCACAGCAACTGAGGTTCTTAGGCATCGGGCGCCGTGGGAGAAGCGACGGTAGGTTCCGAGCACCCGGAACCTTCCGCCAAACGAGCGGACATTCTCTCCATGTCCTCCGGCATCGCCTCAAGACGGATGCCATAGAATGCACCATCCAGACCTGCCGGTCCCCGGATTGAAAAGCCTGACGCGGCGCCTGCTTGCGTCTCCACGTCCGTGGCCGGGTCACCAATAAGAGTCACCTTTGCGCCAATGGCGCGACCACGCATCGCCGACAATAGATTGGGGCCATTGCCGTCCACAACTGAAACCTGGACCAGATGGGGCGACTGCTCCCTGCGCACAGCTTCCGCGACACGAAGCGCCGTGCGGAAGCGGGCAATATCATCATCTGCATTGGCCACGACGAACTGCCTGATAACCAGTCCGTGGCCGTCGGTTGCTTTCACCGATGCAACGGTACTGCAGTCGACTCCATGGATCTCTGCGAACGAAGGTCCCATAACGGCCGCTGGTCCGACGTAGACCGCCGCCGCTCCACTGGCCCCGCCCAGGAACAGCGTAGCCAGCAATATCCTATAGGCGTGTTTTCCGCGTACCTGCATCTGCCCAGCTCTTCACTAACACACGACACGGTTTTATCGGCCTGAAGATTTGAAGACTCATGAAGGGATAGGGTTAATAGGTTCGCTCACCTTCCAATAAGCCAAGAAAGAGTTCTGATCTATCAAGACGATCAGGGGTCGCCGTGACCCGAATGGACTTCCGCAGCCGGGGCAGAAATTCTGGCTTGCACGACAAACTCCACCTCCACCGCGCCCGCCGTTTCAAACTGCAGTGTCGCCTTGAACGTCTCGCCTTCAGCAGGCCGCTGTTTCGGGTTGACGAACATGATATGAGCGCCGCTCGGCTGCAGGACGACCGTGCCCCCTGCTGGGATCTCCATCCCTTCCTTGGCAGGCCGCATCCTTGCCACGCCATCCACCAGCGACGAGTCGTGGAGTTCCAAGCGCTCCGCGATCGGTGTGCTACCGCCGATGAGACGGTCAGCTTCCGACCCCGTGTTCACGATAGTGACATAGCCGCCCAGGACTGGTGCGACCGGAGGCGCTTTAGCCGACCAAGGGTGCTTAAGCTCAAGGCTGCTCACATTGAAGGCGTGGGCGAGGGCAGCGCCCGCAAAAGGGAGTGTGAGGATCACAGCAGCCGCGAGGGTAATCGGATAGGTTCGAATTTTCATTTCTTCTCCTTCTAGTGTGAGGTGGCTCCCAAGCCAGAAAAGCTCCGGAAGGGGTTTAGGCCGCCAGCACGTCGATCATGCTCGACACCAGCAAAGTGGAGATGTCGAGCGGTAGTGCGCTGTATACTCTCTCCGCAAGGGATTCACCTTATAGGGCGCAGTAGACGCAGCGCGTTCATAGTGACAAGCACAGTCGCTCCCGTATCGGCTAGAATTGCCGGCCAAAGCCCAGTGATCCCGGCTATGGTGGTGACCAGGAAGACAGCCTTGAGCCCGAGCGCGATGGTGATGTTCTGGTAGATGTTGCGCATCGTGCGCTTCGAAAGATCGACCATAAGAGCGACGTCGCCCACCCGTCCATGCAGAACCGCTGCATCTGCAGTTTCCAGCGCCACGTCGGTTCCGCCGCCCATTGCGATACCGACATCGGCGGCGGCAAGGGCCGGGGCGTCGTTGATACCGTCGCCGATCTTGCCGACCACGAAGCCTTGCCGCTTGAGCTCGCCGACGATCCGCTGCTTGTCTTCGGGCATCAGTTCGGCGCGGACCTCGATGCCGAGCTGAGCTCCGATGGCGGTGGCTGTCCGCTTGTTGTCGCCTGTCAGCATGACGGTCTTGATGCCCGCATCCGTCAGCGTCTTCAGCCCGGCTACCGCGTCGGCGCGCGGCTCGTCTCTCATGGCGATCGCTCCCGCGAGGACGTTTCCGATGACGAGAACGGAGACGGTCTTCCCTTCGTCGTTGAGGGCGGTGATCGTCTTCGAATGCGCCATTGGTATCGCAACACGTTCGGCGGCGGCCCTCGGCGAACCGAAGAACACCTCGACACCGTCGATCACGGCGGTCACGCCCTTGCCGCCGAGGGCCTTGGCATTGGATGCTGCCGGAGCGTCAATCCCGTCCTCATCGGCCCTATCGAGGACCGCCAAGGCGAGCGGGTGGCTCGATCCCATCTCCAGTGCGGCTGCATAGCGCAGGACCTCGTCGACCTTTCGGCCGAACGGCAGGACGTTGGTCACCTTCGGCTTGCCCTCGGTAAGCGTGCCCGTCTTGTCGAAGGCGATAGCGGTAAGCTTGCCAAGTCCTTCGAGAACCGCGCCGCCCTTCAGGAGCAGGCCGCGGCGCGCACCCGACGACAGCGATGCGGCGATAGCGGCCGGCGTCGAGATGACGAGGGCACAAGGGCATCCAATCAGAAGAACTGCGAGCCCCTTGTAGACCCATTCGCTCCAGACGCCGCCGCCGAGCAGCGGAGGGATGATGGCGACCAGCGCCGCCACGACGACGACGGCCGGCGTGTAGTAGCGGGAGAAGCGATCGATGAAGCGTTCGGTCGGAGCCTTCGATTCCTGCGCCTCCTCGACGAGCCTTACGACGCGGGCGATGGTGTTGTCGGCGGCGGCAGCCTTAACTCTCACACGTAGCGCAGCATCGCCATTGACCGTGCCCGCGAAGACATTGTCCTCGACGGCCTTCCGGACCGGAACGCTCTCACCTGTAACAGGGGCCTCGTCGACCGAACTCTCGCCCGCGACGATGACGCCGTCGGCCGAGATCCGGTCGCCTGGGCGGACGAGGATGATCGCACCCACTTCAAGCGTCTCTGCGGGAACTTCGCGGATCTTCCCGGCCTCCTCCAGCAACGCCGTCTTGGGTACCAGTGCCGTCAGCGATCTGATGCTTTCGCGCGCCTTGCCCGCAGCCACGCCCTCGAGCAGTTCGCCTACCAGGAACAGGAACACGACGGCGGCCGCCTCCTCCGTGGCGTCGATGAACAGCGCGCCGACGGCGGCGATGGTCATCAGCATCTCGATCGAGAACGGAGTGCCTGCCATTGCCGCCATGATGGCGCGACGGGCGATCGGAACGAGGCCGACCAGCATTGCGACGATAAACGCGTAGGTCGCAATGTCAGGGAACAGAAGACCGATGCCGTAAGCAAACACGAGTGCGGCGCCCGCCATGATGGTCAGGCGGCCCTTCCCGCTCCTCCACCAGGGTCCTTCGGACGGACCGTGGTTGTGGCCGCCGTTGTCGGCGTGAGGTTCGACTGCGGAGCCTGCACGATGCGTGTGCTCCGTCACCGGGGCAGCAGAAGCCGTCTTAGGGCGGATTGGCGTCGCCTGAAATCCCAGCCCCGAAAGCTTTGTGCCCACGGCCTCGAGATCGCTGGTGCCGTCGTGAGTGACCGTCATCGTACCAGCCGTCACGGAAACGGCCACCTCGGAAACGCCGGGCATGCGCCTGACGGCCGTGTCGATCTTGCTCGCGCAGGAAGCGCAATCCATGCCGTCGACACGAAATCTTGTTTGCAGCGGTTGGCTCATCTCAAGTCCTCATTATGTCAACGAGGATAGTACGACCTCTAGCTACTAGAGGTGCAAGTGAGTGAATGCACAATGTTGGTCAGCTTAGTGATCGTCGTCCCTGGCCTCACACGCCATTGATCGGTCGCTGGAACGGGAAGGAGACTGCACAGAAGCATCGTTCCGCTTCTCTAACGCAGACGCCGCGAGGAACCCTGCTTCGAAAGCTTCTCGGATACGCGCCTTGTCTCTGTTGGTGCGGGCGACGTGGCCAAGGGACTTCCACCATGTAAGCCAGGCGTTTTCGAGTTCTCTCATACTTCTGCCTCGTCAAAATCCATTCTGCGCCCGTCTCACCCCGTCTGATGGATGAAGGCCGCCATGGCGTTGCAGTTCACTCTGCAGGCTTTGCAAGCATGGGATCGGTGCCCGGTATGTTAGCAGCTTTGCACCTGTAGCCGTTATCGCCTTGGGCCGCACATCCACAAGTGTCTTTATGTCCAAGCCCCAGGGCTGATCAGAAGGCACTGCACTGACCATTGTTGTGGCTGTGTTGGGCAACGCGACGTCAAGCGGATTTCTCTTGACCGGGCGGCAGCTTCAGGGGTGTTCAGCTCCGTGCTTCATGCGCCGTTTCAACTCCAAGGAGAGGGCTGTGCGGCGATATGGAGACAATTTGCGCCATGCCTTGATTTCGTCGGTCGTCCGGCCGCAGCCCAAGCACCATTTCTTGCGTAGGTCGAAACGGCAGACATCGGTGCAGGGCGAGTCGTTCTTCATAATAAACCTCATTTAAGATACGCTCGAACGACGTCGATCAGCTCGGCGGCGCCTTCATCCCGTTCTGTTTGGGAAAGCCCCCCCGCCGCAAGGTGCATCCGGATATGATCCTCAATAACTTCGCCCATGAGACCGTTGATTGCACCCCGCGCTCCCGCGATCGATTGCATGACCTCAACGCAGCCTTTATCCTGATCGAGCATTCGCTCGACACCCTCCATTTGCCCGCGAATACGACGGACGCGGTTGATCAGCTTTTGCTTCTCACGGAGTGTGTGTGTCATGTCTCTGGTCCTCTGATAGCGGCCGTTAAGGGTTAAGGTACACGGGCTTCAACCTCCACCGTCACATGCGACAGATCATGAATGGCGGCAAGTTTTGCGCGGTAATAAGACGGATTTTGAGGGCGATCGGCGACAATTGATACGATTGCCCCATGGTGACCTGGTCCAAGCTGCCAGATGTGGAGATCGATGACCTCCGCGCCTTCCTTGACGAGGATCTCCTGAATTTCCTCCGGCAGGTCCTCGCCCTGCGGAATGTAGTCGAGAAGAACACCGCCTGCGCCCCGGATCAATCCCCACGACCAGCGGGCAATCACGATGGCTCCGACAACGCCGATTGCCGGATCTAGCCAAAGCCAACCGTATAGGCTGCCGAAGACCAGCGCACCGATTGCCAGAACTGAGGTCAGGGCATCGGCCAGCACATGGATATAGGCGGCTCGAAGGTTTTGATCCTGTGCTGCCGCGTGTTCATGGCCATGGTCATGCCTGTGATGGTGATCGTCCTTGAGAAGCCAAGCGCAGACAAGGTTCACGATCAGGCCAACGACAGCCACCACGATGGCTTCCTCGAAATTGATCGTAACGGGTGACTGGAAGCGCAGGAAGCTTTCCCAGCCGATCAGCAGCGCTATCATTGCTAGCACTACGGCACTCGCAAAACCTGCGAGGTCCCCGAGCTTACCGGTGCCAAAGCTAAAGCGGCGATTATTCGCATGCTTGCGGGCGTAGAGATAGGCCAGCGCAGCGATGAGGAGAGCAGCGGCATGGGTGGACATATGCCAGCCGTCCGCCGTGAGAGCCATCGACCCGAACATATTTCCGGCAACGATCTCCACCACCATCATGGTCGCGGTGATCGCAATCACCAGCCATGTGCGCCGCTCATTTCTCTCGTGGTTGTCGCCAAGGAAAAAGTGACCATGGGAGGCGTCGAGCGAACGGCCGTGGCTATGGCCGCAAGCATGTTCACAATGATGATTGTCGGGTGGGGTCATCGCCGAAGCTCCTTCACTATATCATAGTGGGGTACCCTATATTTTTGAGGTTGGCAACTCGCGTCCGGCTCGCTCCAAACATGGCTCTCCGCAGATGATGACATCGGTAGCGGAACGAACCCAAGGTTCGATTTAATATGAAGAAAGGTAGTTATCGCGGAACGGCATCCAGCAATGTCTGATCGACCAGCGGCGTAACCTTCATTTGGCTCCGAACGGGATCGCTCAGTCGTTCGATATCCGCTGGCGTCAAATAGTCGAGTTGGGTGATAAGGGCGTTGTAGAACACCTTCCGTCCGAGCCGAGTGTTCATTTGATCGACCAGCTCCTTTCGAAGTAGGTCTACCGTGAAATCCGGGTCGGTCAGGACGGGCATTCCCGCCTGGAGCAGCGACAGGAGTTGATCGGTGAGGTCAACGCTGATTGGGTAGGTCCGATCGTGATAAGCCTCATCATTCGCCGTCAACGAAACTTTTGCGACCACATACCCATTGATCTCCTTATTCCGCACGATTGGTACCGTGACCATGTCCGACGCCACCGAATGATGCTCGGTCAAGAGCGGGAACCGGGGTAAGACAGGCTCAGGTGTCAATTTATATTGCCATCCCGCATAGACTGCCGTGAGGCACACTCCGGCACACCACACGCCGATGATCCCGTACTTCAACATCTCCAGGCTCTCCAATAATGGGATAGCCCCCCGCCCGGAAATGCGCGGGAGGCCATACAGCAGTTACATCATTCGTTTGAAGTCGCTGTAGTCACCGTCTGTCTTCAGCGTGACCGTCACCGGGGAGCCTGTCCGGTTGCGCCAGAACCAGCCGTGATTGCCGTCGAAGGCGGCCTCCAGCACGCCATTGTCCTCGGCAACACCCCGGCCCTTCTCATAGCTGATGTTCTCGCCACCACCGTCTCCGTGGGTGTCGAAATTGACCTTGGAGCCATTGGTCGTCCAAGAAGTCCCAAGGGTACCATTTCGATCGCTCCACCGCGACGGAACCTAGGCGGATGCCCGCCTAGAGGGCAGGCGCCTAGCTCTACCGCGCGCGGAGCCCACCACAATGATGAACAACTCGGGGCCGACACCACAGATGGCGCCTTCCCCGCAATGCCTTGCAAGGCCAAGCTTTATCCAGCTGGCGCTAACCACGCGTCCCGCCATCTCTGCCTCCGCGGCCGATATTGCCGAAACCCGCAGAACCCATCATTGCAAACTCCACAGTTGATGGAAGAAGCTCCTCTATTGGGGCGGAAACCGGCAGCTTTGGAACAGTACTTCAATGGCCAAGCCAGGCTGGTTGTCGCTGAGGCGGATCTCCGCATCGTGCAGCTGCGCAACTGCAGAGACAAGCGCTAGGCCAAGCCCATGACCGGGGCTGCTGCGGCTGCTTTCAATTCGGTAGAAGCGCCTGAATACTGCCTCCCGCGCCTCTGGCGGAATTCCCTTCCCGTTATCACGAACCCGGACAAGAGGATGACCACTTTCAACCGTTAGCTCCATTCTTACAACAGTCTGCACGGGCGTGTGCCTCAAGGCGTTCTCGATAATGTTTGCCAGCATTTGCATCAAAAGTTCACGGTCACCTTGGACCCATACGTTGGGAGCGAGAGAACCAATGATCTGACGTCCACCGTCCTCGGCAACGGGAGAGAATGCATCACATACGGTCGTGCATAGATCAGATAGATCTACCCCCGCAAACGCAGCCCGGCGAGTGCCGGCCTCGATCTGGGCAATCCGTAACAAGGCCGCGAATGTCCCCAGGATGTCATCTGTTTCCTCGATTGCCTTATCCACAGCGGCGCGGAACGTTTGCACGTCCGCAGATCTTCGGCGGACGGTGTCCAGCCCCTGCCGCAAACGTGAAAGTGGAGTGCGTAGGTCGTGAGCGATATCATTTGACACCTGGCGCATCGACTCCATGAGAGATTCAAGCTGGGCCAGCATCTCGTTTATATTTGTGGCAAGGCGGTCGAACTCATCGTTTGAGCCCCGCAGAGGCACACGTTCGGTGAGGTGCCCGTCGGAAAAGCGGGTCGTAGCTGCCGCGAACGTCTCGACACGGCGCAGAAAGGATCTGCTGAGAACGAGACCTCCCGCGAGGGAAAGGATGATCGCTGTCATTGCAGCCCAAGCGAATGAAGCCAGGATCGCGCCTCTCAGCTCATCCTCCTCGCCCGAAGGAAGTGCCACTAGAATCGCGCCTTTGCCTGGAACGACGGATCGCTTTGCTAAGAGCCTTTCGCTGTCATCGTCAGTCTGTGGGATACTCTGCCAATCCGGACCATCCGCTGCGAAGGCAAGATCACCAGCAAGGATCCTCCCCTGTTCGTCAACAATTGCATAATGCAAGTCGCGCTCATCAGGAAGAGGTCGCGACCGCACAAACCGTATCGCCTCCGAAAACCCATCTGACCGAACAGTTTGAAGAAGTCGCGCCGTTTCTAAATCTATGGCGCTTCGGGTCTGGCCGTTCGCAAAGTCCGCCAAAAGGAAGAACACAATTGCGAAGAGAACTGCAGTCAGTGCGGCAAAAAAGATCGAAGCCAACAGCGCCAGGCGAAAGGCGGTGGTCTGGAAGAGCCTAATCCGTGTCACGTAGACAGTACCCCGCTCCGCGCACCGTGTGGATCAAGCTTTTCTCGCTATCGTCGTCGAGCTTCGTCCGCAGCCTGCTGATATGGGTCTCGACGATGTTTGTCTTCGGATCAAAGTGGAAGTCCCATACATTCTCCAGAAGCATCGTTCTTGTAACAATTTGGCCCGCGTGGCGCATGAGATACTCCAGCAGTTTGAACTCGCGCGGCTGGAGCGAGATGCTGGTAGATCCTTTTCGGACGGACCGCTTTATCAGGTCCATTTCTAGATCTGCCACCTTCAGTGTAGTTTCTACAACCGCTATCGGTGGGCGCCGGCAAAGCGCCTCCATTCGAGCGACAAGCTCGGCAAAAGCGAATGGTTTGACAAGGTAGTCATCGCCACCGGCTTTGAGCCCGTCCACTCGGTCGTCGATACCACCAAGGGTCGTGAGAAAGATGGCAGGGGTCATAATCCCCGCTCCGCGGAGAGTTTTGATGACGCCCAAACCGTCCAGGCCGGGCAGCATACGATCTACCACCAAGCAGTCATAATTACCGTCGGCTGCGAGAAACAACCCACTGCGTCCACTGTCCGCGTGGTCAACGACCCAGCCACACTCCTCAAGCCCGCCCACAACGTAGGCAGACGTATCGCGATCGTCCTCGATGACAAGGGCTTTCATATCAGACCTCAAGACCCTTTGGGAGACAGTTACAGCCTGCCCCACCGTTTCAAGGGTGGGGCAGGCTGGGCGGCTAGGCTAGTTGCGCCCTTCTGCACCTTCTCCTGTTTCCCGTGAGTCATTTGCTTCCTCATTCTCACCGGAATCGCCATCTTCGTCCTCGGCGTCGGGCTTTTCAGCCATGGCAACCGCCCTGCCCGTGGCAGCGTCGACCGATACTTTCTGTTCGCCGGTCGCAGTCAAAAGTTCGATCTCGTACGCAAGAGAGCCCTTTTCGTCATCGATGCCTGCAGCCGCGGCCTTTCCTCCGAACTCCTTTTCAGCAGTCGCGATCGCCTCCGCAAGGGACACTTTCGCACCATCGATCATGGGGAATTCCGACGGGTCGGTCTGCTCGATCTTCGCCGCTTGCGCATTTGCAGTCTGGGTGAAGATCGCACCAAGAGCGCCCACGGCGAGCAGGCTGGCGAGGGCGGCAGGAATGAGTCTTGACTTGGTCATGTCTATTCTCCGTTGTTCAACGCACTGCACCGTGCGGCGCGTTGAAAGTGACCCTAGTGATCCGAGCATTGCGGGGTTATGTCCTGAACTATACGGTTTTGTCGTCTTTGCATTCGATATTGCTTGAGGTCCGCGAGCGCTCGTGCTCTCAACCGGCGTCCGCCGCACTGTTTTCTGAATGACCTTGTCACAGGCGCTTCTAAGACAAATACGCTCTTCCTTTGCGCGTGCTTCCAACCATGCGTCAAGACGGAGATAGCTGCGCTTGTTCCAATCTTTTAGGTGGCTCCAAGCTCGATGCTCGGCAATTTGTCCGTATTCGCCGCAAACTCCCTCGCCGAGCTTCGTCACGTGAAAGAAGAGCGCCGCAGCCAGGCGGCGGGCTGATGCGAAGTCAAGTAGCGGCCGCAAGAGTCAGAAGAAGGGTCCCGAAGATGATCCGATAATATGCGAAGACGCAAAAGCTGTGGTTGCGGATGAAGCCCAGTAGCCATTTCACAGCCACGAACGCAACACCTGTGGATACGATGAACGCCAAAGCTAACATGCCGAAGTCTTCTCCGGCGAAGCCCACTTTTGACTGGTCGTAAAGCTCGTATGCGCTGGCGGCATACATCGTCGGGATTCCGACCAGGAAAGTAAACTCAGTTGCCGCCGCGCGGTCCGTCGTTCCGGCGAATATGGCCGCGAAAATGCAGGCCGCTGAGCGGGAGGTGCCAGGAAAGATCCCCGCGACCACCTGCGCTACGCCGACCGCTATTACCGTTGCCCATGTTACCGTAAATCGCGGCTGCTGGCGCCTCAACCACCGTTCGGACGCGAGGATCCAGACGCCCCCGACAATCAACGCCCATGCGACCGGACCAAGACTGGTTGGCAGGGAGAAACCGGCGTTTTTAGCGACGAGGCCGAGTACTGCCGTGATCAAGAACGCCGCGATCAGCTTTACCGCATAGGCGAGGTTCTCTGGCCGGCGGAGGCCGATGGCCAGGTCTAGCAGACGCTTGCGGTAAACCAGAGTCACCGCCAACATTGCCCCCGCCTGGATCACTATGTTGAAGAGATCCGACCGCTGGCCCAGCCATTGCTCCGCTATCAACAAATGTCCGGTACTAGAAATTGGCAGGAACTCCGTAATGCCTTCTATGATACCTAGGAGAACGACGTTTGCGATTTCGGGCAATGAGGTGACCTTTCTAGCTGATTGATGCATTGGGGGAGAGTGAAGACGTTCGCGGCAAATCGATCACTGCCTTCGGGCAGTTCCGTCTGTGACGGCCCGCCGAAGCAGTACCGTTGTCAGCGTCAGACACCACGGGTAGGCGCCACTTTGGGCTCGGCAAGAAGGCACTCGTGCTGGTGCGTCGGTGCCAAAAGCTGCCCGCCGTCCGCCAACCAGGCGCATCCACGCTTAAGCCAAGATCCAAGGAAACACCTCCCATCAAGCGCATCCTGCTAGTCAGACTGGCAAGATCGAATGGTTTCACCAAGAAGTCAGTCGCACCGCATCTGATCGCTTCAAGCCGGTCAGAGATCAAGTCGGAAGCGGTCATCACAATCACTGGAACAGAGCTGCGACTTCTGACGTCGCGGAGAAGTGTGAGACCGTCTCCGTCTGGTAGGCGAAGGTCGAGCAAGACCATATCGAAGGCCAACAGAGCCATCGTATTCAAGGCCTCCCGAGTTCGGTCTCCCAATGAGCGTCGTGCCCCAGCGCAAACACGTGATCGCGAACCGCTCCGCCAAGAACAAGATCATCCTCTAGCAGTAGAACGTGCAACTCAAACTCCCATTCCGGTTTGGACATCTCTTAACCGCGATGGTCTTGGTGGCGGCAGATCAACGGACGCTCACAGCCATACAGACACCGCGATAACGTGAACCGGTAGAAGCATGTTGGCGATGACGAGACAAAGAACAGCGAACGACCCAAGATTCTTGGCGTGTCGGCCGGTGTCCGAGATTTCGGGCGAAATTCTATCAACGATTTCTTCGATTGCCGTGTTCAGTGCTTCCACCGCCATCAACAGCAGGAAAAGTATGGCCGCTGCAATTCCGACAGCCGGTTCGACATCCATATAAAAGTAGAACAGGCACAGGCCCGCGCCGGCGGCAAGTTCCTGCCGAAATGCTGCTTCCTTGCATGCCCGGAAGAACCCACCTGCCGAGTAGCGGCCAGCGGCCAGGAGATGAGCAACGCCGACCAGCTTTTTATCCCCCGATCGCCCGCTCATGAAGATCCCCCCGTCTTGCAGTTCGCGAAGATATCAAAAGCGGGATCGTATACCTCTGCGGTCACGTTCATCATGCTCAACACGCTGTGGAAGAGGTTGTCGTGCGATCGCGGTAAGCTGGCACCCTTGGAAAGGCATTCCCGGTCCAGACCCATCGATCTATCGAACTGAGGATCCGTCCACAGAAGAAATGGCACCTTTGTCTGCACATCAGGAGCCAACATGTACGGGGCGCCGTGAAGATAAAGCCCGTTTTCTCCCAAGGATTCGCCGTGGTCGGAAATATAAATCAAGCTTCCTTGTAACCGGTCCGAGTTAGACTTGAGCCTATCAATGACGGATGAAATAATGAAATCAGTATAAAGGATGGAATTATCATACGAGTTGACGATTTCGCTGTCATTGCAGTTGCCAAGCTCCGCCGTCAGACACTCCGGCTCGAACCGCCTGAATGCCTCAGGGTACCGCAAATAATAGGCGGGTCCGTGGCTGCCCATCTGGTGAAGAACGAGGACGCTGTCACTTCTGACCGATCTCAGCCATTCGTCGAGTGGGTCTAAGAAGACGCCATCCTGGCACTCGTTTAGTCGGCAGTATCGAGCATCTGTAGAGGCTGCGAAGTCAACGAACTTTACACGGTCTGCCACCCCTTTGCTGCCTGTACTGTTGTCCCACCACTCGACCTGGACGCCGGCTCTGGCGAGTACGTCCAGAAGCGTTTCATTCTCGAGCCCTTTGGCGTGTGAGTAGCTTGCGCGCGTGAACTTCGAAAACATGCATGGCAATGATGTTGCCGTCGCTGTTCCGCAGCTCCCCGTATCGGCAAAATATACGATGTCTTGCGCAGATAGCAGAGGGTTGGTTTCGCGAGCGTAGCCGCCGAGTGAGAAGCTTTGGGCACGAGCAGTTTCGCCCGCGACGATGATCGCTACACGAGGCATCGTTGATCCATCGTGAGTCGCAGTGATTTTTGCGTCTTGACCGACGGGCTGGATGACAATTTGAGCTTCGGCGCCTGTCTGTATCAGAAACTGGGTTATGCCAACCAGAGGCGTCACGGGATTGAGAGCCTTGGCGATATCTTTATGCTCTCTGAGAGCAGCAATGAAGACATTCGAGTAGGCATATCCAGCGAAAGCGAAAATCACCAGACAGGGAAGTATAACCGCGCTGTTCCAGAGAACCTTTTGGACGATCGGGCGGTGAACGACCCGAACCCATAGAACCAAAGCAATCGGAAGCACGGCGAATAGAAGTAGGTGAAGCGCAAAGCCCAGGGTGATCAGATGCCGAGCTTCTGCTGGGGTCGTCTCGATGACATTCCGGAGCATATCGCGATCCACGATCACTCCGAAACGATCCGTGAACCAGGATGTGACCGCTCCGGTAAGGATCAGAAGTATGCACAAAGGCTTCGTGAAATACTTGACTGAGAACGCGGTAATCGATGCTGTGAAAAGAACTGCCACTGCCACGTAGAGCGATACTACGGCTCCCGGGCTGCCGCCGATATACTCGTGCACTTTCGTCCAGAAGGTGTTATTGGTGCAGAATGCCAGAAAGAACGCGACCAGCACACTCAGTGTTATGCTGCCGATTTCCGGCCTGGATAAGGACCTGTGTATGTTGTATTTCGTCAGGAAAGCCACCGTCGCCTCATCGTTTGCCTCATGGCGCAGCAAATGGATGATCAAAGGAAAGCCGCTTACGAAGCGAGGCGGACGAGTGCCGAGCTTCCCCATGCGTCATCTGATGCGCAGACAGGCAAATGTTGTGTTTTGCTGACAATGAGCTGAACGGCACCAAGATGCGCCGGCGAACGATCAATCGTCGAGCACCTCGTCAGCGATGCGACCTTCAGATTGAGAGCCCTAAGCTTGCCAAAAGCACTGAGTTCAGGCTTTAACGGTGGGCTCAGCAGCTTTTTGGTTTCTCGGCCCCATGCGCATTCTTCTCATAGAAGACAACCCAGCCCTCGGCGAGGCTGTTCGAGACTATCTTGCCACGGTCGGGCATGCTGTCGACTGGATGCAGACGCTCCAAGATGCCCACCTCGCTTCGGAAACGGTCCCCTATGGGCTGATCCTTCTTGATCTGCGACTTCCAGACGGCCAAGGCTTGTCTCTCCTAAAAAAGCTCCGAGCTTCGAAAGACATGACACCGGTCATCGTGCTTACGGCTCTGGACCAGATTTCCGATCGTATCGATGGGCTGAACGCAGGTGCCGATGATTATCTCGTCAAGCCGTTTGACCTTGGTGAGCTATCGGCGCGCATGCTTGCTGTGAGCCGTCGGCGTTCCGGCAATGCCGTTACATCCGTCGAGGTAGGAAACCTAATGGTCAACCAGGCTGACCGCAAGATCACTGATCGCGGCCGCAGTATCGAACTGTCCGGCCGGGAATGGGCAGTGTTTGAGGCGCTATTGGCTCGACCAGGTGCTCTCATGTCGAAGCGACAGATTGAAGAGACCCTATATGCATTTGGTACTGAGATTGAGAGCAACACAGTCGAGGTTTATGTTAGTCGGTTGCGCAAGAAGGTTGGGCGAGAAGTTATCGAGACGGTTCGTGGTGTGGGTTACAGGCTGAAGGTTGAGGGAGAGGAGCAGCGCACTCAATGACACGTCAGTTGATCGTATGGCTGACGGGACTGTTCACTGCGTTCTGGCTGGTGGCGGCTACACTTGCCGTATTCGTGGTCGAAGAGGAACTCACCGAGGCCATGGACCGAGCTTTGAAAGAAGCGGCTGAGAGGCTGGTTCCGGTTTTACAGAACGAGCTCGTCACAGAAAAACTCACGGGTTCCCGTGAGATTGCGCAGGCGGCGAAGGTGGCACGAGGGCAGTTTCTGCTTTATCAAGTGAGGGATGCACGTGGCGACGTCGTGCTCCGGTCGGACGATGCACCAGAAAAGCCATTCGAAGCGCCACTAGCTCCTGGCTTCTGGAAAAGCACGGAGTTCCAGTATTACACTTCGGCGGGGCCTAACGGCTTCTTCTTGCAAGCTGCCGATCTCCTCAAAGCCCGCGACAGTGCTTTGCGCGAAAGCAGCAACTCGTTGTTTCTTCCCCTACTTGCGCTCATTCCGATGCTGATCGTCACCGTTATCGCCGTTGTCAGACGCTCACTGTCGCCTGTCAGAGAGGTCAGTGCGGAAATCGAGAGAAAAGACACCGGCAACATGCAAGCAGTGGACGTGTCGCCGCTTCCGCCAGAGCTACGGCAGATCGCAGTGTCCGTAAACCATCTCCTTTCTCGCCTACGGGCCGCTCTTGACGCGGAGCGGGAGTTCACCTCAAACAGCGCCCATGAGCTAAGAACGCCAATCGCCGGGGCACTCGCGCATGCAGAACTTCTCTTGGTGGAGCTCGCCGGTCGCCCGGGAGAACATCGCGCGTCCCAGATCAAGCGGTCTCTTCGCGACCTCAGCCAGACAGCCGAGAAGCTTCTCCAGCTTTCACGGGCAGACGCAGGTCTCGGCTTCGAGGAGGCTGAAGCGGACCTGATCCCCATTTTGGATATGGTTGTCGGTGACTTCAAGCTTTACGATAGGGCAAATCGGCTGCTCTACACCAACCCGAGCGGGGCAGATCTCCGCGGGCCGTACAGCATTGATGCATTCGCTATTGCTGTGCGAAACCTCATCGAGAACGCTTTGAAGCACGGGAATCCTGACACAGCTGTGGAGATTGAAGTGCAGCCGGGGGGCGTAGTGAGAATCGTCAATGGCTCCGATATTGTGGCTCCCGAAGACCTCACACATCTGCGTCAGCGTTTCGTTCGCGGAAAGTCCGCGTCTCCGGGATCGGGATTGGGGCTATCGATCGCAGACCGATTGCTTGCCCAAATGAACGCTGAACTTCTACTCTGCTCGCCGGCCACCGGTCGCGAGAACGGTTTCGAAGCCGTCATTAGGTTTAGAGCCGCGCCTTCGCGAAGATTGCGTGATGGGTCGTCGCCGGACGGCTGAATAGCTCCCATTCAGGCTGCTGTCAGGATTGGGCCGTACTCGCCATCGAACCTTAAGCGCGAGTACAAGACATGCCGATACGTCGTCGAGAGCTCCTGAAAGCGACCGCAGCAGCAGTCTTGGTGATGAAGCCGGCGCTTGCCCAGATCCCGGCACCACTAACCTCCCCGGCAGAGATCTCCTTCCTGACCATCGGTGATTGGGGCAATCCGAAAAACCGCTCCGATGCCAAAAGCGTTGCGAAGGCGATGGCTCTCGTAGCCGAAGAACAGAGGACAGGGTTTGTAGTGGCGGCCGGCGATAATTTTTATCCGGCAGGTGTTTCAGGGGTCGGCGACCCCCTATGGCAAGTGGCTTTTGAACAGATCTATTCTGATAACGCCCTCGACGTTCCATGGCACGTCGCGCTTGGAAATCACGATCATAAAGGGAATATTCAGGCTCAGATTGACTACAGCGAACACAGCGGCAGATGGGATCTTCCGGAGCCCTATTACGTCCTTCACAAAAGTCGACAAGGCATCACGGCAGACTTCTTTTTCATCGACACGACGCCGATGGCGAAGGTTAACTTCTGGACGGAACTCATTTGGAGCGTCTCCGAAGTCGAAGACCAGCTTCGGTGGCTGGAGCGTGAACTGGCGGCCAGTTCAGCGCATTGGAAAATCGTCGTCGGCCACCACCCCGTTTTTTCCGGCGGAACCCATGGCGATACGCCATTTCTGGTTGAGCGCCTGCCACCCATCTTTAAGAGCCACGGTGTTCAGCTTTATCTAAACGGACACGACCACGACCTGCAACACATCCGACGGGGAGAAACGAGCTATCTTACATCTGGATCTGCCGCCAACTTCCGGACCACCTCGGCGGTCGAGGGAACCCGGTTCGCCCAGGCGAGGCTTGGATTTTTATCTACTCGCCTGCGCCTCACGTCAGCTACCCTGACTTTCGTCGCGGATGATATGCAAACTCTATACGAAACGGCTATTGGCAACGGAGCCTCATGATGCGCATGCTCCGTGCTAGACAGATTGCGCCGCCAACTCCTCTTCATGCTCGCGGTGCAGTTCCCCGCTTGATTAAACCGAAAGTGGTTGCGTGCCTGGTACTTTGCCTCTTGGCGGGAGGATATTTAGGATACCTGCAGCTTAGCGGGAATTTTCATTCAGTCATCGACGGAGAAGTCTATCGTTCGGCTCAACCGACACCTCAACAGCTTCAGGCCTACATCAAGGACTATGGAATCCGTTCTGTAATCAATCTTCGCGGGGAGCAAGTCGGCCGTGACTGGTATGATGCCGAAGTGGAAGCGGCGAATGCCAGCGGCGCTAAGCACTACTCCTTCAGGATGTCAGCTAGCCAGCAGCTCAGTCGAGATCGTGCGCAAGAACTCATCGAGCTCATGGCGAAGGCAGAGAAGCCCGTGCTCATTCATTGTCAAGCCGGCGCAGACCGATCGGGGCTAGCTGCAGCGCTATACATGGCGGTGATTGCTAAGGCAGGTGAGCAAGCGGCGGAACGTCAGATATCATTTCGGTATGGCCACATCTCGATACCGATGACAGCTGCTTATCCGATGGATGAGACCTTCGAAGCACTAGAACCGTGGTTGGGGTTTGGTGAGAGCTAACTTGGCCATCTGTCTTCTGACAAAGGCGACTGACTTTTCTCCGTTGGCTTGGTGCAAGACGGAAAAACGCTTTAGTTCCCGAACTGGGTTTAGTGGCTCGATCCACAACGCTTTCTCGTGCGGCTTGCTCACCGTCTATTCCAATGTCTTTGCAGGCACCGTTGCGAAAGTTCCTCCGCGCCGTGTCTGCCACGAATCTTTAACCGAATGGAGCGACGCTAATGTTCGACTGGATCACACAACTCGTCCAACAAACCGGCTACTTCGGTATCGCCCTTCTGATGTTTGCCGAGAATGTATTCCCTCCCATTCCTTCTGAGCTGATCATGCCGCTGGCGGGCTACACCGCAGCACAGGGCAACCAGAGCCTTGTTCTTGTGGTAGCGTCAGGGACGGTGGGGTCCGTCCTTGGCGCCCTCTTCTGGTACTATGTTGGCAGTTGGTACGGTAGCCACCGCCTCAAGCGCTTCGCCTCGCGGCATGGTCGCTGGTTGACGCTCTCTCCCGAAGAAGTCGATCAGGCCCAGGATCTTTTCACGCGGCATCAGACGAAGGCCGTGCTTTTTGGACGACTGATCCCGGCGGTGCGATCCCTGATCTCCGTCCCGGCCGGCGTCACAAGCATGCCTATTCCAAGTTTCCTCCTTTGGACGACGCTCGGCACAGCACTATGGTCGTCGCTTCTTTCTGGCGCCGGTTATTTGCTCCAGAGCCAGTATGCGCTTGTAGGCGACTACCTCAATCCGGTCTCCAATGTTGCAGTCGGCCTCATCACCGTGTGGTACGTCTACCGCGTCGTGACGTTTAAGTTCGGGCAAAAACAGCCCTGGTCCGAGCATGAAGAGAATTGAAATGGGGCTTTTAAATCCTCGCCAGAACACGCTCCAGCTCCAGCCACAGCTTCATCGGTTGACTTGAGCGCAAGCGCAACTCGCACACGACCAGGAGCGTGGGAATCGATGACGTGGGCAGCGTGGGCCCCGTGCGGACTACCGCTCCCGTTGCTCGTAGAGCCGTAGCTGTCGTGGCGTCCAAGTAGCACCGCGAGGCGAGTTCGATGCACTCCTGATCGGGACAATTCTCCGAAATTGTCTGACTCAGAGCACCCCAAGCTCGACGAACTTCAGCGCAACGCCTGTAGCCGGATCCGCGTAGATCTCAAAGTGCCGTACGACCGGCAGGCCCAAAAAGTGTTTCTTCGCTCTCGCCGAAAGGTGCCTAACAATCATGCGAAGGCCCTTCGGCGGTATGAAGGCTAGTTCGGAGAATGTCAGATCTATTGCCTCCCCCGCAGGCGGATTGGTGACCTGCGTTGGGCCAGAGCCGCCCCAAATGGCGGCCTCGGGAAGGTCCGTGGCCGCTAGTCCGTCGCATTCGATGAAGAGCATTCCGGAGCGGAGAAGGTGGCGGCTTAGTCCGCCGATCGCCCTGCGGACGAGCAAGGGGTCACGGGCAAGCAAGACGCGAGCCCCAGGCACGCCCTTCCGGCTTGTCGGCGCCAGGATGACTGGGTGGAATTTTCCGCAATCTTCTATCACCAAGCAGATGCAACCCAGATGCTGATGCTCTTTCACGATGCGCCACTGCGCTGCCTCAAGTGCGCTGACTGGCACCTGCGACGGGGACAGAAGACGGACGTACCAGGAGGGGCGACACGCAGCAACGAAGGTCGGCACGACAGCCGGGCCTGCGGGATGATCGCTGAAGCCGAGGCGGCGATTGATCTCTCTGATGGAATGAGAAGCTGTGACGTCGAGATATTCCAAGGTGTCGTCTGCCATGAGCCGCCGCAGGAAAAGCGTGGTCATCCACTCGTTGCCCGGCCTTAGGTAGAAGGAGGACAGGTTCATTTCCCTTCTCGCCTGCTGCGCGTACGTCACGCGATGAGCGGGGATCGCGAGGCAAATTCCAACATCTCTGCCGTGGGCACTGGCGATCTGGCCGATTACGCCGCCGCAGGCCCTGTCTGCGTAGGCGAACATCCGCTCCATGGTCCTCCGCCAGACCTCGCGAGGCAGGATGGGAAATCCTTCGCCAAGCAGTGCCAAGGCCGCATGGATTTCTACCCGCGTGATGGCGCGAAGCTTCATGCCGTATTTCGCGCCGAAAGAAACACCTCGATGCTTTGGAGGGTGTCGATCTGCAGAATGTCGAAATCCTCATCGGACAGATCCACGCCGTAATCGCTCTCCAGCGCGATCAGCACCTCGGTAGCAGCTATGGAATCGAGCAGTCCGCTCGAGAACAGACCTTCTGTCTCGCCAACGGAAGCGATTCCCCGTTCGTTCAAAATAGCCATGATCGTGTCCCTAATACCGTCACTCACACGTTCTCTCATCCTGCTCCTCCTGCCTCTGTTTTCGTTGCGGCCTCATCTGAACTTGCCTGGCCGCTTGACAGGTGCGTTCCTCCAGTTGCGCGAACAGCGCCCTGCGATCCACCTTGCCATTGATATTGACTGGCAAGCTATCAAGAACTTCGATCAGATTCGGCACCATGTAGCGCGGCAAAGTCGCAAGCAGGGCTGCAGAAATCGCCTCACCCGGATACCGGCTGCAGCAGAACCCTACAAGACCTTGGGCCGAGCCATCGACCACCGGCCATGCAACGACCGCTACCATGTCCGTTTGGCCAGCCTGCCGCAGATGCGCCTCGACCTCTTCCAATTCGATCCGGTTACCCTTGACCTTTACCTGATTGTCGGTCCGTCCCAGGTGGTGGAAGGCGCCATGTTCATCGCGCACGCCCAAATCGCCCGTCAGGTACCATCGGCGGTTTCGGATGACGCGAAAGCGGTCGGCCGTCTGTTCGGGTGCGCCGAGATAGCCCACGGCCAGTTGCGGCCCGGAAAGGGCGATCTCACCGGGCACACCATTCGGTAGCGCGTTGTGCCGGGAATCGAAGATTTCGACCTCCATGCTTCTGTAAGGCGTGCCGATGGCCAGAATGCCGCGACCGGTCGTCTCGATCGGCGGATCGGTCAGCTGCTGGCGCATGCAGATTACAGTACCTTCGGTCGGACCGTAGATATTTTCCACTACACCGTTCGGTGCCGCGGCGGCCCAGGCTTGGACTGCCGAGACGGGCAGAGGCTCACCGCAGAAGATCGACAGCCTCAGGCTTGGAAAAACACCAGACCTCAGAACGCCGTTGCGACGCATCACGGCAATCAGCGTCGGTACCGACATCCAGACCGTGATGGCGCGAGCCCGGACAAAGCGAGCCGGCGCCACCATCTCGAGGGCAGAAAGCATATGCAGCGAGGCCCCGGCCTCCGCGCAGAGGAACAGATTGTGAACTGTCAGGTCAAAGGAGACATCGCAGGTTTCGGCAAGGCGATCCTCTGGGACAAGATTTGTCCATAGACGACTTTCCTTAACATAGGAGGCAAGCGATCCGGCGGAGATCATGACCCCCTTGGGAAGGCCGGTTGTACCTGAAGTGAAGATAATGTAGCCTAGATCCTCCGCAGCGACCATCACCGGCTGCTGCAGGTGCTCAGCCTGCATATCGCCGAGCCGCACTATCTGCTGCCCATTGCGCCCCTCGACTTCGGAGGCGGCATTTGCGATCACCACGCTGTTAGGAGCAACAGCAAGAACGGCAGGTGTCAGAAGCGCCGCGCCGTTAACATCGACCACCAGTGCATCGAGCTCCATCAGCTGCAGCAGGGCTACGATCCGTTGTTCCGGCCACTTGAGATTGATCGGGACATAAGCCGCACCTGCAAAGCCTGCAGCCAGTATCCCGGCATAGGCCTCGAAGCTTCGGGTGGCCAAAATACCAACGCGTCTCGGGCGGCCATTCTTTGATAGGAAACCAGCGAGATGCTGAACGACCTTTCCCATTTCACCGTAGGAGACCTCGCGTGCGATATCGCAATAGAAGGGGCGGCCGGCGTGCCTCGATGTGGACCGAAAGAAGCCATTGGCGAGATTGTAGTTAGACATGCGTTTCTCCGCCTCCCTCGCATATACCTGCTGCTGGAACACAAGGATGGAAGTAGAAGATGAATCTAAATATCCCGTTGTTCGACAGCGCAAGGCAAGGCAATTGGGAAATTTTTGGAACGAATGGTTAATCGACCGGAGGCAAGATCGTTTGTTTCAAGGCCGTTTAAAAGCTCTTGGCAATGGCAGCTGATCCACCCAACCTTGGAGGTCGGACGCTCTTGAAGGGAACCACCTATCGGGCAGTCTCGGTGAACGCCTTTGCAAATCGCGGGCCACGCGGATCAAGGGGCACGTCGGGTGGCGTTGTGCGGCCGTCTTCTCCGCCCTCAGTGTCCTTGGTGCACTCGGCGGTTCCAGCATCGGCTCAGTCCCGACGTACTTGCCGTCCCAATTCTACGGCAATATCTGCGGTCAATTCCGAAGGGGCGATGCTCTCCGCTTCCATCACCCTGCCAAGGCGTCGGAGGTGGTAGCGATAATTCTCAGGTCTCGGGCTTGTAGTTCCTCGCGGCAAAATTTGCTCAATGGCGCAAGGTAAGGTCAAGGCAGGTGGCTTGTTCAGATTCTGTCGTTTCAACGCTCCTTGTTGCCGGAACGGCGATCTTCACGCCAAAGGCCTGTCTTTAGAAAGATATTCAACAGCTTCCGATCCCCGATGGACATTCTGAGTATTCAGTGCTGGACTTGGGTGTGGTCTTGCCCAGGCTGCTGCCGGAGGCCATAAACGTCACAGAAATAAGACGCACAGGAACCTTTTCCGCGTTTCCAAGGTATTGCAACGAGATAGGTCGGGAGTAACGCGCGAGTGGCGCAGAATTTTTTCGCCAATCTTAAACG
>TARA_R110002051_G_scaffold323052_1_pt1 | contig 31654 bp, 30 predicted proteins | sample TARA_R110002051 | Tara Oceans TARA_R110002051 (sample SAMEA4397023) | marine metagenome | biome: Polar Biome; feature: [MES] marine water layer (ENVO:01000295) within the mesopelagic zone...; material: water (ENVO:00002006), including particulate matter (ENVO:01000060) such... | reverse complement strand
CTGCGGCCGTCCGCCGTGACGATCCGGCGCAGGATCACCGGGCCATCCATCTCGATGCCCATTTCTTCCAGAATATCGGAGGAGCCGTGGCCGTCCGGCACGTCGAAGCTGGCCGTGACGACGGCCTGTTTCGCGCCGTTACGGACGAGGCCGCTGTCGGCCCGCGCGCCGAGGGCGAGACCGAGTGCATCGAGCAGGATGGATTTACCGGCCCCGGTTTCCCCGGTGAGCACGGAAAGACCAGGCCCGAACGTGAGATCGAGCCTGTCGATCAGCACCACATCGCGGATCGTGAGGCCGGTCAGCATGATTGATCAGAATATCCAGAGATCAAGGCCGAGGAGACCGTCATCGTCGTCCGCTCCCGAGCCGCGACTGGCGCCGGTGGTCATCAGGGCGTAGCTGTCCTGATACCATTCGCTTCCCGGATAATTGTATCCGAGCACGGCGGCGGTACGCTCCGCCTGCTCATGCAGGCCGAGGGCGGCATAGGCTTCGGTCAGGCGGTGCAGGGCTTCCGGAACCTGGTCGGTGGTGTCGAAATTTTCGACCACGCGTTTGAACCGGTTGATGGCGGCGAGATATTTTTCCTCACGCAGATAGAACCGCCCGATCTCCATTTCCTTGCCGGCAAGGTGGTTCCGGGTCAGGTCGAGCTTCAGCAGGGCATCGCGGGAATAGCCGCTTTCGGGAAAGCGCTGCACGAGTTCCTGCAGCGTCTCCATGGCGTTCTTGGTCAGCTTCTGGTCACGGCCGACATCGACGATCTGCTCGTAGTAGCTGAGGCCCTTCAGATAGTACGCATAGTCGACATTCTGATTGCTCGGGTTCAGCTGGATGAACCGGTCGAGGGCGTTGATCGCTTCGTCGTACTTGTTGTTCTGGTACAGCGAGTAGGCGGCCATCAGCTGTGCCTGCGTCGCCCAGACCGAGTAGGGATGCTGGCGCTCGACCTCGTCGAACAGGGGCGCGGCTTTCTTGTAGTCGCCTTCCAGCGCACTATCGACCGCCTCGTTGTAGAGCTCCTCTACCGGACGCTCGACATATTCCAGCTTCGGCTTGTCATCGCTGCAGGCGGCCAGGGCCACAAGGCAGGTCAGCAGAGCGAGGTTCTTCAGCCGCAGCGGGCCAAAATCACCAAAGGCGAATTGCATCGGATTTCCCCGGACATGTGTCCATAAGAAAATACGGTTCCCGGGCGCCGGAGCCAAGGGATTTGCGGAGTAACCCGCTTCCCGGCCGTGCCCGCCGAATAACAGTGTTGGGATAGAGGAGTTATGCGGTCGCGGCAAGCAACGGATGATCATGGTCCGCTGCGGCCATCTCCGAGGTCATCTCAACCAGCTCCCACGCGCTCTCGTCCGCGAACAGGGCCCGGAGCAGCTTGTTGTTGAACAGATGGCCGGACTTGGAGGCGTCGACGCGGCCGAGAATCGGCGCGCCCGCGAGATAGAGATCGCCGACGCAGTCGAGGATCTTGTGCCGTACGAACTCGTCCTTGAAGCGCAAGCCGCCCTCGTTGAGAATCTTGTCGCCATCGACGATCACGACATTGTCGAGATTGCCGCCCCGGCCGAGACCGGCCGCGCGCAGACGATCGATATCCTGCATGAAACCAAAGGTGCGGGCACCGCTGATGGTCTCGTTGAAGGTGCCGTTGACCAGCTTCACATCGAGGCTCTTCTCGGTGATCGCGGCGCTGTCGAACTCGATCTCGAAATTGACCGAGAAATGATCGTCCGGGGTGATTTCGATCCGGCGCTGATCGTCCTGGGCGCTGATGGGCTTGAGAATCCGGATGGCGCGGCGCGGCGCGTTTACGGGCGCGGTGCCGGCGCATTCGACCAGCAGCACGAAAGGCTCCGCGCTGCCGTCCATGATCGGCACTTCCGGGCCGTCGATCTCGATCAGGGCATTATCGATGCGGCAGCCGGCAAGCGCCGCCATCAGATGCTCGACCGTGGAGACGGTCACGCCGTCATTGTTCTGCAGCTTGGTGCACATGGTGGCGTCATGCACCATGTCCCAGCGGGCGGGAACCAGCGGGTCCTTGTCGGTGATGTCGGTGCGCTTGAAGATGATGCCGTGATCGGCCCCGGCCGGGTGCAGCGTCATCACGCAGTCGACACCGCCATGCAGGCCGACACCCCGGCAGGAGATACTCGTCTTCAAGGTCTGTTGCGCAATCACAAGGACGCTCCTGACACCGAACCCCGGTGGTTTGTTCCGATTTCCCGGAAAATTGAGGCCGGAATATTGGTAAATAATAAAATAAGCCCCAGAAGATGTATCAATATCTCCTGGGGCTCTCAAATCACTCTTTATGACTGAATATTACGCCGTAATGCATTGATTTAACGGCGTAAATTCAGGGTCAGTTCGCCTGCCTGCGCAGGAAGGCCGGAATGTCCAGGAGATCGTCGTCCTGGCGGGCCGGCGCAACCCGTTCAGACTGGTCCAGAGAACCGAGGCGGGCCTGCTTCGGTTCGGTCGCATTAACGTCCACGAAGCGTTGCGGATGCACTTCCTGAGCGGGCTCGGCCGGCTTCTTGCCGACCATGCCGGTCATCCGGGTGAACAGGCTCGGTGCCTTCTCCGCGCCTGTGTCCTCGCGGCGGCCGGCATTGGCCATGGCGGCTGCCTGGAACGGATCCGGCTCGCTGCTTGCCTTGGTTTCCGGAACTGCCGGCGGCGGTGCGATGAAGGTATCGTCTGCCTTCGGCTCCGCAGCGGGCTTCGACTCGGCCGGTGCCGGCGCTTCCGCCGTGGCCCGGGCCGTGTCGGCCTGGGTCTGGGCGGTCATCGCGACATTGTCGAGATCAGTTTCCCCGATCACCAGAGTGTTGCCCGCGACATGAACCGTATCGGCGGATGCCGAGATGGCCGGGATGTCACCGACGGGAGCGCTCGGCGCTTTCGCCGCGGCGGCCGTGGTGTTTTCCGCAGCCGGCTTCACCGGAGCAGCTTTCGCCTTGGTCGGAACCACGGTCAGCGGCGGGCGCTTCTGGGCCATACCCTCGGCGGCGATTCCGGTGGCAACGACGGAAACCCGCATGGTGCCTTCCATCTTCTCGTCGAAGGTGGAGCCGAAGATGATGTTGGCTTCCGAATCGACTTCCTCGCGGATGCGGTTGGCTGCCTCGTCGACCTCGAACAGGGTCATGTCCATGCCGCCGGTGATGTTGATCAGCACGCCGCGGGCACCCTTCATCGTGGTGTCCTCAAGCAGCGGGTTGTTGATCGCGGCCTCGGCGGCGTCGATGGCGCGCTTCTCGCCACTGGCCTCGCCGGTGCCCATCATCGCCTTACCCATCTCGCTCATCACCGTGCGGATGTCGGCGAAGTCGAGGTTGATCAGGCCGGGCATGATCATCAGGTCGGTCACGCCGCGCACACCGGAATGCAGCACGTCGTCGGCCATGTTGAAGGCGTCGGCGAAGGTGGTCTTCTCGTTCGCCACCCGGAACAGGTTCTGGTTCGGGATGATGATCAGGGTGTCGACATACTGGGTCAGCTCCTCGATCGCCTGGTCGGCGATGCGCATCCGGTGCTGGCCTTCGAAGTGGAACGGCTTGGTCACCACGCCAACGGTCAGGATGCCGTTCTCGCGAGCTGCCTGGGCAATCACCGGTGCGGCGCCGGAACCGGTGCCGCCGCCCATGCCGGCCGTGATGAACACCATGTTGCTTTCGCGCAGGTTGTTCATGATGTCTTCGATCGCCTCTTCGGCGGCCGCCCGGCCAACTTCCGGCCGGGAGCCGGCACCGAGACCCTGAGTCACACCGGTGCCGAGCTGCAGGGTGCGATCCGCCAGCGACTGTTTCAGCGCCTGGGCGTCGGTGTTGGTGACGATGAATTCGACACCCTCGAGGTTGGAGCGGATCATGTTGTTGACGGCGTTGCCGCCCGCACCGCCGATGCCGACGACGCTAATCCGCGGCTTCAGTTCGTTATCGTCATCGTTGGGGACTGAGATATTGATGGTCATGGGTGGCCTCCTGATCTCGCGTTAGAGGGTTGTCTGGGGGATGCGTGCCTGGGGGAGCACGCGGGATTTGGGCCTTCTGGCCGGGTACTGTTCTGGTTTGGTCTGGTCGCTAATGGTCTGGGCAGGGCACAGCCTTACGGCCGGGCGCGCTGGGCACGGGCCGGAGCTTGCGTTGGGTGTGAACCGGAATTGCTGCATTAGAAGTTCTCCCTCAGCCAGGAGTGGACACGGCCGAGCAGGCCGCCTCCGGTCTCCTTGTTGGCGACGTGCCCTTGGCGGGACGCGTCAAGTGCCGGGTCAGCGGCATAGGCCAGCAGTCCGGCGCTGGTCGCGAAGGCCGGACCGCTGGCAACATCCGCCAGCCCGTTCACCCGGATCGGCCGGCCCAGTCGGACCTGCTTGTCCAGGATTTCCTGTGCCAGATCCCGGATTCCCGGCATCTGGCTGGCGCCGCCCGTGATGACCACGCGGCGGCCGGCGACCTTGTCGAAACCGCTGGCTTCCAGACGGTTGCGGACAAGCTCGAAGGTTTCCTCCAGACGCGGATGGATGATCCGGATCAGGAGGGATTTCGGAACATGATTGGGATGGTTCTCGTCCTGCTCGCCAACCAGCGGGACGTCGATCATTTCGCGCTCGTCCAGGCTGGAGGGGATGGAGCTGCCATAGAGTGTTTTCAGCCGCTCGGCCTCGTGCACCGGCGTGGCCAGGCCGCGGGCGATATCGCTAGTGATATGGGCGCCGCCGACCGGCACGCAGTCGGTATAGATCACGCTGCCGTCGAAGAAGACCGCCATGGTGGTGGTGCCGCCGCCCATGTCGATCACGGTGACGCCGAGATCGCGTTCATCCTCGACCAGGCAGGCAAGACCGGCGGCATAGGGCGAAACCACGAAAGCCTCGATGCCGAGATGACAGCGCTCGACCACGCTGGCGATGTTCCGCACCGTGCTGGTGGCGGCGGTCACCAGATGCATGTTGGCCCCGAGCCGGTCGCCGCACATGCCGCGCGGATCCCGGATGCCTCGGCTGCCGTCGATGGAAAAGCCGACCGGGATCGAATGGATGAGCTGACGGTCCGCCTCGACCTCGACCTTCTGCCATTGGCTGAGGATGCGGCGCATGTCTGAATCGCCGACTTCTTGCCCGCCAATGGAAACCTCGACGCCGACGGTCTGGGAGTGCGGGTAGCCGCCGGAGAGATTGACGAAGACGCGCTGGATGGTTTCGTCCGCCATCTTTTCGGCGGCATGCACGGCGGCGCGCACGCATTCCTCGGCCTCGGCCATGTCGACGACCGTACCGCTGCGGATACCGCGCGCGACCTGGTGGCCGATACCGATGACACGGATGCCCGGCAGGCTCGGTGCCTGATCGTCGTTATGGTCGGCCCGCACACCGTTTTCACCGATCCGTGCGATCAGGCAGCAGATCTTCGTCGATCCGATGTCGAGGATCGCGACGGTGCCGGTCCGGGGCTTGGCGAGGCTTTTGCGCATCAGGTGTCTTTCCCCGGATTACGGAGGCGGCTTGAAACGCTTGGAGCGACCCGGACGACGAGCTGGTTCGGCAGCCGGAGGTCGATGGCGATGACGTCCCGGTTCAGCACCCCGTGGTCGCGCTGCAGTTTGGCGAGATGCGCCCAGGCCTTGTCCGGGGCATGCTCGGGAAGTTCGACATCGACGCCCGTATCAAGCCGGACGTTCCAGCGCCGCTCGCCGATCCAGGTGACGGCACGGACGCGCTGCTTCAGATCCGGCTCGCTGGACAGCAGGTCGAGGAATTCATGGGCGCGGGCCGGCGCATCGGCACCGACCACGATCGGCAGATCGGCGAAGCGGCGCGGGTTCTGGCCCGGCACTTCTACGCCCAGATCATCGATCAGGCTCAGGCTGCCGTCGCGCTGCCAGAGGGCAAGAGGTGTCCGCTCTTCCAGCCGCACGAACAGGGTGTCCGGCAGGCGTCTTTCGACGGCGGCGGTACGGACCCAGGGCAGGGCATCGATACGGGCTTTCAGGGCGGCAAGATCGACGCCGAGGATCGGCACCCCGCGATCCGTTGCGATCGCGGCGACGAGATCGCTGCGTTCGGTCCGGTAACGGCCTTCGACGAGGATATCGGAGACCACGAGGCCGAGTTCGTTCGAGACGTCGGTGCCGACGGTGTCGATCACCCGGGCAAGCTCGTCAATCGCACCGGTGCGGGCCGCGTGCCAGCCACTGGCGGCAACGATGGCCGTCAGGGTCGCGAAGCCGGTGCCGATCAGCACCTGGCGCATGCGCCGGGCCGACATCCGGGGACGCCGGGTTTGCTGACGCTTGCGTGCGGTTCCGGATTTCTTGCCGGTTCTGGATTTTCCGGCGCTCAGTAGTCGCATCGGGCGTCCTCCACCAGCTTGGCGCAGAGCGCGGGGAAGTTCATGCCGTGGAAGCCTGCCTGCTCCGGCACGAGAGAGGTCGGGGTCATGCCCGGCTGGGTGTTGACCTCGAGCAGATAGAGGTTGTCCGGGCTGGCATCGCCTTCGGAGTCGTTGAAGCGCAGGTCGGCGCGGCTGACGCCCCGGCAGCCGAGGGTCGCGTGCGCCTGCTCCGCCATTTCCAGCGCGCGGGAGGTCACGGCCTCGGGCAGCTTCGCCGGCAGAATGTGGATCGAGCCGCCATCGGCATATTTGGCGTCATAGTCGTAGAAGCCATGCTCCGAGGTGATCTCGGTGACGGCGAGCGCGGCGCCGTCGAGCACCGCCACGGTCAGCTCGCGGCCGGGGATGAATTTCTCCTCCAGCACCACGTCGCCGAAGGGCCAGTCTTCCTCGGTCGGGCTGTAATTGTCGCCGGGGCGGACGATATGCACGCCGAGGCTGGAGCCCTGGTCGATCGGCTTCAGCACGTAAGGCCGTTTCAGGGATTCGCTTTCCAGCGCCTCGGCGCGGGAGCGGACGACGCCCGGCGGGCATTTCAGCCCGGCCCGCATGAACAGCTCCTTCGCGCGCGGCTTGTCCATGGCGATGGCGGAGGCCTCGACGCCGGAATGCGTGTAGGGGATATCAAGGATGTTCAGCAGGCCCTGGATGTTGCCATCCTCGCCAATCCGGCCATGCAGCGCGTTGAAGCAGACATCCGGCTTCAGCTCGGCAAGACGGAACGGAATGTTCCGGTCTACATCGACTTCGGTGACTCGATATCCGGCTTCGCGCAGGGCCTTGGCGCATTCATGGCCGCTGGAGAGGGAAACCTCGCGTTCACCGGACCATCCGCCCATCAGAACGGCGACATGCTTGCTCATGAGCGGTCTCCCCTGTTTGTGTTGTTCGCTATGCCGCCAACGCCGATACGGCGGATTTCCCAGCGCAGCTCGATGCCGCTGGTCTGCTTCACCCGGCGCCGGACTTCTTCTCCGAGCACCTCGATATCGGCGGCGGTTGCCGTGCCGGTATTGATCAGGAAGTTGCAATGCTTCTCGGACACCATGGCGCCGCCAACGCGCAGGCCCCGGCAGCCGGCGTCGTCGATCAGCTGCCAGGACTTGTGGCCTGCCGGATTGGCGAAGGTGCTGCCGCCGGTGCGCTCGCGGATCGGCTGGCTGGCCTCTCGGGACCGCTTGATCTCTTCCATCGCGGCCGTGATCTCGGCCCGGTCTCCCTCCGGCGCACGGAAGGTGGCGGCGGTGAAGATCCAGTCCGACGGAGCGTCCGAGTGGCGATAGGACATGCCGAGTGTGCCGGCCGGAACCCGGCGCAGGATACCGTCGCCGGTCACCAGCTCGGCGGAGAACAGGACGTCCTTGAACTCGCCACCATAGGCGCCCGCATTCATCCGCAACCCGCCACCGATGGAGCCGGGGATACCGGACATGAAGGCGAGGCCGGTGCGGCCTTCGGCGAGGGCCGCCTTGGCGAGGCTGAGGTCGAGCACGGCGGCTCCGGCGGTCACCATGCCGGGGTTGAATTCGATCTGGTTGAAACCCTTGGCGAGTCGGATAACCACGCCCGGAATACCGCCGTCGCGGATCAGCAGGTTGGATGTGACGCCGATCACCGTGACCGGGACATTCGCAGGCTTGCCGCGCAGGAAAGCGGCCAGATCCTCGGCATCCGCCGGACGGAATACCACTTCCGCCGGGCCGCCGACCCGGAACCAGGTCTGCCCGGACAGATCGACATTCTCCTGATAGCGCCCGCGGACTTCCGGCAGGCGCTCGATCAGGGAGAGGTGCGTATCTGTGCGAAGGGCGGCCATGGTCATTGCCCGTCCTTCCCGGTGGCCGTGCCGGTGCCGCCGATGACATGCGCGAGCTCGCCCGGAAGCGCCTGCGCCCAGTTGGTGATGTTTCCGGCGCCGAGGCAGACCACCAGATCGCCCGGCTCGGCCAGCGCGGCAATGCGCCCGGCAAGTTCGGATGGTTGGCTCAGCGGATAGACATGACGGTGGCCACGGGCGCGCAGACCGGCGACCAGACTGTCCTTGTCGGCGCCTGCGATCGGCTCTTCCCCGGCGGCATAGACATCCGCGACGATCACGCCGTCCGCGTCGTTGAAGCAGGCGCAAAAATCCTCGAACAGATCATGCAGGCGGGAATAGCGGTGCGGCTGCACGACGGCATAGACCCGGCCGCTCGGGCAGGCGGAGCGGGCGGCGGAGAGCACGGCGCTGATCTCGACCGGGTGGTGGCCGTAATCGTCGATCACGGAAATGCCATTGGCTTCACCGGTCTTGGTGAAGCGCCGCTTGACGCCGCTGAACCCGGCGAGCGATGCGCGGATCTGCTCGTCGCTCATGTCCATCTCGAGGGCGATGGAAATGGCGGCGAGGGCGTTAGAGACATTGTGCTGGCCGTACATCGGCAGGGCGATGCCTTCCAGCACCCGCTCGCTGTCATGCGCACGGTCGGCGATGATGACGTCGAATTTCGCGCCGGAGCTGGTGATTTCCAGATTGCTGGCGCGGATATCGGCCTGCGGCGAAAACCCGTAGGTGATGATGCGCCGGTCGGAGACGCGCGGGATCAGCTTCTGCACCGTCGGATGGTCGATGCACATGGTGGCGAAGCCGTAGAACGGGATGTTCGCGACGAAGGCCCGGAAGGCTTCCTGCAGCTTGTCGAAATCGCCATGGAAATCGAGATGCTCGGGATCGATGTTGGTGACCACGGCGATGGTCGCGGGCAGCCTGTTGAAGCTGCCGTCGCTCTCGTCCGCCTCGACCACCATCCAGTCGCCGGAGCCGAGCCGGGCATTGGTGCCATAGGCGTTGATGATGCCGCCATTGATCACGGTCGGGTCCATCCCGGCGCCGTCCAGCATGGCGGCGACCAGGGAGGTGGTCGTGGTCTTGCCGTGGGTGCCGGCGCAGGCGATGGACCATTTCAGCCGCATCAGCTCGCCCAGCATCTCGGAGCGGTGGACAACCGGCAGCATGCGCTCGCGGGCGGCCAGAAGCTCCGGATTGTCCGGCTTGATGGCGGTGGAGATCACGAGGATCGAGGCGTCGTCGATGTTCGAGGCCTGCTGGCCGACGAAAACCTTGATGCCGAGTTTCTTCAGGCGGCTGACATTCGGGTTCTCGGACAGATCGCTGCCCTGCACCGAATAGCCGAGATTGTGCAGCACCTCGGCAATACCGGACATGCCGATGCCGCCGATACCGGTGAAGTGGATGGTGCCAATGTTGAGCGGCATCTCTCTCATGCGGCACTTCCTTGCTGGACAGAGGCGGTCGCGGCGGAGAGCGCCGGCGCGGTGGCAATGACGAGATCGGCGAGACGGTCGGCCGCATCGGGCGTGCCGGCGGCGCGCGCGGCGTCGGAGGCGCGGTGCAGCCGGTCCGGCGCTTTCAGCAGGCCGAGCAGGGCGCCCGCCAGTTTCTCGGCGGTGAACTCGTCCGGCTCCGGCATCATCCAGGCCGCGCCCGTCGCCTGGCAGGCAAGGGCGTTGGCGGTCTGATGGTCGTCCGCGGCGCTCGGATAGGGCACCAGGATCGAGGGGCGGCCGATGGCGTTCAGCTCGGCGATGGTGGACGCGCCGGAACGGGCGATGACGAGATCCGCCGAGGCCATGCGGTCCGGCAGGTCGTCGAAGAACGGCCGCACATCGGCGGCGACACCGAGAGCCCTGTAACGCGCCTTGACCCGGTCGGCATCCTCGGCCCGGCTCTGCTGGGTGATGCGCAGGCGCGGCAGAAGGTTCGCGGGCAGACCGGCGATGGCTTCCGGAACGACGCTCGAGAATACGGTCGCGCCCTGGCTGCCACCGAAGACCAGTAGATTAAGATGGCCGTCGCCCGTCTCCGCTTTCTCGCCACGCAGGGCGAGGACAGCGGGCCGGACCGGGTTGCCGGTGAAATGACATTTTGCCGTCTCGCCTTCGGAGAGATTGGTCATCTCGCGGAAGGAGGTGGCGATCTTGTTGGCATGCGGGGCCAGGAACCGGTTGGCCCGGCCAAGCACGGCATTCTGTTCATGCAACACCACCGGCAGGCCGAGGAAGGCGGCGGCCCGCACGGTCGGCACCGAGGGATAGCCGCCGAAGCCGACCGCGACCGCCGCGTTCAGGCTCTTCAGATGCAGTGCGGACTGCACGGCGCCGAAACCAAGCTCGATGATTGCCTTCGCCTTGCCGGCCATGCCGCCCTTGCTCGGGCTGGCGGCGCGGATGCGGCGGACGGCGATATCCGGGTTCTCGCCCTCGAAACGCCCGCCCCGGTCGTCGGTGACGAGCGCGACGGAGACGCCCCGGCGCAACAGGGCTTCGCCGAGGGAGAGGGCGGGGAAGATATGCCCGCCGGTGCCGCCGGCGGCGAGGATGACGGTCTTGCCGGTCATAGCGCCTCCATCCGGCCCGCGCGGCTGCGGGTCAGGGCCAGCATCAGTCCCATGCCGAGCGCGAGCGCCAGCAGGGAGGAGCCGCCATAGCTGATGAAGGGCAGGGTCATGCCTTTCGCGGGCATGAGCTGCAGGGCGGAGGCCATGTGGATCAGCGCCTGCAGGCCGAACTGGGCGAGCAGGCCCGCACCGGCCAGCAGCACGAACAGGCTCTGTTCGGCGAACAGCCGGGCGAAGCCGCGCAGCACCACGAAGGCGAACAGAGAGATCAGCAGGATGCAGACGATGGCGCCGAATTCCTCTCCGGTGACGGAGAAGACGAAATCGGCGTGGGCGTCCGGCAGATAGGCTTTCACCTGACCTTCGCCGGGGCCGGTGCCGAGCAGGCCGCCATTGCGGAAGGCTTCCAGCGAGCGCTCGACCTGATAGCTGTCACCGGCAGCGGGATCGAGGAAACGGTTGATCCGGTCGTTCACGTGCGGGAACAGGAAATAGGCCGCGACCAGCCCGCCGGCGCCACACAGCATGGCGCCGGCGACCAGCATCATCGGCAGACCGGCCAGGAAGAACTGGCCGAACCAGACGAGAGAGATGACCACGGTCTGACCGAGATCCGGCTGCATCAGCAGCAGGGAGACGACAAGGCCGTAGAGCGCGACGGCGATCCAGTGTCCGGGGAAGCCATTATCCTTGCGCCATTCGGAGAACATCCAGGCCGCGACGACGGCGAAGCAGGGCTTCAGAAATTCCGAGGTCTGCAGCGAGAAGCCGCCGATCGAGAGCCAGCGCCGGGCGCCCTTGATTTCAGCGCCGAACATCAGGGTCAGGACGAGCAGCGCGAGGCAGCCGATGAAGCCGATAACCGCGATCCGGCGGACCTGCAGCGGCGTCATCAGCGAGCAAACGAACAGAATTCCGGCGGCAACCGGCAGCAGCATCAGCTGGCGGCGCACGAAATGATAGCTGTCGAGCCCGATCCGCTCCGCCACCGACGGGCTGGCGGCAAAGATCATCAGGGCGCCGAACAGAATGATCAGCAGCAGCGCGCCGGAGGTCCAGCGGTCCACGGTCCACCACCAGCGGCCGAGGATGCTTGTATCTGTGCGGGCGATCGAGCTCATGGCCGCGCCTCCCCGCAAGATGCCTTGGCAGTCAGTTGCAGCACCTGGTCGCGGAACCGGTCGCCACGCTGCTCGAAACTGTCGAACTGGTCCCAGGAAGCGGCGGCAGGGGAGAGCAGCAGGGTAGCGCCGTCCAGATGCTCGGAGGTTGCCATGGCATGCGCGGCCGAGACGGCCTTGTCGAGCGTGCCGCAGGATGTGTGCGGCACGGCATCGCCCAGGGTGTCGCCGAAACTGGTTGCGGACTCGCCGATCAGGAAGGCATGGCGGATGCGCGGGAAATAGGGCTTCAGCGGCGCGATACCGCCTTCCTTGGCCCGGCCGCCTGCGACCCAGTAAATCGGTGCGTAGCAACCGAGCGCCCGTTCGGTCGCGTCGGCATTGGTTGCCTTGCTGTCATTCACATAGCGGACACCGCCGCACTCGGCGACCAGCTCCTGGCGATGGGCGAGGCCGGGGAAGCTGTCGATCGCCTTGGAGATCACGTCTCCGGCGATCCCGGCGGCGCGACAAGCGGCAAAGGCGGCAGCCGCGTTCTGATGGTTATGGGCGCCGGGAAGGGTGCGTGCGCCTGAAAGGTCGTGCAGCGTCTTGCCGCCGTCAATGAGCAGGGCACCGGCCGAGCGGATATCGGCGGCTGCATTGTCATTGCCGGAAATCCGGATGACTTGGGGCAGTGTGTCTGCAATCCGGGCGGCATCGGCATCGTCGATACCGGCAATCGCCGTCGCGCCGGTTGCCTGATTGGCGAAGATACGCTGCTTGGCGGCGATATAGCCCGCCAACCCGCCATGCCGGTCCAGATGGTCCGGCGAGATATTCAGCAGGATGGCGATATCCGGTGCGAGCGACGGTGTCAGCTCAAGCTGGTAGGAGCTGAGCTCCAGAATATAGGTGCCGTCCGCATCCAGCGGGGCGAAGGACAGAACCGGCGTGCCGAGATTGCCGCCGACTTCCGCCCGCTTTTCCGCGGTGGAGAAGATGTGGCCAATCAGCGCCGTGGTGGTGGATTTGCCGTTCGTGCCGGTGATGGCGATGACTTTGGCATCCGGGCATTCCGCCAGCAGCAGTTCGACATCGCCGATGATGGAGACGCTTGCCGCCTTGGCCTGCGCTGCGGCCGGATGCGGTGCCGGGTGGGTGTGCGGAATGCCGGGGCTGAGCACGAGCGCGTCGATGCTGCTCCAGTCCGCCTGTTCCGGGTTTTCGATCCGGGCACCAAGACGTGCGGCCTCGGCACGCCGGTCTTCCCGGTCGTCCCAGGCAATGACGATTGCGCCGCCGGCGACAAGCGCCTCGACCGTGGCCAGCCCGCTGAGGCCGAGCCCCATGACGAACAGGCTTTTTCCGGATTTGCTGCGGCAGACGATCATCTTTCTACCTCAGCTTCAGGGTTGAAAGGCCGATCAGCGCCAGAATGACGGCGATGATCCAGAACCGGATGACGATGGTCGGCTCCGCCCACCCCTTCTTCTCGAAGTGGTGATGCAGCGGGGCCATGCGGAAGACGCGCTTGCCGGTCAGCTTGAAGGAGGCGACCTGGACAATCACGGAAGCGGTTTCCAGCACGAACAGCCCGCCGATGATGGCGAGCACCAGCTCGTGCTTGGTGACGATGGAAATGGTGCCGAGCGCGCCGCCGAGGGACAGCGAGCCGGTGTCACCCATGAACACCATGGCCGGCGGGGCGTTGAACCAGAGAAAGCCCAGTCCGGCGCCGAGCAGGGCGCCGCAGAACACGGCAAGCTCGCCCGTGCCCGGGACATGGTTGATCTGCAGGTAGTTGGCGAACACCGTGTTGCCCGTCAGATAGGCGATCAGCGCGAAGCACAGGCAGGCGATCATCACCGGCACGATGGCGAGGCCGTCGAGCCCGTCGGTCAGGTTCACGGAGTTGGATGCGCCAACCATGACGAAGATGGCGAAGGGCGCGAAGAACCAGCCGAGATCGATCAGCACGTCCTTGAAGAAGGGCACGGCGAGACCGTTGGCCAGATTGGCCGGCATACTGTCCTGGATCATCAGCACGGCGACTATGGAAATCGCGACCTGTCCGAGCAGCTTGATCTTGCCGGGAAGGCCCTTGGTGTTGCGTTTGGTCAGCTTCAGGAAGTCGTCGGCGAAACCAAGCAGGCCAAAACCGCCGGTAACCAGCAGAACCGCCCAGATGAAGCCGTTGCTGAGATCGGCCCAGAGCAGGGTGGAAACCGAAAGGGCGATCAGGATCAGCAGCCCGCCCATGGTCGGTGTGCCCTTTTTGGTCAGCAGATGGCTTTCCGGGCCATCCTCGCGGATCGGCTGGCCCTCGCGCTGCTTGCTGCGCAGCCAGTCGATCAGCCAGGGGCCGAGCACGAAGCCGATCAGCAGGGCAGTCATGATCGCGCCGCCGGTCCGGAAGGTGAGATACCGGAACAGGTTGAAGATCTGATATTCGTCGGAGAGAGGGACGAGCAGGTTATACAGCATGGTGTGCCCCTAGCCTCCGTAAGCCGCTGTGGGCGGCGTTAGCTGGTTTGAAACGGCGAGATTGCGGATGGCGGCGACGATTGGCGCCATGGCCATGCCAAGGGACCCCTTGACCAGAACCACATCGCCTTCACCGAGACTTGCGACGACCTGTTCGGTGATCGCGTCCGCAGTGTCGCCATTACCGCCGAACAGCATCGGCGGCAGGTTCCGTCCCATCCGGTCCATCATCGGACCGACGGTGAAAACGAGATCGGCGGAAGAGCAGACTTTCGCCAGCAGGTCGAGATGCAGGAATTCGGAGCGCTCACCAAGCTCCAGCATGTCGCCGAGCACGGCAATCCGGCGACCCTGGCCTTTCGGCCGGGTCATCGAGAGCACTTCGAGGGCGGCTGATACCGAAGCCGGGCTGGCATTGTAGCTTTCGTCGATCAGCAGCAGGCCGGTCTCGCCGAAGGCGATCTCTTCCTGACGTCCGCGTCCGGCCTTGGCCGTGACATCCCGGATGGCTTTCGCCGCCGCATCAAGGTCGAGACCCAGTGCATGGATGCAGGCCAGCACGCCGACCGAGTTGAAAGCCCAGTGCATGCCGATGCCGTCGATCCGGTAGACCAACTGCTTGCCGTCAACCCGGACCACGATGTTCGAGCCGTCAGGGCCGCATTCGGCGCCGATCAGGCGAACATCCGCGTCCTCGCTGCGGCCGAAAGTGATGATCCGCGCGCCCGCGGCTTCGGCCCGGTCGGCGCAGAAATAGAAGTTCGCGTTGTCCCGGTTCAGCACCGCAAGGCCGCGGTCTTTTTCCAGGCCTTCGAAGATTTCGCTCTTGGCTTCGGCGATCTGCTCCAGGTCGCGGAAATGCCCGATATGGGTTTCCTCGACATTGGTGATGATGGTGAGGTCGGGGCGGACCAGCCGGGTCAGATCGGAAATCTCGCCGAGATGGTTCATGCCAAGCTCGAACACGGCGTAATCCGCGTCCCTGGGGAGGCGGGCCAGGCTGAGCGGCGCGCCGATATGATTGTTCAGATTGCCCGCGCTGGCATGAACCGAACCGAAGGAGGCAAGCGCCGCCGCGAGAGAATCCTTGGTGCCGGTCTTGCCGACGCTGCCGGTCACGGCCAGCACTTTTGCCGATGCGCGCGCCCGGGATGCCACCGCGATATCGGTGAGGCCGCCGAGAACGTCTTTGACCGCGAGCAGGGACGCGTCGCTGCCCAGCCCGTCCGGAATACGACTGACCAATGCCGCTGCCGCACCGGCGTCAAGCGCGGCGGCGACATAGTCATGCCCGTCGACCCGTTCGCCCGGCAGGGCGACGAACAGGCAGCCGGGCGTGACCTTGCGGCTGTCGATAACCAGATCCGCGATCTCGAAGGCGGGCCCGTGAAGGTTGCCGCGCGTCGCCTTGACCAACTCGTCCGATGTCCAAAGCGAAGCGGTCATCGAACTTCCCCCAGGAGAGCTGATACGACGGCGCGCGCGGCGTCTCTGTCGTCGAAGGGCCGGGTTTCGGTTCCGACGATCTGATAGGTTTCGTGGCCCTTGCCCGCGATGATCAGGGCATCGCCGGGTTGCAGGGCCTTGATGGCGGTTGAAATGGCCATTGCCCGGTCGCCGATTTCGGTGGCGCCGGGGCAGGCGGCCATGATTTCGGCGCGGATTGTGCGCGGGTCTTCCGTCCGCGGATTGTCGTCCGTGACATAGACGTGATCGGCCAGGTCGGCGGCGGTCCGGCCCATGATCGGACGTTTGCCCTTGTCCCGGTCGCCGCCACAACCGAACACCACATGCAACGCACCGGTGACATGGGGGCGGACTGCCGTCAGCACGGTTTCCAGCGCCTCGGCCTTGTGGGCGTAATCGACGAAAATAGGCGCGCCGTTCGGATGCCGGACGGCAAATTCCAGACGCCCGCGCACGCCGGCGAGGGCGGGCAGGCAGTCGAAGACCTTTGCGGCATCGACACCGGAGGCGATGACGATGGCGCTTGCGGCCAGGGCATTCATGGCCTGGAAGGCGCCGATCAGCGGCAGCTCAACCGTGCGCTCCTGATCGGCGAACGCGATGGTCAGGTGCTGGCCGGTGGCTGTCGGCTCGCGCCGGATCAGCCGGAGATTGGCGTCCGGGGCGGTGCCGAAGCGGATGGTCCTGAGACCGCGTTTGGTCGCAATGTCCGCGATCCCGGCGCTTTGCGGCGCATCCGCATTCAGGATAACCGTGCCGTCCGCCTGCAAGACCCGCTCGAAAAGACCGGCCTTCGCCTTCAGATAGGAGGCCATGTCCTTGTGATAGTCGAGATGCTCGTGGCTGAGATTGAGGAAAGCCGCGATGCCGACCTTCACGCCGTCGAGGCGGAACTGGTCGAGCCCGTGACTGGAGGCTTCCATGGCCAGATGATCGATGCCGCGATCCACGAGACCGGCGAGGGCCGCATGCAGTTGCACCGGGTCCGGTGTGGTCAGGCCGGGACCGTCCGTGCCGTCGTCGGTGGTGATGCCGAGTGTGCCGAGGCTGGCGCTTTTCTTGCCGAGCGCGGCCCAGATGCGGCGGGTGAATTCGGCTGTGGAGGTTTTGCCGCTGGTGCCGGTGATGGCGGCGACGGTGCCCGGCTGCTTGCCATAGAAACGGGCTGCCATAAGGGCGAGACGCAGGCGCGGGTTATCGTCGGCAATGACGGCAATAGCCTCTTCGCCGGCGTCAATGCCGTCTTCCGCCAGCACGGCGACGGCGCCACGGCGCACCGCATCGCCGATAAACCTGCGGCCATCGAGCGTACTGCCGCTGAGTGCGGCGAACAGATAGCCGGGCTGAACCTGGCGGCTGTCGGCGGTCAGGCCCGAGACGTCACGCTCCAGCGCGCCCGAAGCCAGCAGGGCCGCGGTGCGTGGGTCGTGGCGGATCAGGTCGCCATTTATCAGCTCAGAAAGACGCAAGTGCCTTTTTCCCTTTGGTTGGGGGGATCTTCACCATCAAAGCGCGGCGAATTTCAGGCGCTTCTTCGTCCACGGGCGTCACATTCAGGAATGGGGCGGCGCGTTCGACGATGCGTTTCACGGCAGGCGCGGCAACCCAGCCGCCCGTGGCGTATCCGTAGGAGCTTTTATTGCCTTTCGGCTCGTCCACCATGGCCAGCACGACATAACGCGGGTCGTTCACCGGGAAGGCGGCGACAAAAGAGGAAAGCAGTGCCTTGTGACGATAACCGCCGCCACGACCCGGCTTTTCCGCCGTGCCGGTCTTGCCGCCGACCAGATACCCTTTGGCATTGGCGTTCCGGCCGGTGCCTTTTTCGACGACCAGCCGGAGCAGGCGGCGCATGGCATGGGAGGTTTTCTCGGAGATCACCCGTTCGCCGACCAGCAGTTCCGTGCTGTCGCGGCGGAGCAGCGTCGCCGGATGGCGAACGCCGCCATTGACGATGCTGGACACGCCGTTGGCCAGCTGGATCGGGCTGACCGCGATGCCATGTCCAAAGGAGATCGTCATGGTGTTGATCGGGCGCCAGGGATTCGGCACCAGCGGGTGACCGCGCTCCGGCAGCTCGATGGCGGAGGAGTCGAGGAAGCCGAGCTTCTTCATGAAGGCCTGCTGGCGCTCGCCGCCGACATCCATGGCCATTTTCACGGAGCCGATATTGGACGAGTACATGAAGATCTCGGGCACCGACAGCCAGCGGTTCTTGGCGTGGTCGTCGTTGATGGTGAAGCGGGCGACCCGGATCGGCTTGCTGGCGTCATAGCCGTTATGCAGCGTCGTGGTGCCGTAATCGAGAGCCATGGCGGTGTTAAAGATCTTGAAGGTCGAGCCCATCTCGTAAACGCCGAGCGTGGCCCGGTTGAACACCGCATCGCTGGAAATCTTGTCCCGGCGGTTCGGGTCGAAATCCGGCAGCGAGACCATGGCGACGATCTCGGAGCTGTTGACGTCCATCACGATGCCGGCGGCACCGATGCCGTCGAAGGCGTCGATCTGGGTCTTCAGCTCCTCGCGCAGAATATGCTGAATCCGGACATCGATGGAGAGACGCAGCGGATCTGAGCCGTCGCGCAGCATTGAATCGAAGCTCTTCTCGATGCCGGACAATCCGACATCGTCAAAGCCGGCGCGGCCGACGATATGGGCGGTCAGCCGGCCTTGCGGATAGATCCGCTTTGACTCGTTCTGGAAATACAGGCCGGGAATGCCGAGCTTGTTGACTGCATATTGCTGGCGCGGCGTCAGGTTCCGCTTGATCCAGGTGAAGCGTTTGTTGTCGGAAAACTTTGCGACCAGGTCGGTGTGGTCCAGTTCAGGCAGAACCGTGCGGAGCTTTGCCGCCGATTCCGCCGGATCCATGATGTATTTCGGATCGGCATAGAGGGACGGCACGTTCAGCGTGGTCGCCAGCAGCATGCCGTTGCGGTCCACGATGTCGGCCCGCCCGGTCTTGTGGGTCAGGGTGCCGCGCTCTTCGGCGAGCCGGGGCTCTTCCGCCCGCTCGAACACGGAAACGTCGATTACCCGCGCGGCAATCACGGAGAAGGCCAGAGCGAAGACGGAGCCGGCGATCAGCAGACGGGTGCGGCCCTGTTCAAGGGCCTGCTTGCCGTTGCCCTCAAGCTTCATGGTTTTTTCCGGGGCCGGAATATCCGTGGTGTCGAGCCGTGTGTGGGTCATCACTGCGCTCCCGCTTTGATCGAGATCGGTCGGATCATCGGCAGGATGATGCCGTTGCCGCCAATGTTGGCGTCGGACAATTCGCCCGGTTCGCTCAGGAGCTGCGGCAGCATGTCGAGGGAGGTCAGCTGCAGACGGTTGGCGATATGGTGTTCGCTGAATTCGCGGATCAGGTGCTCCAGCCGGTCCGGCCGGTTCAGGTAGCTCCATTCCGCGTTCAGGACCTGGATGGCTTCCTGGTCGGCCAGGATTTCCTGGTGCAACGCGTTCAGCCGGTCTTCACGATCCTGTACCTCATGCTTGATGAGGAAGAGCGTGATCCCGGCGCAGGTGGCGAGCAGCAGCCAGAGGGTCATGGAGCGCCGCATCATGCTGCCTCCCGGTCCCAGGCCGGAGCATCGGTGCGTTCGGCAACGCGCAGCCGGGCGGACCGGGCGCGCGGGTTACGCTTTTCTTCATCCTCGCCGGGGCCGATCGGCTTGCGGGTGATTTCAAGGAAGGACGGTGCCGGGCCGGTCTGGCCGGTTTCCGGAACATGACGGGACGGCCGCGCGGTCTTGCCGGCGCGGGTCCGGATGAAATTCTTTACCCGGCGGTCTTCCAGGCTGTGGAACGACACGATGGCAAGGCGTCCGCCCGGATGCAGCAGCCGCTCGGCAGCCTCAAGGCCGCGATCGAGTTCGCCCAGCTCGTCATTCACATGGATGCGCAGCGCCTGGAAGGTCCGGGTGGCGGGGTCGATGCCCTCGCGGCCCTTGTTCCGGGTGCGCGGCACCACCCCGCGGACGATCTCAGCAAGCTGGGATGTCCGCAGGATGGCGCTGCCTGTCCGTGCCAGGACGATGGCTTTGGCGACACGGCGGGAAAGCCGCTCTTCGCCAAGTCGGTAAATCAGGTTCGCGAGATTCTCTTCGGTCTCGTTATTCACGACGTCGGCCGCGCTCGGGCCGGACTGCTCCATCCGCATGTCGAGCGGGCCGTCCTCGCGGAAGGAAAAGCCGCGCTCGGCCTCGTCGATCTGCGGCGAGGAGACGCCGATATCGAGGGCGATGCCGTCAACAGTTTCGATGCCGGCTTCGCGCACCAGCGTGTCCATGTCGCCGAACCGGCCCTCAAGCAGCATCAGCCGGTCGCCGAAGCGCTCTTTCAGCGCGGCGCCACGCCGGATGGCGTCCGGATCGCGGTCAATCGCCACCACGCGGCAATCGGCGGCTTCCAGGATTGCGGTCGTGTAGCCGCCGGCGCCGAAAGTGCCGTCGAGGAAGGTTTTGCCGGAGGCGATGTTCAGGGCGCCGACAACCTCGTCGCGCAGGACCGGGATATGGACCGCGCCACTCACGTGTCTCTCCCGCGCCCGACCATGGGCAAAGTGATACCCCGGTCGCGGGCCCGCTGACGTTTTTCGGTCCGGTGCGCCTCGTAGGCGTCCGGCTGCCAGAGCTGGAAGCTCTTGCCGAGGCCAACGAACATGACGGTGTCGGAGACGCCCGCATAGTCGAGCAGGTCCTGCGGCATCATCACCCGACCATCGCCGTCGATGGTGAGTTGCCGCGCGTCGGCCAGGATTGTCTGGAGGTCTTCCGCTTCTTCGGAGAAGGCGTCGAGCCGGTCGATGGAGTCGACCATTTCCTGAATACGCTCGTCGCCGCAGCCGTCGATGCAGGGATGTTTGAAGGACGGGTAGAGGATCAGGCCAGAGGAAGCCTGCCGCTCGAGAACGCTGCGAAACGATGCCGGAACGGACACGCGCCCCTTCCGGTCAACCTTGTTCGCGAATGTGGACAGAAAAACTGCCACGACTTCCCCCGTTCTCGACCGGCACCCCACCCGCTGGACTGCCGCTTCTCCCCGAAAGACACCGGACCCTCCATTGGTCTGGCGCCTGCCTTTCCGGTCCGTGAGACCCGCCGCTATGGAGTCGGCATGGGTCTGGTACGGTCCCGTATGGGATTACATGGGATACCATGGGACAAAGTGGAGTGCAATGGGAATGAAATGGGAAAACGGCTCAATTCCGGGGTTTTTCTGAGGTTTTCGAACTAATTCAAAACAAAGCTTCAGAACTCGCGGATGAGCAGTGGCCTTTTGGTTAATGCACATGCTTCAGGCGACTTGGAATCGCGGGAAAACTCAAATGTTCGCGATTTGTTCTCGATGCCTTTGACTTGCTCGCATTGTGCGAAAACGCGCTATGCGGGTTCAAAGTGCAATAAATGCCAATCTGGGAAGAAGGATCAGGCGGTCTATAAGCCGGGTTCTGTCCAGCATCCGAAGATGCCTGTATGGCCATTCCTCTGGGACGGTCGTTACCGACCGCCTCGCGCGACCTACCCGGATGACGATGCGAAAACTCACCTGCCGCCACCTCGCGGCGCGACCGGCCATCCCTATTTGGTCTTGCTCCCGGTGGGGTTTACCGTGCCGCGTCCGTTGCCGTCCGCGCGGTGCGCTCTTACCGCACCCTTTCACCCTTACCCGTCGGCCGAAGCGGACGGGCGGTTTGCTTTCTGTGGCACTTTCCCTAGGGTCGCCCCCGCCGGGCGTTACCCGGCACCGTGTCTCCGTGGAGCCCGGACTTTCCTCCAGCAGCTTGCGCCGCCAGCGGCCATCCAACCGCCTGATCGGCGCAACAGATAGAGCCGGGGAGGAGGCCGGTCAAGCGGCGCCGTCGCCGTTGCGAAAATAGTGTCGCTCCCGGGGGATCGCATCGGACCGTGCATTCCTAGACTGGCAGCCATTGATTCAGGCGGCGAGGGGCTGCATACCTTGAGCCGGGTCGCCGCATCCGTTCATCGAAAGGTCGAGGTTATCGCCATGTCCGCCAGCAGCCAGTCCGTCGCCGAAGCCCTCGTGCAGCGTTATTACGATGCTTTCAATGCCGCCGATGTGCCGGAAATGCTCGCCTGTCTCTCCGAAGATGTGGCGCATGACGTCAATCAGGGGCCACGCCGGCTGGGCAAGGCCCTGTTCGGGGAATTCTGCGCCCATATGTCCCGCTGCTATCGGGAGCAATTGTCGGACATCGTCATCATGGCGTCGGCCGATGGCCGCCGGGCCGCCGCCGAATTCACGGTGAGCGGCACCTATCTTGCAGATGACGAGGGGCTGCCGCCCGCGACGGGGCAGACCTACCGGCTTCCCGCCGGCACCTTCCTCGACATCGCGGACGGCAAGATCTCCCGGGTGACCACCTACTATAATCTTGAAGACTGGATTGCGCAGGTGACCGGGAAGACGGCATGAGTATCGCGCTGTCCGTCCTGACCCCCGGTGCGCCGGGCTATGAGGACGCGGTTGAGCAGGTCGCGGCGCTGCGCATCACCGTGTTCCGCGAATGGCCCTATCTCTATGATGGGACAGTCGATTTCGAGCGCTGGTACATCGCCAAGCTGGCCGAGGCGGAGGGGGCGATCATCGTCGCGGCGAAGGATGGCGATGCCGTCATCGGTGTTTCCACGGGAATGCCGCTGTTGTCCGAGCATGAGGAATTGATCGGCCCGTTCAGCGAATACGGGTTCGACCCGGCCGAAGTGTTCTATGGCGCGGAAACGGTCACGCTGCCGGAATATCGGGGCCGTGGCCTCTACCGGGAGTTCCTGGAACGCCGCCGTGAGCATGCAAGGCGTCTCGGTGGTTTTCGCTGGGAGACGTTCTGCGGCGTGGTGAGGCCCGCCGATCATCCGCTCCGGGACCATGCAGCCCGCCCGGTGGAGGCGGTGTGGGAGCGGCTTGGCTACCGGCGCGTCGAGGGGCTGACGACGGGCTTCAGCTGGAAAGACATTAACGAAGACGCACAGAGCGAGAAGCTGATGCAGTTCTGGGTGCGGGAGCTTTGAGACGCCGGGTACGGAAATTCACCGTCGCCTCCGCCCAATACGCCATCGGCCGGCCAAAGAGCTTCGACGATTATGCCAATCGCCTTGCCGCGAAGGCGGAAGAAGCAGCCGGGGGCGGGGCATCCCTGCTGATGTTCCCGGAATATGGCGCGATGGAACTGGCCTCGCTCTTCGGCGCCGAGGTCGAGGCGGATCTGCAGGGCCAGATTGGCGCGCTCGACGAGTTGGCGCCGAAAGTCGATGCCCTGCATCTGGAGCTCGCCGCGAAACACGGCCTGCATATCCTCGCCGCGTCCCTGCCGGTACGCGTGCCGGAGCGGGAGTTGCCGGTGAACCGGGCGCGCCTGTTCGCGCCGAACGGCCGGCACGGGCACCAGGACAAGATCATCATGACCCGTTTCGAGCGCGAGGAATGGGCGATCGGCGGCGGTGACGGTCTGTCGGTTTTCGAGACCGATCTCGGCTGTATCGGCGTTGCCATCTGCTACGACTGCGAGTTCCCGCTGCTGGTCCGGACCATGGTTGAGGCCGGGGCGGAGCTGATCCTGATCCCGAGCTGCACCGACACCTTGCGTGGCCATGGCCGGGTCCGCGTCGGCGCCATGGCCCGGGCACTGGAAAACCAGTGCTACGCCGTGGTCAGCCCGACCGTCGGCAAGGCGCCATGGTCGCCCTCGGTCGATATCAATCGCGGTGCGGCGGGTGTTTATGGCCCGCCCGATATCGGCTTTCCCGAAACCGGGATCGTCGCCGAGGGCCGGTTCGACGAGGACATGCTGCTCTTCGCCGAAATCAATCTCGACCTGGTTTCTGAGGCGCGGAGGGCCGGACAGGTTCTGAACCACCAGCACTGGAACGAACAGCCAGGCGCCGACCTCTGGCCAATCCCACCGGTCCGGACGGTGGATCTGTTGTCGGATGAAGATTATGAAGCGCATTCATACGTATGAATGTTGATGGTGGTTTTGGAAGGGTGAAAGCGGTTATTGGCAGCGGGGCGAGGACAGCAGCAGGCCTACAAGAGAAATCGAGGATAGTACTAATACTAAGCCCTCCTTGGCGGCCGTCATCATAGCAACGGCCTAATTGTCCTGGGTTGGGTGGTTAAGGGAGTACTCGACAGTGTTGCTGTTACGTCGGGCTGTAGAAGGTGCGCCAATCGGGCGCCAGAAAGCCAGAAGTGTTGGCTGGGCATGCTTCCCAACATTTGGAGGGGGCAGTTCTGTCTGTTTGGGAATCCCGTTTACGGGTCCTGAACTTGAGGTCTCGTATTCTTAAATATGAGGCGCATCGGGGAAACCGCTGAAGAGCGATTTCAGATTGGCGATTAAGGTGCGTCTTATCAGTGGCCCTCATACTGGTTACGAAAAACAGTCCACATTGTTCTGGCTCAACGTACGGCTTCGAGCTCATCGCTAAATCTTCCTTGAACAGTGTTTCAGCTCGAAAGGAAAAAGCGATGTTGACGCGTAGAGCCGCATTGATTGGTGCCGCAGGCCTTGCCGCAACGCCCCTGATGGTTAAAGCCGCACAGGGCGAGGAAATCATGGACACATCGATGGCCCCGCCGGCGGATTTGTCCTCTCTCAAACGCATCAAGCACAAGCTCGTAAGACCGCCTTTCGTGCATCCGCATGAGCAAATCGCACCCGCCGAGCCGCGTATCGTCGAGTTCGAAATGCAGATCGTCGAGAAAGAGATGCAGATCGCCGACGATGCCTATCTGCAGGCGATGACATTCAACGGGTCTGTTCCCGGCCCGATGATGGTGGTTCATGAGGGCGATTACGTTGAACTCACGCTGTACAACAGCCCGAACAACATGATGCAGCACAATATCGATTTTCACTCCGCGACCGGTGCGCTGGGGGGTGGCTCGCTGACGCTGGTCAATCCGGGTGAAAAGACAACCCTGCGCTGGAAGGCGACGCGGCCTGGCACGTTTGTCTATCACTGCGCCCCGGGCGGCCCGATGATCCCGTGGCATGTTGTCTCCGGCATGTCGGGCGCGGTCATGGTACTGCCGCGCAAGGGCTTGACGGATCATAACGACAAACCGGTCAGCTACGACCGCGTCTATTATATCGGCGAGAATGATTTCTACGTCCCGAAAGACGAAAACGGCGACTACAAGCGCTTCGCAGATGTCGGCGACAGTTATTCCGATACTCTTGAGGTGATGAACGGCCTGATCCCGAGCCATGTCGTGTTCAACGGCAAGGTCGGCGCCCTCACTGGCGAGAATGCGCTGACGGCGATCCAGGGCGAGCGGGTTCTGTTCGTCCATAGTCAGGCCAACCGGGACAGCCGGCCTCACCTTATCGGCGGGCATGGGGATCTGGTCTGGGAGCAGGGCAAGTTCAACAACCGTCCCGACCGGGATCTGGAAACATGGTTCATCCGGGGCGGCTCGGCAGGCGCTGCGCTCTATGAATTCCTGCAACCGGGTGTCTATGCATACGTGAACCACAATTTGATCGAAGCCGTGAACCTTGGCGCGACAGCCCATGTCCTCGTCGAAGGCAAGTGGAACAACGACCTGATGGAACAGGTTGTTCCTCCGACGGAATACAATGCTGCTCACGAAGGCAGGACGGCGCTGCCCTGAGTTCGGTCTGATCATGCATCTTGAACGAGGGGCGGCTGGAAACAGCTGCCCCTTTTCGCCTTGTCGAGGGATACCGAAATGCGCTCCCTGACGCTCTCCGCTCTTGCTTTCACCGTATCCGCCGCTGCAATGATCGGCTGGCATATGTCTGCGCCCGCGATCACCGAACTGCCCGAGACCGTCGTGATCGAGCCAGGTCCGTACACATACCGGCCCGCCGGGAATTATCGATATTACGGCAAGCTCGTTGAAGCCCCGCTGGAACGGCATGAGGCGGAAACGCCGCTTGAGATCATGAAATTCCAGGTCAGCCGCGCCGAATATGCGGCCTGCGTCGCCGACGGTGCCTGCAAGGCTTCGGTCGTTTCCCGGGGCGGCAGCCCGACAAGTGCGGAAATGCCTCAAACCGAGGTCAACTGGTACGATGCAACGGCATATGCCGCCTGGTTCTCACGCCAGACGGGCCTCGAGTGGCGGCTTCCCGATGACAGGGAATGGCAACGCGCCGCAGCCGAGCGGTTTGTCGAGGAAGCGATCGTCGAGGAAGCGAAGGACGACCCGGCGCAGCGCTGGCTGGAAGCCTATGCCCGTAATGTCGCGGCCCGCGGCGACTCTGAAACAGAACTCAGGCCGCGCGGGGCTTTTGGCGAGAACTCTCATGGCCTGTCCGACCTCGCCGGCAATGTCTGGGAGTGGACCAACACCTGTGTGGCCAACACCTATCTGACCGCTGACGGAGCGAAACCCGAGACGCAGCAGGAATATTGCGGCGCTCATATCGCAGAGGGAAAACACCGGGCGATTGTTATCGATCTGGTCCGCGATCCGAAGGTCGGCGGTTGTGCCGCCGGCCTGCCTGCGGATTATGTCGGCTTCCGGCTGGTGCTGGTCAGATAAGGCCCGATCTTCAGCGTGAAGATCGTAAAGCCCGCGATCCAGAGGCTTGCGGCGATCCAGAGCCCGGACATTCCTCCGACATGAATCTCAGGAAAGCACGCCCGGACAAGGGCCGCGCAGAAAATCATGCCCGCGGCACCGGTCAAAAGGGCCCCCGCCTCGAGCGTGCGGCCGGTATGTCCGAGAGAGGCCCTGATCATGACTGCTATTGTCATTCCGCCTATGGCACCGATGCCGAGCAGATGAGCCCCGGCCGCGGGAGGGAGCCAGCCGGCCGAAGCGGCCCCGGCGGCAACCAGCCCGAGCGGCACGAAGGCATAGGCAATATGCAGCATGACAAGCAGTGGCGACCTCCAGGTTCTTGCCCCCTGCCACCGGCTCAGGCGCACGCCCTGCAATCCGGCCGCGCCCAGCATTGCTCCCGCTGTGACCGGGCCCTCCGGGAAGAATGACCAGCCGAGCAGAGCGCCCGCACCGGTAAGCAGGCAAACCGCATCGAGCCGGTTGAACGGGGCGGGAAGCTTGCTGCTGTTGCGCTTGACCAGCCAGTTCCGGGTAAAGCTCGGGATGATCCGGCCGCCAATCAGCGTAATCAGAAAGACGATGACACTGATCCCCAGCCGCCGGCCAATGTCCGAGGCTCCGAAAAACCGGACCTCGAGATGAAAGACCAGATTGGCGCCCAGCAGAAGGAGCACCGGGATCACGACCATCAGATTGCGCCAGTTCCGGCCGGCAACGATCTCCATGATGGTCGTGGCGACGATGACAGCCAGGAACGCCAGATCGACAAGCATGACGCCAACCTGATCCATTCCGAAGGCCCCGCCGCAGGCCAGCCTGCCGGCAAGCCACAGGATAAGCAGGAAGGCCAATGGCCAGCCGCGCTTTGGGGAGCGTCCGGTCCAGTTCGGAATTGCCGTAAACAGGAACCCGGCGATGACTGCCGATGTATATCCGAACAGCATTTCATGGATATGCCAGTCGGTGGGCGTAAAGGGCCCTGCAAGATCGTGCGCTCCGTCCAGCAACAGCATCCAGCAAAAGATCGCAATGCCCGCGAAAATGGCTGCGGACAGGAAAAATGGCCGAAATCCATAGCTGAATAGTGCCAGTTCACGGCCGGGTATCCGTGTCTCGTTGGTCATCTCTGTGGCTTCCACGCTGAAAATGACAAAAGGGCGATGCACATGCGTGGCATCGCCCTCTCAGGACCGGTCAGTTCGAGGTCCGGATCACTTGACCTGGGCGAAGGCGGCATCAAACCGTTTCTTGGCCTTGCCCCGCTGTTTGACAGCCAGCACGTCGTCAAGGTTCGCGGCCTTGCCGACCTGGATCAGGGCAACCATCCCCATCCCGTAGTGAGGGGTGCATTTGAGTCCGTAAAGACCTTCGGTCTTAACGACGAGATCGAAATCCTTGTTCATCTTGCTCTTGAAATCTTCGACCCCGGCCGGAAGCATTCCCTTGATCGATTCCACGTTATGCCCCTTGTCGGTCGCAACGAAGTGAATGGTGTCTCCCGGCTGGGCGGCAACAAAGTCAGGCTCGAAGACCATGGAGCCAGCTTCGCCCTTGTTGAGCATCTTGACTTCGTAGGTTTCTGCAAAAGCGGATCCCGCCATCATGGCAAGAGCTGCGGTCGCCATTACTATTTTGCTGAACATCGAAAATTCCGTTCTTTGTTTTCGGTATTTTTGCCTGACAGCGTTATGCTTTAGTGCGGCGAAAGGCTCTTTGTGCTGCAACAAACTTCGGGACGGGTTTTGAATAAATTAGACGAAAGCCTTCTCGTCGGGCTTCCTCCGTTCCGACAGCTTGAGCGCGCACAAATCCGTGAAATCCTTGACCAGGCCGTCTCCAGACGGGTGGAAGAAGGCGCAGCGGTCTTTTCCGAGGGCATGCATGCCGCGCACTTTTACCTGCTGCTGGACGGCTATATCCGGGTTGTGAAATCCACTCCCGGAGGAGAGCACATCATCGCGATGCATATCGCTCCGGGGCAGCTTTTCGGCATTGCCCCGGCCCTCGGGCGCGATACCTATCCCGCGACGGCAATTGCAGCGGCGGAGACGATCGCCTTGTCATGGCCGGTCCGTCTGTGGGCCGAGTTCACAACGAAATATGACGGCTTCGCGACCGAAACCTACAAGGTCGTGGGCGAGCGCATGGGGGAATTGCATTCCCAGTTGATGGAGCTGGCGACGCAGGCCGTGGAACAGCGTTTGGCCGCGGCCCTTCTCAGAATGGTCAACCAGTCCGGCCGGAAGGTCGAGAACGGCATTGAAATAGCCTTCCCCATCACCCGGCAGAATATCTCGGAGATGACAGGCACGACACTTCATACGGTCAGCCGGCTGCTCAGTGCCTGGCAGAAACAGGGGATTGTGGAGAGCACGCGGCGTCATATTGTCGTGACGGACCCGCATCGCCTGGTTTTGCTGAGCGGCGTCACGGGCTCGTAGTTTCCGGTTACAGGCCAGCCGCTTCGCGCAGCTCCGCCCGAAACGCCTCTTCATCCAGTTTGTATTCCGCGCAGGCGTCGACAATCGTGTGAAATGGCGCAATGGGGCAGCCGAAGCACAACATCCGATACCTTATGAACACAGCCGGCGTTTCGGGCCATTCCTTGAACAGCGTGGCAGAGGTAAGTCGGGATCGTCAATGTCAGGCGATGTCATGACAATATTGCCCCTGAAACGCAAAGCTCCCAGCCCGTGCCCCCAAGCCCATGATCGTTATGTGATCACGACACGCAATCACCGATCCTGTGCGATCCCGTTCTGACACGGAAAATCGTCAAGTTCTTTGCGCTGCGACAACATTGCCCTGTCCGGCTCCCGGTATTTTGCCTGATCCGCAACAGTGATCAGGTCCGGCACAATGTCAGAGATCCTTACAAAATCGCGGGCCAGGAACATTTTTTATGGAGGATCCCTGTTCTTCATAGCCGTGTTCGTGGTCATGACCTTCCACAGTCATCGCTATGTCGTTGAAACATCCACGGCTGGCATGCCTCTGACCGACGCAGTCAAACTCGGCAAGGAAGTCTGGGAACAGCACAGCTGCATCAACTGTCACACGCTGCACGGTGAAGGCGCCTATTTCGCACCCGAAGTCGGCAATGTGATGACCCGCTGGGGCGTGCTCGATGATCCCGAAGGGGCCTTCGAGATCCTCGATGCATGGATGAAGGCACAGCCTTCCGGAACACCCGGCCGGCGGCAGATGCCGCACTTCGAAATCACCGAGGAAGAAATGCGCGGGCTGGCCGAATTCCTCCGCTGGGCCGATCAGACCGACACCCAGAACTGGCCACCGAACGACGCGGGTTGAGGGAGAAAAATTCATGAAATACGCATCACAAAAAGTGGCCTACGCCTACTTCATCGTTGCGATGGGGCTGTTTGCCATTCAGGTGCTGGGCGGCCTGCTGGCCGGCTGGATCTATGTGTCTCCGAACACATTGTCCGAGCTGCTGCCGTTCAACATCATCCGCATGATCCACACCAACGCGCTGATCGTCTGGCTGCTGCTGGGCTTCTTCGGCGCCGCCTACTATCTTGTTCCGGAAGAAAGCGAGCGGGAGATCTATTCGGTCAAGCTGGCTTATCTGCAGCTGATCATTCTCGTCGTCGGCACGCTTGGCGCGGTCGCGAGCTATCTCGTCGGCATCCATGGCGGGCGCGAATTCCTGGAGCAGCCGCTCTGGGTCAAGTTCGGCATTCTGGTGGCGGCGGTGATCTTCCTCATCAACATCTCGCTGACCGTTCTGGCCGGACGCCGGACGGCGATCACCAACGTCCTTCTGACCGGGCTTTGGCTGCTGTCCTTGTTATGGATCTTTGCCTTCATAAACCCGTCCAACCTCAGCCTCGACAAGATGTACTGGTGGTTCATCGTTCATCTCTGGGTCGAAGGCACCTGGGAGCTGGTGATGGCGTCGATCCTCGCCTTCCTGATGCTGAAGCTGACCGGCGTCGATCGCGAAGTGATCGAGAAATGGCTCTACGTCATTGTCGCCACGGCGCTGTTCTCGGGTATTCTCGGCACCGGCCACCATTTCTACTGGATCGGTCTTCCGGAATACTGGCAGTGGGTCGGCTCGATCTTCTCGACCTTCGAGGTGGTGCCGTTCTTCGCCATGATGAGCTTCGCCTTCCTGATGGTCTGGAAAGGGCGGCGCAATCATCCGAACAAGGCGGCGCTCTTGTGGTCGCTCGGCTCGGCGACGGTTGCCTTCTTCGGCGCTGGTGTCTGGGGCTTCCTGCACACCCTGCACGGCGTCAATTACTACACCCACGGCACGCAGGTGACGGCAGCGCACGGGCATCTGTCCTTCTATGGCGCCTATGTCGCCCTGAACCTGGCGATGTTCACCTATGCCATGCCGGTTTTGCTGGGCCGCTCGCCGTATAATCAGGTGCTGAACATGGTCAGTTTCTGGCTGATGACTGGGGGCATGGCATTCATGACCTTTGTTCTGACCTTCGCCGGGACCATTCAGACGCATATGCAGCGGGTGGTCGGCGACTACTACATGGATGTGCAGGACACGCTCGAGATCTTCTATCTCATGCGCTTCGGTGCCGGTGTTGCCGTTGTGCTGGGCGCTCTGCTCTTCCTATACAGCCAGCTTGTGCCACAGCGGGAAGTCGTCGAGCCCGGTGAAGCCGTTATCCCTGAAAGCGGCAAGGCATGAACGCGCATACGAGAGGTTTGACGGGCACCCAGCCCGTCCCGTTCTACCGGCCCGTCGGCAATGAGTGCACGTTGTTCGAAACGGCCCACGCCAATGGTCTTCCCCTTCTTCTGAAGGGGCCGACCGGCTGCGGCAAGACGCGGTTCGTGGAGCATATGGCGGCCAGATTAGGGCGCCCGCTTTACACCGTGGCCTGTCATGACGATCTCTCCGCTGCCGATCTGATCGGCCGCTACCTGCTTCGTGGCGGGGAGACCGAATGGATCGACGGACCGCTGACGCGGGCGGTGCGAGAGGGCGCGATCTGCTATCTCGACGAGATTGTCGAGGCGCGCAAGGACGTGACCGTGGTACTGCATCCGCTGACGGACAGCCGGCGCACGCTGATGATCGACCGCACCGGGGAAGAGCTGACAGCGCCGCCCGGCTTCATGCTGGTGGCGAGCTACAACCCCGGCTACCAGAACATCCTGAAGCGACTGAAACCGTCAACGAGACAGCGCTTTCTGTCGATCGGTTTCGACTTTCCGGATGCGGCGACCGAGACGGCCGTTGTGGCTT
>TARA_R110002051_G_scaffold27998_3_pt1 | contig 31707 bp, 31 predicted proteins | sample TARA_R110002051 | Tara Oceans TARA_R110002051 (sample SAMEA4397023) | marine metagenome | biome: Polar Biome; feature: [MES] marine water layer (ENVO:01000295) within the mesopelagic zone...; material: water (ENVO:00002006), including particulate matter (ENVO:01000060) such as...... | reverse complement strand
GCCTTCATAGATCAGGTCGACGATCAGCTTGGTCTCGTGAAGGCACTCGAAATAGGCCATTTCCGGCGCGTAGCCAGCTTCGACCAGCGTTTCGTAACCAGCCTTGATCAGCTCCACGATCCCGCCGCACAGCACGGCCTGTTCGCCGAAAAGGTCGGTTTCGGTCTCTTCGCGGAACGAGGTCTCGATGACGCCGGCACGGGTGTTGCCGATGGCCTTGGAGTAGGAGAGGGCGACGTCTTTTGCGGTGCCGCTTGCATCCTGGTGGATGGCGACGAGGCCCGGCAGGCCGAAGCCCATCTGATACTGCGCGCGCAACGTGTGGCCGGGGCCTTTCGGGGCCGACAGCGACACGTCGACATCGGCGCGCGGGCGGATCAGGTTGTAGTGCACGTTGAAGCCGTGACCGAACATGATGTGCTGGCCGGCCCGCAGGTGCGGCTCGATCTCGTTGGCGTAAAGCACGGCCTGCTTTTCGTCCGGTACGAGGATCATGACCACGTCAGCCCATTGGGTGGCTTCAGCCGGGGTGACGACTTCAAGGCCTTCGGCCTCTGCCTTCTTGCGGCTGGCCGACCCTTCCTGGAGGGCGACCTTGATCTGCTTCACACCGCTGTCGCGCATGTTCAGCACGTGGGCATGGCCCTGGCTGCCATAGCCGACAACGGCCACTTTCTTGCTCTGGATCAGTGCGAGATCCGCGTCCTGCTCGTAATAAACTTTCATGGGCTTCCGTTCGGCTCCGTCGGGGGTTGTTCTGGATAGGGTTTAGGCGGTCAGGGGGCTTTGCAGTCCCAGCCGCTGCTGACATTGGCAACGCCAATGATCAATTCGTTGAGTTTCGCCACATCGTCCGTCTGTCGGATATGGCGGGAGAAGTCGCGTTCACCGCTGGCGGTCTGCACGCGGCTGACCACGTCATGGGAATCGAGCATCAGGACCGACCGGTGCGATCCGTCCGGATTGACGACAACTTCCATACGCTCGGCATAGCCGGGCAGGTCCGGGGAGGCTGCCTTGAGGAGGCCGAGGGAGACCTCTGCTGCGGCTTCGTCCGGCATCAGCGTGTGCAGGTGGCAGACCGGCACACTGCCGGGCTGGTCCATGTCTGCGGGGACCGAGCGGGCATCGAGGATCATCGCGCCCTGAACGTCGCTGACGGCGTAGACATAGACAGCGCCGCTGGGCGACACCGCGAGGTCGACCACGCTGACGAGCGGATTGATCGCCGATCCGAAAATCGTGTTCGCTCGGCCTTCATAGATGGCGGCGCGGTCGACATCGCAGGCCAGCTGCGCCTCGCCCGCATCGCTGGCCGTGGCCAGGGCGACGCCCGCAATTCGGGGCTCACAGCTTTCCGGCATCGGTATTTCGGCGAACGCGGGCGCTGCGAAACAGGTGGCCAGAAGGGCTGATATCAGGGGGAGGGGGAAGAGACGTTTCATCCCTTCTCCTTACCACGCTTTATGGAGAGCACGCCTGTCCGGCTCACCTCGACGAGGCCCAGCGGCGTCATCAGGTCCACGAACTGGCTGATCTTGTCGGAGGCGCCGGTGATCTCGAAAATGAAGCTCTCATTTGTCGTGTCGATCACGTTTGCCCGGAAAATCTGGGCGATCCGGAGGGCTTCGACGCGCTTTTCGCCGGTGCCGGCCACCTTCAGGAGCGCCAGTTCGCGTTCGATGCCGCGCTTCGACTTGGTGATGTCCACGACTTCGCCGACCGGGACGAGACGCATCAGCTGCGCTTCGATCTGCTCCAGGATGTGCGGGGTGCCCTGGGTCACGATGGTGATCCGGGACTTGTGGCTGGACGCGTCGACCTCTGCCACGGTCAGGCTGTCGATATTGTAGCCGCGGCCGGAGAACAGGCCGACGACCCGGGCGAGAACGCCCGGTTCATTGTCGACCAGCACGGCCAGCGTGCGGCGTTCGACGGCTTCATCCTCATGGTTGAGGAAATAGGCGGACTTTGGTCCGTTCGGGGACCCACTCGGGGTGGGCGTTCCGGATCCGTCGCTCATTGTACAGTCTCCGGCTGTTCTGGGTGGCGGGTTGGGTTGTCGATGGCGACCCCGGGGCGCCGAGTCAAGAGTTGCTGCCTGAGGGAGTCAGCGCGTTCGATGGCCTGCTGCTGGTGGGTGCGGGTCTGTCCATCGTAGCGTCCGACGATCTGGTTCAGCCGGCGGGGGTCGAGGTGGGCCTGCAGTTCCGAAACGACCAGCCGGCGGCAGTCGTCGATAAAGGCGCCGCTGTTGTCGCCTGTCGGTCCGCCCTCCCGGGTGAGGGCCGCCGTTTCGCAATGAACCCAGACCATCGCGTCGAGGATGGGCGGACGCGAGCCACGATAGGCGCCGTCCTTTTCCGTCCCCTTTTTATGCTCATCCAGATTGGGAAAGAACATGCGTCCCCGGTCGATCAGGCCGGTCAGGTTGACCAGCGTTGCGGCCTTGGCCGTCTGGAAGGAGCCTTCATTACCATGAAAATGACGGGTGCGCGCCAGCATGGCAGCCCGGGCCAGCGTGTCGATGGCGGCATTGCCCCAGTCGAGGCTGGAACTGTCGATCGTCTGGCGAAGCTGCTCGGTGCGCAGCTGGCGCTGCTTGCGGGTCTCGGCACGGCTGGCGAGGGCACCGATCACGGCGGCAATGGCCGACACCACCGTGACGACGGTCCCGACATTGTCGGTCAGCATCTGCCAGATGTTGTCTGTGGCCATCACTATCCCCTGCAGCGGCGCCGGTTCCCGGTCTGTCAGAAGTCAGACCAGCTTGCGCCCGGTCTCACTGATCTCGTTACCAGTTATCTGCCCGAGGATCATCTCGTTATGTGCAGAGCCCGACGGGATCATGGGCAGGCAGTTGCCGTCCTTTTCGATCATGCAGTCGAACAGGACCGGGCCCGGATGCTCGATCATTTCAAGGATCTTGTCGTCCAGCTGGGCCGGATCCTCGCACCGGATGCCGTGGGCGCCCATGGCTTCGGCCAGTTTCACGAAGTCCGGCAGGCTTTCCGAATAGGAGTGCGAATAGCGCTCCCCGTGCAGCAATTCCTGCCACTGGCGCACCATGCCCATCCATTCATTGTTGAGAATGAACACCTTCACCGGCAGGCAGAACTGAACCGCTGTGGACAATTCCTGCATCATCATCTGGATGGAGGCTTCGCCCGCAATGTCGATGACCAGCGCGTCCGGATGGGCGCACTGCACGCCGACGGCGGCGGGCAGGCCATAGCCCATCGTGCCGAGGCCGCCGGAGGTCATCCAGTGGTTCGGCTCGTCGAAATGGAAGAACTGGGCGGCCCACATCTGGTGCTGGCCAACCTCGGTCGTGATGAAGGTCTCGCGCTCGCGGGTGAGGGCATAGAGGCGTTCGATGGCGTATTGCGGCTTGATGATCTTGTCCGACGGCTCATAGGCAAAGCAGTCGCGGGCGCGCCAGGCGTCGATCTCGGCCTTCCAGGGTTTCAGGTCGGGCCGCTTGCCCTTGCGGTGTTTCACCGCCGTGAGCAGTGCTTCGAGCGCCGCGCCGCAATCGGCCACGACCGGCACGTCGACCCGGACGATCTTGTTGATCGAGGAGGGGTCGATGTCGATGTGGACCTTCTTGGAATTCGGCGAGAAGGCGTCGATCCGGCCGGTCACACGGTCGTCGAACCGGGCGCCGACACAGATCATCAGGTCGCAGTCATGCATCGCATGGTTGGATTCGTAGCTGCCATGCATGCCCACCATGCCCAGCCAGTCCTTGTGGGAGGCAGGGAAGGCCCCAAGGCCCATCAGCGTGGAGGTGACCGGAATGCCCGTCTCGGCCTGCAGCTTGCGTAGCGCCTCGCAGGCTTTCGGCCCGGAATTGATCACGCCGCCGCCTGTGTAGAAAACAGGGCGGCGAGCCATGGAGATCAGTTCGGCAACGGCCTCGATGGCCTCCGGAATCGGCTCGGTTCTGGGGGAGTAGGTCGGCTTGTGGACGCCTTCCTTGCCGGAATAGGTGCCGGTTGCGAACTGCACGTCCTTCGGAATGTCGATGACGACGGGGCCGGGACGGCCGGAGGTCGCGATATGGAACGCCTCATGGATCGTGTGGGCCAGCTGGTCGACATCGGTGACGAGGTAATTGTGCTTGGCGCAGCTGCGCGTGATGCCTGTTGTGTCGGCCTCCTGGAACGCATCGGTGCCGATCAGGTGCGTCGGCACCTGGCCGGAGATGACGACCAGCGGGACCGAATCCATCATCGCATCCGTGATCGGGGTGACCATGTTGGTCGCGCCGGGGCCGGAGGTGACGAGCGCGACACCGCATTTGCCCGTGGAGCGGGCATAGCCTTCGGCGGCGTGGCCGGCGCCCTGTTCATGGCGCACCAGGATGTGACGGATATCGTCGGCCGCGAACAGCGCGTCATAGATCGGCAGGACCGCGCCGCCCGGATACCCAAACATGACCTCTACGCCCTGTTCCCGTAGGGCCGTGATTACGATCTCGGCGCCGGTCATCAGGCGGGTTTCGGTCTTCTGCTTGGTTTTGACGGTCATGACTTTGCTCTGGCGTCTGGGGTTAGAAAGGAGGGTGATTGTCCGGAATGTTTTCTGAAAAGAAAAAGGGCCCCCTTCGGAGACCCTTTTGTGCGCACACCCGCAACCGGTTCTGATGAACGGCGGCTACGGGTGCCTAATTACGAGTACCTCTGACATGCGCACGTGCGTTTCCTCCAACGTCGGGGGCTAGGAATAATCTGCCTCCATCTCCCTGTCAATCTCCCTATAGAGGGCAAGAATCACCCGCATGCGGTCGTTCAGCTCCGTGCCGGGGATTCTTGGCCAGAACGGGAATTGCCTGCCAATCCACGTGAATTGCCTCTTTGCATAGCGCCGCGTGTCGCGCTTGGCGTTCTCGGCGGCGAATTCGGCGCTGATCTCGCCGCGGGCAAACGCGGCCAGCCACGGCATGCCATGGGCCTTCATGGCCGGCAGTTCAGGGTCGAGCCCCCGTTCGATCAGCGCGCGGGCCTCGGCCATGGCACCCTGCATCAGCATGCCTTCAAAGCGCCGGTCGATCTTGGAATAGAGCTTGGCGCGCGGCGGGGTGAGGGCAAAGCCCATCCATTCCCGGTCCAGCAGGACCGGGGGCTGGCGCTCATTGTGGAAGTCGGTGATCGGCCGCCCGGTGGCGAGCCAGATTTCATAGGCCCGGGCCAGGCGCTGCTTGTCGCCCGAGCCCAGCCGTTCGGCGGTTTCCGGATCGTGCGGGGCAAGGCGCGCGCGCAGGCCGTCGGCGCCTTCGGATTCGGCGATGTCACGGACTTCGGCGCGGACATCCTCGGGGACGGGTGGAATGGCCGACAGGCCCTGCGTCAGCGCCAGAAGGTAAAGCCCCGTGCCGCCAACAATGACCGCGCGCTTGTTCTTCTTCTGGAGCACGCGGATCTTGGCCCGTGCCTCTTCCAGCCACTGGCCGGTGGAATAGCGCTCGGCTGCGTTGACGTGTCCGAACAGGTGATGCGGCACGCCGCGCATTTCGTCCTCGTCCGGGCGGGCCGAGATGACTTTCAGGTCTCTGTAAACCTGCATGGAATCGGCATTGATCACCTCTCCGTCGAGCCGCCGGGCGACTTCGATGGCGAGGGCGGTCTTGCCGCTGGCCGTGGGGCCGTGGATCAGGATAGCCGGATGCATTCCAATAGAGGTAAGGGGTTGTCATCCAGTAGGAAACCCATGAAGACGCGGGAAAACCCGGGAAGACTGACATGAGCCTCAGGATCGTCGCCGTCGCCGCCATGGATGCGGCGAAACTGGAAGCGGAAGTTTCGGCTGAGCTTGGCCGCGTGGCCCCCTCGCGTGCGCTGGGCAGCGTGGACGGGCTGGTCGCGCTGGAATGGCAGCTGCCGGGCGATCAGGACCAGGCCGCCCGCCTGCGGACGCGGCTGGCGGAGCGGGGCCACCCGGTCGATACCGCCGTGCTGCCGGCCGCAAGCGGGCGCAAGCGCCTGCTGATCTCCGACATGGATTCCACGATCATCGGACAGGAATGCCTTGATGAACTGGCAGATTTTGCCGGCTTGAAGGCGGAAGTGTCGGCCATCACCGAACGCGCCATGCGCGGCGAGCTGGACTTTGAAGGCGCCCTGACAACCCGCGTCGCCATGCTGAAGGGCCTTGGCCTCGACGCCCTGGAACAGGCCTATTCGGAGCGGATCACACTGAACCCCGGCGCGAAAACGCTGGTCGAGACGATGAAAGCGGACGGCGCGGAAACTGTATTGGTTTCAGGCGGTTTCACTTATTTCACCTCCCGCGTCGCGGCGGCGGCAGGCTTCCACACGCATCGCGGCAACACGCTGGTCGATGACGGCAAGGCCCTCACAGGGGAGGTCGGCCGGCCGATCCTGGGGCGCGAAGCGAAACTGTCCGCGCTGGACGAGTTCGCCGCAGCGAAAGGCATCGGCCGCGACGAGGTGATCGCCCTGGGCGACGGGGCCAACGACCTCGCCATGATCAAGGCCTCGGGCCTTGGCATCGCCTATCATGCCAAGCCCGTCGTGGCTGCCGAAGCCCATGCGTCGATCGAGCATACGGACCTGCGCGCCGCGCTCTTCTTCCAGGGCTATGAAGCGAGCGAATTCCACGGCTAGGTGGTGGATAAGTCCGGCTTCCGGACAATCACAAACACCCTCTATGGACCTTCTATGGACACTATATAGCGCCCGGTTCGCGTCCTTCCTGCGGTGCGCGGGGCTTACTTGCCGAGGTCCACGCTGAGGAACTGGTCGAACCAGCCGGCGTCGCCGCGGCGCTTGACGCGGACCAGCAGCGGCTCTGCCGGATTGGCGCGGGCGGCTTTCACCTTTTCCAGCGTATCGGTCACCGTGGCGACACGTTCGAAATTGATCTCGATGATCACGTCGCCGCGTACCAGTTTGCCATAGGCGGGCCCGCGGGCGGAGACGGAGGTGACGACAACGCCTTCGACGTCTTTCGGCACGCCATAGCGGCGCCGGATGTCATCGTCGAGGCTGGAAAGGTCTGCGCCGAGATCATTGGCACTGGCTGGCAGGTCCGGCAGCTGGGCGGTGTCTTCGGGGGTCTCTTCCTGAAGCTCGCCCATGGTGACGGTGAAGGTGCGGGCGCGGCCATCGCGCACCAGCCGCACGGGTACGCTCTTGTCGATCGGCGTGTCGGCGATGACGCGGGTCAGTTCCCGCACGCTGGCAACCGGCTGGCCGTCGAAGCTGAGGATCAGGTCGCCGACTTCCAGTTTCGCCTTGTCGGCCGGGCCGTCATCGGTGATGCGGGTGACGATCACGCCGCCCTTGCCGGAGGCGCGATAGGCGCGGACCAGCGCTTCATCCGCATCCTGAACATTGACGCCCAGCCAGGACCGGCGGATGCGCCCGGACTTGATCAGTTCGTCCGTGATCCGGTTGACGAGGTTCGACGGCACGGAAAAGCCGATACCGACCGAGCCGCCCGTGGGCGAGATGATCGCCGTGTTCACGCCGACGACTTCGCCGCCGAGATTGAACAGCGGACCGCCGGAATTGCCCCGGTTGATGGCCGCGTCGGTCTGGATGAAATCATCCGAGCGTCCGGCATTCAGGTCGCGGTTGCGGGCCGAGATGATGCCGGCGGACACAGAGCCGCCAAAGCCGAACGGGTTGCCGATGGCGATCACCCAGTCGCCCACTTCCGCAGCATCGCTGTCGGCGAAGCTGACATAGGACAGGGGGGTGTCGGATTTCACCTTCAGAACGGCGAGGTCTGTATCCCGGTCCCGTCCGACCAGTTCGGCGTCCAGAACGCGGCCATTGGCGAAATTCACTTCGATCTCGTCCGCCCCGTCGATGACATGATTGTTGGTCACGACATAGCCGTCGGCACTGATCACGAAGCCGGAGCCGAGCGAGCCTTCCCGGCGGAAGCCGTCTTCGTCGCGGCCGAAGAAATCATTGAACCGTTCCATCGGCGAGCCCTCCGGAAAGGTGGGCATGCCTTCCGGCGCGACGGTCTTGGACGTGGAGATATTCACCACGGCCGGCATCAGCCGTTTCGACAAGTCACGGAAACTTGCCGGGCGGTCCCTCTGGTCGAGGCCTTCAACCGAACGTGACAGGCTCTGCTGCGCCGCGGCGGGGGCCGCCAGCGGAACGGAAACGAGAAGGGCAAGGGCGGCAAGAGCCGGAAAACGCATGGGACTTCGGCTTCCTCTGCGGGCGGAATAAGGAACTTATTGTATCGCAGACTATGGCGCTTTGCGGGCAAGGCGCAACAGATTCAGCCCAAGTGAACTGCAAGCCAGATCAGCACGATCCCGACGGCCCCGCCGACAAGGCCCGCCATGGTCAGCTCCCGGGTGCTCATCTGTGTGACGAGAACGGCGAGGCGTCGCATGAAGTCCGGGGCGACCGCATAGGCCGCCCCTTCAAGCAGAAACCACATGCCGACACCCGCCAGCAGGATCAGTGGCAGCGTCATGGCCAATTAACTCCCTCAGATCACTTGGAGTTCTTGCGAGCGGCCGCAATGAACTCGTCGCACAGGCCGAGATTTTGCGGGCCGACGACGATCTGCGTGGTGCCTTTCTTCAGCCCCTGTTCGCAAGCGATCAGGGCACGCTGGAAGCGGAAGAATTCGGGATCGCGGCCATAAGCGCTGGCATAGATCTCGTTCCGCTTGGCATCGCCTTCACCGCGGATCTCTTCAGATCTCTGGTTCGCCTCGGCGAGGATCACTGTCTTGTCGCGATCGGCCTTGGCGCGGACGGCCTGAGCCTGCTTGTCGCCATTGGCGCGGATCAGCTCGGCTTCCTGGTTCCGGGCGGCTTCCATGCGGCGGAAGACACGCTCGGAGACGTCCTGCGGCAGGTCCGCCCGGCGGATGCGCACATCGATGATGTCGATGCCGCGTCCGGCGATGGAGTCCGACAGGTTCTCCCGGATCTCATCCATCAGCTTGGCCCGCTGGCCGGAGATGATCTCCTCCGGCAGCTTGTTGGCCAGGGCGTTCCGGATGGCCGTGTTGGTGAACTGCGACAGCTGGTTCTCGGCCACGCGCTGCGTCTGCAGGCGCTGGTAGAAGGCCAATGGATCGGAGATCTGGTAGCGCACGAAGGCGTCCACGATTAGCTGTTCCTGGTTCGAGGCCAGAACTTCGATGTTGGGAATGTCGAGCCCGATATTGCGGCGGTCATATTTGATGACGTTCTGAACGAACGGCAATTTCATTTTCAGGCCGGCCTGGTTCTGCCCGGGGGCATTGTAGGCGGCCTGCGCCTTACCAACCTGCAGGACGAGGGCCTGTTCGGTCTGGTTGACGATGAAAAAACTGTTCATGCCGACAATCAGCGCCGCGGCGGCGATGATTAGGGCGAAGATACCAAGTCCACGCATGATGAATCGCTCCTATTGGCTGCTGCGGTTGGGGTTGACCGGCAGGTATGGCACCGCGCCGGAGTCGGAATCGAGGATCACCTTATCGGTGTTGCCGAGGACGCGTTCCATGGTCTCGAGATACATCCGCTCGCGGGTCACCTGAGGTGCCTTGCGGTATTCGTCGAGGATGGAGGTGAAGCGGGCGGCTTCACCGGTCGAATTGGCGATCACCTGCTCGCGATAGGCTTCGGCGTTTTGCAACACCTGCTGGGCCTGGCCTTCCGCACGCGGGATGATGTCGTTGGCGTACTTGTTGGCTTCCTGGATGGCCTTTTCGGCATCCTGCCCGGCATTGACCACGTCGATAAAGGCCTGGCGCACCTGCGCAGGGGCGGCCGCTTCCTGGATTTCGACGTTCTGCACCTGAATACCCGCGCGATAGTCGTTCATCAGGGCCTGCAGCTGGGCCTTCACCTGTTCGGAGATCGTGGTCCGGCCCGTGGTGATGACGTCATTCAGGTCCGATTTGCCGACCACTTCGCGCATCACGCTCTCGGCGGAGGCTTTCAGCAGCTCGCTGCCGCCATCCACGTTGAGGATGAAATTCTCCGGATTGGCCGGATCGTAGAACCAGAACACGCGGAAGCGGACGTCGACGATGTTTTCGTCGCCGGTCAGCATCAGGGCTTCATTGGCGTTGTTGCCGATCTGCGTTTCCTGCTGCTTCTCGGACGGCATGACGACATGCGTCTCGATCGGGGCAGGCAGGTGGAAGTGCAGGCCGGGCGTGAAATTCGTCTGCCACTGGCCGAAACGGAACACAGCGGCGCGCGAGCCTTCGTCGACCACGACGACGCCCGTCATCAGCCAGGCAATGAGTGCGATGCCGGCGAGCACAAGGACGCCGAGCGGGCCGAAATTCGGGCCAGAGCCGCCGCCTTTGCGCCGGCCACCGCCGCCGCCATTGCCGCGACCGCGGAAACGCTCCTGCATCCGGCGCATCTGGTCTTCCAGGTCACCGCCGCCATTGCCGCCGGATGGGCGCTTCCAAGGGGAGTTGCCGTCGCCCCCTCCCTTGTCGTCGCCACCGCCGCCCCATGGGCCGCTACCTTTTGTTTTATCATCCCAGGGCATGGCCCCTCCTGTTGCGCGTGTTCGCTTCCATATAGGTGCTTTGCTAATAAGTGCATGCCCTTTTCGGGGCATCAAGGGATAGAGGGTCGCGGTCATGTTCGGTTCCAAGGGGAAAACCCGGCAAAAACAGGCAGATGCAGTCATGAAGGCGCTTGGCAGCCCGGACTGGCTGGAGTCTGTCAGCGTCGATGAGAGCGGTCGCGCCGTGCTGGTGATCGTCGCCGACCCGGCCGATACGGCGGGCGCCGAAGCGCTGCGGATGGAAGCCGAGGGCAAGGCGGGCCTCGTTCCGGGGGTGGAATCGGTCACCACAGTGCTGACCGCAGAGCGCCAGCAGGGGGCCGCGCCCCGCACGCACACGCATGCGCCCGCCCCGCCAAAGGGCCAGCCCAAAGGCCGTTCAGAGCTGCTGAACCTGACCCCGTCACCGCGCCGCGTGCAAAAAGGCGCGCGCTTGTCGGACGAGGCGATGCAGCAGGGCGCGCCGCAGCGCCAGCAGGGGAGCGTCGCGAAAATTCCGGGCATTTCCCGCATCCTGGTCGTCGCCAGCGCCAAGGGCGGGGTCGGCAAGTCCACCGTTTCGGTGAACCTCGCCGCCGCCCTCGCCAAGACCGGCATGAAAGTCGGCCTGCTGGACGCCGACGTCTACGGCCCGTCCATTCCCACCATGCTGGGCACCCAGGGAGCCGAGCCGAAGGGGTCGAAGAACAAGAAACTGGTGCCGGTCGAGGCGCACGGGCTGAAGACGCTGTCGATCGGCTATCTGTCAGACCCGGATGCGCCGATGATCTGGCGCGGGCCGATCGTCATGTCGGCGATCACGCAGATGCTGAACGATGCCGAATGGGGCACGCCGGAAGATCCGCTGGACGTGCTGGTGATCGACACGCCGCCCGGTACCGGCGATGCCCAGCTGACGATCGCACAGAAAGTGCCGGTGACGGCCGCGCTGATCGTGACGACGCCGCAGGAGGTCGCCCTCGCAGATGTGCGCCGCGGCGCGGCCATGTTCACCAAGACCGCCGTACCCGTGATCGGCCTTGTCGAAACGATGAGCTATTTCCAGGACCCGGCGGGCAACAAGCATTACCTGATGGGCCATGGCGGCGGCCAGCGCATGGCCGATGCGCTCGGCCTGCCACTGCTGGCGGAAGTGCCAATGCTGCAGGCCATCCGCGAAGGCGGCGACAAGGGCGTGCCAGCCGCCATCGGCGATGAAGAAACCGCGCAGGCGTTCCACGAGCTGGCCCGCAAGGTCGCCATCGGCCTCGACACGCTGGAGACCAAGGCGCCGCCCGAGATCGTGTTTGAGGATTAGCCCCCGGGGCCGAAATGCTGCGCGGCCAGCGTCGCCGCCAGGCCCACCATGTTTTCGTAGCCGACCGTGTTGTTGTTCAGGATGACGATGACGCCGTCTTCTTCCGGCACCAGCATGATCAGGCTGAGATAGCCGATCAGGCGGCCATTGTAATAGGTGACGCCGACGGTTTGGTCGTCCGTCACGGGAAGCTCCGCCACGCTCCAGGCCATGGGCGTGTCGGCATTGAAGGCGTCTGCCGCGGCAGCGTCGGAATAAACCTTGCCGTCGATGACGGCGTGTCCCCAGGCATTCAGATCATCTGCGGTCGAGATCATGGAGGCCGTGCCGCGGAACAAGGCCGGGTTCACGACGGGGATGACCTCGTAGGTGCCGTCATCATTTTTCAGGTAATCTACGGCGATGCCGTCTGCGTCCCGGGAGAGCTGGCCGGTCGCGGTCATGCCGAGCGGATCGAGGACCTGCGTCTGCAGATAGGTCTCGTAATCCATGCCCGAATACCGGTCGATCATCAGAGCCAGCAGATAGTAGTTTACGTTCGAGTACAGATAATCGCTGCCGGGGGTGAATTTCAGCTCCAACTGTTCCAGCGTGTCCATGAAGGACTCATCCGTGAAGGCGCGCTTCACGTCATTGTCGAACCAGCCGGGGATGTCGACATAGTGCGGAATGCCGGACCGGTTCTGCAGCAGGTGACGGAGCGTGACCTCGCCAGCATAAGGCACGTCGAAGTCCGGCAGCAGGTCTTCCAGGGTCTGGTCCAGTCCGAGCTTTCCGTCGTCTACCAGTTTCAGCACGAGCGCGGCCGTGAAGCTTTTCGTCATGGAGGCGATGGGAAAACGGGTGTCGATGGTAACGACCTCAGCGTCCGCCATCGGGGAGGCGTTCACGGCTTCGCGCAGCAGGAGGTCATCGCCCTTGCTAACGAGGAGCGTGCCGGAGAACTCCAGTTCCTCCAGCAGAGCAGAGAGTTCATCCGTCTTTGTCTCTCCGGCACTTTGCGTCGCGGCGGAGGTATCGGGGGCTGGCTGTTTGGCGGTGCAGCCGCACACCAGCAGGGGGGCGGCAAGCGCCGCGATCAGTCTGTGTTTCATGATGGCCGCAGGTAATAGGCGTTGGCCGCCTAGTCCAGCCGCCTGCGCTCGATCTTGTCGCTGCCTGCAGGCAAGACAAACGCCATGCCGTCTTCGCCCATCAGGATCGGGTCGTCGAAGGCTTTCTTCGTGCCCTTCATGAAGGCGGGGTAGAGGAGGCGGCTCGGTTGGGCCGGGACGATGTGGCTGAAGACGAGCAGGCCTGCGCCGGCTTCGCTGGCCACTTCTGCGGCCTGGACGGGGCTGGTGTGGTAATCCGGAATGTCGTGCATGATCTTTTCCAGCCGCTTGGCGCCGAGCGTGTCGAGCCGGCTGGCGACCTCGCCGACCATTTCATCGTTCAGCGCCTCGTGCACCAGCACGTCTGTGCTCCGCGCCAGATCGATCAGGGCCTGATCCTTCTTCGTGTCGCCCGAAATCGTCACCGAGCGGCCCTTGTAGTCGAACCGGTAGGCGACCGCCGGATGCACCGGGCTGTGGTCCACCGGCACGGCGGTGATGATCAGGCCGTCCCGCTCATAGACGCGCACGGCGCCGCCATCGGTGGTGAAGGGGAAGGCTTCGGCGCCTGCTCCGGACGGCGGCACGACCTCGGCCCCATGATGCGCGATGCGGTAGACCGCATCCTGCGCATAGGCCTCGTTGAAGCCCGCCGCGACCCGTTCCACACCTTCCGGGCCGTAGAGGGCCAGCGGCGTATCGGCCCCGCCCCCCGCCCAGTGCTGCAGCATGACCTCGCCCAGCCCGTCGATATGATCGGAATGGAAGTGCGTCAGGAACGCCGCTTCCACCCGGCCCCAGGGCAGGGAGAACTCACCGAATTTCCGGCCGGAACCTGCGCCCGCATCGACGATGAAGACACGGTTGCCTGCCGCGACGACCGTCATCGGGCCGGCCCGGTTCGGGTCCGGCAGGGGGGAGCCGGTGCCGACCAGGACGACCATCAGGCCATCCGGGACGTCTGCCAATGCACTTTTCCCGGCATTCTTCTTGACCGCGCTCCTGAAAGCCATTTCTCCGATCTGTACACTGAATACGGTGCGGGCAACTGCCCCGGTCACCAATAGCAGCGCCAGAATAACCAGAACCGGCCTCAGGTATCGCATTGTCGTCCCCCAGCCTGACAGGTCAGGCGTTGAAATTGAGCGTCAGGCCGGGTTCCGGCCATCGGCATTTGATCAGGTTTCCCGTCCCCGACAGCGTGATGTAGGCATCGCGCATGTCGTCTCCGCCAAAGGCGATATTGGTGACCAGCAGGTCCGGGAAGGCGATGTGGCTGAACTCACCTTCGGGTGTGATTGTGGTGATGCCGCCATTCAGGATGGTTGCTACACAGACATTCCCTGCCGCGGTCATGCCGAGGCTGTCGAAATATTGCAGGCCGGGCATGGTGGCCACGACGCGGCCGCCATTCAGCGGGCTGGCCGGCTTGATCACGCCGGGGCTTTCCAGATCGAACGCCCACATGCGGCCGGTCATCGTATCGGCCATGTAGACGGTCTGCTCGTCAGGCGAGAGGCCGACGCCATTGGGGCTGGAATAGTGGAAGTCCAGCTCTTTCGCTTCGTTGGCGCCCTTCGCCAGGAAGTAAAGCCCGCCAAAGTCGCGGTGACGGGAATAGGTCTTGCCATGGTCAGTGAAGTAGAGATTGCCGGCCTTGTCGAAGACGAGATCGTTCGGGCCGGTCAGCTTGTTGCCGTCCACCGTGTCCAGCACGCGCTCGACCTTGCCGGTCGACAGGTCGACCCGTTCGATCCGGCCGCCATCATAGTCCGGCGGGCAATTGCCGGGGATCAGCATGCCGTCCTGTTCGTGATAGAGGAAGCCGCCATTATTGCAGACCCAGAGCGCGCCATCCGGCCCGATGGCGAGGCCGTTCGGGCCGCCGCCAGGCGTCGCGATCACTTCGGTCTTGCCGCCATCCCAGCAGCGCGTGATGCACTTCTTCTCGATCTCCACCACGATGATGGAACCGTCGGCCATGACGACCGGGCCTTCCGGAAAGCGGAGACCGCTCGCGACTGTTTCATATTCCATGTTTTTCCTCCCATAGAAGGAGGCCACCCTATGCGCGTGTCAGCGAAACTGCAATCTGGCAGTCAGAGTGTCAAATGTTTTCGCAGGCAGGTCCGTCAGGACCGGGGCGAGACCGCCAATTGCCGGTCCATGCGCACAATGGAAAACGCATGGTCGTTGCCGTCTCCGGCAGGGTAGCTGGCCAGGGTTTCGCTGGACCACTCACTCCCGCGCAGCTCGGGGAAGAAGACATCGCCTTCGGGATTGGCATCGACTTCGGTCATGAAGATCCGGTCGGCATAGGGCAGGGCGAGATCGTAGATCGTCGCGCCGCCGATCACGAACACGCACCCGGCTCCTTCACGGGCCGCGACGGCCCGGGCGGCATTGATCGCGGCCGGAAAGCTCGAATAGACCCGCGCGCCGGGGGCATTATAGGTCCAGTCGCGCGTCATCACGATGTTCTCGCGGCCTTTGAGCGGGCGGAATGGCAGGCTTTCCCAGGTCTTGCGCCCCATTAGGATCGGGCAGCCCATGGTGACCTTCTTGAAAAAGGACAGGTCATCCTTCAGGCGCCAGGGCAGGTCGCCCTCATTACCGATCACATTGTTGCGGCCGCGGGCCGCGATAAGGCAGACGTTCAAATTGTCCGGCATGGTGGCAACACCTTTGTTGCGAGGTTCCTGTCGGGTTGAGTTGGGGGTGGGCCCAGCACCCGGAAGGTTGTGGCCGCTAGGCAGGCGCAAAAGCAAGGCTTGCAACTCAGTCTCACCTGCCAATAATGCGATCCATTCGGGGAGCTTCGCGATTAATACTTTGATTTCAGTGCTTACGAACGGGCACGCAGAGCAGCTGTTGCCTGCGCTGGTGGCGCTTCTGCTTACATTCAGCGCGATCTGGATGCTCAAGGGGCGCTTCTGGGCCATTATTTACGTGGCCCTGATTCCCTTCCTGAACTGGTCGTTCGGGGTCATTCCCGAGTTCCAGGTCATCGAACCGCATCAAAGCGCCCTGTTCGCGCATGGCGTGTCGCTGCACCCGATGACCATGGTGACGGGCATGGTGTTCGTTGTGCGCGATTTCGTTCAGCGCGAGATGCACCACCGGGTGCTCATCGCCATGGCGCTCGCGGTCGGCTGGTCGTTCTATTACGCTTGGCCGGTGATTGCATTGGCCAGCGGGGTGGCCTTCGCCATTTCCGAAGGCGTGGACTGGCTGATGTTCACCTTCACCAAATACCGCCTGTCGACGCGGATCCTGCTCTCCAGCCTGTTCGCGGCGCCGGTGGACACGACCGTGTTTCTCTATGGCGCAGACCTTGCCAAGCAGATGGAATTCGGGGCCGAGCCCGGCAATTCCCTGCACGTCTGGAACTGGATTGTCTTCGTGATCGGCAAGATGGTCGGGGCGGTGATTGTCTCGGTTGTCATCCGGCGGCGGGAGGACCTTGGCCTGACCGACCCGAAGGAATTGTGACCCGCGCTCAGACTTCCTCGATCAGCTGCGGGCCCTGGTTGCGGACATTGCCGACCGCAGCGCCGACGGGCCAGGCATGCATGGCGTCGGTGGGGTAGGGCTCGAACAGTCTTTCCACCTCCCGCGTGGAAGCGGTCAGCCAGCGCGAATAATTCTGCGGATCTATGATCACCGGCATCCGCGTGTGCAGCCCGGCCATCAGATCGTTCGGCTGGGTCGTGATGATGGTGAAGCTGTCAATCTCAGAGCCGTCGATCATGGCGCGGTCCCACAGGCCCGCAAAGCAGAACCAGCGCCGGTTGCGCAGTCCGATCGCAAAGGGGGTGCGTTTGCCCTTCGGCCCGGTCCACTCATAGAAGCCGCTGGCGGGCACCAGGCAGCGGCGGTGGCGGAACGAACCGCGGAACGTGTTCGATTCCTGCAGGCCCTCGGCGCGGGCATTGAATGCGGAGAATTTCTTCTCCTTCAGCGGCTGGTGCCACCAGCTGGGCACGAGGCCCCACATGGCCGGCGCCATCTGACGGGATCCGGCCGGGTCCGGCTCTCCCTCCGGCGTCAGGCGGATGATCGGGACATATTGGGTCGGCGCGATATTGTACGCAGCTTCCGGCGGCTCCACGCCGAGCGGCTGGATGATCGACAGGGCCGCATGATATTCCGCCCAGGTCACGCCATGTCTGAAAAATCGTCCGCACATGCCCGCAGCGTAGAGGTGCCCGGCGCGCCTGCCAATCGCGATCTGACCGCTGCGGGCATCATCCGGTTAAACCCTTATTGATGAGGCCACTTTAAGCTCCCAGCTAGAGACCAGCACAGACGACAGGAGCGAACATGAGCATGGGAACCAAGGATTTTGCCGCCATTACCGGCTCCATCAGCCAGGGCATTGGCGGGCTGCGGTCCGCTGGCGCCGCAGAGACGGTGAACCAGTTCAACGCCATGTCGAAAGCCGCCCTCGAAGACGGCGCGCTCGACAAGAAGACCAAGGAACTGATCGCGCTGTCCATCGGCGTCGCCAAACAGTGCGACGGCTGTATCGGCTTCCACACCAAGGCGCTGAAACGCCTCGGCGCAACCGATGGCGAAGTGGCCGAAGCGCTTGGCATGACGGTCTATATGGGCGGCGGCCCGGCCCTGATGTATGCGGGCGATGCCTGGAACGCCTGGCAGGCCCTGAAGGACTGAGCGGCCTGGCTAGACAGCGCCTCTAGACGGCAACCGGCGCCTTGATGTGGGCGTGGGCCTGGTAGTTCTCGACCGTAAAGTCCTCGAACTCCCAGCCGAACAGGTCCGTCTTGTCCGGATTCATGCGCATGGTCGGCAGGGGCAGCGGCTCGCGTGAGAGCTGCAGTTCCGCCTGTTCGACATGATTCAGGTAGAGATGGGCGTCGCCGAACGTGTGAATGAACTCGCCCGGCTTCAGGCCGGTCGCGCGGGCCATCATCATGGTGAGCAGCGCATAGGAGGCGATGTTGAACGGCACGCCGAGGAAAATATCGGCTGAGCGCTGATAGAGCTGGCAGTTGAGCTTGCCGTCCATGACATTGAACTGGAACAGGCAGTGGCAGGGCGGCAGGGCCATCTCGTTCACATCGGCCGGGTTCCAGGCGGACACGATCAGGCGGCGCGAATTCGGATTGGTGCGGATCTCGTCCAGCACCCACTGGATCTGGTCGATCGTCCGCCCGTCCGGCGCGGCCCAGCTGCGCCATTGCTTGCCATAGACCGGGCCGAGATCGCCGTTCTCGTCGGCCCACTCATCCCAGATCGAGACCTTGTTGTCCTTCAGGTACTTGATGTTGGTATCGCCCTTCAGGAACCAGAGCAGCTCGATGATGATCGAGCGCAGGTGCAGCTTCTTTGTGGTTACCATCGGGAAACCATCTTCGAGGTTGAAGCGCAGCTGGCGGCCAAAGACTGCCCGTGTGCCTGTGCCTGTCCGATCTCCCCGCTCGAAGCCGTTTTCGAGCGCGTCCCGCAGAAGATCGAGATACTGTTGCATGGCTCCGGACTCCTAAGCTTCTCTGGCGTATCGCAAACGAACGATCTCTAGCGTGATTCCCGTTTGCGCACCTCCCTTGCCGCGCATTCGCCGGGCGGTGCAGGCCGCGGCGGGACCTGCATGGTTAAATCAGCTTTGCAGGTAAACGGGAAATTCACCAGCAAAACAGAACCGCCACGCAATCAAAAGCGTGCATTCTTTTCCAAAATCCGGGTGGCGGAGCTGGAAAAATGCATTCTCGAATGAAGATTCTGCAGCAATTTGTGCGCCGGTATCAGCAGGATACCGGCGGTAACATCATGGTGCTGATGGCCCTGATCATCGTGGCGATCATGGGGCTGGCCGGCTTTGCGATCGATCTGCGTTTCACGATCTCGCAGAAGGAAAAGGTCCAGTATGCACTGGATTCAGCCGTTCTGGCGGGCGCGCTGGAACGCCAGAAAGGCAAGACCGAGACGGAGGTGATCGCTGAAGTCCGCGAATATGCCGGGGCCCTGATCGACATGCAGGGCGGCGGCATGACCTGTTCGGCGATCGGCGTTGTGATGGACGATGTCAGCGAAGACATCTCCGCAAACATTTCCTGTGCGCAGCCGACATTCATTTCGCAGATCATGGGCCGGGATCATCTCGATTTTAACGTATCGACCACATCGACCTATTCGGTCGGCAAGGTGGACGTGGCGTTCGTCTTCGACGTTTCAGGCTCGATGAACAGCTATAACCGCCTGTCGCTTCTCAAGACGGCGGCCAATGCGGCGTTCGATACGCTGCTGCCGGACGATATGCCGGACGACAAGACAATCCGTATCGCGATCACGACCTACAACAATGCCGTCAATGCCGGATCCTATATCAATTCGGTCACCGACGGCGTGTCGCTGGCGGCAGATGCTTCCAATATTGCGGCATCGGCGAATTTCAATTCGTACAATGGCAAGCGGATGTACGACTCGTCGACCGGCAAGCGGTTCTTCTATTACCAGACAGGCACCTGCACGGATTACGGGTATTGCGACCAGTACTCCAACTGGGACTGGGATCCGGCCCGGCGCAACTATTCCGATGTTTCGGTGCCGTCGTCCTGTGTCTATGAACGGACAGGCAGCCAGGCCGACACGGATGCGGCCCCCGGCTCGCTGGCCTGGATCGGCGCGGCCAATCCGGAATGGTATTTCAGCTACAGCGACCGCAACAAGTATCGCGGCTGGCAGGAAGTCGCCTATGGCGGCGCCAACAGCAATACCGGTGCGTTCCGTAACAATTACGCCACCTGCCGCGATTCCGGACCTGTTCCGCTGACGGACAACAAGGCGTCGCTGAAAGCGCATGTGAACAGCCTGACGGCAGGCGGTGGCACCGCGGGCCATCTCGGTATTGCCTGGGGCTGGTACCTGATCTCGCCGAAATGGTCGTCGATCTGGCCGACGGAGTCCAAGCCGTGGAACTATGATGAGGTGAATGCCACCAAAGCCGTGATCCTGATGACCGATGGTGACTTCAACCGCGAACATCCATCCGCCGCCAAGGATTCGTTCCATCAGGCCATGGACCTGTGCGATCAGATGAAATCCTCGCCCTCCAAGGTGACCATTTACACAGTTGGCTTCCAGGTGCCCGATAGCGTGCAGAAAACCGGTGACGGACGCACGATCCTTGAATACTGCGCCACCAGCCCGGCCTTCGCCTATTCGGCGGCGGATGGGGACCAGTTGCTGCAGGTGTACAAGGAAATCGCCCAGTCGATCGCTGACCTGCGCATCAAGAGCTAGGCCCTAGTTTTCCGCGGTCACCGTGCCGTCTGCCACGTGCAGGGCCTGGGCACGGTCGCCGAAACTGTCGAACAGGAATTTCTCCGTCCCGGTCAGCCAGGCTTGGCCGCCGAGGGCGCAGATCTCGTCGAACAGGGCGGCGCGCCGGTCCGGGTCGAGATGTGCGGCGGCCTCGTCCAGCAGGAGCAGGGGCGGCGGCCCGTCGCGTTCCGCCTTGAGCGCAGTGGCCGAGGCGAGGATCAGCCCGATCAGCAGGGCCTTCTGCTGGCCGGTCGAGGCGTCTTTCGCCGGGGCACCGGTGGGGCGGTGAATAACGGCGAGGTCAGAGCGGTGCGGACCTTCCAGCGTGCGGCCAGCAGCCATGTCCCGGCGGCGGGAGGTGCGCCAGGTCTCGGCAAGCATTTCGAAAATCGACTTGAAGTCGTCGCCCCGCATGGCGGCCTGTTCGGCGGCGCCTTCCAGGGAAATATCCGCCTTTGGAAAATGCCCTTCCGGCCGGGCTTCGATCGCGGCCTGCAGGGAGTCCATGACGTGCGCGCGATTGATCGCGATCTCGGCGCCGCTTTCGGCAAGGCGCGTTTCAATCGCATCGGCCCAGGCAGGATCGACATGGCCGCGTTCCAGCAGGGCATTGCGCTCGCGCATCGCCCGCTCATAGCGGCTGGAGGCGCTGGCATGTGACGGCGTGTGGGCCAGCACCAGCCGGTCATAGAAGCGCCGCCGGTCGCTGGCACTGCCGCGGAAGACGCCGTCCATGTTCGGGGTCAGCCAGACGATGCGGACAATCTCGGCCAGTTCAGTCGCCGTGGAGGGCGCCCCGTCGAGGCGCACAACGCGTTTGGAACTGCCCCCGGAAGTGTCCAGCGTCACGCCGACCTTGTGTTCATCGGCCAGGGTTGCCGCCACCGTCCAGCTGCCGGCAGAACCTGAGCGTGCCATGTCCGGCAGGGTGGAGGACCGGAGGCCCCGGCCCGGCCCCAGCTGGCTGACGGCTTCCAGAAGGTTCGTCTTGCCCGCGCCATTGGCGCCATAGAGGCAGACATGCCGGCCATCCAGCGGCAGGGTGAGGGACGCATAATTGCGGAAGTCCGTGAGCGACAGTCTCGTTAAGGCGGTCATGTCGTCAGGCGGCCATAGTGTGGGGCGTCATCATCCTCAGGAGTCTGGCCGCTCCTTGTCAGGAAATCAGACGCGCAGCGGCATCAGCACATAGCGGGCCGAGTCGTCGGACGGGTCCAGAACGAGGGCGGGGGAGGCCGGGTCATTGAACATGAACTCGGCTTCCGGGGCTTCGATCTGGCCGGCGATGTCGAGCAGGTATTTGGCGTTGAAGCCGATTTCCATCGGTTCGTCGCCATACTCGGCTTCGAGTTCCTCATTACCGGCCCCGGTCTCGGCGTGGTTCACCGCGAGGACCAGCTTGCCTTCCGACAGGGACAGTTTGACAGACCGGGACCGCTCTGCCGAAACGGTCGACACGCGGTCGACAGCCGCTTCGAACGCCTTGTTGTCGATCGTCAGCTTGCGCGTGTTGCCCTTCGGAATGACGCGGCCATAATCCGGGAACGAACCATCAATGAGTTTCGACGTCAGCGTGGCGCGGCCGGCGCGGACGACGATCTTCGTATCGGACACCTCGATGTCGACCGGGCCATCCAGCCCGTCGATCAGGCGGCGGGCTTCGCTCACGGCCTTGCGTGGCACGATCACGCCTTCCAGCCCGGCAGAGCCTTCCGGCGCCTTCGCCTCGGCCAGCGCCAGGCGGTGGCCGTCGGTCGCCACAGCGCGCAGCACCGGCTTGCCATCGGCGTCGTCGGTCGTGTGCAGGAAGACACCGTTCAGATAGTAGCGCGTTTCCTCGGTCGAGATCGCGAAACGGGTCTTGTCGATCAGGCGGACGAGATCCTTGGCATCGAGCGCAAACTTGATGGCGCTGTCATCGGACGTCATGGTCTGGAAGTCGGAAGCTGGCAGGGTGGGCAGCTCGAAATGCGAGCGGCCGGCCTGGATCGACAGGCGCTGGTTCTCGGGCTGCAGTTCCAGCTCGACCTCGGCGCCGGCGGGCAGTTTGCGCACCACGTCGAACAGCGTGCCGGCCGGGGCCGTCACGGCGCCTTCGCTGGCCACCTTGGCCGGGGCGCTGTCGACCGCTTCGATGTCGAGGTCGGTCGCGGTCAGCCGCAGTTCGTTGCCTGAGGCCTGCAGCAGCACGTTGGACAGGATCGGGATCGTATTGCGCCGCTCGACCACGTTTTGCACGTGGGAGAGTGCGTTGAGGAGGTCGCCGCGTTCGATCGTCAGTTTCATCGTGTTTCCGTCCATCCCGGGCAACGCTGCCGCTGCCCGCTAAACCCTGTTGCGTCTGCCTGCTGGTCTGTCCCGTCGATACATGCCGATGGAATCAGCCCGCTCCCGGGAAGGGAACGGGCTGAGAACACTTAAACATCCATACGAAAAAGCCAAGCGTTGATCGCGGTCCCGGCTCAATCAGTTCGTTAATGGTTGCCGGTGGCCTGCAGTTCGAGGATCGCCGCAGCCACGCGTGCAATGTCGGCGGCCAGTTCCGGGTCCTTGGGCAGGGCCTTGGTCAGCTTCCGGTGGGCATAGAGCACGGTCGTGTGATCACGCCGCCCGAAGGCCCGTCCGATCTGCGGGAAGGACTTATGGGTCTGCTCCCGGCACAGATACATGGCGATCTGGCGCGGATAGACGACTGTGCGGGCCTTGGACGGGCTTTCGAGGTCAGCCTTCGAGACGTTGAAGACTTTCATCGCCGCCTTTTTCACCAGTTCGATGGTCGGCGCGCGCACTTCACCTTCCATGCGGCGGATGACCCGTTCCAGCATGTCGGATGTCGGGGCCATCGTGCCGAAGCCCGCCTCGGTGAAGAGGTTCCAGACAGCGCCGGTCAGTTCCCGGCCAGGGCCGCGGATGCCGGTATGGATCCGCTCGATCAGCGCCTCGTCCAGCACAAAGTCCGGATGAGCCTCCGCAATGTGGCGGGCCAGGCGGCGGATGATCTCGCGCCGCATGTCCTCGTCCGGCAGCTCCACCTCAACCACAGTGGCGCCTTTCAGCTCGCTCATCATCCGCGGGGAGAAGCCAGCCAGTTCGCCCGGTGTCTTGTCTCCGGCGAGGACGACATTGCCGCCCTGTCCGGTGACTTCACGGATGTTCTGGAACAGCTCTGTCTCCGTTCCGGGCTTGCCGGAAATGCGGTGCAGATCGTCGATCAGCAGGATGGAGGCCGCCCGCAGGCGCTTTTTCAGGGCGCTCGTGTCCTTGGCCTTCACGCCGTCCGTATAGGCTGAGAGGAATTCCTCCGCCGTCAGGTACACGACCGTGGCGTCCGTATTGGTTTCCAGCGCGCGGGTGCGCAGCGCCAGCAGCGTGTGCGTCTTGCCCGTGCCCTGCGGGCCGGAGATCAGGTGAACCTGTGTCCCGACCGGCTGGCCATCGGCCACGCGTTTGGCCAGTTCCACCGAAATCGCGTTCGATTTTCCGGTCACCAGCGTCCCGAACGTCATTTCCGGCGCACCGGAGGAGGGACGCGGCCCGCTGGTCGGTGTCCCGCCATCATTGCCGCCGGATCCGCTTCCGGCACCGCCTGCAGCCGCTTCCGGCGCCGCTTCGGCCCACGGATCCTCGACGATCGTGCGCAGGTCTGCACCTGCCTCTTTCCAGCAGACCAGCCGGATATCGCGCCGGGCGTCGTCATGCTCCTTCCAGATACGCTGGAGGATATGACGGTGATCCGCGGACACACGATCATAGGAAAGGCGATCCCGCGCAGCGATCACGATCTTGCCGTCAACTTCTGCGATCAGTTTCAGATCGGTGATCCACCGTTCGAAATCCGCAGTGGAGAGGACCTCCTTGAGATGTTCCCGGACGGCTTGCCAGATGGCCTGGCCGGGAAGGCTGGAGATCTTCTTGTTGGTATTTGAATCTACGCTGGCTGGAGTGTCAAAGAGTCTGTTTCGGTCCATGCCGAGCCCCATTTTTTTGTTATCTGTTACAGCCACCAAACCGGCACGCAACACCCCTGTCCAGTTACCCGAAACTGGCCCCGAAAATACTCCGTACAGGGATGTTTATCGTTGGTAAACTCAAGGTACCGACGGGCGGTTTCAAAGACAAGTGTATCTTTTTTTGTACGGCCGTGATTGGCGTGTTGACTCTTTCCACAGCACCCTTGTGAGGGGAAAAAACCTATATGGCACAACGGTTTTTTATTCCCGACAAAGCCTGCATTTTTTTTGAAGTGAGTCTTTGCGTACAAAGGTTCACTTTTGTTCTGTCAACACGGATTCATCAATATTGGCTGTGTAATTCTCATCAAAAACAGGAAATATTTTGGAACGGTTTCAGGACTTCCCGTGATCGTGCATTCGTGCAGGGGGCGAGGCGGCGAGACCTGCATAATCGCATTTCTGTAGGTTGTTCGATCATATCCGTGACACTCAAGCGGGCAGCCGCTGACCATGATTTGGGCGCAGGGAAATAAAAGACGTAAAGCGAATGCCGGGCAAGAAAAAACCCGCCGGGCGAGAGGCCGGGCGGGTTTGTTTCTTGCCGGTGGTCCGGCCCGAATGTTTAAAGCGGCTGGCCTCAGGCCATCGACTTCACACGGGCAGCCAGGCGCGAGACTTTTCGCGCAGAAGTGTTCTTGTGCATGACGCCTTTGGTGACGGCACGCATCAGCTCTGGCTGGGCAGCCTTGAGCGCATCTGCGGCAGCGGTCTTGTCGCCTGAGGCAATGGCTTCTTCGACCTGACGGACGAATGTGCGCACGCGCGAACGCCGGGCCTTGTTGACCTCGGTGCGCCGCTCGATCTTGCGGACCATTTTCTTGGCGGAACGGGTATTAGCCATATCAAACTCCTGTTGCCCGAGGGGCGACCCTCAGGCTGAAGGCGCGGAGATACATAAAGGCCGGTTGGGCGTCAACCGGAGAGTCCCGTCCAGGGCGGGAAAAATGCATCTGGCCGTCCTTGTTCTTACTTGTCGCGGAAATGCGCCGACCGTTTTTCAACATAGGCGGCCATGCCCTCTTTCTGGTCCGAGGTCGAGAAGAGGGACTGGAAGAGACGCCGTTCGAACTGGATGCCCTGCGAGAGCGGGGTCTCGTAGGCATAGTTCACGGCTTCCTTGGTCATCATGGCGCCGGCCATGGGCATCGAGGCGATGGTGCGGGCGAGGCTGCGCGCCTCGTCCATCAGGTCCTCGGCCTTCACGACCCGGCTGACCAGCCCGAACCGTTCGGCTTCGCCGGCATCCATCAGGCGGCCGGTGAGGCAGAGTTCCATCGTTTTCGACTTGCCGATGGCGCGCGTGAGGCGCTGCGTGCCGCCTGCGCCGGGCATCACGCCGAGACGGACTTCCGGCTGGCCGAACTTGGCATTGTCGGCCGCCAGGATGATGTCGCACATCAGGGCCAGTTCGCAGCCCCCGCCGACGGCATAGCCCGAGACGGCAGCGATGATCGGCTTGCGCAGGCGGGCCGTCCGCTCCCAGTTCCGGGAGATAAAGTCCTCATAATAGGACTCCGGGAAGGTCTTGTCCTTGATTTCATTGATGTCGGCACCGCCGGAGAAGGCCTTTTTCGTGCCGGTCAGGATGACACAGCCGACCTTGTCTTCCTTGTCGCAGCGGTCGAGCGCGCTGGTCAGGTCGTTCATCAAGGCTTCGGACAGCGCGTTCAGCGCGTCCGGGCGGTTCATCTGGATCACCGCAACGCCGGTATCCTCGTCAAACTCTGTAAGAAGCGTATCGTAGGGCATGGAAAGGGTATCCTTTCTTTGGCCGCAAAACTGTCCACGGGACAGCACAGGGGCCCAGTATGATGATGTCTTGGTTAAGAAGGGATTGGCATGGCCGGACGGGCCGGCGGGTACCTCGTGTAGTTAACCGTGCATTACGGGCCGGTCATGAATTCGAGGGGCGCGCTATAACGCCGCTGGATCGGCTTGTCACCCCATGGAGGCAGAATGCGGTTGGAGCCTTCATTTTGCCCTGCGGCGGCGCAAACCCTGTGCCAGTCTCGTGCGTACACTCTATATGAGTGACATGAGCGACACATCCGGCCCGTCTGGCGGCCCACCCTCCGATCCTGAACGAAACCGCCTGACGGGGCGGCTGACCCGCACGGCGAAAGTTGGGGCGAACCTGTCCGGCGCAGGGCTGACCTTCGCGGCGCAGAGCCTGTTTGGCGGCGACCAGGGCGACGAGAAAATCGCAAAGGCGCTGGCCGCCGCCCTCGGCAAGTCGAAAGGCCCGCTGATGAAAGTGGCGCAGATGCTGTCCACCGTGCCGGACCTCCTGCCCGAGAAGTACGCCGCCGAGTTCGCCCAGCTGCAGGCCGAGGCCCCGGCCATGGGCTGGCCCTTCGTGCGCCGCCGCATGCGGGCAGAGCTGGGCGGAGACTGGCAGGGCCGGTTCGCAGACTTCGGCCACGAGGCGTCACACGCCGCCTCCCTCGGCCAGGTCCATGCCGCGACGCTGCATGACGGCCGCAAGGTCGCCTGCAAGCTGCAATACCCGGACATGGCGAGCGCCGTGGAGAGCGATGTCGGCCAGCTCAAGACCGTGCTGGGCCTCTTCAAGCGTATGGATGGCTCGATCGACCCGACCGCGATGGTGGAGGAGTTTACCGACCGCTTGCGCGAGGAGCTCGATTACGCCCGCGAGGCCAAACACATGGAACTCTATGCCCGCATGCTGGCGGAGAAGGACTTCGTGCAGGTGCCCGAACCGGTCGAGGAGCTCTCCACGCCGCGCCTCCTCACCATGACCTGGCTGACCGGCCAGCGTCTCACCGCGTTCGAGGACGCGCCCCAGGAGACGCGCAACCATATCGCCGAAATGCTGTTCTGGACCTGGTGGGGCCCGATGAACACCTATGCCGTGATCCATGGCGATCCGCATCTCGGGAACTATCAGGTGACCGGGGAGGGGACCGGCCTCAACCTGCTCGACTTCGGCTGTATCCGCGTTTTCCCGCCGGTCTTCGTGGAAGGCGTCGTCGATCTCTATCGCGCCCTCCAGAAAGAAGACTTCGACGCGACCTATGCGGCCTATGAGAAATGGGGCTTTGACGGCCTGTCGAAAGAGCTGGTCGAAGTGCTGAACATCTGGGCGCGCTTCATCTATGGCCCGCTGCTGGACGACCGTGTGCGCTCCGTCGCCGATGGTGTGACGTCCGGGGAGTATGGCCGCAAGGAAGCCTTCGCCGTCCGCAAGCTCCTGAAGGAAAAGGGCCCGGTGAAGATCCCGCGTGAGTTTGTCTTCATGGACCGCGCTGCCATCGGCCTCGGCGCCGCCTATCTGCGCCTCGGGGCGGAGCTGAACTATTGCCGCCTGTTCGAGGAAAGCCTTGAAGGCTTCTCGGTGGAGGCGGTCGCAAAAAGACAGGCCGACGCCCTGAAAGCCGCCGGCCTGACCTGATTGACCTGACCTGATTGATATGAGGCCTGCGCCTTAGGTCATCTTGAACTTGATCGGGATGCTCTTCGGTCCGGAGACGAAGTTCGCCTGCACACGGCTCGGCGTACCGTTCAGTTCGACCGATTGCAGGCGCGGCAGCAGCTCTTCCCACAGGATACGCATTTCCATCCGGCCGAGGTGCTGGCCGAGGCAGACATGCGCGCCGTACCCGAAGGCGACATGCTTGTTGGGCGAACGGTCGATCCTGAAGCTGTAAGGATCGTCGAACACGTCCTCGTCGCGGTTGCCGGACGGATAGGCCAGGAACAGCCAGTCATTCTTCTTGATCTGCTTGCCGTGGACCTCCGTGTCGGCGGTCGCCGTGCGCATGAAGTGCTTCACCGGCGTTTCCCAGCGAATGGATTCTTCCACCATGGACGGGATCAGCGAGAGATCGTCCTTCAGTTTACGGAACTGGTCCTGGTTTTCTGCCAGCGCCCAGAGCGCGCCGCCGGTTGTGTTGGAGGTCGTGTCATGTCCGGCCGTCGCGGCGATGATATAATAAGACATGGCTTCGAGGTGGCCGAGCGGCTTGCCATAGACTTCGCCATTGGCGATCACGCTGGCGAGGTCTTCGCGCGGATTCTTGCGGCGGTCTTCGGTCATTTCCACAAAATAGGTGAAGAAGTCCGCGACCGTGGCCTGGATATTGGCGAGGCCGGTATCGGAGTCGGTGACTTCCGCGCCCGAGCGGTTCACTTCCGGATCCTGCGCGCCGAACAATTCCTGTGTCAGCTTCAGCATGCGCGGTTCGTCAATCTCCGGCACGCCCAGCACTTCCATGATGACGTGCAGCGGATAGAGGAACGCCACGTCGCGGGCGAAGTCGCACTCGGTGCCCTTGTCGGCCATCTTGTCGATGAAGCCGCGGGCGATCTCGCGGATGCGGTCTTCCAGCTTGCGCAAATTCTGCGGCATGAACCAGGCCTGCGTCAGGCGGCGGTACTGCATATGGTCCGGATTATCCATCTGGACGAGCGAGCGGAGCAGGTTGGGCGAGCCGCCCATCATCTCGCGGACTTTCTTGTCCGTCTCGATATTGGTCAGCGTCGCGGAGCGGTCTTCATTATGGAAGAGATCGTTCTGCTTCTCGATGTTCTGGATGTCGGCATGTTTGCTGACCACCCAGAACGGGTCGAACCCTTCGATCTCGGCCACATCCAGCGGGGCATTCTTGCGCAGCCAGGCAAAGGCTTCGTGCGATCGGTCCCAGTCGGCATAGGCCTTCGGATCAACAACGGCTTCGGCGATATGGGCGGGTATGGTCATGCGTTCCTCCGGTCGTGGGAGCGGCTTTTGGCTCCCGGTTGAAACAGGCTCTAACATATACTTGCTATACAGCCAACAAATATGTTAGGCGGAGCCATGTCAGAAGCGCCCACAGCCTCGCCGACCGATCCCGCCGCCCCGGACAGCGGCCGGCTGACACAGGCCGAACGGCGCGAACGGTCCGAGCAGGAATTGCTGGAAGCGACGATGCGGGTCGTGTCCGCAAACGGCGTGGCCGCCGCGACCTTCGATGCGATCGGGAAAGAAGCGGGCTATTCCCGCGGGTTGGTGACGCAGCGCTTCGGGTCCAAGGACGGGCTGATCCGCAGCCTTATCAGCGCCCTGCATGGCTGGCAGCGGGACGCGCTGGATGAGGCGGATGTGGAGCGCATGGACGGCCTTTCCGCCTTGTGTGCTTTTGTCGACCTGCACTGCCGGTCGCTGGACGGGCGGGAGGAAGACAAGGCGTATTACATGCTGCTGGCCGCGGCCGTGGCCGACCGGTTGGAAACCCGCGCCGCCTTCGCCGAGTCGCACGAGGTCGAGCGCGTGCTGATCCGCGGCCTGATCGAGCGCGGGCAGGCCGAAGGCAGCATCCGGAAAGATGCCGACGCCGATGCCACCGCCCTGATGGCTGGGTGCGCGCTGATCGGCATTCGCATGCAAAACATGATCGACCCGGGCACGGAGATCGCACCGATACGGGATTCACTGATCCAGTCGCTGCGCGCCCGCCTGGCGCCGGTCCGAGGAGGAGGGAAGGAATGAGCGAGGCACCCTACAAGGTCTGGCAGTGCCGCACCTGCGGTTATATTTATGAAGAAGAGCATGGCGACCCGACCGAGGGGCTTGCGCCCGGCACCCGTTGGGCCGACATTCCGGAGGATTGGGTCTGTCCGCTCTGCGGCACGCCGAAATCGGACTTTGACATGATTGAGCTCTAGGGCCTTCGCCCTCACGGGCCAGAGGGACGCAAGACTCAATTGACCCGCCTTCGCTCAATGGTCTGGACGGCAATCATTATCGCCGTCGCCTACCAGTTTTTCGTGATCCTGCCGGCGATTGTCGTTCACGGCATGATGCCGGACATGTCGATCATCGTGCTGTCCGGGATTGCCAATGTCCTGACGGTGATGGCGGTCTATGGCTATCTGAAGGTCCAGGGCGTGGCCGACGAGGTTGCCGAACCGGGCGACATGAATCTGATCGTCGTGCTGATCGCGGTCGCGGCCGCGATTGTTGCGATCGCCCTGACAACATTCCTGGCCGGCTTGCTGGCGACGATGTTCGGGCCTCAGGGTCTGAGCGTCAGTGACGGGTTCACCCATCAGCTGCAGACGGCCTCGCGGGCGGAGCTGTTCTTCACAATCGTGCTGGTCGCCCCGTTTGCGGAAGAGTTCATCTATCGCGGCCTGGTCATGGGCGTCTTGCTGGCGCGTGGCTGGGCGCCGCTGCCGGCCGCGGGCCTGTCGGCGGTGATCTTCGCCCTTCAGCACATTCAATATGGCTGGATCGGGATTCTGGTCGTGCTGGTCTATGGCGTGATGCTGGGTCTGCTGCGCGTCGCGAGCGGCGGGCTGTTCCTGCCGATCATGGCCCATTTCTTCATCAATCTCATCTCGCTGACGATGTGACGCGCCCCTTCGCAAGGGGAGGGCTGGCAAATCCTGTCTGACGGCGCTAAGCGGACGTCATGACTGACGATCTTTCACGCAACCAGACTTTCGACCTGCCGGACGGCTACCAGATTCTGCCCTGGCACCGGGGCTTCGGCCGCCAGGTGGGCCCGCTGTTCGAGAAGCGGGACGAGACGGGCCTCACCCGCGCCTTCCGCGTCGAGGAACACCACACCAACGGCATGATGAATGCCCATGGCGGCATGCTCATGACCTTCGCCGACATGGCGTGGGGCGCAGCGGTCGAAAAGAACGACGATACCTGGTGGGTCACCGTGCGCCTGATGTGCGATTTCCTGTCCGGCGCCAAGCAGGGCAGCTTTGTCGAGGGCAAGGGCCACGTGATCGGCCGGCAGGACGATGTGTTCACGGTCGAGGGCAAGATCTGGGCGGACGACAAGCTGCTGATGCGGGGCACGGGCATTTTCAAGGTGATCGAGCGCCGGGACGGGCAGGAGAAGCCGTTCACGCGCCAGACCGAGAAGGCCTGACTGAGAAAGCCTGACCGAAAAGGCATGACCGGGAAGGCCTGACCTTTCGGTTGACTTTGCGCAGGCGCCCCCGTATCGGCCTTTTCGTAATGAACACAGCACTGCACCACCATCATCACCATTCGTGACGCGCCGATGAGGCGCGAACCGGTCCGGCTGCGCCTCTGCTAAAGTGTTCCCCCCAAGAACCAGACCAGACGAGGCAAGCCACAGCCGGGGCGTGCCTGATGTTGACGTGTCGCCTTCCAATCCGGACCAGCACCGACTATGCGGTGCGCAAACAGGACTAAGAGCGACCCCATGAGTGACAAAGACAGCCAACCTCTCTCTGGCAAGGATCTCGCCCGCAAGCCGCGCGGCTTTCCCGACAAGCGAGAGGGCCTGATCCATGCCCAGGCCGACCTGGTCGGCAAGGTCACCGCGATTTACCGCCAATGGGGCTTTGAGGCGCTGGACACCGGCGCCTTCGAATATGCCGATGCGCTCGGCAAGTTCCTGCCGGATGACGATCGCCCGAACGCCGGCGTGTTTTCCCTGCAGGATGATGACGAGCAATGGATGGCCTTGCGCTACGACCTGACCGCCCCGCTGGCCCGGTTCGTGGCCGAG
>TARA_R110002051_G_scaffold9051_10_pt1 | contig 31915 bp, 29 predicted proteins | sample TARA_R110002051 | Tara Oceans TARA_R110002051 (sample SAMEA4397023) | marine metagenome | biome: Polar Biome; feature: [MES] marine water layer (ENVO:01000295) within the mesopelagic zone...; material: water (ENVO:00002006), including particulate matter (ENVO:01000060) such as...... | reverse complement strand
GCGCGCGATGCGGTGGAAGACGTGATCGAGCCTTACCTGATGCAGCGCGGCTATGTCGCCCGCACGCCGCGCGGGCGCGTTGCAGCGCCGCTGGCCTATGAGCGTCTTGGCCTTCCGAACCCCGGCGGCCAGCAATCCGGCCAACAAACAGGATTGTTCGGAGAAAAATAAGACGCATAAGGAGAGACCCTGATGATGCGTTCGGATGCCGATTTCATGAGTGAGGCCTATGCCGAGGCGCAGAAGGGGCTTGAAGAGGGCGGCCTGCCCATCGGTGCGATCCTCGTGCGTGACGGCGAAATCATCGGCCGCGGGCACAATCAGCGTGTCCAGAAGGCAGACCCCATCCTGCACGGCGAGATGGGCTGTATGCAGAATGCCGGGCGGCAGGCGAGCTACAAGGATACGGTGATGTACACCACCTTGTCGCCCTGCATGATGTGCACCGGTACGATCATCCAGTTCGGCGTGCCCCGCGTGGTGATCGGGGAGAGCGTCAATTTCAAAGGCTACCAGGACGTGCTGGCGCTGGCAGGGACTGAGGTGAAAGACATGCACGATCCGGCCTGTATTGACATGATGGCGGACTTCATCCGGCATCATCCAAGCCTGTGGAACGAAGATATCGGCCATTAGACCGGCAGGTCTGCACGACACAATTTCAACACTATTCGGGCGCGATGGTGAGGATTGCGGCATTTTTTGCTGCCTGATCCCGAAAAGGACTCTCCATGCTTCGCCAGACATTCACCGCCCGGACGTCGTTCCGGTCGGGAACAATTGCTTTGCTGTGCGCAGTGATGACGGTTTTCTTCCCCACGATCTCGGCCAGCGCGGAACTGAACGTTCCGGAAAACGCCTCCGCCAATTCCTACAACACAAGCTGGCGTTGCGATGACGGATTCCAGGAACAGGATGACGCCTGCGTGACCGTCGAAATTCCGGACAATGCCTATCTCAACAACCGGTCCTATGGACGGGGCTGGGAATGCGTCTTTGGCTACAAGCGGGTCGATGAAGGCTGTGTCCTGATCGATCTGCCCGACAATGCCTATCTGGAACCATCCGGCGTCCGGTGGAGCTGCGAGCGCGGCTTCGATGTCGAAGACGGCAAATGCGTCCCGATCAAAGTGCCCGAGAACGGCTATCTGAGCGACCTCAGCTATAATGACGGCTGGGCATGCGATCGCGGCTACAAGGCCGACGGCGACACCTGCGCCCGGATCGTGGTGCCGGAAAACGGCTATCTCAGCACGGCCCGGTCCGGCCCCGGCTGGAAATGCGATCGCGGCTATGTCGCGTCCGGCGACTCCTGTGTGGCCATCAACGTGCCGGACAATGCCCATCTCGGCTACATGGAAGAGAGCTGGGAGTGCAACAAGCCGCATGTTCAGCGCGGCGATGTCTGCGTCCTGCCATAGCGGCCAGCACATTTGCCCGGGAAGCCATGGCTGCCCGGCGATACAATCTGAATTCTGAAAAGCGCCCGCTTAGGGCGGACCGCGCACAGGCCCGGCCGGACCTATCCGGACCAGGCCATGACCTGTGGCGCCCGGGCCGGACCATACCGGATCATGTCGGACCCTACAGGATCGCCGTAGACTTCTTCCAAATGGCCCCGGTCGTGGGCCCGTTGGCGTCTGTGCGGGGATAATCTGGTAAGTAGAATCAATTTCCTCTTTTCGATTACTTTATGGCAACTAAAAAGCACTAGCCATTCTATCTATGGGAGCAACTGGGCGAGGCCTCCAAAGCCGGGAGATGGGAATGCCAAGATGGCTATTCGTATTCACGACAATTACGGTCGGGCTGACCGGCGGGGCCTTTGTCCTGTCGGGCCTTGCACAGACACCGCTGCCGAACCCGTTCCACGGCTCGTTCCTGACCTCGTCGGCGCTGATGCTGAATGTCGGCATCTGGGCCGTTGTCTGGCATGCGGCCTATCTCCTGTTCGTTGAGAAGGACCTGCGCCTGCGCCGGCTGGCGGCGTTCTCCGCGGGGCTGTTCTCGCGCCACAATATCTACCACCGCATCCTGCCGGTGCTGCTGACCAGTCTCTTCCTGGGGGCCTTTACGGCCTACAAGATCATGATCCCGCTGGTGAATCCGTTTTCCCACGACGCGATGTTCAGCGACCTGGACCGGATGATCTTCGGCACGGACCCCTGGCGCCTCACGCACGCGCTGGTCGGGCCGACGGGCACGGCCGTTATCGACTATGTCTATGTGCTGTGGTTCCCGGCCTTCCTGATCATACCAATCCTTGTCAGCCTGTTTTGTGACATGGACATTCGTAAACGGTATTTCTTCAGCTTCATCGGCGTCTGGGGATTGCTGGGGCTGGGGCTGGCCACGCTGTGGTCGTCAGCCGGCCCGTGTTTCCTGGAACTGATCGGCCACCCTTACCAGGACCGGTATGCAGACCTGCTGCCGGTTGGGGGCGCGCCTTATGCCATGGTCGGGCAGGAATATCTCGCCCAGGGCTATCGCGAGGGCGGCATGGGGATCGCGAAGGGGATTTCGGCGATGCCTTCGATACACGTCTCCGTGGCGGCGCTCTATGTGCTGCTGGCCCGGCAATGCCACAGGGTGTTCCTGGTGCCGGCCCTGATCTTCTATGCGCTGATCCTGTTCGGCTCTGTGCACCTTGGATACCATTACTTCGTGGACGGTATTGCCGGCACGGCCGGCACGGTTGGAATCTGGTGGATGGTCGGCAAGCTGGTCTCGCGCCCGGCGCCCGCCGAAGAGCCGATGGGTGTGCCCTCGGCCTGAAGCCGTGTCCTGAACCCACAGACTGACCCGGGCGTTTGCCCTCAATGCGTCAGGGCAGCATCACGGCGCCGCCTTTCCAGAAGATCGCAATCAGGATGGAGGCCGCCGAGACGACCAGCGACAGCGCCGCCATGCGGGTGGAGACGCGGAAGCGTTTCGTGTCTTCCTGCAGATCCGCCAGCACGCTGGCCAGCAGGGGGAAGTTCACGCAGTGGGCATCGCGCCCGATGCGCAGGCTGAACACGTTGACACTGTCGCCATCGCCGGTGTGCGAGCCGTATTTGCCATTCATATGGTAATAGAGCCGGCCGAAGATCAGGTCCGGGTCACAGCGGAAGCGCCTGGCCAGCACGTCGATATCGATCGGCACCCAGATCTTTGTGGAGCGCGTCTTGGTCTCGTCCGAGAACTCCGCGAACGCGCGATCATAGCGCCGGTAGATCTCCGCCAGCAGGCGCTCATCCGTCGGAATCTTCGCCATCGGTCTCCCCTCCGCTTGCCTGTGTGCCGAGGATGGCAGGGGAGGGGTGGGGTGGCAAGGGAACTTGTTCTTATTCGGAAGAAGTTCCCCATTCGTCGCTAGGTAGGAATCGGTCTATTCAAGCTAACGTAACATATAATAAATCAAGCGATTGATGACTATGACAGCTCTCAAGTTTACCGCCACCGAAATTGATTTCGAATTTGATGACGAACTTAAACAACCTGTCCAGTTGGTTCGTTCAAACCTCGAAGTCTCGCCTAATACCTATCCGGTTGAATTTAAGCTGTTATGGTTGCCAGACGGAAAATGGAATCTAAGTAGTCTTCGGTGGCTGAGCGAAAGACGGTTGCCCTATCTGCCGGTGGAGGCGGTTCAAAAAATTGCAGATCTCTGTGCATCAGTACTCAAGCCAGTGAATGTTTGGTCTTCTAAGCAAGGTGATGATGGTGCAATCGTTCAATTAAATCTTGGTAGACCGCCTGAAGATGTAAGGGATAAAATATGGTGCTCTCACCGGCCAGAGGTATTGAAACTGCCAATTCCATCTTGGGACGGATTTTGGGACAAAATTGAGCGACGTATAAAATTCGATGAAGCGTTCTGTGTCCAAGGGTACACAGAAGAAGATCTGCTCACAGCATTACCTCACCTCAAGCAAGCGTTTCCAGTGGATTGGGTTAGAGCTCGCTACCGTAGGGCCGGGCTATTGAGTGTGAACGGCGACATGGATACCGAAGCGGATGGCTATTTTCCAGCTTATCAACTCGCACGTACAGCGTGTGGCGCTCTTTGTTCTGATCCGGGGTGGAAGTACTTGGTGGAGATTGGGTTGGCTCTTGAGAAGTTGAAAGACTTTGATGGCTATAACCGATTAAAGCGCGCAGTTACTGCCAGTTCAGGAACTCAACACCATCTTTGTATGGCTGCGGAGCTGCTGGAACGAAATCTGTTGGTTGGTTTGGAGCCTGAAACCGGACGTGGTTCGGCCCGAAACGACTTGTTGGTTCAGATTGAAGAGAAGCGATGCCAGATTGAACTCAAAGAGTTTAGTTCCTCCGATCCGGTGCGGAGGCTAACAGATGAACTTCAGAAAAAATCCGATAATCTTCCTGAGACTCCTGTCGATCCAGTAATCTTCCACGTGGTGCTAGCGGATCGGGGTGAGTTCGAACCTGGTCGCGAAGCGAAATTTATTCAGGATGTTGAGGCTCTAGTGCCCAGCATATCAAATAAGATCAGCGGCGTGGTGATAGGAAGGAGATTTTTGGACGGCAGTGGAAGTGGGGTGAAGCGAGAAGTACTTTTTACGGGACTCGTGCCTTCAGCATTGCATCCATTGTCCACCGATTATTTAGACGCCTGCTTTGCCGCCAATTTCGAAGAGATCGAATATCCAATTTTTGGCATGTTCGCGCCGATGCATTTTGGATCTTCTCCAAAAGAGAATCCCAACGCCGACAACGATATTGTGCGGTCTGAAAAGACCTAGTTCTTCCCGAACTTCCGGTCCCGTCCGGCCAGCAGTTTCAGGCGCAGGGCGTTCAGGCGGATGAAGCCTTCGGCATCCTTCTGGTCGTAGGCGCCGTGGTCGTCTTCGAAGGTGACGATATCTTCCCGGTACAGAGAATAGGGGCTGGAGCGGCCGATCAGGTAGGCCTGACCCTTGTAGAGCTTGAGCTTCACTTCGCCGGAGACATAGCGCTGCGAATGGTCGATGGCGGCCTGCAGCATTTCACGCTCCGGGCTCCACCAGAAGCCGTTATAGATGAGCTCTGCATATTTCGGCATCAGCTCGTCTTTGAGGTGCGCGGCGCCGCGGTCGAGCGTGGCCTGTTCGATGCCGCGGTGGGCGACCAGCAGGATCGTGCCGCCGGGCGTCTCATAGATGCCGCGGGATTTCATGCCGACAAAGCGGTTTTCCAGAAGGTCCAGCCGGCCGATGCCGTGCTTCTTGCCGTAAGCGTTGAGGGCGGTCAGCAGCGTCGCCGGGCTCATCTCCTCGCCATTGATCGAACAGGCATCGCCGCGCTCGAACCCGATGGTGATGATTTCCGGTTCGTCCGGCGCGTCTTCCGGGGAAATCGTGCGCATATGGACGAATTCCGGCGCGGGCTCGGCCGGGTCTTCCAGCACTTTGCCTTCGGAGGAGGAGTGCAGCAGGTTCGCGTCGACCGAGAAGGGGGCCTCGCCGCGCTTGTCCTTGGCGATCTCGATGCCGTGGGATTCGGCGAATTTCAGCAGGTCCGTCCGCGATTTGAAATCCCAGTCGCGCCACGGGGCGATGACCTTGATGTCCGGGTTCAGGCCGTAATAGCCGAGCTCGAAGCGGACCTGGTCGTTGCCCTTGCCGGTGGCGCCGTGACAGACGGCGTCGGCGCCAACCATGTCGGCAATCTCGATCTGGCGCTTGGAGATCAGCGGCCGGGCGATGGAAGTGCCGAGCAGGTAGACGCCTTCATAGACGGCATTGGCGCGGAACATCGGGAAGACGTAATCGCGCACGAAATCCTCGCGCACATCCTCGATGAAGATGTTTTCCGGCTTCACGCCAGCGGCGAGCGCCTTTTCGCGGGCCGGGCCCAGTTCTTCGCCCTGGCCGAGGTCTGCCGTGAAAGTCACAACTTCTGCACCGAACTCGGTTTGCAGCCATTTCAGGATGATCGAGGTGTCGAGACCCCCGGAATAGGCAAGAACGACCTTTTTCGGGGCGGATTTCGGCGTGGACATGGAGAATTTTTCCCTGAGCGCTGCAGCTTGAGGCTGTTGCATTAAGGCGACGGCGGGGCGCTGACAAGCGGGGAGCCGCTTTCAAGACGCTTTCGATGCGCCATGGTTTTCGTTACATTAATCGTTTACCGTAACTTAGAGGGCAGGTTAATCGTCTGCACTGTGGGGTTAAGGTCATGATCGACAGGCAAAACGACGGAAACGGCCCGGTTGGCAAGACGGCTGGCAGGGCCGCCGATCCGGGATCTTTCCGGGCCAGATTGATGGCGCGAAAGGCAGCGCGGCCGCAGTCCACGCTCGCCATCGACTCCGGCATCGTCTACCGGCCCGGCGCCTCCAGCACGCCGGAAAGCCGCCGCGCGGCCGATGCCGTGCGCGAAGAGGTCCGTCGCCGCCGCGCTGAAGCAGAGGCAGCAGCCAAGGCTGACGCCGCTGCCCGGGCAGAGGCCGAGCGCATCCGCGCCGCAACGGCTGTCGAAGTCCCGGCCGCTGAGGCAAAAACGCCGCCGAGCGATGAGGAACTGGTCTCGGTCATCGAGGAAGTTGCCGCCCGCAAGGACGAAGAGCGCCGCGCCCCTTCACCTGCGATGGCGCCAGCGATCATCCCGGCAGCCGCTGCGGCTGTGGACCATCCGAACGTCCGCCCGCATGTCGCTGAACACGAGGCGCACAAAGACGTCTCCACCCGTCTGGGCGATGTCTCTCAGCTGGCCTTTGCCGGCCTCGCCATCCTGGGCCTCGCAGGCCTCTCCGTGCTGGCCGCGCAGAACGCTTTGAAGCACAATGACAAGACGGGCGATCCCGCCACAGACAATACCGAAACGGGCACGACCGAAACCGGCGCGCTCGCCCCGGCGCTGAAACCGGGCGGGGCCTCTGCCGTCGCGCTCGCCAGCGCTGCTGAGCCCGCCGCCCCGAAGGCCTGGTTCAACTATCAGGGCGTTGCCGACATGTTGGCCGAGCGCAAGGCCGGGATGGAGGCCGAAGCGAAGCTCGCCCGGGAAGCGGCCGAAAAAGAAGCCCGCCTGCGCGCCGCCAAGGCCATCGCCAATGCCGAAGCCGTCCGTGTGGCCGAGGCCGAAGCCGCCGCTGCGGCTGCCGCGGAAGAGGCGCGTCTCGCCGAGGAAGCCGAACGCCAGCGCCTCGCTGAGGCTGAAGCCACCCGCGTGGCACAGGCAGAGGCCGACCGGCTCGCCCGTCTCGAAGCCCAGCGGCAGGCTGCTGCCGACGCCGAAGCCCAGCGCCTGGCAGACCTTGAAGCCAAGCGCCTCGCCGAAGCCGATGCCGAGGCCCAGCGCCTCGCCGATCTCGATACGCAGCGCCTCGCCAAACTGCGCGCTGACCGCGAAGCCGCCGAGGCCGCCGCCCGTCAGGAAGCGTTCGAACTGGCCAAGTCGCAGGAGGCAGACCGTCTTCGCCTTGCCGCCCTGAAAGCGCAGGCAGAGGCCGATGCCGCCGAAGCGCGCCGTCTGGAACAGATCGCTGCACAGGCCGCCGCAGACCGTCTCGCCGCCGAGAAACTGGTCGCGGAACAACAGGCCCGCACGGCAAACCTTCAGAAGGTTGCCGCGCCCGCACCTGCACCCGTGCCGGAAACACGGGCCGCACCCGAAGCCCCGGCGCCGAAGCCCATCGTCTTCACCGCCTATGAAGGCCCGGTCCCGGTCCCGGCCTCTCACAAGCCGGAAAAACCAGCCCAGCTGATCCGCGCCTCCTACACGCCGGATGAAGGCAAGACCGTCACCCGCAAGCCGCCCGCTGCGCTGACCGCCAGCAAGGCCGACGTCCGTGACTTTGCAGAGACATCCGGCCTGCAGACGCCGGAAGCCTTCCTTGCCGGCCGGATCGAGCGGACCTCCGCTGAGCCCCTGATGACCGAGGATATGGAGCTGGTGCGCCAGGCCTTCCGCAGCATCCTCGACAATGGGTCGGACGGCTCGAAACAGGCGATCATCACGCCGGATAACCGCACGCTGACCATCGTTCTTGAACGGACGGTGTCACGTGAGATGGGCCAGTCCACCGTGCGCACCGTCACCTATACGCCGGGCGTCAGCAAGGTGACCCGTGTGGTCACCGAACAGGCGCCCGTCACGGTCAGCGTGATGTGCCGGGATGTGGCCTATGCCTTTGCCGGGCAGGAGCGTGGCCGGTTTGCCGCCTGTCAGGCCCCGGATGGCGGCTGGACCCTGGCCCGTGCCACCGATGTGGTGAAGGTCACGACGGCCAGCCTGCCTAATTCTGCGTCCTGACTGAAGCAGCATGGGCCTCGGCCCTGCGGACAAGGTGTTTCTCCACGATGCGATAATTCTTCCGGTTCGACCGGTAGAAGATGTCGAACACATCCCCGGCGACCGGGAGCGATCCCAAGACCGTGTCGATGACAAGGTTCCAGACAATCCCGATGGAGGCCGATGCGGGCAGCTTCAGCCGCCACGCCGTGACGAGGGCGTGCAGGCCAATGGCGCCGGTCGCCGCGTCTCCGACAACAGGGACCAGCCCCAGCACGGAATCGAGGCCGAATTTCACGCCCAGCAAGCCGAACCGGGAATCGAGCAGCCGGGAAAACGCATCCAGCGCGGCAAGTTCCTGGCCGATGGTGCGCCCATGCGGCAGCATCATGGTGCGGATTTCCTCGTCGGTACGTTTCCTGGCCATTTGTCTCTCCCGCAGCGTCCGGAAAGCTTGCCGCAATTGCCAGCCTGCGCAAAGCCTGCTGAATGACAGGCATGAGCGATACGAACGAAACCCATGTCTACAAATTGCTGACCGGGGCTGACTGGAAGGCCGCCTCGGCCAATGGGGTGACCAGCGCCGCGATCGACGAGACCGATGGCTATGTCCATCTCTCAACCCGGTCACAGGTGGCCGGGACCGCGAAGCTGCACTTTGCCGGGGCAGAGGGTGTGCGCCTGTTGCGCTTCGCCGTGGCAGACCTGCCGCCGCTGACCTGGGAGGCGAGCCGGGGCGGGCAGATGTTCCCGCATCTTTATGCCCCGCTTGAAGTGTCCCTGGCCGACGCCGTCTGGCAGTTGCTGCCGGGAGCTGACGGCGCGTTGTGCTTCCCGGAGGTGTACTGATGAGCCTGACCGGACTTGGCGCGGAAATCGTGAAATTGCTGCCGCCGGAAGCGGCGCATACGGCCACCATCAAGGCGCTGAAACTGCGTCTTGGTGTGCCGCTTAACCCGCCATTGGCCAATCCGGCGCTGGAGGTCGTGCTGCCGAAGTCCGGCCTGACGCTGCCGTCGCCTGTCGGGCTGGCGGCCGGGTTCGACAAGAATTGCGATGTGCCCGATGCGATGGCAAAGTTCGGGTTCGGCTTTGTGGAATGCGGCACGGTCACCCCGCGCGCTCAGCCGGGCAATCCGAAACCACGGTTGTTCCGCCTGAGTGAAGACCGGGCCGTGATCAACCGGATGGGGTTCAACAATGCGGGTCTTGATTATTTCGTCCGCAACCTGAAAACTTATCATGGCGAAGTGCCGGTGGGCGCGAATGTGGGTGCCAACAAGGACAGCGAAGACCGGATCGCGGATTATGTGACCGGCATCGAAGCGGTCGCCCCGCATGCAGACTATGTGACGATCAATATCTCGTCGCCTAACACGCCGGGCCTGCGCGGCCTGCAGGACCGCGCCTCGCTGGAAGCTTTGCTGACGGCCTGTGGCGCGGCCGCCCGGGCGGACAAGCCGGTTTTCCTGAAAGTGGCGCCGGATCTCGACGAACAGGCCATCGCCGACATTGTGGATATGGTGCGCGGGCCAGGCGCGTGGCTGTCCGGCCTGATCGTGTCCAATACGACACTGGCCCGGCCGGAGACGCTGCAAAGCGCCCATAAGGGCGAAACGGGCGGATTGTCCGGCGCGCCGCTGATGACTCCGTCGACGGAGGTTCTGGCGGCCTTTGCCCGCGCGCTGAAAGGTGAGTTCGACCTGATCGGAGCAGGGGGGATCGCCAGTGCGGCAGATGCCTATGCCAAGATCCGCGCCGGGGCGAATGCCGTGCAGCTTTATTCCGCCATGGTCTATGAAGGGCCGGGCCTCGCGCAGGACATCAATCGCGGTCTGCCGGACCTGATCAGGGCAGACGGATATGCCACGCTGGCTGATGCGGTTGGAACCGCACTCTAGGCGGACTTCGCGGCGGGCTGCAGCCGCCTGAAGAGGCCCGGCACATAGAGGCCCAGCGCCGCCCCGCGATAGAGATACATCAACAGGAATGCGACCCACACGCCCGTATTGCCGAAAGCCGGGCGGAGGATCAGGTCCGTGCCGATATAGAGCACGGCAACGGCGACGCCGGCATTGCGCAGGGCGCGGCCTTGCGTGGTGCCCAGGAACAGGCCGTCGAGCTGCCAGGGGACGATGCCGATCAGCGGCACCAGAGCGCAGTAGGGCAGGTAGGCGAGCGCCGCGTCGCGCGCCTCGACATCGCGCACAAAGGTTGTGATGACCCAGCCGCCCCCGAGGAAATAGAGCAGCGCAAAGGCGAGCCCCGCGATCAAGGCAAACTCGCTGGTCAGCCGCATCGCGCGGGCGAGGCGCGGGGCGCTATTTGCGCCATAAGCCTCACCGGCTTCTTTCTCCGCAACAAAGGCGAACCCGTCGAGCACGAAGGCCGCCACCGTGATGAACTGCAGCAGGACTTCATTGCCCGCCGTGACAGCGGTGGAGATCAGCGTGCCGGAGCGGACGAACCAGCCGAAACAGAGCACCAGCGCCAGCGTGCGGATCATGATGTCCCGGTTGGCGCTGAACAAGGCGGTCAGACGCGCGCGGTCGAACAGTGGCGCGGCGCCCCGGAATGCCGGGAAGACCAGCGCGAGGCCAAAGAGGAGGGCGGTCCATTCCGCGATCGCCGTACCGGCGCCGATCCCGGCCGGGCCGAGGCCGAGCCGCGCGACGAACCAGGTGTCCAGCCCGGCATTCACCCCGTTCATTACGATCTGGAAGGCCAGCATCTGGCCTGTCCGCCCGGTGCCGAGCATCCAGCCGGTGACCGCCAGCCCCATCAAATAGGCCGGGGCGCCCCAGATGCGGGCAGTGAAATAGGCCCCGGCCAGGGTCTCGACGTGTTCGGTACTGCCAAAGGCTGCAAAGGCGAGCGGCTTCAGGATCGGGGAAAGGATGAGAAGGGTGAGGCCGATGGCGCCGCCCAGCGACAGGGCCCGCAGCAGGACGGCGCGTTTCTCCGCTTCATCCTCCCGGCCTGCCGCCTGTGCGGAAAGGCCTGTGGTCGACATGCGCAGGAAACCGAAGCCCCAATAGATGAAACTGTAGGCGACCGCCGCGATGGCGACGGCGGCAAGATCTGCCTTGTCGCCGAACCGGCCCATGACGGCGGTATCGACAATACCGGTCGTGGCCGTGGCCGCCTGCGCGGCGATGATCGGCAGGGCAAGTTCGAGGGTTTTACGGCGGGTCAGCATGGCGGGCGGTGTGTAGACCGCTTTGCCGCTCAGGGCGAGGGCACGGACCCGGCCGGTGTGCCGGGGCGCTGATGCAGTTCGATCGCCCGGTACAGCGCATCGGAATCCGGCAGCGAGATCATCAGATAGATGGGGAAGGCGGCCGCGATCACGAACAGGGTGATCGGAATGGCGCGCGAAAATCTCGGCGGCTCGGGGTGTTTCGCCACGGCGATAGCCAGCATGACGAGGAACAGGCCCGCCAGCGCATATCCTGCCAGCACATCACTGAACCAGTGGGCCCCAAGATAGATGCGCGACACGCCGATCATCGCGACCAGCAGCAGGAAAGAGCCGGTCAGGCTCCAGCGCATCCAGCCGCGGAAGGTGACGAAGGTCAGCCCCGCAACGGCGCCATAGATCAGCGCCGAATGGGCGACATGGCTTGACGGAAAGCTGAACTGGTCAACGCCGGTATACGGAATGTCCGACGGGCGGGGGCGGGCGATCCAGAGCTTTATCGTGTGGACCACGACCGGCATGGATCCGAAGCAGAGCGTGTAGCACATGGCCCGCCAGCGCGCGCCGGTGAACAGGAAGGAGGCAATTGTCACCACGGCGACCAGCGTCAGGAACAGGCCATCGCCCAGCGCCGTGACAACAAGCATCAGGTCGTAGAGCGATCCCCCGCGCAGGCTGCCCACCAGCCTGTCTACCAGACGGTCAATCGGGGTGAGGGGCCAGAAACCGGCAACGCCCAGGGCGAGAAGGGCGAGCACGATTGCGGCCACACCCGCGACCCAGCCAAGCTGGCGTCCGCCGAACGTGGCAACGGTTCGCGCCCTGCGTCTCACGCGGGCCCGCGCTTTCCTGGCAATATGGTACGCAACACAGGTTTTACCTCACCGCCCGAATTCAACCCCGATATAGGCCATCAGCATAGGCCGAAGGTCTGTATCGGGAAAGATCAAACCGGATCGCGGGCGATGTAGATGTCGTAGTCGAACTCGTTTTCCCATTTGGCAACGGCGGTCGCTACGGTGGCGTCGCCTGTCACATTGGTGAGTGTCCGCATCATGTCGAGCAACCGGTCGAAGGGCAGGATGAAGCCGATCACGAGATAGGCGGTTTCCTGCGGAATGCCGACCTGCTGCAGGGCCATGCCGGACAGGAGCAGGCCTGCACTCGGAATACCGGCCGCGCCGATCGACACCAGCGTCGCCATCACCGCCACCAGGACGTACTGGCCGAGGCTGACGTCCACCCCGAGGGCCTGGGCACCGAACAGGGCAACCATGCCGATATAGATGGCCGTGCCGTCCATATTGATCGTGGCGCCCAGCGGCAGGACCGAGCCTGCGATGGATTTGTCGACGCCAAGGTTTTCCTCGGCGCAGGCAATGGTAACCGGCAGCGTCGCGCTGGACGAAGAGGTGGAATAGGCGACGGCCTGCGCGTCGGTGACACCGCGGAAGAAGGGCATCAGCGGCAGGCGCAGCACGAATTTGAGGATCCCGCCATAGGTGATGATGATGTGCAGGATGCAGGCAAGGTAAAGCGCGATGGCCAGCATGCCGAGGCTTTGCAGAATACCGAGGCCTTGGGTTGCCAGCACCCATGTCATCAGCGCGAACACGCCGAACGGCGCGGTTTCCATCACGAACTCGGTGACCTTCATCATCACTTCGGCGGCGCCGTCGAAGAAGGCGGCGACCGGCTTGCCGAGATCGCCTGCGAGCATGATGCCGACGCCGAACAGGATCGCGAAGAAGATCACCTGCAGGATGTCCCCATTGGCGAGGGCCTCGAATGGATTGGTCGGGACGATAGACAGGAAGCGATCGACGAACCCGCCTGCCTGGTCTGCCTTCTCGGCGATGCTAGCCATGGCGCTTCCATCGACGCCTTCAAACATTTCCGGGGACAGGCTGGCGCCCGGCTGGAAGATGGTGGCCATGATCAGGCCCAGCGTGACGGCGACGGCGGTGGTTCCGAAATAGAGGCCAATCGTGCGCAGGCCGAGACTGCCGAGGCGTTTCGGGTCGCCCATGGCGATCATGCCGGACACGAGGGTAAAGAAGACGAGCGGGACGACCAGCATCCGGATCAGGCGCAGGAACAGGTCGCCGATCCATTTGACCCAGTCGGTGGCGAATACCGCCGCCGCGTCAGGGCCCATTCCGGAGCGTAGGGCAATGCCCGCGATCGTGCCGAGGACCAGTGCGACAATCACACGTTTCCACAGATCGATTCCAAACCACCACTTCATCCACAGCTCCCTTGAAAGTTCGGCAGACCCTAGGGACGAGATTGAAGGAAGGCAATTGCGCCTTTGTCCGGTACTGCAATCGGGGCACCAGTGCTTGCCACAGGGGCAGTGGCGGTCTTATTGCGGCAGATGATGGCAAATATTCGCGTTTCCCTGCCAATTGACGAGGTGCTGGGGGATATTTCTGCCCGGCTCAGCGAGGCGCCGCGGCTTGTCCTGGCTGCGCCGCCGGGTGCGGGCAAGACGACCCGTGTGCCGCTGTCGCTGGCCGGTTTCCTCGATCTGCCGGCCGTCGTGACCGGGCGAATCCTGATGATGGAGCCCCGCCGCATTGCTGCGCGCATGGCGGCGCAGCAGATGGCGAAGAGCCTGGGCGAGCCGCTTGGCAAGCGCGTCGGCCTGACCACGCGGGTGGACCGGAAAGTTTCCGCTGACACGGTGGTGGAAGTGATTACGGATGGCCTGTTCACCCGGCGCATCCTGAATGATCCTGAACTGGCGGGCGTAGGCGCAATCCTGTTCGACGAATTTCACGAACGCCGGTTGAATTCGGACCTCGGCCTCGCCCTCGCACTGGAGAGCCAGTCGGCGTTCCGGGAAGATCTGAAACTTCTGATCATGTCAGCCACGCTGGATACGGCGCGCGTCTCGGCCGTGTTCGATGCGCCGGTTGTGGAAAGTCAGGGCCGGATGTTCCCGGTGGAGACCCGGTATCTCGGCCGCTCCGAAGACCGGATCGAGGACCGGATGGCCGCCGCTATTCGCCGGGCCCTGAGAGAAGAGGGCGGGTCGGTCCTCGCTTTCCTGCCAGGGGCGGGAGAGATCCGGCGCACGGCCGAGCGTCTGGAAGGACTGGGACCGGATGTGATCGTCGCGCCGCTGTTCGGGGCGCTCAGCCCGGCGGAACAGGATGCGGCGGTTCAGCCAGCGCCCGACAGCAAGCGCAAAATTGTTCTGGCGACGGACATTGCTGAAAGTGCCCTGACCATTGAGGGTGTTCGGATCGTGATCGATTCCGGCCTGTCACGGGTGGCGGAAGACAATATCGGCGGGCTTGGGTCCCGGCTCAGCACGGTGCGGGCCTCCCGCGCGTCGGTGGACCAGCGCCGCGGACGGGCCGGACGGCTTGAGCCGGGGGTCTGCTATCGCTTGTGGGATGAGGAAGCGACACGGGGCCTGATGCCTGCGCCGGTGCCGGAGATCCTGTCGAGCGACCTGTCCGGCCTCGTCCTGACCCTCGCCGAATGGGGCGAACGGGAGGCCGGTAATCTTACCTGGATGGATGCTCCGCCGGCCGGGCGGCTGAAGGCTGCAGCAGACTTGCTGCAGACACTGAAGGCCGTCGATGAGGACGGACGGCTCACGCCCCTCGGGTCCGAGATGTCGCGCTTGCCGCTGCCGCCGCGCCTTGCTGCGCTGGTCGCCGGAGCCAGCGGCGGAGAACGGGCGCTTGCGGCGGAGGTGGCCGCGCTCGCCGGGGAACGCGGCGTCGGTGGAACATCGGTGGACCTGCGCGAGCGGCTGGCCCGTTTCCGGCAGGAGCGTACACCCCGTGCGCGCGTGTTGCAGCAACAGGCGAAAAACTGGGGCAAGGGCGCGGCGCCGTCCGGCGATCTCGCAAAACTCCTGGCTGGCGCCTGGCCGGATGAGGTGGCCCGGAAACGGCCCGGCACCGCGGGCACTTATTTGCTGGCGTCAGGGCGCGCAGCCACGCTTCCGGATAGCGATCCTCTGGCGAAGTCCGACTGGCTGGTGGTTGCTGATCTTGGCGGGGCGTCGAAAGAGGCGCGCATTTCGCTGGCCATGCCGATCAGCGAGGCGGACGCATTGGCAAGCGGGGATGTGGTCAGTGAGGACCGGGCCGAGTTCGACTCAAAGACCGGTCGGTTCACCGCGCGGCGGGTAAAGGCGCTGGGGGCGATCGTCTTGTCGGCGTCGCCCTTGCCGAAACCGTCTGCGGCCGTGGCGGCCAAGGCGATGCTAGCGGCCATTGCGGAAGAGGGCTTCGCTGCCATCGGGGCGGGCGAGGTGGTTGAGGAAACGCTGTCGCGGATTGCCCTGCTGGAACGGGCCGGGCTGGTCGAGGCGCAGGGCCTCAGCGCAGACGGGTTGCAGGCTTCGGCACCGGACTGGTTGTTGCCATGCCTGAAAAAGGCCGGGGCGCAGGTGCCGGCAGACCACAAGGTGCGCGAGGCCTTGATCGCCTCACTGGATTGGCCGGTACAGGAGGCCCTGCGCACCGGGGCCCCGCTGTCGCTGGAACTGCCGTCCGGGCAGACGGCCCGCGTGGATTATCTGGATCCGCGTGCGCCGCTCGTGTCGGCCAGGGCACAAGCCTTTTGGGGGTGTGCGGAGCACTTGCGCATTGCGGGCGGGCGTGTGCCGGTGACGGTGGAGATGTTGTCACCCGGTATGAAGCCGGTTGCGACAACACAGGACCTGCCCGCCTTCTGGCAGGGCGGCTACAAGGATATGGCGAAGGATATGCGCGGGCGCTATCCCAAGCATGACTGGCCGGAAGACCCGGCGGCGGCCCGGGCGCACGAAGGACGAACGAAGAAGCGATTGCGATGACCAGAGACGTAAACATCCGCAGCGACTGGCGCGATGGCGATGTCGAACGGATCGTCGATCTGCATCGGCGCGGCTATGAACAGGAGGGCGCACATTATGGCGCCGATTTCCTGGACCATGTGCGGCACACGGTGGAAGAGGCCGATATTCCCGCGCGGCCTGGTAGCCGCGTCTGGTTCGCGGAACTGGACGGCGAAACGGTCGGCTGCGCAGCGGTGGTGGACCGGGGCGACACCGGCCAGCTGCGTTGGGTCGTGCTGACCCCGGAAACACGCGGCCTGGGCCTTGGTGGAAAATTGCTGGACGCCGCGATGAAACATGCCGAAGCGCAGGGCTGGAGTTCCATCTATCTCGAAACCACGGACGGGCTGGAGGCATCAATGGCGCTCTACAGAAAGCTCGGTTTCGAAATGGAGATCGCGGAGGATCGTCCGCTCTGGCATGGCGGCGGCCGGTTTCTCCAGATGCGCCGGACCCTCTGACCTCAGAAGGGGCAGGGCAACGACAGCGCCAGCCGGTCTCCCGTGCCGGGATGATCGAAGGCGATTGCACTCGCATGCAGGCAAAGACGCGGCGCGGCGTTGAGCGCGGCCTTATGGGCGTAGAGGTCGTCGCCGAGGATCGGGTGGCCAATGTCGGCGAGGTGGACGCGCAGCTGGTGTGATCGCCCGGTCAGCGGGGTGAGACGGAGACGCGTTTTGCCAAGGCGCGTTTCCATCGTTTCGTACAGAGTCTGGCTGGGTTTGCCGATCTCGTGATCCACTTTCTGGCGCGGACGGTTCGGCCAGTCGGTGATCAGGGGCAGGTCGATCTCTCCGGCGGCGGGGTCTGGTGCGCCCCAGACATCGGCGATGTATTCCTTCTCCACTTTGCCCCGCTCGAATAGGCGGGACAGGGCCGACTGAACCCCTTTCGACCGGGCGAACACAAGCAGGCCGCTGGTGGCCATGTCCAGCCGGTGAACGGTCAGCGCACCGGGATGCTCGGCATTGACGCGGGTGATGGCGCAGTCGGCCTTTTCCGGTCCTCGTCCGGGCACGGAGAGCAGGCCGGACGGTTTGTCGATCACGATCAGATCGTCATTGACATGCACATAACGGAGCGGCTCCTGCGGCGGTGTGTAGGCGGTCACACGAGGAGGTCCGGCAGGATCAGGCGGAAGACCGTGCCTTCGCTACCGGTCGAGGCGAGCATCAGGTCTCCGCCCATGCCGGCCGCAAGTTCCCGCGCGATGACCAGGCCGAGGCCTGTGCCGGTCTTGCGGGAGGACGCGGCGAACGGCTTGAACAAATTGTCCTGCGCATTCGGCGGCAGGCCGGGGCCGGTGTCGGCGAACTCAACCCCGTCGCGCGTGAGCGTCACGGTGATGCGTTTGGGCAGGGAGGCAGCGGCGACCATGGCCTCGGCGGCATTGCGGATGAGATTTGCCGCGAGGCGGTGCAGGTGCTCCGGGTCGGCATTGATGATGCGCGCGCTTGGCAGTTCGTCGATAAATTCGACTTCCGGCCAGGCGGCGAGCGCTTCGGCGGCGGCCTCCTCGATGCAGCCGCGCAGGGACACGGGCTGGATATCTGCGGGCTGGGGCGCGGCCTTGCCATAGTCCAGCGTTTCGGAAGCAAGATTGATGGCGCGGGTGAGGGCGCGTTCGAGGCGCGGCGCGGCCTTCTGCACGCGCGGGTCTTCAGACCGGGCGAGCGTATCGGAAACGAGCTGGGCCGAGGCGAGCGAATTGCGCAGGTCGTGATTGATCTTGGCGACGGCTGTGCCGAGTTCGGCCAGGTGGGCGCGCTGGCGGAAGGCGTCAGCCACGGCTTCCTCCATATCGGACAGGGCGTTCTGGGCGCGGCCGATCTCGTCTTGCCGCGAGGTTGGCTGCAGGCGCCGGGACCAGCCGCCTGGGTCCATCCGGAACTGTTCCACACTGGCGGTCACCCGCGCCATCGGCCGCACGACCAGAAAGTGCAGCAGCACGTAGATCACGGTCGCCGCAATCAGGGCGATCAGGAAGGACAGGCCAAGGATACGCTGGCCATAGGCGTAGAGGTCTTTCCGGAGCGGGGCCTGGGGGACGACCACTTCGATGATGCGGCTGGGCGTCGATCCGACAGCCGTGATGACGAGGATCCGGTCTTTCGGAGCGGCAAAGGCGCCCATGACCCGCATGACCCGGCCGACGGGCGTCGTTTCCCGCATATCGAGCTGGTAAAAGCTGCCCTCGATGTCCATACCGGAATCGAGAAGCTGGATGTGCATGTCGTCTTCGACCTCGGCCACGGACAGAACTTCAGCATTCTCCAGCAATTGCCGGGCAAGTTCCTCCGACACCATGCGGGACGGAGAGGCATCAAGGGCGAGCGCGGCGATCCGCGCGGCCTGCAGCCGTTCATTCAGCCAGGCTGTACGGAACCCTGACGCGCTGGGGACGAAGATCAGGCCTTCGACAAAGAGAATGGCGGCAAGGGTGAAGCCGAAAAGGCGGAACGATAGCCCATGGTACCAGCGTGCGGGCGCAGGCTGGCGGACAGGGGCCGGAAGGGGTGCGCGTGCGTTGCCGTTCACACGCGCTGAAGTAGCCTACGGGATGCGTTGGAGCAAGCCGACGAGACGCTGCGCGTTCTTGCTGAACACGACGGGCGTGAAATGCGCAGACGCCGCTCGTTTCACAACTTCCGCCCGCGTCGGATAGGGCGAGATGAAATTGGTCAGCGCGGTCAGCTTCAATCCGTTCGACATGGCGACGGAAACGAGCTGGAGAATGTCGCCGGCGCCCTCGCCGACGATGGAGGCGCCGACCAGTTTTCCCTTGTACAGCACCAGTTTGCATTCACCGAGTGTCTTGCCCTCGGCAATCGCCCGGTCGTTTTCGTGGAAGGGGAAGGCGGACGTGGTGACCTTGCTGCCGTGTTTGGCAATCGCTTCGGCTTCGGTCAGGCCGAGCTGGGCGACTTCCGGGCTTGTGTACGTCACGGCAGGTACGGGCAGGCTGGAGGCCTTTGTGCCCTGCTTGAAAAGAGCCCGGCGGGTGACGACCGAGGCGTGCCAGCCGGCGATGTGGGTAAATTGTTCCATCCCGGCGGCGTCGCCCAATGCCCAGACGCGGGGGTTGGAATGCGATCGCAATTTGTCGCCGACGACGATGCCTTTCTGATTGAACTCGACGCCGCCTTTTTCAAGCTCCAGCCCGTCCAGTACGGCGCGGCGGCCGGTGGCGACCAGAAGATGGCTGCCTTCGATCATCGGGGCGGCGTCATTGTCCGTATGGACGCGGATGCTGCCGTTTTCCTGTGAAACGCGCTGGGCCTTGTGCTGTTCGAGGATCGTGACGCCTTCCTCCCGCAAGGCCTTGATCGCGATCGCCGCATGCTCGGCATCGGCGCGCGGCATGGCCCGGCCCATTTCGATCACGGTGACCTTCGATCCGAGACGGACAAAGGCCTGCGCCATTTCCAGACCAATTGGGCCGCCGCCGAGGATGACGAGGTGGCGAGGCAGGTCCGGCACCGTGAAAACCGTTTCATTTGTGAGGTAAGGCACTTCATTCAGCCCTTCGATGGGCGGAATGAACGCGCGTGAGCCTGTTGCAATGACGATTCGGCGCGCCTGTGTACGTGAGCTCTCCGAGACGATTGTCTTCTTGTCGGCAAAGCGGGCGGCTTCCCGGATCACGGTCACGCCGAGGCCTTCAAACCGTTCCTGGCTGTCGACCGGGGCGATGGTCGCAATGGCGCCCGCGACGTGAGCTTTAACGGCTTCCCAATCCGTTTTTGGGTCCACAGTCCGGATTCCGTACTTATAAGCTTCGCGCACGCCTGCAGCGGCCTTTGCCGCGCTCAGCAGGGCTTTCGACGGCACACAGCCATAGTTCAGGCAGTCCCCGCCCATCTCATGCTTTTCATAGAGTACGACTTTCAGTCCGAGCTGGGCGGCGCCGGCGGCAGCTGACAGGCCGCCGGATCCGGCTCCGATGATACACAGGTCGGCTTTCAGATCCTGGACGGAAGACGTCATAGAGGTGGGCTTTCGATTGTGGGCGCAGCCGCACCGGCAGATCGGCGGGCAAAGAATTTTTTCCAGACGACCGGCATTAGCGAGACGACGGCGAGGGCGGCAAAGGCGGGCACGAGATTGCTGGCAACCGCGCCGATGTCGGGGTTTTCACCGGCCTCGAAGGTCGCGCCGAGGCCAGCGCCGATCCAGGTGTAGGCGACAACGCCCGGTATGATGCCGACGGCGGTGGTCAGGGCATAATCTGTATAGCGCGCACCCAGCAGGGCCGGGGCAATGTTGGCCACCGGGAAGGGGACGATGGGCAGGAAGCGCAGGGCGAACATGTAGGAACGGGGATTCTCGTGAAATCCCGTCTCCATTTTGCGCAGGAACGGCCCGGCCCGTTCGCGCAGCATGCTGCCGAAGGCGGTGCGTGCAGCCAGGAACAGCAGGCTTGCCCCGAGTGTCGCGCCGATCACGGTCGTAACGGAGCCGCCTGCCAGCCCGAAGAGGAACCCGCCCGCAATGGTAATCCAGAGGGCGCCGGGCACCATGAACAGGGTGGAGAGGGCGTAGATCAGCACATAAGCCGCAACGGCGATGAACAGGTTCGCCTCGACGAAGCTGCGAAGGGCTTCATGCTGTTCCCGCAGGGTTTGCAGCGACAGGTAGTCGAACAGGCCGAGGCGCCAGCCGGCCAGCAGCCCGCCCGCGATCACATAGACGGGCCAGAGGCGCCGCCAGAGCGGCGCGGCAGATTTGGTCTGTGTCTCGGTCATTCGGTTCCGGCCTTCTGCGAGTCGTTGAGGGACCAGTCATAGTCATACGCGCGAATGCGCGGATTGGTGCGGATTTCTTCGGCGAGGCTTGGTTCGGCATATTTCAGAAGGTGATCGATGACGGCCTGTTTCGATCCGCCGAAATCGGACTCGAACCAGTCATAGATGGAAGACACGCTCAAACCGCGCGGTGTGGGGGTCACGCCGCGCGGGTCGTTGATATAGGCGCGGGCGGCTGCGGCGAGGTCTTCGTCCAGCGTGGCGCCTTGCCAGGCCCTGGTCTGGAGGTTTGGACAGGAGAGGGCGGCGCAATTGATTGCATAGTGGACCAGCGGGGTGGCGAAACGCGGGCGCAGGATGCCGTGTTCGATCTCGTCGAGGGAAACGGTCTGGCCGCCGGCATTCACCTTGATCTTCTTCCAGGGGCCGCCGAACAGGTAACCGTCGCGGATAGAGCCTGTGGGGTATTTCTCCAGGATGTAGCGCACGGTGACGGCATTGTAGAGATTGGCCCAGGCGGCGAAGGTGGCCGCATCGGTTCCGGAAAGATCGATCTCCGCGAAGCTCGCAATATAGGCGTCCAATGTGGCGCGGTCCCCGGCATTGTCCTTGAAGGCGGCATAATCGACCCGGTTCACGCCATCCGTGCCCGGCTGGACGTATTTCTTCAGGAGGCAGGTCCATGCCGCATGGGCCGGCTTTTCCGCAGGCTGCTGCTGGACGACGCCGGAAACCGGCATGACCGGCTGCGCCAACGCACTGAGCGGCGTCAGGATGAGGGCGACAGGCAGGGCAAGACGGCAGGCGGCGGCGGGCATGGGGTTGGTGGGCTCCGGATCGTGCAAACTGAAGCCATGACATAGCGCAGGCGGCCGGGATATGCCCGTCACGCCTCGGTCCGCTGCGATCAAAGAGCCGTGATCGGATCGTCAGACCATTCAGCCGCCCGTCGGGGGTGGATCGATCTCCATCCAGTCCTGTGGCGGCAGGTTGTAGAGCATGTCCATGACTTCGAACCCGATCCCGTTCGGACGCCGGGAACTGGAGTTCCAGAGGACGACCACGCCGGTATCGCGGTCCGGATCGAACAGGATGAAGGAGCGGTACCCCTCGACGGCGCCGCGATGGCCGACAACCCGGTCGCCATTGATGCCATACTTGTAAATCCGCCAGCCGAGGCCGTAGCGGGCGTCACGCACGGTTCCGCGGTAGCGGCTGGACATGCGCCGCTGCTCGCCGCTCGTGTAGACACGCGGGGTCTGCAGCATGGTGAGGGCCGCATCGCTGAGCACGTCAGGGGCGAGCCCCATCTGCGCGCGGGCATAGCGGGCAAGATCCAGGATGGATCCGTTCACGCCGCCCGCGGCCGGAACCCGGTAATAATCGTCATTGACCGTTTTCTCCTGCGGCGGTCCGGGCGCGCGGGACCGTTTGGAATGGGGGCGGGCCCAGGATGGGGAGGCTTGCAGCCCGGCCCGGCCGATACTGGCGGTGACCATGCCGAGAGGCTCGAAAACCGAATGCCGGACGGCATCGGCATAGGGAGCGTGCGTGACGTCTTCGACGATTTCGGACACGGCATCGTAGGCGACGTTCTGATAGGTGTGGCAATCGCCGACCGGACAGAGCGGTTTCAGTTTCGCGAGGCTTTTCCGGATTCTCGCGGCATCCCAGCCATCTTCCAGACGGGTGTCATAGGCATTGGGGACGATGCCGAGCCGGTGGGAGAGGACGTCTTCCAGCGTGGCGCGGGTTTCTCCCCCTCCTGGCAGGCGAAGGGAGGTTTTGAAGGCCGATATCGTATCCGTCAGGCTCAGCTGATGCCGGTCGGCGAGGATCGCGACCTCTGTCGCCGCCACGCCTTTGGATAGCGAGGCCCACCGGAAGACGGTTTCATTGGTGACAGGCGACCCGCCGCGTTCTGTGACGCCATATCCATTGGCGAAGCTGATCTCCCCCTTGTCGATCACGGCGACGGCAAGCCCGACGATCTCTTCCTCGGCCGACAGCCGGCTGATCCGGGCGTCCAGGCGCTTGTAGTCGATCGTCTGGGCGAAAGCGGCAGGAAGCGGCAGCGTTGCAACAAGACAGACAGCCAGCGTGCGCAGGAAACGCATATTCTCATCCCGTGTGTTTTTACGGCCCGCCCGGAACAAGACACACCAAGACTTTTGGGTTGTGTAAAGTCAGATGGATGGTACCGGATGAAAACTGTCGGCGTATCCGGCAGCGGGCGGGCTTGCATGGTCGCTTTTCATGCTGATCGCATGACTTGACCCGGCCGCGCCGGGCCTGTATTGGCCCCTCTTTCCGAGACACTTAGCTTCCAGAGCAGACCGATGAAACGCACTTTCCAGCCGAGCAACCTCCGTCGCAAGCGCACGCACGGCTTCCGTGAGCGCATGGGTACCAAGAATGGCCGCAAGGTTCTGGCACGCCGCCGCGCGAAGGGCCGCAAGACTCTTTCTGCGTAATAACGGCGCCAGTCCGCCTCTCCGAAGGAGATGGCCGTGACGGCAGATACCGAAAAGACTTTGATTGAGGTCGTCCGCCTGCGCGTGCGGCCTCAATTCATTTTTGTCCGCGGCGGCCGGGCCGAACGGCGGAAATCCCTCGTTGTTCAGGCGCGTAAGCGGAAAGGCCAACGAACAGGGGAGGCGGCAGCTCCCCATGCCGGGGCGGGTTTCACGGCGACCAAAAAGATCGGGAACGCCGTGATCCGGAACCGGGCCAAGCGGCGTCTGCGCGAGGCAGCACGCCAGCTGTTGCCGCGCCTTGGCCAGCCCGGCTGGGACTATGTGTTCATCGCGCGTCAGGATACCGCTGATATTGGCTGGCCGCGTTTGCTTGACGATATGGAAAGCGCACTGATAAGCCTCGCCGCTGATTAAACCCCTCCGCCCGTCCGGGCGATCCTGCCTAAAGTTTCCGGGACCCCCGAGATGGAAAAAGAAGACCAGCGCAATTTTCTGCTCGCAATGGTGCTGATGATCGCGCTCGTGCTGGGCTATCAGAAATTCTTCGTTGAACCGGCGCAGAAGAAGTACGAAGCGCAACAGGCCGCAATCGAAGCGGAAACCCAGAACAAGACAACCGACACCGGCGTTGTGGCCGTTGACCAGCTGAAGCCGGTCGAAGAAGCCCTGGCCGACTATCCGCGTATCGGGTTCGAAGGTGAAGGCGTGGATGGCTCCATCCGTCTTGCCGGCGCGCGCATCGATGATGTCAGCCTGCATGACTATTACCTCACGGTGGAGAAGAAGCAGGAAGTCCGCCTGTTCCGCCCGGAGAGCAGCGAGTACGGCTACTTCGCGACGTATTACTGGGCCTCCGGCGGAACGCTGGTGGCTGGGCGCAACTCCCCATGGACCCAGGTGTCCGGCGACAAGCTGACCCCGACCACGCCGATTGTCCTGAAGCTGGAAGGCGATGGGGTGACGATCGAGCGGACCGTCTCGCTCGACGAGAACTACATGTTCACCTTCACCGACAAGGTGACCAACACGTCCGATACCGCGCGCAGCTTCCGTGCGGTCGGCTCGATTGAGCGGTTTGGCGATTTCAAGGGCTTCCTTGAGGCGACCGACCCTGGATCCTCGGTGTCCACAGCCGCTCATATGGGCCTGATGGGCAATACGGATGGCTCGTTGCGGCTGAAGAAGTTCAGTGGCCTCTACAAGATGAAAGATATCAAGGGAGAGTCTCCTGACGGGACATTCCCGGCGCCGAATGGCGGTTGGTGGGGCCTGTCGGACAAATATTGGCTGGGCGCGCTGATCCCGCAGCAGGACATGGCCTTCTCCGGCCTGATCGACAAGAAGAAGCTCGCCACCGGCAAGGACCTGGAGCTTCGCACCGAATCTGCCTCGCTTGACCTCGCGCCGGGCGCCAGTGCCACGATGGAAAACCGCATCTTCGCCGGCGCCAAGCGCTACGAAGTGCTGAAGGACTACGAAAAGAACCTCGGCATCCCGAAATTCGAGGATGCCATCGACTGGGGTATGTTGTTCTTTCTGACCAAGCCCTTCTTCTATGCGCTCGAATGGCTGTCCGGCATCGTCGGATCCTTCGGCTGGGCGATCCTGGCCTTCACGGTGATGGTCAAGCTGCCGCTCGTGCCGCTCTACAACCAGAGCTACAAATCGATGGCGAAGATGAAGAAGCTGCAGGAGCCGACCGCGGAGATCCGCGAACGCTTCAAGGCCGATCCTCAACGCCAGCAGCAGGAGATCATGAAGCTGTACAAGGAAGAGGGGGCCAATCCGCTCGGTGGCTGCCTGCCGATCCTTGTGACGATCCCGATCTTCTTCGCCCTGTTCAAGACGCTCTACGCCACGATCGAAATGCGCCATGCCTCCTTCCTGTTCCTGAAGGACCTTTCGGCGCCGGACCCGACGGCAATCGGGAATTTGTTCGGCCTGATCCCGTGGTGGTCTGCGGCTGACCTGAAATCCATTCCCTTCATCGGCATGGTGATCGGCGTGGGGATCCTGCCGATCCTATACGGCGCGACCATGGCGGCTCTCCAGACCCTGTCGCCACCGCCGCCGGATCCGATGCAGCGCCGCATGATCCAGTTCATGCCGCTGATCTTCCTGTTCGTGTTCGGAGGATTCCCGGCTGGCCTGGTCATGTACTATATCTGGTCGAATACGCTGTCCTTCATCCAGCAATACTTCATCATGCGCCGGAACGGTGTCGATACCGAGATCGGCAAGTTCGTGAAGAAGATCTTCACGGGCGGCAAGGAACCAGCCAGCTGATCCGATGACAGAAGAAACAGGCCCCAGCGATGACGCCCTGGAAGCAGGCCGCCGCCTGTTTGCGGGTGAGGCCACCTTCGTCATGGGCGTGGTGAACCTGAAGCAGTTGCCGACTGCCGACCGGACCGAAGTCTGCTTTGCCGGCCGTTCAAATGTTGGCAAGTCCAGCCTGATCAACGCACTGACGAACCGGGCGAAACTGGCGCGGTCCTCGGCGGAACCTGGGCGGACGCGGGAGCTCAACTATTTCGACATCGGCGAGGGCCAGCTTTATCTCGTCGACCTGCCGGGATTTGGCTACGCCAAGGTGTCCCGGTCCCAGACTGAGGCGTGGACGCGCCTGACAAAGTCCTACCTGCGCGGGCGTCCGTCCCTGCGCCGGGTCTTCCTGCTCGTTGATGGCCGCCGTGGCCTGATGGATACGGATGAGGACGTGATGAACATGATGGACAAGTCCGCCGTCACTTATCAGATCGTCCTGACCAAGGTGGACAAGGTACCGAAGGGCGAAATCGAGACGCTGGCGGCGAAGATCGAGGCCAAGCTCAAGAAACGCGGTGCAGCCCATCCGGTGGTGCTCATGACCTCCTCCGAGAAGGGGTGGGGCATCCCTGAACTTCGCGCCGAGATCGCAGGCCTGATCTAGTCCGCATCCGCGCCCGGATGATAACGCCGTGTCGCGCTTTCGGCGATTTGCAACCAGTCGAGATGGGCCTTGCGCCAGTTTTCCGTCGCGAACAGTTCTGCCTGGTCGGCATAATGGGGTGAGTTCGGATCCAGCGTGGCTGATCCGAAGGGATGGATGACCCGGGCGGTCTGGTTTCCGTCGCTGTCCCACTCCACCAGCGCAATCCATGTGTCGCCGGCATTCATGTGCAGTTCGCCATCATCCCGGATGCTGGCCGGGTAGACCGCCCGCAGCGTGTCCGGCCCGCCGCTGATCGGCCAGGTCTGGTTGCCCCGGGCAAGCTTGTTGACCTCGCCCCATTCCGGATCGATGCGGCCATGGTGGGTGTTCAGCCAGCTGACGGCTTCCCGGAAGGCGGTTTCGGGAGAAGGGGGCGGTTCGTGCGTGAAACGCGCCGTAATCTGGCGCAGTGTGGTCAGCCCGCCAAGCGCGGCATGGCGGGACTCCATGTCCATGTCGAAATCCCATTCCGCGAGGAAGGCGGCCGCTTCGGCCAGGTCCGGCTCATCGCTCCAGTCATGCGCAAGGACGGCGTCGACCACCTGTCGCGCCTCGGATCCTTCGGCATAGGCCGTGTCGAACTTGATGGACAGCAGGCGGTCCCGGTCCATGGTTCCGGTGCCATCGGTCAGCTCCATGATGCGCAGGGCCCGGTTGGTCTGGTTGGTCTGCAGGCCCATACTTTGCGGAAAATCATCCGGCGCCAGATTGTCCGGCCCGTCCGTCGCACTGTAGGGCGTGTTGTTGGCGTTGAAGACAAAGCCGGAGGCAGGATTGATCAGTTTCGGCACGTCCGCCCAGTCGCGATAGCCGTCCCAGATCAGATCCGACCGGTCGCCCGGCAAGTCGCCGCTCCAGTCCCAGGCATCATCGCGGGCGGGGTATTGTGCATTATGGATAAAGCCGACATTCCCGTCCTTGTCGGCAAAGATGTAATTGATCGAGGGCAGGGCGTTCAGCGACATTGCGCTCAGGAAGCTGTCGAGGCCGGTGGATTTGTTGAGGCGGTAATACTGTTCCAGCTGCCGGATCTCGCCCATGCCGGCATACCGGATGGCATAGGTGCCGGTGGGCGCCTCGATCACCGGTCCGTGAGCAGAGCGCAGGACAGGGCGCTTCACCTTCAGGGCAAAAGGCCCCCAGAGTTTCACATGCAGGGTCGCCGTGGATTTCTCGAAGTCCTGCCACGCCCCATCCAGCAGGTACTGGTCCTTGTTGTCCGGATTGCGGGTCAGGACGTAGGTGTCTGACAGGTCCTGCGCGCTGACCGTGTTGGCCCAGCCGATGTCATGGTTGAACCCATGCAGGATGACCGGGGTGCCGGGGAAGATGCCGCCCGTAATGTCCAGCCCTTCATCCGACGCAATCTGCGCCTCATACCAGGCGACCGGTCCGGTCAGCGGCTGGTGAGAGTTGATGATAAGGCGCGTGACACCATCGCCGCTGCGGGCGGGGGAGACGGCGAACGCGTTTGATCCGCGTTCAGACAGGGGCTTGGGCGCCATCAGGAAGGCTTTGTCATCTCCCTGCGGGGCGAGGGCGATGGCTTGCGTGTAATCGTCCGAGAACAGGCCGGTCAGCGTTTCGTCCAGGCCATAGAAGAAAGGCGTCTTGAACAGGAAGCCCGCGATGATGTCCTGAGGGGTGAAGGGGGCAAGCCCGGCCCATGTTTCGTCCGGATGCTCTGAGGCGTACAGGTTCAGTCCGGCAGAATAGGCGTCTGCCAACGCCTTCACATCATCCGGCACATCGCTTTCATATCGGGCGTCGATTGTCTCCCACACGCCCAGAAGGGAGACGAGGTAATCGGCGGGTGCGGCGTCCTTTCCCCGATAGCGCGCGAGGCGTCCGCGTGTGACGGCGACGACTTCCTGGATGGTCTCGAAATCATCCTCGGCGTGGGCGTAGGCAAGCCCGAAAGACGCGTCCCGGTCCCGTCTGCCACGGATATGCGGCACGCCATATTCGTCGCGCAGGATTTCCGCGTCATAGCCGTCAGCGGTCGCTGCCAGAATGGCCGGAGGCGGGTTTGCTGGCAGGGGATCCCACAGAAAGATGCCGGCGCCTGCAAGAACGACGAGGGCGAGCCCCCCGAAACCGGACAGAATTCTTATCATCGATTGTGCTTCCTCAACCCATACCGGCTGCAACCTTAGGAGCCTTTTCCGGCACGGCAAGCGGCTTGTCGGCCCGGGTGAACCCGGTGCCTGGAGGCCGGGCTCGGATTGCTGCGGCGAATAGGCGTTTCGTCCTGCCGCAAAGCGCGGTAAAGGGGCGGCCATGACCGATAAGTTCTCAGCTGCCCAGTTCACCGCGAAGACCCTGTCAGAGGCGCTGCCCTATATTCAGCGCTATGTCGGGCAGATCGTGGTCGTGAAATATGGCGGCCATGCCATGGTGGATGAGTCGCTCTCCGCCATGTTCGCCCGCGATGTGGTCCTGCTGAAGACACTCGGGATCCACCCGGTGATCGTGCATGGCGGCGGACCGCAGATCGGCAAGCTGCTGGACCGGCTGGGCATTGTGTCGGAATTCAAGGGCGGCCTGCGCGTGACCGACGAAGCGACGATGGAAGTGGTGGAGATGGTCCTCTCCGGCCCGATCAACAAATCCATCGTCCGGGCGATCAACCAGGCGGGCGGCCTGGCGGTCGGCCTGTCGGGGTCCGATGGTCAGCTGCTGCAGGCGACGAAGGCCACCAAGACCGAGCGCGACCCTGACAGCCATATCGAACAGGTGCTGGACCTCGGCTTCGTGGGAGAGCCCACAGGCGTCGATACCAGCGTGATCGAGGCGCTGCTGCAGGCCGATTCGCAGCTGATCCCGGTTGTGGCCCCGGTTGCGATGGGTCCCGATGGGCACCGGTTCAACGTCAATGCAGACATCGCCGCCGGAGCCCTTGCCGAAGCGCTGGGGGCCAGCCGCCTTCTGCTGCTGACAGACGTCGCCGGCGTGCTGGACAAGGACAAGAACCTGATGCGTGACATCAAGGTGGGGACCATTCCGGGGCTCATCGAAGATGGCACAGCTGTTGGCGGCATGATTCCGAAGCTTGAAACCGCGGCGCATTCCGTAAATCATGGTGTTGGGGCGGCGGTTATTCTGGATGGACGTGCGCCGCACGCCCTCCTCATGGAGCTGTTTACCGAACATGGCGCTGGAACGCTCATTTCGTAACGTCCTGGCGGCCCTTGTGGCTGCCGTCTGTTTTCCTGGATTTACCGCTTCCGCGCAGGGAAGCGGGACGACGGACGGTTGGACCCTTTGCAACAAGACATCCTACATCATCGATGCCGCTTTTGGCGTGCCCGAGGAAAAGGATGTCACGGTTGAAGGCTGGCTGAAACTCCGGCCGGGCGAGTGCAAGGTCGCCGTCGAGACACCGCTGGAGCCAAAATACCATTTCCTCTATGCGCGAACCTCGCTCGCCCACCGTGGTGGGGCGCGGGAATGGGGCGGCCGCACGGAGTTGTGCGTCGACCCGACCGGAAGCTTCACGCTGGAAAATCCGCCTGAATGTGCCCCCATGGGGCTGGAGGCTCGTGGCTTCCGGGCTGTGGAGATTTCCAGCAAGGTGCGCTGGCGGACAGACCTGACCGAGATCGAGAATTACAGCCTGGACAAGGCTCGCGCCGCCGGGTTGCAGCGCCTTCTGGAGGAAGCCGGCATCACGAGCGGCGCCATCGACGGCAATATCGGCCGCCGCACCCGCCTCGCCATTGGCGAGTTCCTGAAACAGAACAAGCTGCCTGCGACGACGTCAGACGATGACCTCATCGATTTCCTTGAACAGGTGGCGAAGGAACGCGGCCGCAATGTCGGCTTCACGCTGTGTAACCGCACCAAGAAACGGATCTGGAGTTCGATTGCCCGGCGCGGCGCCGAAGGCTGGGAAAGCCGCGGCTGGTGGCTGCTGGAAGCGGGCGGCTGTGCCCGCGTGATCGACCGTCCGCTGCGGGGCACGGAATATTACGTCTATGGCGAGATGGAAGACGGCTCCAAGATCCGCACGCTGTCAAAGGCGTCTGATGCGTTTTGCGTCGGCCATGCGAAATTCGCCATTGCCGGGCGCGACCAGTGTGAGGCATCGGCCTATCGCACGGCCCTGTTTGCCGCCACGCCCCCGCCGAACGAACGCAAGCTGGTCTTTGAATTCTTCGAGCGGGACTTTGCCAAGGCCGGCGGCAATGACCGCTAAGTCTGCCGGCGTCCACATCGCGCCCTTCGGGAAATTCAATCACGTCACAGACTGGGTGTTCGATCTCGACAACACGCTTTACCCGGCCGAATGCGACCTCTTCGCCGAGATCGACACACGCATGACGGCGTTCGTCTCCCGTGTGCTGGCCCTGCCGCCGAAGCAGGCGCGCAAGGTGCAGAAGGATTATTACAAGACCTATGGCACGACGCTGTCGGGGCTGATGCATGTCAACCAGATCGAACCGGCCGATTTCCTGCACTATGTGCACGACATTGACCTGTCACCACTGCCGGACTTGCCGGACCTGCGCGCGGCGATCGAGGCACTGCCTGGCCGGAAATTCGTCTACACCAATGGCTCGCGCCGCCATGCCGAGCGCGTGACCGAAAAGATGGGCCTCTCCCACCTGTTCCATGACAGTTTCGGCATTGAGGACGCCGCCTATACGCCAAAGCCCCGGCAGGGTTCCTATGACCGGTTCTGCGGCCTGCATGACGTTGACCCGAAACAGTCCATCTTCTTTGAAGATCTCGCCCGCAACCTGTTGCCGGCCAAGGAAATGGGCTTCACCACTGTGCTGGTTCATTCCGAAAAGGACTGGAGCCATGAGCCCATCGAGGCCCGCCCTGCGACGCTTGAGGACATTTTGAAGGATGACGGGCCGGATCACATCGACTATGTCACCGGCGACCTCTCGGCCTTTCTCGAAGCGGCCCGGGATACATTGAAATAAAAACCAAGACTGAAAAACAAAAACTGGGGGACAACCCATGACCGAAGCCCTTGCCCGCGTAATCAACTCTGCCTGGGAGGCGCGCGATACGCTCTCCACCGACACGAAAGGCGAAGTGCGCGATGTCGTGGATGCCGCCATCGAGCTGATCGACAGCGGCGAAGCCCGCGTGGCCGAAAAAGGCGCCGATGGCGAATGGGTCGTGCACCAATGGCTGAAGAAAGCCGTGCTGCTGTCTTTCCGTCTTAACGCCAATGGCATGATCGGCGGTGTGCCGGGCGGCGGCAATTGGTGGGATAAAGTGCCCTCCAAGTTTGAAGGCTGGGGCGAGACCGAGTTCAAGGAAGCCGGGTTTCGTGCCGTGCCGCCTTGCGCTGTGCGCCGCGGGGCGTTTGTGGCGCCGAATGCCGTGCTGATGCCGTCCTATGTGAATATCGGTGCCTATGTCGGCGAAGGCACCATGATCGACACGTGGGCCTCTGTGGGCTCGTGCGCGCAGGTTGGCGCGAACTGCCACATCTCCGCA
>TARA_R110002051_G_scaffold116291_3_pt1 | contig 31933 bp, 31 predicted proteins | sample TARA_R110002051 | Tara Oceans TARA_R110002051 (sample SAMEA4397023) | marine metagenome | biome: Polar Biome; feature: [MES] marine water layer (ENVO:01000295) within the mesopelagic zone...; material: water (ENVO:00002006), including particulate matter (ENVO:01000060) such... | reverse complement strand
CGACCTCGTCAGCCAGCAGGCGGTGATGGATTTTCTGGGCCAGGAAAAGCCGGACTACATCTTCATGGCCGCCGCCAAGGTGGGCGGCATTCATGCCAACAATACGCTGAGAGCCGACTTCCTCTACCAGAACCTGATGATCGAGACGAATGTGGTGCATGCCGTCTGGCAGGCGGGCGTCAACCGCATGCTGTTCCTCGGCTCCAGCTGCATCTATCCGCGCGACTGCCCGCAGCCGATCCGCGAGGACTATCTGCTCACGGGACCGCTGGAGCAGACCAACGAGCCCTATGCGATCGCCAAGATCGCCGGCGTCAAGCTCTGCGAGAGCTACAACCGCCAGTACGGCACCCAATATGTCTCGGCGATGCCGACCAATCTCTACGGCCCCAACGACAGCTACGATCTCAACAACAGCCACGTGCTGCCGGCGCTGATCCGCAAGACGCATGAGGCGAAGCTGAGGGGCGACCGGGAGCTTGTGGTCTGGGGATCGGGCAAGCCGATGCGCGAGTTCCTCTACGTCGACGACATGGCCGAGGCCTGCGTCTTCCTGATGGAGAACGGCATCAGCGACGGCCTCTTCAACATCGGCACCGGCGAGGACGTGACGATCCGCGAGCTCGCCGAGACGGTGATGGACGTGGTCGGCTTCGACGGCACAATCGTCTACGACAGCGCCAAGCCGGACGGCACGCCGCGCAAGCTGCTCGATGTCGACAAGATGAAGACGCTCGGCTGGTCCGCCAGCACCGGTCTGCGCGATGGCATTGCCAGGGCCTATGCGGATTTCAAGGAGCGCTTCAGCGCCTGACGGCAACGCCGTTAGGCCCGCACAAGCCTCATCGCCCATTCCTTCCATGCCGGTTGGTCGGCTACGAAGGAGAACAATGATTGTGACCCACGACGTTGAACAGTCCGAATTGATCTCGGAACAGACGCTTGCCCTGTTCCTCGAGCAGAATGACGCGGATCCGTTGACGGACATCCTGGTCCAGTCGCTGGAGGAAACGCTCAGCATCCTGCGCGACGAGATCGCCTTCGAAACCGTACACTGACCCTTACGGCAGTCCGGCCGACCGGATACCGGTCGCAGCCTCTGTGCTCTCCGCAGATGACATGCGTTCATCAAGGGTTACCGATCCTCCGGAACCAGGTGTCTCCTGACGCATTCTCATGCCCAGAAGGGCAAAGAAACGGAGACACCACAATGAAAAACGTCATTCTCGCTTCCTGCGCACTCGTCGCAGCTTCTTTCGCCACCGCAGCCGTCGCCCAGGAGGGAACCATGAGCGGCGCAGCCGGGGGCGCTGTGACCGGCGCCATCGTCGGCGGTCCGATCGGCGCAGCCGTCGGCGGCATTGCCGGTGCAGCGCTCGGCACGGCCATTGATCCGCCGCCGCCGGAAGTCGTCACCTATGTTCAGGCGCAGCCGGCTCCTGCCACGACTGTCGTTGTCGAACGCCAGATCGAGGTCGGCCAGCCAATTCCTGAGACGGTCGTGCTGACGCCCGTACCGGACCACAGCAACTATTCCTACGCGGTGGTAAACGAGCAGCGCGTGATCGTCGACCCGCAGACGGGCACGGTCGTCCAGATCATCCAGTAAGCCTAGATCGGCTCAGGACAGAACCTTAGGGCTCCGCTTTTGCGGGGCCCTTTTTCCTGAGGCCCTTAGACGTAAACCGCCTGATCGACGCGATCCTGCTCCCCGAAGAAGCGCAGGTAGCGCTCCACCTCGGCGGGCTCGCCCGTCGCCTTGCGTGGATTGTCCGACAGCTTCACCGCCGGACGACCGTTCGCCTCGCTCACCTTGCAGACGAGCGAAATCGGCTTCAGGCTTTCGACGTGCTGGGGTGCGCAGCCGGCGAAGTCATTGGTCAGATTCGTGCCCCAGCCGAAGCCCATGCGCACGCGACCTTCGAAATGGCGATAGGTATCGACGATCGCATCGACATCCAGGCCGTCGGAAAAGATCAGCAACTTGTCCTTCGGATCCCGGCCCATCTTCCGCCACCAGTTGATGATCTTCTCACCGCCTTCGATCGGCGGCGCACTGTCGGGGCGGAAGCCGGTCCAATCCGCCACCCACTCCGGCGCATCGCGCAGGAAGGCGCTCGTGCCATAGGCATCCGGCAGGACGATCAGGAGATTGCCGCCGTAGAGCCGGTTCCAGTCCTTGAGAACCTGGTAGGGGGCAGCGCGCAGCTCGTCGTCGGAATTTGCCAGCGCCGCAACCACCATGGGTAGCTCGTGCGCATTGGTACCGACGGCCTCGAGATCGGAATCCATGGCGAGCAGGACGTTGCTGGTGCCGGTAAAGGCCGGGCCGATGCCCTCCTTCAGAGCCTCGACGCACCAGCGCTGCCACAGGAAGCTGTGGCGCCGGCGGGTGCCGAAATCGGAGATCCGCAGGCCTGGAAGCACGCGCAGCCGCTCGACCTTCTCCCACATCTTCGCCTTTGCGCGCGCATAGAGCACATCCAGCGTGAACGGCCCCATGTGCCGCATGGCGGCTCGCGAGCGCAGCTCGTTGATGATGGCAAGCGCCGGGATCTCCCACATGGTGGTTTCCATCCAGCGGCCATGGAACGTCAGTTCATACTGCCCGTCGCGCTTCGACAGTTCGTACTCCGGCAGCTGGTACGTCGCGAGCCAGTTGAGGAACTCCGGCTCGAAAATCTGCTTGCGGCCATAGAAGGTGTTGCCGGCAAGCCAGATCAACTCCTTCTTGGAAAGGTGAAGGCTGCGTGCATGGTCCAGTTGCTCGCGCAGTTCGTGCTCGTCGATCTCGTCGGCGAGGCGAACTTTCGTGGTCCGGTTGATCAGCGAGAAGGTTGCATCGACATTCGGATAGAGCTTCCAGATCATCTGCAACATCAGCAGCTTGTAGAAATCCGTATCGATCAGGCTGCGGATGATCGGATCGAGCTTCCAGGTGTGATTGTAGACCCTGCTTGCGATATCGGTCTTGGTCATGCCTGCCCTGCCCCGGCCTATCGAGAGGCCAACTGTGTCTGGTCAGATCTGCCCGAAGGCGACGACCCACCGCCATCCGGAGGCAAGACTTATGGAAAAATATCCTGGAAGTCCACACGCCAAACGGCCGCGGCATGCCGCGGCCGAGGAGGATCACCTCGTGGGGATCAGTTGGCGGGCGCAGGTGCCGGTGCGGTGGCGGGATCGGCCGTCGGCTGGGCCTCCTGAGCGGCAGGCGTGGTATCGCCGGTCGGCGGCGTTGCGGTCTGCTCGGCTGGCGCATCGGTGGACTCACCGAATATCTCGACGGCGCCCCAGGCGATCATGGCCAGAACCAAGCCGGCAATCAGCACCTTCAGCACGGTAGAACCGCCACGGCCCTGTCTGGCTTCGGTGCCGCTCATCGGCTGTTCGGACGGCGAGCCAACAGGACGTGGCTGTCCGGTTCCGGTACGGGGGGTATTTGGGTCATTCGGGGTGTTCATCATCGCTCCTTTCCGCGGCGGCATTCGGCCACGGTCTTGGATAGGCAACGATCGGCGCGCCGCGAGGTTCCGCTTTCCCTTAATACCCAGTTCCACGATCGACCAGATGCTCAAGCGCCTGTCCGGCCTCGATACGATCGATCTGGCGCTCCGCATGGCGGAAGAGGGCTGCGGCATCCGACGCGGAGGCGGCATGCGGGGTGATGATGACGTTGTCCATCGCCCACAAGGGACTGTCTGTAGCCAGCGGCTCGGTTTCAAAGACGTCGAGCGAGGCGCCGCCGAGGGTGCCCTCCTGCAGGGCCGCGAGCACATCGGCCTCCACCTGGCTGCCGCCGCGGCCCGCATTGATGAAGACGGGAGCGCCCAAACGCCCTCCCTTTCGAAGCTTCGAGAAAAGCGCCGCATTGAACAGGCCCCGGGTTTCCGGCGTCAGCGGCAGCAAGCCGACCAGAATATCGGTGCGGGACAGAAAGGCGTCGATTCCGTCCGCGTCGAAAGTCTCGATGCCCGGCAGCTCCTTCTTGCGGCGCGACCAGCCGACCACGTCAAAGCCCATCATCTTCAGCTTGGTTGCGGAATCCTGACCGAGAACGCCAAGGCCCATGACGCCCACCGTCAGATCCCTTGCTTCCGGCTGCGGCAATTCCCGCCACACCCGGTCGCGTTGCTGCTTCAGGTAGCGTGGCGCCTGGCGAAGGTGGGAGAGGCATTGCAGCACGACCCATTCGCTCATCCGGGTCGTGAGGCTCTGATCGACGAAGCGAACGATCGGAAGATCCGGCAGGTCCGGCATGGCGAGGATGTGATCGACGCCGGCGCCGCCCGAAAACAGCACCTGCAGGTTCGGCGCGCGCCGAAACAGATCGGCGTCCGGCTTCCAGACGATCGCATAGCCGGCAGCGGACAGATCCTGATCCCGGTCGGATGCCCGCAGGACGTCGCGCCCTTGAAAGGCATTGCGGAGGGCCGCGTCGATCTCGCGACGCTCGAACTTCAGATCGATGACGACGGCGCGTTTGGCAGACATCCGGAACCCCTTGAGCTACTGATTGATGGCGGCCGTCTCCACCGCCTCGAGATCGAAGGCCGCGGCCATGAGCGCCTTCGTGTAGTCCTGCCGCGGCGCACGGAAGATCTGCTCCGCCGGCCCCTCTTCGACCACCTTGCCCGACCGCATGACGATGACGTGGTTGGCGAGCGCCTTCACCACCTTCAGGTCGTGGCTGATGAAGAGATAGGCGAGATCATGCTTTTTCTGCAGGTCGCGCAGCAGATCGACCACCTGCGCCTGCACGGTCATGTCGAGAGCCGACGTGGGCTCATCGAGCATCACGAAACGCGGCTTCAGCACCATGGCCCGGGCAATGGCGATGCGCTGCCGCTGGCCGCCGGAGAACTCGTGCGGATAGCGCCACCGCGTCTCGGGATCGAGGCCGACTTCGGTCAGGGCCCAGCACACCCGCGCATCCCGCTCGTCGGCCGACAGCGCCCGCTCATGCACCTTGAGACCCTCGGCGATAATTTCGCCGACCGACATGCGGGGGCTCAGCGAGCCGAAGGGGTCCTGGAAGACGACCTGCAGGCGATCGCGCAGCGGGCGCATCTGCCTGAAGCTGTATTCGCCGATGTCGTTGCCGATGAAGGCGATCCGCCCCTGCGACGAGATCAGGCGGGCGAGTGCCAGACCGAGCGTCGTCTTGCCGGAACCGGATTCGCCGACGACGCCGAGCGTTTCGCCCGCCCGGAGCGAGAGGCTGACGCCATCGACCGCCTTGACGTGATCCACCACCTTGCGCATCAGCCCGGCCTTGATCGGGAACCAGACGCGGATGTCCTTGCCTTCCATGACCACCGGCTTGGACAGATCGGCGGCGGGCGGCTCCCCGCGCGGTTCAGAGGCCAGCAGGTGGCGGGTGTATTCGTGCTGCGGATTGACGAAGACGTCCTCGACGTTGCCGCTTTCGACGATCTTGCCCTTGGTCATGACGCAGACGCGGTCGGCGAACTTGCGGACGATGCCGAGATCATGGGTGATGAACAGCATGGACATGCCATGCTCGCCCTTGAGGCGACGCAACAGGTCGAGGATCTGCGCCTGAACGGTGACGTCCAGGGCGGTCGTCGGCTCGTCGGCAATCAGGAGCTTCGGCCGGTTGGCGAGCGCCATGGCGATCATCACGCGCTGGCGCTGACCGCCGGAGAGCTGGTGCGGATAGGCCTGAAGCCGCTTTTCCGGTTCGCGAATGCCGACCTGGTTCAGAAGTTCGAGAAGGCGCGCCCGTGCCGCCTGCCCCGTCATGCCCTGGTGAAGGTCAAGGATCTCGCCGATCTGCTTCTCGATCGTGTGGAGCGGATTGAGCGAAGTCATCGGCTCTTGGAAGATCATCGTGATCTGGTTGCCGCGCACGCGCCGCAGCACCGGCTCCGGCGCCGTCAGGAGATCCTGCCCGCCGAACAGGATTTCTCCCGACGGATGGCTGGCCGATGGATAGGGCAGCAGCCTAAGGACGGAGTTTGCCGTCACCGACTTGCCGGAGCCGGATTCGCCGACCAGCGCGACGACTTCGCCCGGCATGATGTCGAAGGAGACGCCGTCGACGGCCAGCGAGGTGTTGCCGCCCTGATGAAAGGCCACCGACAGATCGCGAACGGAAAGGAGCGGTTCTGTCATGGGTTCACCGGAAGGTCTTGCGGGGATCGAAGGCATCGCGGATCGCCTCGCCGACGAAGATCAGCAAGGACAGCATGATCGACATGGTGAAGAAGGCCGACAGGCCAAGCCACGGCGCCTGCAGGTTGTTCTTGCCCTGGGCGATCATCTCGCCAAGTGACGGCGAGCCGGGCGGCATGCCGAAGCCGAGGAAGTCGAGCGACGTCAGCGTCGCGATCGATCCCGACAGGATGAAGGGCAGGAAGGTCAGCGTCGCGACCATGGCATTGGGCAAAAGGTGCCGGAACATGATCGTCCAGTTGCCGACGCCGAGCGCGCGGGCGGCGTTGACGTATTCGAAGTTTCGCGCCCGCAGGAATTCCGCCCGCACAATGCCGACGAAGCCGACCCAGGAAAACAGCAGCATGATCCCCAGGAGCACGAAGAAGCCCGGGGGCAGGATGGCGGCGATGATGAGCAGGATGTAGAGCACCGGCATCGACGACCAGATCTCGATGAAGCGCTGGAAGAGCAGATCCGTCCAGCCGCCGAAATAGCCCTGGATGGCGCCCGCCGTCACGCCGATGACAGCAGAGGCTATGGTAAGCACCAGGCCGAACAGCACCGACACGCGGAACCCGTAGATGATGCGGGCCACGACGTCACGCGCCTGGTCGTCCGTGCCGAGCCAGTTGAGGTTTCCGAGAATGCAGGCGGGATCTTCATCGCCGAGCGCGTAGCCGGCGCAGCGCTGTTCCGGCTCCATCAGCCAGAACGGTGGGGTGGGGGCCGAATGGGGGATGTTGGAATTGACGGTGAGGTAGGAATAGCGGATCGGCGGCCAGACCATCCAGCCGTTCGCCTCGATCTCGTCGGCGATGAAGGACGAGCGGTAGTCGGTGGTGGCGAGGAAGCCGCCGAACTTCTCCTCCGGATAGTCCACCAGCACCGGAAACAGGATCTCGCCCTTGTAGGAGGCGACGATTGGGCGGTCGTTGGCGATGAGCTCGGCAAACATGCTGAGCACGAAGAGCACCATGAAGATCCAGAAGGACCAGTAGCCGCGCCCGTTGGCGCGAAAGTTCTGGAGCCGGCGGCGGTTGGTGGGCGACAGCCAGGCGCGCTTTGGCGGAGCGGCGGTCACCGTGGGCGGTGCTGCAAGTGCCTGAGCCTGCATCAGACGTCCCTCCGCTCGAAATCGATGCGTGGGTCGATCCAGGTGTAGATGAGGTCGGAGATGAGGCTCACGACAAGGCCCATCAGCGAGAAGATGTAGAGCGTGCCGAAGACGATCGGATAATCGCGGTTGACGATCGCAAGGTAGCCGAGACGTCCCAGCCCATCGAGCGAGAAGATGTTCTCGATCAGCAGCGACCCCGTGAAGAAGGCGGAGATGAAGGCGCCGGGGAAGCCCGCGATCACGATCAGCATGGCATTGCGGAAGACGTGGCCATAGAGCACCCGCCGCTCCGGCAGACCCTTGGCGCGGGCGGTGACCACATACTGCTTGCGGATCTCGTCGAGGAAGGAGTTCTTGGTCAAAAGCGTGGTGGTGGCGAAGGCGGAGAGTGACAGGGCGATCAGCGGCAGCGTCAGGTGCCAGAAGTAGTCGATGATCTTTTCCCACCAGGACAGCTGCGCGAAATTATCCGACACCAGTCCCCTGAGCGGAAACCAGTCAAAGAAGGAGCCGCCGGCGAAGACGACGATCAGCAGAATGCCGAACAGGAAGCTCGGAACCGCATAGCCGACGATGACGATGCCGGAGGTCCAGACGTCGAAGGCCGAGCCGTCCTTTACCGCCTTGCGGATGCCGAGCGGGATGGAAATGACGTAGGAAATGATCAGGATCCAGAAGCCGAGCGAGATGGAGACCGGCAGCTTGTCGATGATCAGGTCGATCACCGAGGCATTGCGAAAGAAGCTCTCGCCGAAGTCGAAGCGGATATAATCCCACATCATGTCGAGGAAACGGGTGAGCGGCGGCTTGTCGAATCCAAACTGCTGCTCGAGCTTGGCGATGAAATCGGGATCCAGTCCCTGGGCGCCGCGATAGCGGGAGTTGTCCTCGAAGCCGCCGCCCTGCGCGCCCAGGAGATCGCCACCGCCGGAGAGGCGGTCGGACGCACTGTCTCCCTGACCCGTCAACTGCGCGATCACCTGTTCGACCGGCCCCCCCGGCGCGAACTGGATCACCAGGAAGGAGATGCCCATGATGCCGACCATGGTCGGAATCATCAGAAGCAGGCGTCTGAGGATATAGGCCCCCATCAGCAGCTACATCCGGGCGGTGCGGAAGCAGACAAGCGCGGCATGGTCAACGTCAACCGGTGTGGTCCTTCCTTCGCGGCATGGCCGCGTTTCAAGTGATTCGCGTCTCTAGTGATGCCATACCACCCGCAGCGAGGCTAGTTCGCCGCGGTCCTGGACCACCAGATCGCCGGGAAGCCGAGCGAATATTCCGGCAGCGTCTCTGGATGGGCGATGGTGTCCCAGTAGGCGATGCGCGATGTCTTCGCCGTGTAGGTGGGCACGACGATGTGGTGGGCGAGAAGCACGCGGTCGAGTGCCTTGACGGCGGCAATCTGCTCGTCGCGATCCTTGGCGAAGATGACCTTGCGGACCAGAGCATCGACACCCGGGTCGCTGATGCCGCTGTAGTTCTGCGATCCGTCGCGCTTGGCCGCTTCCGAGCCCCAGTATTCCGCCTGCTCGTTGCCGGGATTGCTGGACTGGCCCCAGGCGTTGTACATCACGTCGAAATCGCGCGAGCGCCAACGGTTGGTGAACTGCGATTGCTCGACGCTGCGGACTGTTGCCTCGACGCCGATCATCTTCAGATTGCGGGCAAAGGCGAGCGCGACAGGCTCGATGGTCGGACCGCCCAGCATGATTTCGAAGGTCAGCGGTTCACCGGTCTTGGTGTTGACCATGCGATTGCCCTGCAATTGGTAGCCGGCCTCCCGCAGCAGGCTGACCGCCGTGCGCAGGTTCTCGCGCAGCTTCTGCGGGTCGCCGTTCACCGGGTTCCGATAGGGCTCGGTAAACACCTTCGGCGGGACCAGGTCCTTCACCTCGTTGAGGATTTCCAGTTCCGCCCCCTCCGGCAGACCCGATGACGCCATGTCGGTGCGGAAGAAGAAGCTGTCGACCCGGTCATAGGTGTCGTAGAAGATCGTGCGGCGCAGTTCCTCGAAATCGAAGGCGTAGTTCAGCGCTTCCCGGACACGGGGATCGGAAAACTTCTCCCGCCGCGTGTTGAACACGAAGCCGACCATGACGCCGACCTTGCGCAGTTCGTTCTCGTGCTCCTCGAGCTTGATGCGTCCGTCGTTCACGGCTGGAAAATCGTAGGAGGTGGCCCAGCGCCGGGCCGTATTTTCCCACCAGTAGTCCTCGTTGCCGGAACGGAAGGATTCAAACATCACGTCGCGGTCGGCATAGTAGCGATAGGTGATGGTGCCGAAGTTGTTCTGACCGAGGTTGACGTTGACGTCCTTGCCCCAATAGTCGTCGCGCCGTTCATAGGTGATTGCCGAGCCGGGGGTTACCGAGGCGACCTTGTAGGGGCCGGAGCCGAGCGGCGGCTCAAGCGCCGTGCGACCGATGTCGCGGACTTCGCCGTTCATGCCCGTGCCCTCCCACCAATGCTTGGGCACGATCGTCAGCTGCCCGACGATCTGCGGCAGCTCGCGGTTGTTCGGCTCGTCGAAGGTGAAGGTCACCTCGCGGTCGCCGGTCTTCTCCGCCTTCGTCACATGCCGGTAGTAGAACTCCATCTGCGGGACGTTCTTCTTGGCATTCTCGAAGCTGAAGATCACGTCCTCCGGCGTTACCGGCTCGCCATCGGCCCATTTCGCCTCGGGCCGAAGCCGGAAGGTGACGGAGGAATAGTCGTCGGGGTGGCTCAAAGACTCCGCGAGAAGGCCGTACATCGAGGAAAGCTCGTCACTGGCAGGCACCATCAGAGGCTCGAATACCTGCTCCAGACCGGAAGCTGGTTCGCCGCGGGCGAGCAACGGATTGAGCGTGTCGAAATTGCCCTCTACCGCCAGCCTGAGGGAACCTCCCTTCGGCGCCTGGGGATTGACGTAGTCGTAATGCGGAAATCCCTCCGGGTATTTGAGATCACCGACCGTTGCGATCCCGTGCTGCCATTGGTGTTCCGGTTCCTGCGCCAGACCTCGTCCAGGCAGCGCGGGCCAGGCGAGAGCTAAAGACAACGTCAGTGCGGCAAGGCGGCGAGCCAACATGCAGATACCCCTGTTTCTCTTTTCGTTGCCGCAAAGCATAGGGCAAAGTCAGGCGAAATACAGGCTTGCGCGCTCACAAGCGTTTTATCGGACGGGATCGGTCGGCGCCGCCATCTCCGTTTCACCAAAGTTCTCTTTCACGGTAAGCTTGACGAAGTGATTTGCAGGGCGGCGGCGAGAGCATGCGCAGGACATCCAGACATTTGATACGGCTTCTGGCGACAGGGCTTTGCCTGGCGCAACTCGCGGGCCAAGGCCTGGCCGAGACGCGACCGGCAAAGGAGCTGTTTGGCGGCGCAAAGCTGCCGTCGCAGGGTCAGGCCGCCCCATTCGGATCCTATGCGAAGGGATGCATGGGAGGCGCCGTCGCGCTTCCGACAGACGGCCCCACCTGGCAGGCGATGCGGCTTTCGCGCAACCGGCGTTGGGGTAATCCGGAGATGATCTCCCTGCTCGAGCGCTTCTCCAGGGATGCAGCCTCTCTGGGATGGGGAACCGGCATCCTGGTCGGCGACATCTCGCAGCCGCGCGGCGGGCCGATGCTGTTCGGTCACGCCTCCCACCAGATCGGCCTCGATGCCGACGTCTGGTTCACGCCAAAGCCGGCAGAGCCGCTGTCGCCGCAGCAGCGCGAGGACATGCCGTTCACCTCGATGCTGGACAAGAGCAAGTTCCTGACGGTCGATACCCGGCGCTGGTCCGACACCCATGCCCGGGTGGTTATGCAGGCGGCAAGCTATCCCCAGGTGGAGCGGGTCTTCGTCAATCCGGCGATCAAGAAGAAGCTCTGCGAGACCTGGCGCGGCGACCGTTCCAACCTTGGAAAGGTTCGGCCGATCTATGGTCATGACGAGCACTTCCATATCCGCATCGGCTGCACGCCGGGTGCGACCGGCTGCAAGCCGCAGGCCGCGGTCGGCGCAGGGGACGGCTGCGACAAGTCGCTGGCGTGGTGGTTCACCGATGAACCTTGGGCGAAGCCGAAGACGGATCCGAACGCCAAGCCGGTCAAGCCGCGCCAGGTGATGCTTTCCGACCTGCCGCGGGCCTGTGCCGCCGTGCTGGCCGCTCCTGCGAATGTCGCTGGCCAGGAAATGGTCGCCGCCTATTCCGCCGCCGGTGCTGTGCCTGTTCCTGCCCAGAACATCGAGGCGATCATCGCCAACGCGCAGTCCTTGCCGGAAATCGGGCCCTTGCCGCGACCGCGGCCGTTTGACTAAGGAAACGGCTGCCCCACTTTCCAACCGGAAGATGCCGCTGTAGAACCCATCAAACCGATTTAATCCGAGCGTGGGACCTGCCCTTGACCCTCCCCTGCATCGCGCTGATCGCGCACGACCAGAAGAAGGACGACATGGCGGCGTTCGCGCAGCAGCACCAGCAGGCGCTGTCGCGGTTCCGTCTGGTGGCGACCGGCACGACCGGTGGCCGCATCCAGGACGCCTGCTCCGGACTGCAGGTGACCCGCCTCAAGAGCGGCCCGCTCGGCGGCGACCAGCAGATCGGGGCGATGATCGCAACGGGTGAGGTCGACATGCTGATCTTCTTCGTCGATCCGCTGACGTCGATGCCGCACGACGTCGACGTCAAGGCACTGACGCGGCTGGCCACCGTCTACGACATCCCGATGGCGCTCAACCGCGCCACCGCCGAACGACTGATTGACTTCCAATAAAAACGACGACCGGGGACCGATGCATCACGCCACTGAAAACGAGAGCCTGCCCTTCCCGATCCTGATCGGCGACATCGGCGGGACCAATGCCCGGTTCTCGATCCTCGTCGACGACACGTCGGAACCGATCCAGTTTCCGAACGTCCGAACCGCGGATTTCGCTACGATCGACGAGGCCATCCAGCGGGAGGTCCTGGACAAAAGCGCCGTGCGCCCGCGATCGGCCATTCTAGCCGTGGCGGGTCCCATCGAGGGAGACGAAATCGACCTGACCAACTGCGACTGGATCGTCAAGCCGCGGGCCCTGATCATGGAGCTCGGCTTCGACGACGTCCTCGTCCTCAATGATTTCGAGGCCCAGGCACTGGCGGTTGCCTGCCTGACCGCAGACGACCGCGAAGTCGTCGGCACGGCCGGTGAGCCCGCCACCGCCTCGCGGGTGGTGCTCGGGCCTGGTACCGGTCTTGGCGTGGCAGGCCTCGTGCATGCCCGCGACACCTGGTTTCCGGTGCCGGGCGAAGGGGGCCATGTCGACATCGGGCCCCGGACGCGGCGCGACCTCGAGATCTTCCCGCATCTCGAAGCGATCGAGGGACGGATTTCGGCCGAGCAGCTTCTCTGCGGTCGCGGCCTCGTCAACATCTATACGGCGATCTGTGCGGCAGACGGCGTGGATCCGAGCCTCACCCTTCCTTCCGAGGTGACCGCCGGCTGGCAGTCCGGAGGCAATGCCCAGGCTGCCGAAACGATCTCGCTGTTTGCAACCTATCTCGGCCGGCTGGCGGGCGATCTGGCGCTGGTGTTCATGGCCAAGGGCGGCGTCTATCTGGCCGGTGGCATCTCGCAGAAGATCATCCCGGCGCTGAAACAGCCCGAATTCCGCGCCGCCTTCGAGGACAAGGCGCCGCATACGGAGCTGATGCGGCTGATCCCGACCTTCGTGGTCACGCACCCGCTTGCGGCACTTGCCGGACTTGCCAGTTACGCCCGCACGCCCGGCGCCTACGGCATCTCAACCCAGGGACGCCGCTGGCAGCGCTGATCGCTTCCTTCGGCGGCGAGGCGTCTGTGCACTAGTCAAGCAGTACATCCCTCGGTATAGAGCCCGCAAAACACGGCGGCCCGCCTTCAGCGCTGCCGAGATACGGGATCATCCTTATTGGGCTCTGCGAAAGACAAGAAGCGACATCTGGATTCGGGCACTGTGACGAGTGTGCTGAAGCGCGTGATTGCGGAAAACGGTCGCGAGCACGTGAAGGCCTATGCCTTCGCGATCTTCTGCCTCGTCGTCGTGGCCGCAACGACCGCCTTCACCGCCTGGATCATGGAAGCCGTCGTCAACGAGGCCTTCGCCAATCAGCGCGCGGACATCGTCTGGCTGATCTGCGGCGCCATCTTCCTTGCCTTCGTGCTGCGCGGCCTTGCCACCTACGGTCAGTCCGTGACGCTGTCGAAGATCGGCAACAACATCGTGGCGGTCTACCAGCGCCGCCTCTACACGCACCTGATGTCCCTGTCGGTCGGTTTCTTCAGCGAAAGCCGGTCCGCCCATCTTGCGGCCCAGATCAGCCAGAACGTCAACGGTATCCGGGACGTTCTGAACCTCACGGTCACCTCCACCGCCCGCGATTTCCTGACGCTGATCGCGCTGATCGGGGTGATGGTCAGCAAGGATGCGGTGCTGTCGCTGATCGTCTTCGTCGTGGCGCCGCCGCTCATCTTCGCGCTGCGCTACGTGTCGCGCCGGCTACGCAGCGCCACGCGTGAATCCATCGAGCTCAACAGCCATGTGCTGGGCGCCATGCAGGAGACGATCCAGGGCATTGCCATCGTCAAGGCCTTCACGATGGAGGATCAGCTCGGGCGCAAGGTCGAGGACCTGATCTCCCAGGCCGAAAACCGCGCCAACCGGATCGCGCGGCTGACCGAGCGCACGGCGCCGCTGACAGAAACCTTCGCGGGTTTTGCGATTTCCAGCGTGCTCGCCTATGCCGCCTTCCGTTCGATCTACGACGGCGTGCCGCCGGGCGCCTTCTTCGCCTTCGTTACCGCCCTCCTGCTCGCCTATGATCCGGCGCGCCGGCTGGCAAGACTGCAGGTGCAGATGGAACGTGCGGTCGTCAACGCCCGGATGATCTACGCCCTTCTCGACCAGGCACCGCTCCAGCGCGACAAGCCGGGCGCCAAGGATCTGGTGGTCACCGAGGCGAGGATCGAGCTGCGTGGCGTCTCCTTTTCCTACGCCAGCGGCGACCCCATCCTGCGAAGTGTCGATCTCGTGGCGGCTGGCGGCAAGACGACGGCCCTGGTGGGACCGTCGGGCGCTGGAAAATCGACGATCATCAGCCTCATTCCCCGCTTCTACGACCCGTCTGAAGGCAGCATCCTGATCGACGGCCAGGATATTACCGACGTCACGAAGTCGTCGCTGCGGCGTCACCTCGCCTATGTCTCGCAGCAGCCCTACCTCTTCGAAGGGACAATCCGCGACAACATCCGCTACGGGCGACCGGAGGCGACGGATGCCGAGGTGGAAGAGGCAGCCAGGCTCGCCCATGCTCATGATTTCATCCTGGCGCAGCCCTTCGGCTACGACACGCCGGTCGGCGAGAACGGCGTGACGCTCTCAGGCGGTCAGCGCCAGCGTCTTTCGATCGCCCGGGCGCTGGTGCGTCAGGCGCCGATCCTCCTCCTCGACGAGGCGACGTCCGCGCTCGACAATGAATCGGAAGCCGCCGTTCAGAAGGCGCTGGAATCGGCCATGAGCGGACGCACCGTGCTGGTGATCGCGCATCGGCTGTCAACGGTGGTCAATGCCGACAAGATCATCGTCATGCATGAGGGTCGCGTGGTCGAGGAAGGCACGCACGAGACGCTTGCACAGCATCAGGACGGTCTTTACGCTCGCCTCAACAACCTGCAGGCGCCCGACACAGGCGCGTGACCATGAAAGCAATGCCGGCATGAACGACAATCCGATGAAACTCGTGGTGGTGGGTGCCGGCGGCCGGATGGGCCAGACCCTGATCCGGGTGATCCAGGAAACGGACGGCGCCATGCTGCATGCGGCGATCGAACGGGAGGGCTCACCCTTCATCGGCAAGGACGCCGGGGAATTGGCGGGCGTCGGAACGATCGGCGTGCCTGTCACCGCCGACCCGCTTCAGGCTTTCGTCGATGCCGAGGGCGTCCTCGACTTCACGAGCCCGGCAGCTACGGTCGAATTTGCAGGCCTCGCGGCGCAGGCGCGCATCGTGCACGTCATCGGCACCACCGGCTGCTCGCTCTCCGACGACCAGAAGATCGAGGCGGCGTCACGGCATGCCTGCATCATCAAGTCCGGCAACATGAGCCTCGGCGTCAACCTGCTCGGCGTGCTCGTGGAACAGGCTGCCCGGGCGCTTCCGGCAGAGAGCTGGGATATCGAGGTTCTCGAGATGCACCACAAGCACAAGGTGGATGCGCCTTCAGGGACCGCGCTTCTGCTCGGCGACGCTGCAGCCAAGGGGCGAGCTATCGAGCTTCAGGCCAATGCCGTAAAGGTTCGCGACGGCCATACGGGCGCCCGTCCCGCCGGTACCATCGGCTTTGCCACACTGCGCGGCGGCTCCGTCGTCGGCGATCATTCCGTCATCCTGGCCGGCGAAGGCGAACTTGTGACCCTCTCCCACAGTGCGCGCGACCGCTCCATCTTTGCCCGCGGCGCCGTCGCGGCTGCCCTTTGGGGCCGCGGCCAGAAGCCCGGCCTTTACGACATGCTCGACGTGCTCGGGCTTTCCCACTGATCATCCGGAGGATTTGACTTCATGAGCGGCACCCTCGTCCTTGTTCGCCACGGCCAGAGCGAATGGAACCTCAAGAACCTCTTTACCGGTTGGCGCGATCCGGACCTCACCGCGCTCGGCATCCAGGAAGCCGAGACCGGCGGCCAGGCGCTCGCCGATGCAGGCCTCAAGTTCGACATCGCCTTTACCTCGGTGCTGAAGCGCGCCCAGGACACCCTGCGCATCGTTCTGGACAAGGTCGGTCAACCGGATCTCGAAACGATCCGCGACGTGGCACTGAACGAACGTGACTACGGCGATCTCTCCGGCCTGAACAAGGACGACGCCCGCGAGAAATGGGGCGAAGAGCAAGTGCATATCTGGCGCCGCTCGTATGACGTTCCGCCGCCGGGCGGCGAGAGCCTGCGCGACACCGGCGCGCGCGTCTGGCCCTATTACATGACCGAGATCCTGCCGCGCGTGCTGCGGGGCGAAACGGTTCTGGTCGCAGCCCATGGGAATTCCCTGCGCGCCCTCGTCATGGTGCTCGACCGGATGTGCAAGGAGGAGATCCTGAAGCTCAACCTCGCAACCGGCGTGCCTATGGTCTACAAGCTGAATGCCGACTCCACCGTGGCCTCCAAGCAGGTTCTCGGAGACATGTCCGGCGCCCACTGAGACTTTCGACGGCGTCGCAATCGGCGCCGTCCTCAGTTCTCGATGGTGAACTGCACCCGGTCGGCCGGAAAGCGGCTCACCGCATACTGGACGGGGATTCCATCAGGATCCGCGTTCAGGGAGTGCGTGACGAGAACGATCGCGCCGGCGGACAGGCCGAGGTCCTCCATCTCGGCGCCGTCGGCATGGCTGGCGGTGATTTCCGTCGAGACCCGCACATAGTCTGAGAGGCCGAGCACCCTGAAGGCAGCCGTGATCGAGCCGCTGGCCCGATAGGCCTCTTCGATGCCGGCAAAGCGTTCTGCCGGAAACCAGGCGGTGGCCCGCGACACCGCCCGGCCGTCGGCCTTGCGCAGCGTCTCCAGCCGGATGACAGGCACACCGGGCTCGAGCTGCAGGCGGCGCGCCAGATCGTCCGAGGCCGGCTCCTCGGCCGAGGCCAGCAGAAGCCCCTCCGTTTCCCGTGCCTGGGCACCGATTCCCTCGTTGAAGCGCGTCCGGCGCGAGATCGGGAAGTTCAGCCGCTCCTTGCGCTCGATCATCGTGCCGATGCCCTGCACCGCCTTGACGATCCCCTCCTGCGCGAGAGCCGCAAGCGCGCTTCTCACCGTATGCCGGTTGACACCGAACTGCGCCGCCAGAATGATTTCCGGCGGCACGCGGCCGGTCGCGTCATATTCCCCGCTGGCGATCGAGGCACGGATGCGGTCGGCGATCTGGCGCCACAATGCCACTCCGCTTTGTCGTTGAACGCTCGCCTGCCCGACCATGTCACACTCTTGTTATGTCCTCGCTGTAACTGTACAGTTAGATTGTATGGTTGTCTATAACAATAGACGTTTGAAAGAGGCCGATGACTGTATCCGCTCCTGACATTTCCTCCCCCGACACCGAGGCCCGCAAGCGTGCAGCCGGCCTGCTCGCGCGCGCCAGTCGCGAAGAGCTGACGGGCGCCTGGGACGCCCTCGCAACAAAACCCGATTACACCCCCGTGCGCGGTCCCGAGACCGGACTGGTGATGGTGCGGGGACGCATCGGCGGCGGCGGCGGTCCCTTCAATCTCGGCGAAGCCACCGTGACGCGCGCAACGGTGCTGCTTGCCTCCGGCATCGCCGGACATGCCCATGCACTGGGAACCGACAAGCCCAAGGTCCGGCTCGCGGCGGTCTTCGACGCGCTCTGGCAGGACGGCGAGACCCGCAGCTTCGTGGAAAGCGCGATTCTGGCGCCTGTCGAGGCGCGGATTGCCGAGGAGGATCGGCAGCAGGCCGAGGAGACGGCGGCAACGCGCGTCGACTTCTTCACCATGGTGCGGGGAGACGATTGATGAGCATGAATGCGCAGGCCCTTGCCGGCGGTTTCTCCGATCCGGTTTTCGATTCCCAGGCGGTCTTCCGCCTTCTGATGGACGGCATGTCGCGCCCGGGCACGATCCAGACCGTCGGCATCGACGTGGAGCAGCCCCTGCCCCTCGGACGGGCCGCAGGCGCCGTGGCCCTGGCGCTTTGCGATGCCGATACGCCGGTCTGGCTGCAATCGGCAATGGCGAAGTCCGGCGCTCCGCAATGGATCGCCTTCCATACCGGAGCGCCGGTCGTACAGGAAAAGAGCGACGCCCGATTTGCCTTCATGCAGTCGCCGGCCGGCATCTGCTCCTTTGGCCTTTTCGCGCTCGGCACGCAGGAATATCCGGACCGCTCGACGACGCTCGTCATCGAAGTGGCGTCGCTTGTGGACGGGCAGCCGCTGACGCTGTCCGGTCCCGGCATCCGGGACAAGGTCACGGTGAAGGTCACCGGCCTGCCGGAGGTCTTCCTCAGCATCTGGAACGACAACAGGGCGCTCTTCCCGCGGGGCGCCGACGTCATCCTCACCGCCGGCGATGCCCTGCTTTGCCTGCCCCGCACCACCAGGATTGCCGCAGGAGAAACCGCATGTATGTAGCCGTCAAGGGAGGCGAGGCCGCCATCAATGCAGCCCACCGGCTGCTGGCCGACCGGCGCCGGGGCGAAAGGTCGCTGCCATCCGTCACCATCGAGCAGATCGTCGAGCAGCTTGCGCTTGCCGTTGACCGTGTCATGGCAGAGGCATCTCTCTACGACCGGGCACTGGCAGCGCTGGCCGTGCGGCAATCGCGCGGCGACATGATCGAGGCAATCTTCCTGCTCCGGGCCTACCGGACGACCCTGCCGCGGTTTGGAAGCTCCGAGCCGATCGATACGGCGAAGATGCACATCGCGCGGCGGATCTCCGCGACCTACAAGGATCTGCCCGGTGGCCAGGTTCTGGGGCCGACCTTCGACTACACCCACCGCCTTCTCGATCCCTCTCTGCTGACGGACGAGGATGTCGACCTGCCATCGCGCAAGGAGCCGCTGCCCGGCGCCCCCACCCGCGTGTCCGACATTCTCGCCACCGAAGGCCTGATCGAAGGGGACGGGGAACTGCCGGACGATCAGCCGCCGGGCGACCTCACGCGCGAGCCCATGGAATTCCCGATGGGACGCGATCTGCGCCTGCAGGCGCTGGCGCGTGGTGACGAGGGCTTCCTGCTCGCGCTCGGCTATTCGACCCAGCGGGGCTTTGGACGCAATCATCCCTTCGTCGGTGAAATCCGCATCGGTGAGGTGGAGGTCGAACTGGATGTACCCGAACTCGGCTTTGCCGTTTCGCTCGGCCGCGTCCAGGTCACGGAATGCCAGATGGTCAACCAGTTCAAGGGGTCAGCAAAGGCGCCGCCGCAGTTCACCCGGGGCTACGGCCTGGTGTTCGGGCAAAGCGAGCGCAAGGCGATGAGCATGGCGCTGGTGGACCGAGCATTGCGGGCGGAGGAGCTGGGAGAAGATATCACTGCGCCGGCGCAGGACGAGGAATTCGTCATCTCGCATGCGGACAATGTTCAGGCGACCGGCTTCGTCGAGCACCTCAAGCTGCCGCATTACGTGGACTTCCAGGCGGAACTGGCTCTTGTCAGAAAGATGCGCGCCGACATCGAGGCGGCGCAGAAGGTCAAGGCAGGCCCGCTCCGCGACGCCGCGGAATAGACCGTTACTCCGCGACTATTTGCGGTCGGTTTCACCGTACCAATACGCACAGCAGAGACCGCTCGCTGCGAAGACCGAGAAGAACATCGTGATCAGAAGGCCAGTATCCATGACTATCAGCTCCTTTTGCTTGGGGGAAACACATCATGTCTCCTGAGGTTCCCTCCGACAGCGGCCTGGCGACCTATAATTTCGCCTATCTCGACGAACAGACGAAGCGGATGATCCGCCGCGCGATCCTGAAGGCGATCGCCATTCCGGGTTATCAGGTACCTTTCGCCTCGCGGGAAATGCCGATGCCCTACGGCTGGGGCACAGGCGGCGTGCAGGTAACGGCGTCCATCATCGGTCCCCAGGATGTCCTCAAGGTCATCGACCAGGGTGCCGACGACACCACCAACGCCGTCTCCATCCGCGCCTTCTTCCAGAAGGTCGCAAACGTCGCCGTCACGACCCACACGAAGGATGCGACAATCATCCAGACGCGCCACCGCATTCCCGAGCAGCCGCTCGCGGAAGGCCAGGTGCTCGTCTACCAGGTGCCGATCCCCGAGCCGCTGCGCTTTCTAGAGCCCCGCGAGACGGAGACGCGCAAGATGCATGCGCTTGAGGAATATGGCCTCATGCACGTGAAGCTCTACGAGGACATCGCCCATAACGGCCGGATCTCGAAGACCTACGCCTACCCCGTAAAGGTCGCCGGGCGCTACGTGATGGATCCGTCGCCCACGCCGAAGTTCGACAATCCGAAGATGCACATGTCCGACGCGCTGCAGCTGTTCGGCGCCGGACGCGAAAAGCGCATCTATGCCATCCCCCCGCACACCGAAGTGGTGAGCCTCGACTTCGAGGACCACCCCTTCGAGATCCAGAGCTTCGACAAGCCATGCGCGCTCTGCGGCGCGGAGAACGTCTATCTCGACGAGGTCATCCTCGACGACCAGGGCGGCCGCATGTTCGTCTGCTCCGACACCGACCACTGCGAGGACCGGCGCGACCACGGCCATGCAGGCGCAATGCTGGGACGCCAGGAGGCTGCAGAATGAGCGATACACCGCTTCTGAAGGTGAAGTCCGTCTCGAAATTCTACGGCCAGCGGATCGGCTGCAAGGAGGTCTCCTTCGACCTCTGGCCCGGCGAGGTCCTGGCCATCGTCGGCGAATCCGGTTCCGGCAAGACAACGCTGCTGAACTGCATTTCCACGCGGCTGCTGCCGACGACGGGCAGCGTCGAATACACCATGCGCGACGGCAGCATCCGCGATCTCTATCACATGGGTGAGGCCGAGCGTCGCTTCCTGATGCGCACCGACTGGGGTTTCGTTCACCAGAACCCGGCAGACGGCCTGCGGATGACGGTGTCGGCCGGCGCCAATGTCGGCGAACGGCTGATGGCGGTTGGCAACCGCCACTACGGCAACATCCGCGCCACTGCCACCGACTGGCTCGGCCGGGTCGAGATCGATGCCGACCGCATCGACGATGCCCCACGCGCCTTTTCCGGCGGCATGCGCCAGCGCCTGCAGATCGCCCGCAACCTGGTGACCGGGCCCCGCCTCGTGTTCATGGACGAGCCGACCGGCGGCCTCGACGTCTCGGTCCAGGCGCGGCTGCTCGACCTGGTGCGCGGCCTCGTCAACGATCTCGGCCTCTCGGCGATCATCGTCACCCACGACCTGGCCGTTGCCCGGTTGCTGTCGCACCGCATGATGGTGATGAAGGACGGCCATGTGATCGAGCAGGGCCTCACCGACCGGGTTCTCGACGACCCGCGCGAGCCCTACACGCAGTTGCTCGTCTCCTCCATCCTGCAGGTTTAGGACATCCCATGGCCACCCCCCTCGTCGTTTCGGAAGTGTTCAAGAGCTTCACCATGCATCTGCGCGACGGCATCAAGCTGCCGGTCGTCAATGACGTCAACTTCTCTGTCGCCAGCGGCGAATGCGTCGTGCTCGGTGGACCTTCGGGCATCGGCAAGAGCTCGATCCTGAAGATGCTCTACGGCAATTATGCCGTGGACGCCGGGCAGATCCTCGTGGCGCACCGCGACCGGATCGTCGATCTTGCCCGCGCCGATCCGCGCACCGTGCTCGACGTCCGTCGCCAGACCATGGGCTATGTCAGCCAGTTCCTGCGCACCGTGCCGCGGGTCTCGGCGCTCGACGTCGTGGCCGAGCCGCTGCTGTCGCGCGGCGCCAGTGCCGGCGACGCACGGGAGAAGGCCGCAGCGCTTCTCTCCGAGCTCAATCTTCCGGAAGAGCTCTGGGGCCTGCCGCCCGCCACGTTCTCGGGGGGTGAGCAGCAGCGCGTCAACATCGCCCGCGGCTTCATCACGGATCACAGCGTGCTGCTTCTCGACGAGCCGACCGCCTCGCTCGATGCGCGCAACCGCGCCGTCGTGGTCGAGATGATTGCAGACAAGAAGCGGAAGGGTGTCGCTCTGCTCGGCATCTTCCATGACGAGGAAGTGCGCGAGGCGGTTTCCGACCGGGTTCTCGACGTGCTGCAGTTTTCGCCGCGAAAGGTCGCCGCATGAGCGTGAAGGTCGGTATCGAGCCGAGCATCCATCCCAGCGCCAGCGTCAACAACTCGAAGCTCGGTCGCTACACGGAGGTCGCCGAACGCTGCCGCATCGATGAAGCGGAGATCGGCGACTACTCCTACATCATGCAGGATGGCTCGGTCTGGTGCGCGACGATCGGCAAGTTCGTCAACATCGCCGCCGCCGTTCGCATCAATGCCACCAACCACCCCACCTGGCGCGCCACGCTTCACCACTTCACCTACCGTGCCGCCAACTACTGGGATGACGCGGAGAACGAAGAGGAGTTCTTCGAGTGGCGGCGCGAGAACCGGGTGACGATCGGCAACGACGTCTGGATCGGCCATGGCGCGACCCTGCTGCCGGGTGTCACCGTCGGCAACGGTGCGGTGATCGGCGCGGGCGCCGTCGTCTCCAAGGATGTCGAGCCCTATACGATCGTCGGCGGCGTCCCCGCAAAGCTCATCCGCGAACGTTTTTCGAAGGACGTCGGCGAGCGGATGGACAAGCTTGCCTGGTGGAACTGGGACCACCTGAAACTGCGCGCAGCACTCGATGATTTCCGCGCCCGGACGGCCGAGGACTTCCTTTCAAGGCATGGCGGCTAAGGGAACCTCCAAAGGGTCGCCAATTGTAACATTGGCGACACAAAACCGACATTCAGCCTTCATCTGCGGTCGTTAATGCCAATCTCAATTCAGGCAACAAGAAGGCGCCGAGCATGAAGTTCGAACTCAGGAACGTCACCCGCCGCTTCGGCGAACGAACGGCCGTAAACGACGTGAACCTCGAGATCCCGCAGGGGCAGATGGTCGGCATCATCGGCCGCTCCGGCGCCGGCAAGTCGACACTTCTTCGGATGATCAACCGCCTGACCGATCCCTCGTCCGGCTCGATCCACTTCGGTGATCTCGAGGTGTCTCGCCTGCGTGGCAACGCGCTTCGCGGCTGGCAGCGTGATTGCGCCATGATCTTCCAGCAGTTCAACCTCGTGCCGCGGCTCGACGTGCTGACCAATGTCCTGCTCGGTCGCCTCAACCACAGGTCCACGGTGATGAGCCTCCTCAGCGTGTTCACCCGTGAAGAGCGCATCATGGCGATCGCCGCCCTGGAGCGGCTCGGCATCGAGCAGACGGCACTGCAACGCGCCGGTACGCTTTCAGGCGGCCAGCAGCAGCGCGTCGCCATTGCCCGTGCCCTGATGCAGGCCCCGAAGATGGTTCTGGCCGATGAGCCGATCGCCTCGCTGGACCCGCTGAACGCCAAGATCGTGATGGACGCACTGCGCGACATCAACGAGCGCGAAGGCATTACCGTGATCACCAATCTTCACACGCTCGATACGGCGCGCGGCTACTGCGAGCGCATCATCGGCATGGCTGACGGACATGTCGTCTTCGACGGAACGCCGTCAGAGCTGACGGCCGAAGCCGTTCAAGCGATCTACGGCTCAGACCGCGATGGCGCAGGGATCGACGAGTCGATGACCTCCACCAGCATCAATATTCCCGCGTCGGCCGAAAGGCCCGCCAGGTCATCGGCCGGTGTCAACGCCCTGGCTGCAGCCAGCGTCTGACCCGAGCTTCATCGCAAGCCTGCGTCAAAGGCAATTCTTGCAACAGCTGTCCGGGCTGTCCGGACAAACAGGAGACGATCTCATGCTGAAGAAAACTATGCTCGCCACGGTGGCCCTGGTTGCTCTTGCCGGCAACGTCATGGCGCAGGACCTCAAGGAATTCCGCATCGGCATCCTCGGCGGCGAAAACGAAGCCGACCGCCTGCGCAATTTCCAGTGCATGACCGAAAAGCTCCCCGCCGTTCTCGGCGTAGAGAAGGTCTCGCTCTTCCCGGCGGCCGACTATGACGGCGTCGTTCAGGGCCTGCTCGGCGGCACGCTCGACTACGCCGAACTCGGCGCGTCGGCCTATGCCAAGGTCTACCTGGAAGATGCCAATGCCGTTCAGCCGATCCTGACCACGGTCCAGACCGACGGTTCGATGGGCTACCACTCGATCATGGTTGCCCGCAAGGACAGCGGCATGACCAAGGTCGAAGACATCAAGGGCAAGAAGCTCGGCTACGCGGACCCGGATTCCACTTCCGGCTACCTCATCCCCGTCGTCACCCTGCCCGAGGCTCTCGGTGGTGCAACGGTCGAGGAATTCGTTGCTGAAACCGGCTTCGGCGGCGGCCACGAGAACCTGGTTCTGGAAGTCGTCAAGGGCACCTTCGATGCCGGCACCACCTGGGGCTCTGGCGTTGGCGAATTCAAGGACGGCTACTCGTCCGGCAACCTTCGCAAGATGGTGGACAAGGGCATCCTGAACATGGACGACCTCGTCGAACTCTGGAAGTCGCCGCTGATCCCGAACGGCCCGGTCGTCGTGCGCAGCTCGATGAGCGAAGACATGAAGACCAAGTTCAAGGAATTCATGGTCGGCCTGCCGAAGAGCGATCCGGCCTGCTTCTCGGCCGTCCAGGGCGGTGACTTCACGGGCTTCGCCGAAGTTGACGTCGACTTCTACAAGCCGATCATCGACGCCCGCAAGGCAACCATCGGCGGCTGATCTGCCCCCTCGTCGCAAGGCCGCCGACCGTACCCTCGTTCGGCGGCCTTTTCTTGAGCCGCATTATCCCGGGATACCGCCATGCCGACCTCTGTCATTACCCCGACGCTCAGCGAGAGCGGAAAGCTGATCGAGCGCCACTGGCAACAGCTGGCGGGACAGCGGCGGCTCTACACGGCACTCTCCGCCCTCCTGCTGCTGCTCGTGGTGTCCGGGTCCCTGTGGTTCGCCAACGAGACCAATTCCGGCAAGTTCTTCGACCGGCTCCCCTACTTCTTCGACTTCGTGGGGCAGCTCATTCCGCGCGACGGCATGGAAGTCTGGCGCGCCCTGTTCGACCTGCCCTCCCCCTATGACGACGGCAGCCTGAAATACAATTATCCTGAGGGGCGGCTCTATTTCACGGAGAGCCTGTACCTCCCGGAATACTTCCATCAGATGCTGGTGACCCTGAACATCGCGATCGCCGCCACCGGGATCGGCCTGATCTTCGGCTTCATGCTGTCGTTCCTGGCCGCCAAGAACATGACCCCCAACCCCTGGATCCGCGGAACGGCGCGACGCGTGATGGAACTGCTTCGCGCCTTTCCGGAGGTTGTCATCGCCGGCTTCTTCCTGGCCATCCTGTCGCTCGGGCCTCTGCCGGCCGTCATCGCGGTCGCCATCCACACCATCGGGGCGCTCGGCAAGATGTTCTTCGAAGTCATCGAGAACGCCGACATGAAGCCCGACGAAGGCCTCAAGGCCGTCGGCGCCAACTGGGTGGAGCGGTCGTGGTTCGGCATGGTGCCGCAGGTCATGCCGAACTTCATGAGCTATTTCCTGTTGCGTCTCGAGATCAACGTGCGCGCTTCGACCATCATCGGCGCAGTCGGCGGCGGCGGCATCGGCGAACTCCTGCGCCTCTCGATCGGTCAGGGACATGAGGCAAAGACGCTGGCCATCATTCTCCTGCTGCTTCTGACCATCATCGCCGTGGATCAATTCTCCGCATGGCTGCGCCGCAAGCTTGTCGGCGACCAGGCTTTCCAGGCAATCTGAACGAGGCTCCGCCATGACCACTCTCAACGTAGCCGAAATGAATGCGCTCGCAGCCCGCCACCCGGCCCTCCTCCACCGCTCGCCCTGGCAGCGCTTCCGCATTCCGATCATCGCGGTAACCGTCGTCCTCTACTTCATCTTTGCCTGGTGGTTCTTTGCCGTGGGCAAGGTCCTGGGCACCGCCAACTGGGGACTGGCCGGCAACTATCTGGCCGACTGGATCTCCTACGAAATTCGTCCGGACATCGAGATTGCGGCAGACGGATCGATCCAGATCAACTACCCGCGCTTCGATCCCATCGGCCCGAACCCCAATCCGGACTGGCTCGAGGCAAAGCGCGAAACGGTCACGCGCACGATCGAGATTCCCGGGGCCTCATCTTCCGCCCCGGCTCCATCCTCTTCGTCGAGCTTCAGCTTCATGGCGCCGGCACCTGCGCAGCAGCAGACGGCGGCCACAGCCCCGACGACGGAAACCCGTGTCGAAGAGGTCGTCACGGAAGCCTTTGTCGATCTCGGCCCGTCACGGACCATCGACATCCAGCCCGAGCGGGTGGTGATGACGCGTGGAGACGAGACGCTGGTGCTCTTGCTGGACCACGCCGCCGATGAAGTCCTGGCCGAGGGTCCACTTCCCGACTGGGCAGAGCAACGGTCGCCTGGCGCACGGGTGATCGCCTATTTCGGCTTCTCCGGCTGGGCCGACGTCAGCGCCGACCGGGTGCGGGTGCGCAAGCGCTTCCTCGGCTGGGAGAACTTCTTCTTCGACACGAATTCCGCCTTCTTCGGCAGATCCGCAAGCGAGGTCGCCGGTCTCGTCTTCAGCGGCGAGCGCCTCGACCCGTCGCAAAGCAATCTGTCGCTTGCCTGGAACGACATCCTCTACAATCCGTCCTGGCAGCATCTCGACGTCTGGACGAAGCTGCTGCAGACCATCGTGATGGCCTTCATCGGTACGCTGTTTGCCATGATCGTCGCTTTCCCGCTGTCGTTCATCGCGGCCCGCAACATCCTGCGCAACCGACCGGTGAACCAGATAGCCAAGCGCTTCTTCGACTTCCTGCGGTCCGTCGACATGCTGATCTGGGCCCTGTTCTTCACCCGGGCGTTCGGGCCGGGGCCGCTCGCAGGTATTTCCGCGATCTTCTTCACCGACACCGGCACGCTCGGAAAGCTCTACGCCGAGGCGCTGGAGAACATCGACGACAAGCAGCGGGAGGGCGTGCGCTCCGTCGGCGCGCCGCCCGCCACGGTTCAGCGGTTCGGCGTGCTGCCGCAGGTCATGCCGATCTTCGCCTCCCAGGCCCTCTACTTCTGGGAGTCCAACACCCGCTCGGCCACCATCATCGGGGCAGTCGGCGCCGGCGGTATCGGCCTGAAGCTTTGGGAAGCGATGCGCACCAATTCCGACTGGGAAAATGTCGCCTACATGGTACTGCTCATTCTTCTCGTGGTATTCCTGTTCGACGGCATTTCCAATGCGCTCCGCTCGAGACTGATGGGAACACGATCCCATTAGTATCGGGTTCCCCATCATCATTCTGTCATGGAAATCTACTAGCGCAGGCCCTGTCTTGGCGCTCCTTCTCCGATAGGCTCCAAACAGCTTCCTGATTCTGGATACCATCTTGCGCTACGCCATCTATTACACCCCGGCCCCCGACAGCCCTTTGGCCAGCGATGCCGGGCGCTGGCTCGGCCGCGACGCGTTTTCCGGCGAAATGCTGGGCGCGCCAGGCGGCCTTGCTATGCCTTCCGAGCAGTGGCAGGGCCTTGTCGCCGAGCCGCAACGCTATGGCTTCCATGCGACCCTGAAGGCTCCGTTCGAACTCCGTGACGAGCAGACGGAGGCCGCACTGGTTGACGCCTTCGATGCTTTTGCCGCATCGGTTGCGCCGTTCGACCTCCCGGAGGTCGTCGTCGGGCAGCTTGGTCCGTTCTTTGCGCTGGTTCCCGCCGTGGTCCATGCTCCACTGCAGGCGTTCGCCGCCTCCGTCGTGGAAACATTCGAGCCGTTCCGTGCCCCCCTGTCAGACGCCGACGTGGCACGCCGCCGACCGGAGCGGCTGACGGAGACCCAGCGAGAAAACCTGACGGCATGGGGCTATCCCTATGTCATGGATGAATTCCGCTTCCACATGACGCTGACCGGACCCGTCGAGGACGACCTGGCGCCGACCATCCTTTCGGAACTCAAGCGCCGTTTTTCCCGCCAGGACGGTCAGCCGCTCGCCATCGACGGACTGGCGCTCTTCATCGAGGCCCGCCGAGGCGAGCCCTTCACCATTCACAGCTGGCGACCGCTCGGCCTGCCGGCGCACAGCAGAAAGATCCTCCCATGACCGCCGAGACCGTCCTCTCGAACGCCCGCATCGTCCTTGACGACCAGATCCTTTCCGGCTCTCTCCTGATCCGTGATGGCAAGATCGCCGATATCTCCGAAGGGACCGCACGATCCGGCGAGGATGTCGAAGGCGACTATCTCATCCCGGGTCTGATCGAACTGCATACCGACCACCTGGAACAGCACTACTCTCCACGTCCAGGCGTTCGCTGGAACACCACGGCGGCCATCCAGGCCCATGACGCGCAGGTCGCCACGTCCGGCATCACGACCGTCTTCGATTGCCTGCGGATGGGCGCCGACGAGGACGGTGGCTTTGAGATGGGCGAGATGCGCGGCCTTGCGGATGCGATCCATGCCGCCCAGAAGGAAGGCCGCCTGCGCGCCGAGCACCTCTTCCACCTGCGCTGCGAAGTCTCTTCCGACAACGTGCTGGAGCATTTCGAGGACTTCAAGGAGGATCCCTATGTCCGCCTCGTCTCGCTGATGGACCATGCGCCCGGCCAGCGGCAGTTCCAGTCGATGGACCAGTACATCCTCTACTACAAGGAAAAGCGCGGTCTCAGCGACGAGGCCTTCGCCCATTTCGTCGCGCGGCGGCAGGCGGCGTCCGCACAATATTCGGCGCTTCATCGCGACGAACTGGCGCGCCTCTGCGCCGAGCGCGGCATCACGGTGGCCAGCCACGACGACGCCACCCTCGGCCACGTCGACGAAGCGATCGGCCACGGCGTGCGGCTTGCGGAATTCCCGACCAGCTTCGAGGCTGCCGAGGCGTCTCACAAGGCGGGCATGAGCGTCCTGATGGGGGCACCCAACATCGTGCGCGGCAAGTCCCATTCCGGCAATATCGCAGCCCGGGAACTGGCCGAGCGCGGCGTGCTCGACGTTCTGTCCTCGGATTATGTGCCGCTCAGCCTGCTGCACGCACCCTTCGTGCTCTCCGACGATGTGGAGAGCATCTCCCTGCCGAAGGCGATCGCCATGGTCACCTCCACGCCGGCACGCACCGTCGGGCTCGATGACCGCGGCCGGATCGCGACGGGTCTTCGGGCCGATCTCGTTCGGGTGCAGCGCGACACCGGCGTGCCGGTCGCGCGTGCGACCTGGCGCGAAGGGCGCCGGGTGGCGTGATGGACCACGCAGCCGCTGCCGAGCAAACCGCAAGCGGGCGTCTGGTCGTCGTCGTTGGTCCCAGCGGCGCCGGCAAGGATACGCTGATGGCCTTTGCGGCCGCGCGGATGCGGGACCGGGCGGATGTGGTTTTCGTACGCCGCGTGATCACGCGCGACGGCAATGCGGGCGGCGAGGATCATGATGCCGTCTCCGAGGAAGAGTTCCTGCGGCGGGCGCAGTCCGGCCGCTTTGCCGTCTCCTGGGAGGCGCATGGTCTAAACTACGGCATTCCGGCGGAAACGCTGCAGCAGATCACAGAAGGTCGTGTCGTCGTCGCCAACGGATCACGTTCGGCACTGCCGCACTTCAAGTCTGCCTTCCCATTAATGACGGTCGTCAATGTTACGGCCCGACCGGAGGTGCTCGCCGCACGGCTGGAGGCCCGCGGTCGCGAAAGCCGCGAGGAGATCATGCGCCGGCTGCAGCGAAGCACGCCGACGCGCCTCGACGACTACGACGTCGTCACGATCGACAACAGCGGTTCGATCGAAGACGCCGGCGAGGCCATGGTCGATGCGCTTGCCCACTGCCTGCCGGTATCTCGCCCGCGATAAGCACCCCTCAGTGCGCTTCGTCCCAGTTGGACGCGGCGCGGGCATCGACCTTCAGCGGCACCCGCATTGCGATCGCCGGCATGGCGGCCTCTTCCATCGTCGCCACGATCACCGGCAGCGTCGCCTCGATCTCGCCGTCCTCGACCTCGAAGATCAGTTCGTCATGCACCTGCAGCAGCATGCGGGCCGCGAGCTTCGCCGCCTGCAGCGTCGGCTCCATCCGGATCATGGCGCGGCGGATGATGTCGGCGGCCGAGCCCTGAATGGGCGCGTTGATGGCGGCGCGCTCGTTGAAGGCGCGGACCTGCGGATTGGACGAGCGGATCTCGGGATAGTAGGCCCGCCGGCCGAAGATAGTTTCGACATAGCCATGGTCGCGGGCAAAGGCCTTGGTGCTGTCCATGTAGTCGCGGATGCCGGGAAAGCGCTCGAAGTACCGCTTGATGTATTCGCCCGCTTCGGAACGGTCGATCGACAGCTGGTTGGCGAGCCCGAAGGCGGAAATGCCGTAGATGATGCCGAAGTTGATCGCCTTGGCGCGCCGGCGGATCTCGCTCGGCATGCCTTCGACGGGTACGCTGAACATTTCGGATGCCGTCATCGCATGGATGTCGATGCCATCTGCAAAGGCCTGGCGCAGCTGCGGGATATCGGCGACATGGGCAAGCACCCGCAGTTCGATCTGGCTATAGTCGGCCGAAACGAGCTTGTGGCCGGCTGACGAAATGAACGCGGTGCGGATCTTGCGGCCTTCGGTGGTGCGGATCGGGATGTTTTGCAGGTTCGGCTCGACCGAGGATAGACGTCCCGTGGTGGTCGAGGCGAGCGAATAGGACGTGTGCACCCGCTTCGTCTGCGGGTGGATATAGCCCGGCAGCGCGTCGGTATAGGTGGATTTCAGCTTCGTCAGCTGCCGCCAGTCGACGATCTTGCGCGGCAGATCATGACCCATGGCCGCCAAATCCTCCAGCACCTGCGCCGAGGTCGACCATTGCCCGGTCTTCGTCTTGGCACCGCCGGGCAGTCCCATCTTGCCGAACAGGATGTCGCCGAGCTGCTTCGGCGAGCCGATGGTGAAGCGCTCGCCGGCCGTCTCGTAGATCGCGTCCTCGATGGCCGCGGCTTTCTGGGCCAGTTCCCCCGACAGCCGCGACAGGATCTGGCGGTCGACGGTGATGCCGCGCTCCTCCATCCGCGCCAGCGTCGCGACCAGCGGGCGTTCCAGCCGCTCGTAGACCCGCGTCAGCTGGTCTGCCGTCAGCCGCGGCTTCAGCACCATCGCCAGGCGAAGGGTGAGGTCGGCCTTCTCCGCCGCATAGACGGACGCGCGCTCGATCTCGACCATGTCGAAGCTGAGGCCAGCCCTGCCCGAGCCCGCAACCTCCTTGAAGGTGGCCGGCATGTGGCCGAGCCAGCGGTCCGACAGTGCGTCGAGGCTATGGGCGCCCTTGCCGGCCTCCAGCACATAGGACATCAGCATCACGTCGTCGTAGCTGGCGATCTCGATGCCGTAGCGCTTCAGCAGCAGATAGGCATATTTGAGATTGTGACCGACCTTCAGGACCGCTGCATCCTCCAGCAGAGGCTTCACCCGCTCGAACACCTCGCCGCTTGTCAGCTGATGTTCAGCGCGGCCGTTGCCGAGCAGGTCGTCGCTGCCGCTGCGGTGGCCGAAGGGGATGTAGGCGGCGCGGATGTCACGGCCTGAGGGTGTATGGGTGTTGTCGGCCAATGCCAGCGAGAAGCCGGCAAGCTCCGCCTGCATCGGATCGATTGATGTGCCCTCGGCCTCGAAGGCGATCACACCGGTCTCGCGCGCCGCCCGCATCCAGTCGTCGAGTTCCTCGACGTCGCGGATGGTGACGTAGCAGCTTCTGTCGATCTTTGCCGATGTGAAGGCCTCGGCTCGTGCCTTGGCGAGATCGCCCGGTGTTGCGGCAGCGTAGATATCGGCAGCCGCCTTCGTGCCCGTACCCACCCTTGCCGGAGCCTTTGCCTCTGAGGTGTCGGTGCCGGCATCAAGGTCGGGACCCCGGGCCGCAGCACCCCATTGCACCTCGACGTGGGCGGGCTCGATGGCGCTGGCATCACAATCGCAGGCGTCTGCAACGCGCCGCGTTAGGCTGCCGAACTCCATCGCCTTCAGGAAGGCGATCAGCTTCGGCCCGTCCTGGATTTC
>TARA_R110002051_G_scaffold61127_4_pt1 | contig 31960 bp, 30 predicted proteins | sample TARA_R110002051 | Tara Oceans TARA_R110002051 (sample SAMEA4397023) | marine metagenome | biome: Polar Biome; feature: [MES] marine water layer (ENVO:01000295) within the mesopelagic zone...; material: water (ENVO:00002006), including particulate matter (ENVO:01000060) such as...... | reverse complement strand
GGCAATGAAGGCTCGCGAAGAGCTCATCTTCAAGGTGATGTTTCCCAACGTCAGCTTTGAATGGCCACGGTACGCTGAAGCCAAAGGGGTGCCCTCGACGGACACATCCTCAGCCCACTTCCAGAGGTGGAGAAACCGGCTCTGCGACGTGCAGGCCTTTTGGTCGCACGACCACGTGAAGAGAGACATCTTCGTCACTCGAGATATCGAGTTTGGACGTTTGGGGCGCCACCCTGATTTCGCTGATGCGCACATTCTTACTCCGACACAAGTTGCGTCACTTCTCGGTTGACCGCTTCGGTTGGGACGAATAGCTTCCAATTCGCGACCACCAATCGCAAAGCGGCACCCCGGCCGGCCACCACCAAACAGGGACAAACCCTTCAGCGTCCGCGCTGGAGATTAGTCAGACCTTTTGCTGGAGGTGCCAATGGCCCCCGACAATAACCTTGGACACCATCTACACCGCCGATGAGGCTGCGGAGCGGTTGCGGCTGACAAACCGCGGCATCATAAGACTCGGCAAGCATCACAGGCTGTGCTCGCGGCGAGGCCGTGACTACCTGTTCTCGGAAAGCGATTTGCGGTCTCTGTGGGAGGCACTGCGCGAGTCCCCGAGAGAACCTAAGTCGGCACCTCTGAAGCCGGCATTGTCGGATTACCAGCTACACAAAAGTCTCCTGAAGCTCGCCGGCAAGAAGAAGCGGAGGGCGAAGACATGACCGATCCCCTCTCCCATCTCCCCCTCTTCGCCACTGATATGGAAATCGCCGTTGCCGTCGTCGGCAAGGAGCGTGCGGCGATGTGGGTGAAGACCGTCATCCCGCAGCTGGAGCGCAAAGGCTTCCCGCGGATAGACCCGCTACACGACGGTCGGCCAGTGCCTTTGGTCCGCAGGTTTATGATGGATACTGGGGGATCACGGCCAGCATCTCCGTGCCGGTACCGGACGGCAAAGAGAACTGGGATACGCGGAAGACGCGGAAGAGGCAGCCCAAGACCAAATGGGGCGACCCATGATCGGCCTCGCGAAGCTTCTCACGGTGAAGGAGACGGCAGACCTCCTCGCCATCTCCCCCTCAACCTTGCGCGACCTCGTTCGCCACGGCGAGATCGCTTTTGTACAGAGAGGACGGGGCATCCAGCGCCTCCATCTCGCGCTTCATCCGTCTGAGATCGAGAGCTACATCAAGCGCAATACCAAGCGTGGCCACCTGAGCGACGATGGTTTCTTAGAGCAGCGCACCGCTCGTTTGGCTGTCAGAAAGGCGGCCCGCCGATGACTGACTCCCCTCGCCTCATCGGCCGCGTTGAGGCAGCCGCCTACTGCGGCATAGCGCTGGGCACCTTCTCTCTCTGGGTTGCCACACACAAGATGCCGCCCGCCATTCCTGGGACCCGGATGTGGACAAACGGGCGATCGACGCAAAGCTTGACGAAATCAGCGGGATCGCCTCGCCTGAGAAAGAAGACGCTTTCGCGAAGTGGGAGCGATATAAAGGCCAGCGCTCCGCATCTTCTCACGGGACCGACGTCGCCGCGTGGCGGGCGCAAAAAGAGAAGCGCCGCGCAAAGCACCGCCCGCAAATGGGTCTCAGCGAACAACTTGAGAAATGTAGGTTGTGACCAACCTTCCCCACACTCACTATCCCCCGATTGGCGAGTTGTCGTAAAGGAGGAGTAGCGCGATCAACTGCCGAAGTTCGCGCTATGGTGGAGAGAACGTTAGCTTTCGCATTGACTCTTTCGAACCTCGACACCATCCTGCCGCCGGGGATTGTCTTTTGGGGGAAATATGAAAATCCAAGTAGTTACGCTGGCCGCTGTGCTGGCATTGATATCGTGCGCAAAACGACCGGACGCTATTGTGCCGGCAGACATTCCCATGGCCGCCTACACGTCCTATGGATGTCAGGAGCTCTCGGTCGAACTCGCGAAAGAGAAGGCAAGCCTTGCCGCGGTTTCGAAGAAGCAGAACGACGCAGCAACGGGTGATGCCATGGGCGTGTTCCTGATTGGCGTGCCGATGTCGTCTACCTTCGGAGGTGACAACGAAGGCAACGTCGCCGTAGCGAAGGGCAAGGTCCAGGCGATCGAGTCAGCCATGATCAGCAAGAAGTGCTCGGCAGGGGTAGGCAAACTTTAGACACGGCCTGTGCGGGAACAAAATTGTGGGCTGATGATTTCGTCGATCGGAGGAAGCAATGGCCACTACCCCGCTTGAGAAATTTCAAATGCAGCAGGAAGAGGATGGGACATGGACCGTCTTTGACTCCGCAACGTCACCTGGCCGCGAAGGCAGGATGATTGCAGGCGTGTCCGAAAAGCGCGCTCTGCAGTACGTCGAGCATCTCAACGCTGTTTTTCGTTCGGCATTGCCAGCCCTTCCAGCAGCAGGATTGAAGCTTATGCGCGAAGACCAGATCCCCGATTTTGTCCGTGACGTGGTGGCGACCGGCTGCGACATCCGAGCTGTTGGGGAAGACCACTACGTGGTCGGCGATGCAGATCTTTCCGTCGAGGCCTACGAGGCTGCCGAGCCGGAGCTCGACCGTATCTGGAAAGAGTACGGTGACCATAGTCAGCTGAAACTGGAAATCATCACCTACTTGCACTCGATCGGCCGGAGCTACCCGGAACCGCCACGACATTGAAAAACGTAGACTGACATCCGCGCCGGGCGTGTTCGTCAGTACAGCAGCCGGCACATACCGCCCCAGCCCTCTCGCACCCACAGCCCCTCGAAGGATGGGTGCCGACGGTCAATCAATCAGCGTTCTATGCAAAGACATCCGCCTCTATAGCAGCCGAGATAAAGATCTCACGCGCTTCCTCTGCCGATGCCCGCCGCTGAGCAGCGGCGGCACATTTCGATTTCGCCAGGTCGTAGTAGGAACCTTCGGTTACAGGCCATCGGCCGGTCAGAAATTCTAGTGCCTGCTCGGGCCCACGGATCAGCTCAGACGAGCCGTACCCACCAAACCGGATGCCTACGGGATTTGCCCACCTGGGAGCCTTTCGAGCAACTCCACCAGTATCCATTTCGCGGCCCCTCCAAGAAATCTTTTCCCGAGAAGTACCATGGGCGATCGAACGAGGCGATCAGCCCCGCCCTAATCACAAAGGCGTACGCCGCCGATGGCATTGTGGTGGACGTAGATCAGCAGCGGATCGTGGTCTTCCGGGAGCGCTCGGTCATGCAGCCATTGCAACAGGAAATGCTTATTAAGAAATCACATTGACTCCGACCAGAGCAAGAACATATCTAGAACATCGGAGCCGCGGGGCGGCGGCGCTCCACCAAAAGCCGACCAAAAGGAACGCGCTCCGGCGCGAAGGAGAACCCGTGCCAGCAGTACCGAACGAGGAAGCCGCCCCAGAGGAAGCAGTTGATGAAGTCGAAGCCGCGCTCGCCTGGCACGATGGAGACGCACGACAGACGATCGCTACCCTCTTGGACGATATCCGGCACCTGAGGCTGCAACTGGCGCTGACGGAGGTGACGTCCAGCCGAGGCTTTGCGCGCGGGTGGCAGCCATCCTTCGAAAGATCCTGATCCATGCCCGAGGACATCGCCAAGGAACTGAAGGCAGCGATCAGGCATCGGATCTCTTGCCTCGATCAGCCAACCCTCAACGGGTTCGCAGGCACCGGCCGATGGCGAAAGCGAGAGACGCAGCTTTCCCACACCATCGCCCGGCGCATCGTGGACGAAGCACTTCCTCCCTTCTCCTTCCGGTGGGATTTCGGCAACTTCGAGCCCGCCGGCCGGGTCGATATCTACTTGACCGTCTTCACGGCATTGTTTGATATCGACGACGAGGACGCCCGGCGGTGGACCGATAAGAGCGATTGGGACGCGGCTCGCGATGAAGCTGCCCGCGAAATCGTCAGGGCACTGATGCGGAAGTTCATGGTGGCAAAGCGGCGGGTCATCACCGAGTCTGCCGGCGCGGACGGACCCGTTGGCGGCGCCCACAGCATCAGCCATAGCCGGTATGAGGATGAGATGTGCAACCTCTACAATGTCACCACCAATCAGGAGGCCACCCACGACGATATCGCAAAGCTCTACCAAGCCACGACGTCCTGGTTCGCATCAGCCGAAGTGCCGTCGATATTCGAAGACATTCCTCACCTATTCCTAAACGAGACATCCATCGCGCTCGTCTGAACCCGGCGCCGGCAAGTCGGCGGTCATGCGCGGGTCCTTCGCGACGCCGGGCACCGCGTACAGACGATAGCGGCAGTACATGACCGGCTGTGGCGAAACAATGCCGTCCACGTCGTTCCACTCCGAAGTTTTCTGGTTGACCTGTGCCAGCAGCTCCAGGCAACCACCTCGGAAGTGAAGGTCGACTGTGAAGCTGACGACGTCCAGATCAGGACGGAGCAGGCCGTGACCGTCGGATTGCTCGTAAACGAGTTGGTGACGAATGCCGTCAAATACGCCTTCGATAGCGGCTCGGGATCTATCCGCGTGGGGCTTAGGAGAGTGGAAGACAGGCTCCTGCTCACCGTAGAAGACCAGGGACGCGGCTTGCCCGTTGACTTCGACCCCGCTGCAACGAGTAGTCTGGGCGCAAGGCTCATCAGTTCGTTAAGCCGCCAGCTCGGAGGAGAGCCGGAGTGGACGAATTCCGAGGCGGGAGACACATTTTCGCTAGAGTTCCTGCCTGCAAAAGAAGAAGTCTAGACGAGCTGACTGAACGAGGAGTCGGAGATCTCGTGAGCGCGACCAAACCGAATTCGCAGGCGCTACAGTCGGCTATGATCGAGTCGAACGTGTAAGGGGAGGGCGTGGAGAACAAGGCACCCTGCTTGTGATTAGGCAGCCACGAAGTTGTCGAGCGGCTTCTGCCCAACGCATAAATTCGTACTAGGCGGCCATCCTGACCAGGGTCTCCGAAAGATGTCCGACGTCGTAGGGCTTCGGGAAGAAGACGCTTTCCTCCGGTAGATCTCGGCGTCCCGGCCGCTGTTTCCCAGACACGACAACGATATGAACCAGGGGCCATCGCTCCCGGACTGTCACTGCCAGCTTCAGGCCGTCCATGCTGCCGGGCATGTCGATGTCTGTCATCAGTATCCGGACCTCCGGATACTCCTCAAGGATTTTGACTGCGTCGTCGGCATTATTGGCCCCGAGGAAGTCGAACCCGAGCTCCTGCACGATGTCGCATGCCAGAATGAGCAGGAGTGGCTCGTCCTCCACGACAAGTATTTTAGGCATTTTTGTTTCCAGGTTGAACCTGCGTAACTGCCTGTGGCGCATCAAGTTCCGCTTGGAACGAAACTTCGAAGACAAATCCTTCAAGACGGTAGTCGAACCGGGTCGTGGCCTGCGCCTTGGATGGGAACGCCTTCTCCATTAGGACGGAGCCAAACCCCTTCCTTGTCGGCAGCGATACCGGTGGCCCTCCGGTCTCCTTCCACGTCAGGAGGACACGCCCCTCTTCCACCGTCCACTCGACATCCACACGTCCGTTCTCGCCTCCAAGACTGCCATACTTGGTGGCGTTGGTAGCGAGCTCGTGGATGACGAGAGATAGAGGCAGGGCGTTATCCGCCTGAAGCCGGACATGAGGGCCCTGCAGTCTGATGCGCTCCTCTACGGGATCGACATGCGCCTTCAGAGCTGCTGCCACGACCTCGGGAACGGAGGACGATGACGCCTCTCTGGAAAGGATGAGGTCATAGGTTGCGGCGAGACCAGACAGCCGTTGTGAGAACGAGCGATACTGCTCAGGAGCGGAGCGCCGGAATGTCTGCTGGGCAATCGCCTGCACGAGCGCGAAGCCGTTCTTCACCCGGTGTGCGAGCTCCCGCGCCAGGAGCTCCCTCTCCGCCTCGACCTCCTCGGTGCGGCGGCGGCGATCATCCAGTTCGTCGAGCAGGCGATCGAGAGCGGCACCAACGCTTGCCAGCTCGTCGCCGTCCTTCATTCCTGTTCTTGCGCCACCGTCGCCTTCCCGCCATCTGTCCATGACCTGTGAGACGTGGGCGATCCTTCTCAGGATGAACCGGTCGCCGATGAAGATGGCCAGTAGGAAGGCGGCAAGAGCGCCGCCACAAATCGCAAGCACGTTCATCAGCGTTGCCCGGTTCATTAGCGCGAAAGCTTCCTTCTGGGAAAAGCCGGCGCTTACGTAGATTGGGCTGCTGGGAAGATCGATGGGGCGGTATCCGAGGATCCTGTCCGTTCCGTCCTGGCTGCTCACGGCCATGACTCCGGGGGTGTCCGAGTGGATGAGTCGCTGATATTCCTCTGGAATCGCGGTCCCGACGAATTTTTCCGGATAGGGCACGCGCGCAAGGATCGTTCCAGCGCGGTCAGCTAACGTGACCGCGTTGCCTCGTGCGATCCCCCACTCGGAAATACGGTCCTGGAGCCAGTCGAGACGGATGCCGGTCACGAGGACCGCCTTGACCTCGCCGTTCTCGATCAGCGGCATGGCTAGCGGAAGCACTGCGATGTCGGACAGACGGCTGCGGGTGTAGGTGCCGACGGCGAAGCTTCCAGTTTGGACGGCCCACTTGAAGTAGTCGCGGTCGATGACACTCGTTCCGGTCGCCGGCGCCAGACTGCTACAGATGGCGTTTCCTTGCAGGTCCGCGACGAATATGGTGCGGATGTTGCCTACCCTGTCCGCAACGGACTGCAGTGCCTCTCCACATTCCGCATCCAGCTCACCTACCGAAGGGATCGCAGTCACCGATATCAGGAGAGCATGAAGGCCCTCCACGATGCGTTCTATCTCCGAGGCGGCCTGCCGTGCAGCCTGAGCCGCGGATGCGCGGATCTCCTCAGTGCGCTGCTGACGCAGCGCGTATTCGTTGTACGCGAGCATCGCCACCACGGGCGCAAGTGCCGCAAGCGCTACTGCCACCAGCTTCCGTCGCATTTAGCCTCCCTGCTGAGAGGTACGTAGCACGGGATGTTGCGCTCAGCTATCCCACCTCAGAGGTGTGTGTGTGGGAAAACCCAGCCACCCTGACCGCTGCCGAGGCCATAGCGCTCGGCGAACGCTCCGTCCGGCAGCCGGCAAGTATTAGAGGAGGCAGCCATAAGGCCTTACCGGCTCCGAGAATACGTGGGATAAGGAGAAGGATATTGATTGACGTGAGAACAGACGTGAGTAATCAGCCGCGAAGGCCTCGCACACATGTTCGGAGTCCACGCATGAAGTTCTTCTTGGGGTTATTGATCGGCCTTGGCTGCTTCGTCGGACTGTTCGCGTGGTCGGAGTTCTCCAATTGGCGTGGCGAAGTCGCCCGTGTCGAGACGAGTTTGATCCGCACATCGGAAGCACTGTCGCGACATGCCGATGACGTTGTTGAGATGACGCGACTGCCCCTGGCGAGCCTTTTGACCGAGATTGCCGACGAGGAAGAAAGCCCGGAAGTGGCGCGAAAGCTCCAAGTCCTCATCCGGCGCCAGATGCTCGCCTCCCCGACGCTCGACACCCTGACGTATGCCGACGCTTCAGGCAATATCCCCGCGAGTTCGGTGGCTCCAGGATCCCGCCGCAACATCGCGGAACAGGATTTCTTCCGGTTCCACCAGCTAAGCGGCTTCGCGCTTCCGGTTCTTGGACGGCCATACTTTGACGACCCGTCACAGCAGTGGCTCCTCCCGGTATCGCAGAGGGTCGAGCGGTCGGACGGATCCTTTGGTGGCGTCGTAGTGTCAACAGTTCGCGTCTACCACTTCGTAGACTTCGTGCGGCACTTCGACCTAGGGATTGGTGGTTCATTTTTGCTCGTCCGTAGCGATGGTTTCATCCTGGCGCGTGCGCCTATGCAGGCCTCCCTTCTAGGGACCAACATGAGTTCGCACGAGCTTTTCACGAAGTATCTTCAGACCGGTAACCAAGGCACCTACCGCTACCGGTCTCCGGTCGACGACACGGCACGGTATGGGGGTTACTTCCGAAGCACACGTACAGGGCTCGTGGTCCTTTCGGCAGCCTCCCAAGAGGAGGTGTTCCAAGCATGGGTGGAAAAAGCTCAGATCCGCTGGCTCTACGGTGCAATCCTCCTGATGGGTACGCTTCTCGCAGCGCTGCGGTGGAACCATCAGGCGCGTATGCGCAAGGAAGGAGAGGCCATTCTCGCGGCGCGTGAGGCCGAGTTCCGTCTATTGGCGGAATCCACGAGCGACCTCATCCAACGCTTCAACGAGAATGGCATACGCGAGTACGTCTCGCCCTCGTCTCTACGGATTCTGGGACTCCCGGCGGACAAGCTCATTGGTACCTCAGTGTACGCCGGTCTTCACCCGGAAGATGCGGTAGGCGCCGTTGAAGCGGCTACCCGCCTCAAGGAGGGATCGCCGCAGGAAACTATCCTGACGAGACACACAAAGCCTACTGGAGAGGAAATCTGGCTCGATACCGCAATGAGCCGCCTGCCCACGACGAAGCGGGGAGAAACGCCGCGTGCCGTTGCTGTCACCCGCGACGTTACCGCGCAAAAGAGGCGTCAGGACGAATTGGACATGCTTGCGCATAGCGACGGCCTTACCGGCCTCTCCAATCGACGGTTTTTTGATCTGCGACTGGAGGCCCTCCTGCAGCAAAAGCATGGGGAGTGGGAACCCTTGTCCCTGATCATGATCGACGCGGATCACTTCAAGGAGTTCAACGACACCTATGGACACGCGGCCGGCGACAGGTGCCTTAAGGAGATCGGCGACGTCCTGCGGCAGGTCGTGCGGCAGAATGACGTCGCGGCCCGCTACGGAGGCGAAGAGTTGGCAGTTCTCCTGCCCCGAACCGATGGCAAGACTGCGGAAGTCATCGCCCTGCGCATTCAGGAGACGCTTGCCCGGCGACGGCGTCCGCACTCCGGCAATCCCCCTTGGGAAAGGGTGACCGTCAGTATCGGCATAGCGGCGGCGGATGCTCCAGGAACCGGGCCAGAAGCCCTCATCCGCATGGCAGACAAGGCCCTCTACGAAGCCAAGAATCTCGGGCGCAACCGGATCGTCATTGCACAGGATCTTCCCTCCAAAGTACGCCCCTTTCCACGCCAGGGTAGCTGAGCGCAATAGGACAGGTACACAGGTACCAGCCGGGCGTGATGTCAGGTGTTCGCATTCGCCGTGGTGCGGTTGCCAGGCAATGTCCGAGGATTTTAACCCCATCTTCCAAGCCCAGTGAAGCAACCGTCGTCTGTCGAATGGCGTGCGCTCAGTGTTTGGCCGGCGGCGGGTAGCTGCGACCGATCAAATGCAGGTAGGCAATGATCTCGGATTTAAGATGGTCTCGCTCGCCGTACTCTTTCCAGATCCGGTCCAGCTCCGGCTCGATGGCCTCATAGTCAGTAGGAGAAAGGTCGGCATCACCGATCAAGTAATGGTGGTCGCCGATAGCGCAGATGTTGCATCCTGTCGCCGCAACTTCCCGGACAAAGTCGGCGATCTGATCTTCACGCCTAAGCTTCATGGCTGCTCCGACAGTGCTAACGATGTGGCAGGCGCCTAGGCTAATCCCTTTTACGTGTGAGCCTCTGCCCAATGCGGGTAGGTGACATAAGCCGTGAGCGCACCCTCGCCTTCAGTCGCTATCGTCACCGCCTCGCCCTTTGGCATGTAGACGATCTCGCCTGGACCGGCCGTAAATGTCCCGGCGCTAGTCGAGATGGTAAGCCGTCCCTCAAGAACGATCATGACATCATCGACAGCCATGGTTTCGGTGAGGCTCTGATCCGGAGCGTATCTTCCATATCCGATAGTGACAGGCCCGCCGTTCCTCTCGTCGACAAGATTTCCGACGAATATATCGGCGTCCTGCCCCGGAGAACGAACGAGGTTGGCATCGGCGATGCTGAACTTCTGGACCTTCATGACCCTCTCCTGTTGTTCTCAGCAGGAGGTAGCGCAGCTAATTGCGCTTCCAAGGCCCCACCGGGAGCGCAGCACTTTCACAGAATATTATCGCGGCTGTAGCTACAGCGTCATCGCTGACGAACGTTGCAAAGAGACGAGAAGGCGTCAGAACAGATCAGCAGATGCGGCCGATTTTTCCACCCGATCCTAAGAAGCCGAAAGAATTTTCACCTACCCATTGAAGTGTTCTTTAAGCAGGGCATGTAGCTAGTATGGAAAAGAACCAGATAGACGACATCAACACTCAGATCCTCAAGCTCCGCACTGCATTGCCGGTCTGGGGGGTGGAAGCGAATGATCTCGTCGAACTTGCACGGAATGCCGAGCGGGCCGCCATCCATGTAGACGAGCGAACCATGCAGCGCATGCGCGGATTGATCGAAACGACGACGGGGTGGCACAACACCCTTCTTTACTGGGAAGAACAGGATGCGGCCCCAGCGTTGAGCGCCGACATTCGGGTGATCCGCGGATCGCTCGACGCGATGCGCGCGGAAGTCGCCGCCGCCGCCGCCAAGTTCACCACTTGAACCCGAAGTCCTGACTAACCGTTCTTATGTCTGATCGGCCCAAAGCCGCCTCTGCCTAGGGCCGATCACAATCAATACGCCTCCAGCAAGCTGGCATCCTTTCGGTTCGGCGGCGCAAAGGTGACGAGACTTCCCTGCGGAGAATGACCGCTTTCAGAAACGGCAATCGACGGCGCGGCTGACCGACTTGCGGGCGCAAAGCCGCCGATCGACTCTATGACTGCGCCACCGCAACCGTGAGGTCCGAAAGCGGAAATTATTGCCGCTCGCCCGCCCTGTTGACTGATGCCCAAAGCCGGGGCACAAAGGTGGCATCCACGGTCGCTTGCGGCGGGAAAACATAGGGAATTCAAAGGCATTTTTTCTAAGTCTCTGAAATCATGTGAGGATCCAAGGTCCCCAGGCAACCCATTATTCGACCTGCAACGCCATCATCTAGTCTGACGATCCTCTCAAGGAATTTCATAGGCTTTACAGCTAGATGCACGTTTTCCACGTCGCTAGCCGCAGCCTCCCGCTATTCCGATGGCGCAACCTACGATCGCAAGAAAACTAGCTGGGGACCCTATGACCAACCATCTGGAGACCAAAATTACTCCGCAGGATCTACTGAACTGACATGGGCTAACAAACCTTGGCCGCCGCGAACTATATCTTCTTTGATCGCCTCGTACGCCGCAGCAGGGTCTCTTGCCTTTAGAGCCGCAATCACTCTCTTGTGCGGATGCGGTTCCCAATCCGGCAAGCCGCCGTCGTAGAGATGTGACAGTATCGGGCCGCACCGCATCCAGAGCCCTTCTACGATGTCGTAGGTGATCGGCACCCTCCCTGCCCGGCATAGGCCAAGATGAAACTCCGTGTTGAGAACGATCGCCCGCTCGAATTGCTTCAGGCGATGACACTCCGAGATCTCGTCGTGGATGCTCGCCAGGGCATCTATCTCGTTCTGCGTGGCACAGTCTGCCGCCGCTGCTGCAGCCCGCCCTTCCAGATCAACCCGGATACTGCGGATCTCGACCAGTTGCTCGAGGGACAGGTTCGGCACGACGACCGTGCCCCTGACATCGAGCGCCAACGTCTTTTCGCTGACAAGCCTCAGCAGCGCCTCGCGCATGGGGGTGGCGCTGATCCCGAAGCGCGCAGACATCGGCCTTAGCCTCAGTCGTTCGCCGGGCTTGAGCTTGCCGTGCATCAGCGCGCTCTTCAGCTCCGCATAGGCCCGTTCACTGAGATTTTCCTTGATGATCGGTCTAGCCCAGTCATCGCCGTCCCCAGCCTGCTCATAATTTTCTACCAGCCTTCTTGACACCCGAGACCCTTTACTGAAAAGTGTTATAACAAATTACATATACCACTTGGTACTCGTCAAGCGACCCTAAAGCTTTCGACGAGAATGGGCGAGGAGGTCCATTCCAGGTGCGCTCGGAGGAGTCTCATTTGCTTGCCTTTCGTAAGACGGGGCCGGTTTTCGGTGCCGCTATAGTTACAGTTCCGAGCCCGGTTTTGCCAGCAGCCGGCATGGCTATCATCGACGTGGCAGCGGCAGGCATCTGCGGCAGCGACATTCATGCCTACGAGTGGACCTCCGGTTACGGGTTCATGGAGAAGTTCCTGCCCCTCACCTTGGGGCACGAGTTTTCGGGCATCGTCAGTGCCGTCGGTGAGGGTGTGTCGAATATCCGGGTTGGCGACAGGGTCATCTGCTGGCCGACAATCGCCTGCGGCAAGTGCCACGCCTGCTCGGCCCGCCGTCCCCAGGATTGCAGCGACCGCCGCATCATCGGCCTTCACGTCGATGGAGGTTTCGCACAAAGCGTCACCGTTCCGGCCATCAACTGCCGCAAGCTGCCGGACGATCTTCCTCTGGATCTCGCGGCGTTGACGGAGCCGCTTTCGGTCGCCGTCCACGCCGTCAACACGGCGGACATCTCCCACGGTGATCGGACCGTGGTGCTTGGTCCGGGGCCCATCGGGCTGGGGATGGCCTTCGTTGCATCGCTGCGTGGCGCCGATGTCTTGATTGCGGGCTTCAATGACGATGTGCGCCTGCGATACGCACGCGAACTGGGGATCTCCCGTACGGCTGACCTTGCGAAGGAAACGCTGGCGGAGGCGGTCGATCGAAACTTCGGCCGGCCCGTAGACCGCGTGCTCGAGGCTACGGGCATTGCGAGCTCGGTTACCGAAGGCCTGGCTGTCTTGCGTTCCAGCGGCATCTTCGTGGTCGCCGGCATCCATTCGCAGCCCATAGAGATCGACCTCACCCGCTTCGTCCGCGAAAAGAAACAGCTTCGCGCAGCCCATGACACCACAGACGAGGCCCTGTCCGAGGCCCTCTCGCTGCTGACGGCGCATACGCATCTTCTGTCCAAACTGGCCACCCACCGACGCCCGCTTTCCAAGGCGGCGGAGGGATTTGAACTTGCGCGCAGCCGTGAGGCCGTCAAGGTCCTGCTGCTTCCCGAAGGAGAACAGGAATGAGTTTGACTATGCGAGGCGTGGTGGCAACCCAACCGGGCGGACCGGAGGTGCTGGACATCATCACGCGCGCCCGTCCTGCTCCGGGCGACGGCGAAATGCTGGTGCGTGTCCGCGCCGCCGGCATCAACCGACCCGACGTCATGCAGCGCCAGGGGAATTACCCGCCACCTCCCGGAGCGTCCGACATCCTGGGCCTGGAGCTTGCCGGGACGGTGGAGGCCGTCGGCCCCAACGTCACCCGTTTCAAGGAAGGAGATCGGGTGATGGCTCTCGTCCACAGCGGCGCCTATGCCGACTGGGCGATCATCCAGGAAGGCGCCACGCTGCCCATCCCGAATAGTCTCGACTTCGTCGAGGCGGCCGCCTTTCCCGAGACCTTCTTCACGGTCTGGAGCAACGTCTTCGAACGCGCCCGCCTTGTCGCAGGTGAAACCATCCTGATCCACGGCGGCACCTCGGGAATCGGGACGACCGCCATTTCCCTAGCCAAGGCTCTGGGCACGCGTGTGATCGCGACGGCAGGTTCGGAGGAGAAGTGCCGGGCATGCCTCGACCTCGGCGCCGATGCGGCCATCAACTACCGGGATCAGGACTTCGTCAAGGAAAGCAGAGCGTTGACGGATGGGCGCGGCCCGGACGTCATCCTCGACATGGTCGGCGGCGAATACATTGCCCGCAACCTGGACGCCATCGCTGTGGACGGGCGCATTGCCCAGATCGCTTTTCTCGGCGGATCGAAAGCAGAAGTCGACTTCTTGCCCCTGTTGATGAAGCGCGTCACCCTCAGCGGCTCGACATTGCGCGCACGCCCCATCGAGATGAAGGCGAAGCTCGCCGATGCACTTCGCGAGAAGGTCCTTCCGCTCATTGAGGCCGGCAAGGTGAAGCCGCTGATCGATTCCGTCTTTGCCTTCGAAGACGTGCGCCAGGCACACGCTCGCATGGATACCGGCGCCCATATCGGGAAGATCGTCCTTTCCATGGAGACCGATGGAGACAAGACTGAAAAGGGAGCAGGAGCATGAACATGGTTGCGAGCAAGAACCCGACAGGAAGCACTGGCGGAAACATGACTGGGGCGCACCTTCTGGCGGCGGCGCTCAGACGGCATGGGGTGAAGGAAATCTTCGGCCAGAGCATCCCGTCAGCTCTGTTTCTCGCAGCTCCGGACTACGGGATCCGGCAGATCGGCTATCGCACCGAGAATGCCGGAGCCGCCATGGCAGACGCCTATGCCAGAACCTCAGGCAAGGTTGCCGTGGTTACGGCGCAGAACGGCCCAGCGGCCACGCTTCTCGTTCCCGGCCTCGCAGAGGCCTTCAAGGCATCCATCCCGATCGTTGCGATCGTTCAGGACGTGTCACGCCGGTTTACCGAAAAGAACGCATTTCAGGAACTTGATCACTTCGCTCTCTTCAATGGGGTGGCCAAATGGGTTCGGCGCGTCGCGGACGCCCAGCGCATCGATGACTACATCGACATGGCGTTTACCGCGGCGGCGAGTGGGCGGGCCGGTCCCGCAGTCCTGCTCGTTCCGGTTGATCTGTTGGACGAGCGTCCCGATCTTGACCCGGCCGCGACACAGCGCGCCGCCTCGCTCGGAAACTTCCCGCTCGACCGCACGGTTGCCGACCCGAGCCGGATCGCGGCTGCCGCCGATATGATTGCCTCCGCAAAGGCCCCGATCGTCATCGCCGGCGGCGGCGTGCATTCCTCACAGGCATGGAAGGAACTGGAATCCCTGCAAGGGCTTGGCCTTCCCGTCGCCACCACGGTCATGGGCAAAGGTGCGGTGGCTGAAGGCCACCCGCTTTCTGTCGGCGTCGTCGGCTATTTCATGGCGCCACGGGGCCGTTCTTCACACCTGCGTTCGCTGGTCACCGAGGCTGATCTGGTGATCCTCGTCGGTAACCGGACGAACCAGAACGGCACGGACAGTTGGTCGCTCTACCCGAAGGATGCAGCCTTCATTCACATCGACATCGAAAGCTGCGAGGTCGGCCGCAACTATGAAGCATTGCGCCTCGTCGGCGACGCGAAGCTGACGCTTGCTGCCCTGGATACCGAAATGAAGAGCCGCGATCTCTCGGCGATCGCATCAAGGCGCGCTTCAGTGGAAGCCGCGATTGCGAGCGGCCGTGCCGCCCACCAGGACGACATGAAGCGTCTCGTCGATATGGACGCTTCACCCATGCGACCCGAACGGATCATGGCAGACATCGACAGTGCCTTGACGCCGGAGACCATCACGGTCGCCGATGCCAGCTACTCCTCGATCTGGATTGCGAACTTCCTGACGGCGCAGAAGGCGGGACAACGCTTCCTGACGCCGCGCGGCATCGCCGGCCTTGGCTGGGGGCTGCCTTATGCGATAGGCGCAAAGACGGCCCGGCCGGATGCACCCGTCATCTGCCTGACGGGCGACGGCGGTTTCGGCCATGTCTGGTCGGAGCTCGAGACGGCACGGCGCATGAAGCTGCCTGTCGTCGTCGTTGTTCTCAACAACCAGATCCTTGGATACCAAAAGCACGCGGAGCTCAGTCTGTTCGGAGACTTTACTGACGTCTGTGATTTCGAGGCCGTCGATCATGCAGCGATTGCAAGGGCGGTCGGCTGCGACGGCGTGCGAATTGAAACGCCCGCGGACTTCCTGCCTGCGCTGAAAGAGGCACTGGCGAGCGGCCGGACGACGGTCCTGGATGTCATTACGGATCAGCGGGCCTACCCGCCCATTACCAGCTTCGAAGGCAAGGACGCCTTGAACTACTGAGCCTAGGAGACCATCAGCAACGACGTTTTTTTCGGGAGGAAAAACAATGAAACTGTCGTATCTACTGAAGACTACAGCGATCACCTTGGCGATGACCGCTTCTGCAGCACAGGCCGAAGTGAAATTCGGTGCGCTGTTTCCGTTCAGCGGACAACTTGCACTTCTGGGAGAGGAAAGTGCACGCGGTCTTGAACTGGCGGTGGAGGAAATCAACGCGGCCGGAGGCATACAAGGCGAACAGGTGACGCTGGTTCGCGGCGATGCGGTCGACAACAATCAGGCCATCGGTGAAGCCCGGCGGCTGATTTCTCTTGAAGGCGTGAAGGCCATCTTCGGCAGTTACTCTTCGGCACGCTCGATTGCCGCAAGCCAGGTGGCAGAACTGTCAGGCATCCCGTATTTCGAACTCGGTGCCGTTGCCGAGGAAGTGACCGGGCGAGGTCTCAAGTACCTCTATCGCACAAATCCGACAGCCGACGACATGGCCAAGATGATCATACAGATGGTCGTCGAGAAGGTGGGACCCGGTGTCGGAAAAGAACCTGCGGATCTGAAGATTGCCATCATCCACGAGGACTCCAGCTACGGCACGTCCGTCGCGGAGCGACAGAACGCTTATGCCAAGGAAGCCGGCCTCAACATTGTTACCACCCAGGCCTATCCGGCTGCCATCGTCGACATGTCGTCCCTCGTCCTCGATCTCAAGAACCGCGAGGCCGACATCGTTCTCCAGACCTCCTACCAGAACGATTCCGTCCTCTTCCTGCAGCAGGCAAACGAGGCCGGATACCAACCCTCCGCCATCATTGGCGGCGGCGGCGGTTATTCAATGCAACCGACCGCAGATGCCGTGGGCCACGAGGTGATCGAAGGCGTGCTTGACGTCGACTTCACCCAATACAGCGTCAACACAAGCTTCACCCCAGGCCTGGAGGAGTTCGTCGAAGCCTACCAGAAGAAGTACAGCTCTGCGCCGCGATCCGGGCACTCCCTGAACAACTACGTCGGGGCCAAGGTGATCTTGGAAGCTCTCGGAAAGGCTTCGGACTTCGAGCCGGACACCATCGTTGAAGCGGTGCAGGGCATCGACATCGAGCCTGGCGTGACGGCGGCCGGCTACGGCTTCAAGTTCGGTGAGGACAACCAGAACGAGCGTGCCGAGATGATGGGTATGCAGTGGCAGGATGGAAAGCTTGTGACCGTCTTTCCGGATTCAGCTGCGGTGACACCCATCAAGCTGGGTGAATAAGTCCCTCTGATCGCGCCGGGCGACCTCGTCGCCCGGCCCCTTTCTTCCCCGGAGAGACCTGATGAATACGTTTCTGCAAGTTCTTGCCAATGGGATCATGCTTGGCGGCCTATTTGCGATCGTCGCGGTGGGACTGACACTGATTTTCGGCATCGTCAAAGTCGTCAACTTCGCCCATGGCGAATTCTTGATGGTGGGCATGTATCTGACTTACGTTCTGACGACGTGGATGGGAATTCACCCGTTTGCGACAGTCATTCTCGTGGTGCCCGCTCTTTTCCTGCTCGGCGCGCTGACACAGCGATTTCTCATTCAGCCGCTGATGTCTGCAGATGACGACCACATTCAGATCTTCGCGACAGTTGGCCTTTCCACCGCGCTCATCAATCTCGCGCTGCTGATCTTCGGCGCCGATATCGCCAGCACGCCATCAAGCGACCTGCGCACGCCTTTGCAGCTTGGCCCTGTTCGGGTCTTGTCAGGCCAGTTGGCGATCCTTGCGACTTCGGTGGTCATCGTCGTGGCGCTGCAATTGTTTCTTTCGCGCACGCAGACAGGACGGGCGATCCGGGCGGTGGCCCAAAACCGCGCTGCCGCGCAACTGATGGGCATCAATGTCGACTGGATTTACATCCTGACCTTCGGCATAGGTGCCGCCTGTGTCGGAGTGGCCTCAGTCCTCGTTGCCCCGCTGTATCCTACATCCTCCGGCATCGGCACCTATTTCGTGCTGACTGCATTCGTGGTGGTGGTTCTCGGGGGGCTTGGCTCGATCGGCGGTGCCTTTGCGGGCTCGATGATCATCGGCCTGATCGACAGCTTCGCTGGTTTCTATATCGGCTCTGACCTCCGCGAGGTTGCCGTCTTCGGCGTATTCCTCCTGATCCTCATCCTGAAGCCGTCGGGCCTGTTCAGCTCGCGTCTCAACCTTTCGCATGTGTCGCCATGACAGATACTTCAGCCATCTCCGTTCCATCACAGGTTTCATCACGCCAATGGATGCTTAAAGCGCTTCCGATTGCTGCGATCCTGGCATCGCTGATCGTCATCCCCTTCCTGATCGGCAATCAGTTCATCTACCACATCTTCATCACCATCTGCCTGTTTGCAGGTCTTTCCACGGCCTGGAACATCGTGGGCGGGTTTGCCGGCCAGCTCTCCCTTGGCCATGCAATCTTCTATGGGATCGGCGCTTATACGGGCGTGATCCTCATGAACATGGGGATCAGCCCCTGGCTCGGCATGTTCGTCGGCGCGGCGATCGCCGCGGTGGTGGCGGTGGTCATCAGCTACCCCTGCTTCCGGCTGCATGGCCCCTTCTTCGCGCTGGCCACGATTGCTTTCCTGGAGGTCTTTCGAGTCCTGGCCCTCCACTGGCGCGAGCTGACTGGCGGTGCGACCGGACTGATGATTCCGCTGCAGATCGGCTGGGAATGGATGGTCTTTCGCGACCGCCTCCCGCAACTGCTGATCGCCTTCGGCTTGCTTCTCCTGACTTTGGGGGTTGCCTGGTGGATCCGCTCACATCGGATGGGCTTCTATCTCGTTGCCACCCGTGAACGGGAATCCGCAGCGCTTGCTGCCGGTGTCGACACCGTTCGGGTCCGGCTTGCGGCAGTTGCAGTATCGGCAGGCCTCACCGCGTTTCTGGGCACCTTCCATGCGATGTACCTGACGTTCATCGAGCCTGCCGCGATGTTCTCGCTGCAGACATCCATCCAGATTGCCATGTTCGCGCTCATCGGCGGTCTCGGAACCGTCTTCGGTCCGCTTCTGGGAGCAGTGCTTCTGGTGCCGCTCAGCGAACTGGCGCGTGGCTGGCTTGGTGCGCAAGCGCTCGGGCTCCACGGCTTCGTCTATGGCGTGGTGCTGATGTTGGTCGTGCTGTTCATGCCGAATGGCCTCATGGGGTTGATCTCCCGCCTGAGGAAGCAGGGCCACCGCAACCGTGGCGTGGCCGCAGGTGCGATTGCTGCAGCGCCGGTTGCCGCAGTTGCGGCAGACCGATCGCCGATCGGTCCCGAGATCATGCGCGTGGAGCATCTAGAGAAGCGGTTCGGCGGCCTTCATGTGACGAACGACGTGGGATTCACGTTGAAGGAAGGCGAGATCCTCGGCCTCATAGGCCCGAACGGTGCCGGCAAAACGACCGTCTTCAACATGATCTCTGGCTTCCTGAAAGCCGATAGCGGCTCCGTCAGCGTTCGGGCACCGGACGGAAGCTGGCAAAGTCCGACGACGCCCGGAGACTTCGCGTCGATCGGTGTCGGGCGCACCTTCCAGATCGTCCAGCCCTTTGCAGCCATGACCGTAGAAGAAAACATCATGGTCGGCGCCTTCTATCGCTACTCCGATGTGGAGGAGGCCAGGGAGGTTGCTCGCGAGACGGCAGAGCGAATGGGGCTGGGTCCCTGGCTGAACGCCGAGGCACGGGGTCTGACCATCGGTGGCCTCAAGCGCCTCGAAGTCGCCCGCGTCATGGCCATGAAGCCTCGCATCCTGCTTCTGGACGAGGTGATGGCCGGGATCAACCAGACCGATGTGCGCCTGGCGATCGATCTGATGAAATCGATCCGCGATACCGGTGTCAGCATCATTGCGATCGAGCACGTCATGCAGGCGGTCATGTCCCTGTCCGACCGGGTCATCGTCCTCAACTCCGGCAAGATCATCGCCGAAGGGGTGCCTCGGGAGGTGGTCAAGGATCCCCTGGTCGTCGAAGCCTACCTCGGAAAGGAATTCATCAATGCTCAGGCTTGACAATATCCACGCCGGGTATGGCCCGACCACAATCCTACACGACATCTCGTTGAGCGTGGAAGCGGGTGAAGTCGTCACCATCGTCGGTGCCAACGGCGCCGGCAAGACGACGACGCTGCGCACCATTGCCGGCCTCATCCGTCCGACCGGGGGCACAATCAGCTTTGAGGGGGAAGACGTCACACGGCTGTCTTCGCACGAGATGGTGGATCGCGGGATCACCCTGATCCCGGAGGGTCGTCAGCTCTTTCCCGATATGACGGTGCGGGAGAACCTGTTGATGGGTGCATACCGGAAAGCTGCCCGACAGCATAAGGACGCTACGCTGGAGGAGGTCCTTTCGCTCTTTCCCAGGGTAAGAGAGCGTTTGTCGCAGATCGCCGGCTCGTTGTCGGGTGGTGAACAGCAGATGGTGGCCATCGCACGCGGCATGATGGCTCGCCCGAAGCTGCTGATGTTCGACGAGCCATCGCTCGGCCTGGCACCCATCATTGTGGCGCAGGTTTTCGAGGTCATCGAGACAATCGTGAAGACGGGTGCGACCGTTCTGATCGTCGAACAGAACGTCTTTCACACGCTGAAGGCGGCTGACCGCGGCTATGTTCTGGAGAATGGCGAGATCGTTCTCTCCGACACGGCCGAAGCGCTTCTCCACAACGACCACGTCCGTCAAGCTTACCTGGGAATCTGAAATGTCAAAACGTGAAGTCAATCCAGAAGAAATGGCCCTCCGGCAGAGCCACGCAGGGCGTCGAGTACTCGTCACCGGCGCCGGCCGCGGCATCGGGAGGGCAATCGCGGAGCGCTTTGCCGCTCGCGGTGCGATCGTCGGCGTGGCAGACATGAACGAGGAGGACATCAACGAAACCGTGCGGCTGATCGAGCAGGCTGGCAAAGGGAAATCCATCCCCCTCCCCTTGGATGTGTCCGACTTCGCGGCCGTCGAGAATACGCTCTCGGCTGCGGCGGCCAGAATTGGTGGTACGTTCGACACGGTCATCAACAATGCCGGCATATCACCCAAACACGATGGGGTCGCGCACAGGATCTGGGAGATGGATCCAAGCGAATGGAGCCGTGTCGTGGCCGTCAACCTGAGCGGCTGCTTCAACACCATCCGCGCCTTGTCCCCCTCCATGCGGGATGCAAACGCAGGCTGGATCGTCAACATGTCGTCGGTGGCCGGCAAGACCTATTCGCCCATCGTTGCCTGCCACTATGCGGCAACCAAATCTGCACTGATCGGCTTTACCAAGCATCTGGCAGCGGAACTCGGACCGTTCGGCGTGCGGGTAAACGCCATTGCCCCCGGCCGGATCGAGACACCCATGGTTCGCGCGGTAGCGGGTGAGGTCAACGAGGAACAGGTGCGGCTGACGCCGATGGGGCGCCTCGGTTCTCCGGAGGAGGTCGCCGATCTCGCCCTTTACCTTACTTCGGCGGAATCAAGCTTTGTCACCGGCCAGACCATCGATGTGGCGGGTGGCCTCTACCTGACCTGAAGATGCCGTTCGCCAGACCCATTGCTCAAGGCACTGCACAGGACTTTCTCATGACCTCTCGGATCGTTGCGGAACGCCAGGTAATCCCGTCCGCTTCACTACCGCCCATCACAGGGCGCACGCGCATCTACGGCATTCTGGCGGACCCTATCTATCACGTGAAGACACCGGAGGTGATGAACGCCCTGTTCAAGACACATGGGATCGACCGGGTTCTCGTTCCCTTTCATGTCAAGCCGGAAGGACTGATCGCGCTCGTTGACGGGCTGCGGCGGATGGAGAACTTTGGCGGTTTCATCGCCACGGTTCCGCACAAGACAGACATGCTGGCGCTCTGCGACGAGATCACGGATGCCGCACGCCATATTGGTGCGGTGAACTGTGTTCGCCGTGAGCCGGATGGCCGCATGGTTGGCGCCATGCTCGACGGCATCGGCTTCGTCGAGGCATTGCGCGCGGGGGGCGTCGATCCTCATGGAATGAGCGTCTATCTGGCGGGTGCGGGTGGTGCTTCCAGCGCAATCGCTTTCGCGCTGGCCGACGCCGGCGTGCGCCACATCACGATCACGAACCGCACGAGCGAGCGCGCCAAGGCGCTGACCGACCGTCTCCAGTCAGCCTATCCCGCGCTGACGATAAGTACCAATGCTGCCGACCCAGAAGATCATGATCTCGTGGTCAACGGAACTTCGCTCGGGATGCGCCTGGAGGACGAGCCGCCGCTTGACCTTGCAAGGCTGCATGGTGCCCAGCTTGTGGCCGACGCTATCATGGAACCCGCCATGACACCCCTCCTCGCCGCCGCGGAGGCCAAGGGTTGCCGTATCTTCAAAGGCAGGCCGATGCTGGAATCCCAGATCGTGCTTATGGCTCAGCATATGGGTGCGCTGGCATGACGACCGGAGCAGAGCTCGTTTCGGCGCTCGCCGGTATCGTCGGCGGACGCTATGTGCTGACTGCGGGAGCTGACGTCGCCCCGTATGTAACGGACTGGAAGCAGAGCTCCACCGGAACACCTGCCTGTGTGGTTCGCCCATCCTCTACCGCAGAGGTCGCCGACGTAATCAAGGCTTGCCGCGAACACGGCGCAGCGGTCGTGCCGCAGGGTGGGAATACGGGCCTGGCCGCAGGTGCCATTCCGGACACGACCGGAACAGAAGTTGTCCTGTCGCTGAACCGCATGCAGGCAATCCGGTCACTGGACCCTATCGGCATGACCGTCGAGGTCGAAGCGGGAGCCATCCTCCAGACCGTGCGCGAGACGGCGGCTGCGGCAGGCCGGATGCTGCCCATCGCCATAGCAGCCGAGGGCTCGGCCACCATCGGCGGTGTGATCGCAACCAATGCCGGCGGCCTAAATGTCTTGCGCTATGGAATGACCCGGGACCTCACGCTCGGGCTCGAAGTCGTCCTTGCCGACGGCACGGTGGCGAGCCGCCTGCGGCACCTGCGCAAGGACAATGCCGGTTACGACTGGAAGCAGTGGTTCATCGGATCCGAAGGCACTCTGGGGATCGTGACCGCTGCCGTCATGCGGCTGGTCCCGGTGCCGCGCCACACCGCTACCGCGCTCCTCAGCGTCAGCGATCTCAACGCGGCGATCGCGCTTTTCGAACTGGCCCAACAGGAGATCGGCGAAGCGCTCTCCGCTTTCGAACTGATCTCCGCACAATCCGTCGAGCTGGTCGAGCGCCATTTCCCTATCAAGAGCCCGGTTACGGCCGGCAAATGGTTCATTCTGATCGAAGCCTCGTCCAGCCTCTCGGGACTGCGTGACGCGACCGAGGCCGTGCTGGCCGCAGGTTTCGAGAAAGGCTGGGTGGTGGATGGCGTGGTTGCTGAATCGGAGGCACAGGTCCGCCAGCTCTGGGCGCTGCGGGAGAATGTCACCGAAGCTGAGGCAAAACACGGGTCGAGCCTGAAGCACGATATCTCCGTACCGCTCGTGCGCATGAGTGCTTTCCTAACGGACGCCTCGGCCGCAGTCAGCGCAGTGGCTCCCAGCACAGGTCTGAACCTCTTCGGACACCTCGGTGATGGCAATCTCCACTACAACGTCCTGACAAAAGCTGGACACGACGCTGCGGCGATCAATCGCGCGGTCCATGATGCAGTCGACCGCCATGGCGGATCGATTTCGGCGGAGCACGGTCTCGGGCGCTACCGTGTCGATGAGTGGATGCGGATCACCCCGGCAGCCGACCGCCATCTGGCCGAAACCATCAAGACCGCACTCGATCCAAACGGCCTTCTCAACCCTGGAAAAGTTCTTCCAGCAGGTCGTCATCACAGAGGATCGATATGATGCAGCAGGCGACCGAAAGTTTTGACTACGTCATTGTCGGCGGCGGGACCGCGGGCTGCGTGCTTGCCAACCGGCTGACTGCGTCAGGACAGTACACCGTCCTGATGCTCGAAGCCGGGAAGGCCGCCCGTAGCCTTTGGGTTGAGATCCCCGCAGGCTTCAGCAAGCTGCTCACCAATCCGGCCTTCAATTGGCGCTTCGAGACTGAACCGGAAGAAGCAACCGGCAATCGTGTCATCTCTGTCCCCCGTGGCAAGGGCCTCGGCGGGTCGACGCTGATCAACGGCATGATCTATGTCCGAGGCCAGCCCCAGGATTACAACGGCTGGGCGCAGCGGGGTTGCACCGGCTGGAGCTTCGACGACGTTCTGCCCTATTTCCGCAAGCTGGAGGATTACGACGGCCCCGCGTCTTCCACACGCGCCCGGGGCGGCCCTCTGCCGGTGAGCGAAGTCGCAGAACGGCCCGCGATAGCCGAAGCCTTCATCTCGGCTGCCCAGAGTGCGGGATACCAGAGAAATCGGGATTACAATGGCGAAAACCAGGATGGCTTCGGCTACTATCAGGTGAACCAGCGGCGAGGCCGCCGCGTCAGTGCAGCCGCCGCCTATCTCCAACCTGCCCTTTCCCGTTCGAACCTCAGCGTGCGCACAGGAATGCATGTGACACGCATCACGCTGGAAGACGGCCGCGCGACGGGCGTCGTGGCTCAGGTAGGCGGCGAGGCATTCACCTTCAGAGCACGTCGCGAAGTCATCCTCACCGCCGGCGCAGCCCAAACACCGCAGCTCATGGAGCTATCCGGTCTCGGCGATCCAAAGGTGCTTCAACCCCTTGGGATCGAGGTCGCACATGCGCTTCCGGGCGTGGGCGCCAACTACATCGACCATTTCTGTACCCGGATGAACTGGCGCGTGAAGCTCCCGGTTACGCTGAACGAGCAAACACGTGGCCTCAAGCTGGGACTGGCCGTGACCCGCTACTTTGCGACCCGGAGCGGAATTCTTACCCTCGGGACCGGCCTGGTTCACGGCTTCGTTCGTACCCGACCCGGGCTTGAGGGGCCGGACGTGCAGTACTTCTTCATCCACGCCAGCTACGCCAATGCGGCAGAGCGAAAGCTCGATCGGCTGCCGGGCATGACGATCGGCGTAACCCAGCTCCGGCCGGAGTCGCGCGGCACCATCCACTCCAAGTCCCCTGACCCCTTCGCCGCTCCCGCCATTCGTCCCAACTTTCTTGCAACGGAGGAGGACCGGCGGGCGATCGTGGAGGGCATGAAGATCGCCCGGAAAATTGTCGACGAGGCTCCCATGGAGCGCTTTCGTGGGGGCGAGCTTACGCCCGGTGCCGAATGCAGGACCGATGCGGAGTGGCTGGATTTCGCAAGGCGGGACGGCCAGACAATCTATCACATCTGCGGCACTTGCCGGATGGGAACGGATGAACTCGCGGTCACCGATCCGTCCCTCAAGGTTCATGGAATCGACGGCCTGCGCATCGCCGACGCGTCGATCATGCCGACCATGGTCTCGGGCAATACACAGGCTGCGGTATTCATGATCGCCGAAAAGGCGGCGGACTTGATCCTCCACGAGGCGCGACAAAGATAACCATCATGCCGCCTCGCCGGTAGTGCCAACAACAGGATGAAAACCATGAAGCTCAAGGACAGCTGCCTCTTCCGCCAAGCCGCACTCGTCGCCGGAGACTGGGTCGAAGCCAATGCGGCGACTGGAATCCCTGTCGACAACCCGGCCACGGGGGATATCATCGGCCACGTACCGAAACTCGGCGCCGCGGAAACTCGAGCGGCGATCGAAGCAGCCCGTGTCGCTCAGAAAGGTTGGGCCGCCCGTACCGCCAAGGACCGATCCGGCGTGCTTCGCAAGTGGTATGATCTGATGATGGAGAACAAGGAGGATCTGGGAAGGATCTTGACGCTCGAGCAGGGCAAACCGCTGGCCGAGGCCATAGGCGAGATCGTCTACGGCGCAAGCTTCATCGAGTGGTTTGCGGAAGAGGCGCGGCGCATCTATGGAGACCTTATTCCGGGACACCAACCGGACAAGCGGATCATGGTGATGAAGCAACCGATTGGCGTGGTGGCGGCCATCACCCCCTGGAACTTCCCGAACGCCATGATCACCCGCAAAGCGGGGCCCGCGTTCGCGGCCGGCTGTGCCATGGTCCTGAAGCCCGCCTCGCAAACCCCGTTTTCGGCGATTGCAATCGCCATCCTCGCCGAACGGGCAGGATTGCCCAAGGGCTTGTTCAGCGTCGTCACCGGGTCTGCGCGCGAGATCGGAAGCGAGATGACGGCAAACTCCGTTGTCCGGAAGCTCACCTTCACCGGCTCGACAGAAGTTGGCGCCGAGCTCTACAAGCAGTCGGCGCCGACCATCAAGAAGCTCGGTCTCGAGCTTGGTGGCAACGCGCCGTTCATTGTCTTCGATGACGCTGATCTCGATGCGGCGGTCGAGGGCGCCATCATCGCGAAGTTCCGCAACAACGGACAGACCTGCGTCTGCGCCAACCGCATCTACGTGCAGGATGGTGTCTATGATGCATTCACGGAAAAGCTCGCCGGTGCTGTCGGAAAGCTGCTCACCGGCAACGGCTTCGACGAAGGCGTCATACTCGGGCCGCTCATCGATCAGGCGGCGCTGGAAAAGGTCGAAGAGCATGTTGCGGACGCTCTGAAAAAAGGGGCCCGGACCGTCATCGGAGGCAAGCGGCTTCCACTTGGCAGGACCTTCTACGAGCCGACCGTGCTTGCCGATGTCACGGCCGACATGGTGGTCGCTCGAGAGGAGACTTTCGGGCCGGTTGCCCCGCTCTTCCGCTTCAAGGACGAGGCGGACGTCATCCGGCAAGCGAATGACACCGAGTTTGGTCTCGCCTCCTATTTCTATGCAAGGGACATGGCACGGGTGTTCCGGGTCGCGGAAGCTCTCGAATACGGGATGGTGGGGGTCAACACGGGGCTCATCTCAACAGCTGAAGCACCCTTTGGTGGCGTCAAGCTTTCGGGCCTCGGACGCGAGGGATCCCACTATGGGATCGAGGAATTCCTGGAGCTGAAGTACGTCTGCCTGGGTGGTGTGGTTTGAGGTTCATTGGGCATTCCCAAACAGACTTGGGTCGGCACTCGACAGGCCTCGCACGACAAGCTCTGGCTGCTCATCAGGCGCAGGCGAGCGAGGCCTGTCGGCAAATGAACTTTCGGAGACGGAACGGTCGCTCAACGCTTAAACCAATCCACACGGAAGCCAGAGGAAAACGGAAACTATTGCTGCTCAAAAACGGGCTGAGCTGACTTCTCGTAATACACGCGCTGGCCTACGTTGTCGCAGCGTCCACGATCTGGATGCCGATGGGATAGTCCGCTTCGGCGCCGATTGACGCCGCTCGCTCGACACGACGTTCAGATTCCACTGAAGCTCTGCTCACTCAGTTTACCGCTGATGAAGACGGAGGCTGTAATCTGGAAAAAGCCTATTGCGCCTCTGTCGACAATTTGTATTATCGCATCAACAAGAAAAACGGGAACTGCACGAGGTCAACTGGCTGAGAGGCCCGCTCGTGATGCGAAACAAAAACTAAGCCCGCCGGTGGATCAGGTGGTTGACGGCATGACGTCACCGCATTGCTTCAGCGCGCCCATTCGCTGGGCACACGGCGCGTGCCTTCGAACCGGGAGCCTTCCATGACAGCATATCTTTTCACCGGCGGCCAATTCCTCGACGTCAAGACCAAGAAAATGGTCGAAGGCGTGGAAGTCCTGATCGAGGACGGTATTGTTCGCGACGTGTCCAACAAGCCGATCACGGCTTCGTCCGCCCAAAGGATCGACCTGCGCGGCAAGACGCTGATGCCCGGTCTCGTGGATGCCCATGTGCACGTTGTCGCTACTCTCGTCGATCTCGCCGCCAACGCCGAGCTGCCGAGCTCACTGGTCGCACTGCGCACATCCAAGATCATGAACGGCATGCTGATGCGCGGCTTCACCACCGTGCGCGATCTCGCCGGAGCAGACCTCGGCCTCAAGCTCGCCGTCGAGGAAGGCCTGATCGACGGACCGCGCCTCGTCATCTGCGGCAAGGCCCTCGGTCAGACCGGCGGCCATACCGATTACCGCACCCGGTTCGATAATCGGCCGCTGCATGAGGCGAGCCTCGGCGCACTCGGCCGCATCTGCAACGGCATCGACGAGGTCCGCCGGGGCGCTCGCGAGGAAATCCGCAACGGCGCCGACTTCATCAAGATCATGGCAAATGGTGGTGTGGCCTCCCCCACCGATCCGATCCACGTCCTGCAGTATTCGCGCGAAGAGATCATTGCGATCGTCGAGGAAGCCAACAATGTCGGCACCTACGTGTCGGCGCATGTCTATACCGACGCCGCCATCCGCCGTGCGGTCGAATGCGGCGTCCATTCGCTCGAGCATTGCAACCTGATCGAAAAGGAGACGGCCGAGCTCGCCGCCAAGTCCGGTGCCATTGCCTGCCCGACGCTGGCCGCCTACGAGGGGCTCGCCATGGAAGGCGAAGCCTTCGGCCTCAAGCCCGATTCCGTCGCCAAGATCGAGACGGTGCGCGTCGGCGGATTGCGCTCGCTTGAAATTCTGCGGGATGCGGGCGTGCCGATGGCCTATGGTTCCGACCTCCTGGGCCAGCTTCACCATTACCAGTCGATCGAATTCTCGACCCGCAACAAGGTCTTGCCGGCCGCCGACATCATTCAGTCAGCCACGCTGATTTCCGCTAAGCTTTGCCGCCTGGAAGGCCAGATCGGCGAACTCTCGCCCGGCGCCTTCGCCGACCTTCTGGTGGTCGACGGAAATCCGCTGGACGATATCAGCGTGCTCGAGCAGCACGACAAACTGACCGCGATCATGAAGGGCGGACGCTTCTACAAGAACGAGTTGGCGGCCTGACCGCGGGAGACGGCCATGGTACAAGGCAAGACCCTCGCAGAACGTCTGGGCCGTCTCTCGGTCGGCCTGATCAACACCGTGGGGCTGGGCATATGCGTGCTCCCGCTCATCCTGATCTTCTGGCTTTCGGTCATATCCAACACCGTGCTTTCGCTGCCGGCGGAAGGCTACACGCTGAACTGGTTCACCGAGGTCTGGCGCCAACCGCAGTTCATCGACGGCTTCTACCTCAGCGCAATGGTGGCGGTCGGCGCGACCATCATCGGCATGATCGTCACGATACCCGCCTCGATTGTGCTGGTGCGCAAGCGCTTCATCGGTCGCGGTGCGATCATGCAAATGCTGATGTCGCCGCTGATCGTGCCCGCCATCGTGATCGGCGCCTCGCTCTACATGACGCTGGTCGAACTCGAAGTCTGGACGGGTATCCCGGCCACAGGGTCGCTGGCGGGTTTCATCGCCGGCCATGTGCTCCTGACAATCCCCTGGTGCGTACGGCTTTTGACCGCCAATCTTGCCGGGCTCAATGAGGTCGTCGAGGAAGCGGCCGCCAGCCTTGGCGCCTCGCCCTTCACTGTGATCTGGAAGGTGACACTGCCGCTGATCCGCCCGGGTATCGTGGCTGCGGCAATCTTCAGCTTCGTCGTGTCCTTCGGAAACCTCGAGGTCTCGATGTTCCTGTCCACACCCGGCCAGCTCACCCTGCCGGTTGCCATCCTCCAGTACCTTCAATGGAAGATCGACCCGACGATCGCCGCCGCGTCAGTCATGCAGGTGACCATCATCGGACTGGCACTGATCATCACCAATCGCTTCGTCAATCTCTCCAGGATGGTTTGAACATGGCAACAGTCACGATCGAGAACCTGAGCAAGGTCTACGGTGATTTCGTTGCCGTGGAGAACATGAACCTCGAGGTCAGGGATGGCGAATTCCTGATCCTCCTCGGCCCTTCCGGCTGCGGCAAGACAACAACCCTGCGCATGCTGGCGGGCTTCATCGAGCAGAATACCGGCCGGCTTGAAATCGGCGGGCGCGATGTTACGGCGGACCCGCCCTACCGCCGCAACATCGGCCTGGTCTTCCAGAACTATGCCCTGTTCCCGCATCTCAACATTTTCGAGAACGTCGCGTTCGGCCTTCGCCGACGCAAGCTGTCGGAAGTCGACATCAAGACCAGAGTGGGTGAAGCACTGGAACTGGTACGGCTTGGCCATCTGGAGGATCGCTATCCCAAGCAGCTTTCCGGTGGCCAGCAGCAACGCGTGGCCATCGCCCGTGCGCTTGCCATCCGCCCCGACATCCTGCTGCTCGACGAGCCCTTGTCCAACCTGGACGCAAAGCTGCGCCTGCAGGTGCGCGACGAACTGCGAGCCTTGCAGCAGACGCTGAAGATCACGACGATCATGGTCACCCACGATCAGGATGAGGCCATGTACGTTGGGGATCGCCTGGTTGTCATGCAGGAGGGCAAGATCCAGCAGATCGGCAGCCCGACGGAGCTCTACAACCATCCGGCCAACCGCTTCGTCGCCTCCTTCATCGGCAGGACGAACTTCCTCGAAGGCGCGATCTCTGTCGGGAGTACAGCCTTCGTCGCCAACAGCGGTCTCACGATCGAGACCGAGCGGGCAGAACGCAGCCATACGGAAGTCATGGTACGGCCCGAAATGATCGAGCTGTCGGCGACCCCGACGGCCGATGCCAACTGCTTCGAGGCGGAGATTACCCGCAGCGTCTTCCTCGGCGGCAACCTGGAGATCGTCGCCACCCTTGCGACCGGTGATGCGTTTACCGTCGTCACCACCATTAAGAGCCTAGCCGGGGCCGGTTTGCCGGCCGAAGCCGGCAGCCGCCTGCATGTCTCCTTCAACCGTCAATCCGCAGTCCTGATGTGAACGAACTAGAAACAGAGAAAGGGAACAGCATGAAAAATGGCATCAACAGAAGACAATTCGGCCTGATGGCCGGAGCGCTTGCAGCCAGCACCGCGCTGGCGGGAACCGGCGCGCGCGCCGCCCCGAGCGGTCGCGTGGTGGTCGGAACCTGGGGTGGCGACTATCAGAACCTTCAACAGCAGTTCATCGTCGATACGGCGATGACCGCCTCCGGCATCAACGTGGTGTTCGACACCGCCAATGATACGGTTCGCAAGACCAAGATGCTGGCAGAGCGCCGGCTGCCCCGCGGCTCCATGGATATCGCCTGCCTGACCGGCCAGGGCGCCTACGAGATGAACAAGAACGGCCTTGTCGAGGAACTCGACGAGAGCAAGGTTCCCAACATGAAGCATGTGCCGGCGGCGTTCCGGAACAATTACAGCGTTCCGCACATCTACACCGGCCGCGTCATCCTCTACAATCCCAAGTTCGTCAAGACGCCGCCAACGTCCTATGCCGACCTCTGGGATCCGCAGTATGCCGGCAAGATCGGCGTCATCGACATCCAGTACCAGACGACGATCGAATCCGCTGCGATGATCAATGGCGGGGACCTCAGCAACTACGAGCCCGGCAAGGAAAAGCTGCTGGAACTCAAGGCCCAGGGCGTCAAGATCTACCCGACCAACGAAGCCATGGCGCAGGCGTTGAAGACCGAGGAATGCGTCATGTGCATCATGTGGAACGCGCGTGGCTACATGTGGAAGCAGGCTGGCATCCCGGTCGAGATCGCCGTGCCGAAGGAAGGCCTGGTGCTCTACACTTCCGAAATGTGCGTTCCGAAGAACGCCCAGAACAAGGAGGCCGCCTACGCCTATCTGAACGCCATGATGGAGCCGGGCCCGCAAACCGCCTTTGCCAAGAGCATGGGCTATGCTCCGACCAATTCCACCGTGAAGCTTGAGCCGGAACTGGCAAAGCTGGTCGACTACACCGAGGAACAGCGCAAGAGCCTGATGGTCCAGAACATGGAGTATCTGGCCACAAACGATGCGGCGTTGCAGGACTGGTGGAACAAGTCCTTCAAGGGCTGATCCCGACCGTCCGGTCATCGTAAAAAGCATCGGCCGGTCCCCGGCCGATGCGACGAACCTCACGAGGCTTCCGGGAAGACGAGATGATCAAGAAGGGAACGACGGCAGCCGCAATGCTGACCCCTGCCACGCTGATGGTGGTGGTGTTTCTGGCTTTGCCGATGCTGCTGCTTCTGCGCTACAGCTTCAATCGTTACGTGCCCGGCGAGTTCATGGTCGACGGCATGACCATCGCCAACTATGTCTCGCTCCTGTCCGACGACTATTATCTCGCCGGCCTGAAAACCACGGTCCTGATGGCCTTTGGCGTCACTGTCGCCTGCATCGCTCTCGGCCTGCCCCTGGCAAGCTTCATTGCCCGCCAGAAGGGACATCTCAAGACGCTCCTGTTGCTGATGATCATTCTGCCGCTTTTCGTCAGCAATGCCGTGCGCGCCGCCGGCTGGATGGTCGCCTTCGGCCAGAACGGCGTGGTCAACTATCTGCTGGGCGCAATCGGTGTGATCGGCGAGCCGCTGACCTTGATGTACACGCCGACCGCCGTTTTCATCGGCATCA